>Ga0075163_10001763_pt1 | contig 29201 bp, 26 predicted proteins | sample JI1023141ADNA_FD_71478 | JGI IMG/M metagenome (GOLD analysis project Ga0075163, IMG submission 71478) | Wastewater effluent complex algal communities from Wisconsin, to seasonally profile nutrient transformation and Carbon sequestration -... | ecosystem: Engineered > WWTP > Effluent > Algae...
TTCATCGACACGAGCGCGACGAAGTGGGTCGTGCGCGAGATCTCGAAGCACCCGATCGAGAAGGCCCGCCAGTTCTTCATCAAGCATCGCGAGCAGATCCTCTTCGGCACGGACATCGTGACGACCGACGAGCAACTCACGCCGCCCCCGGCCGAGAAGCCCTCGACGCGCAGCCCGATGGCCGACCTCGCGGACAGCCCGGCCTCGGCGCGTGATCTCTACGCGAGCCGCTTCTACGCGCTGCGGCTGCTCCTCGACACGGGCTACTACGGCGAGAGCCCGATCGCGGACCCCGACCTGATGATGGTCGACCCAACCAAGTACAACGCGATGTCGGCCCCGACGCTGCAGGGGTTGTCCTTGCCGAAGGATGTGCTGGCGGATATTTACCGCAACAATGCAGTGAGGTTGAGTAAGAGGCTGGGGGAGTAGGCATCGGGCCTCAGACGAGGCAATGGGGAATGGGCAGTGGGCAATGGGGAAGGCACAGCCGAGCCGAATCGTCACTGCCCGCGATGCGGCTATGACCTTCGTGGCGTGCCCGTGGCGCGTGCGCGAATCACCTGCCCGGAGTGTGGCCTGAGCGTGCAGGCACGCGAGTTGCCGTCACCGAGCCAGCGTGATGGAGATCCTGCTGACGTCGTTTCCATCGCGGGGTGGGGGATGGCGGCGACGGCGGGGCTCACGGTCCTTGGCGTGTTTGTGGCGCTCTTTGCGAACTTGCGGGGCCTGTCCACCGCGATCCTGCTCTTCGCAACAGTGATGGGGCTGCTCGGCCCACTTGTGTGCGTCGTGATGATGGGGCGGCAGCCAGAGCCGCAGGCCCCTCGCGAGAGTAGGTCGGTGTTGCTCTTCGGGTGGTTTGTGCTGGGCGTGGTGAGTGCGGCCGCGCTGGTGGTGGTGATCGTGCTGAAGAAGGGCTTTTTCTTGCCGATTGCGTGAGGCGGGCCTCCCGCCATGCTCAACCAGTGCCACCCAAATCAGTTGGGATCCAGGTCGCTCGCCCAAAGGCGTCGGTTATGTTCTATCACGACGCCAGAGTTGCAAGCCGGACAAACACACATGGAACTTTGTTCTGGCAGAATAAAGAGGCACTCGATGCACACCCGTCCGCCGTGGGCACGAGCAAGTGCCTGATATCTGTACGCTCGATGCACATACCACCACGCGAGCGCCAGCAGCAGTACGACGTGCAGCCCCGCGAATACGAATCGCGTTGTGTTGGTGACCGGGACCACTGGTGTGATGATCGGAACCAGCACAAAGTCGCCCAGCAGCACGGCGCCCAATGCGGCATGCTGCCGCTGCGCTCGCTTTCGCAGTGCTGGGATCGACCGTGTCAGGTCTCGTGATCGCACGGCGATGTCGAGCATGAGCACGAACCGAACCAGCGCCCATTGCACTGGAGCACCGAGCCACGCCGCACAGCGATGCCACAACGGGGGCGGGGTGTCGGGACCTGCAAGCATGGCAGATGGTATCGGAGAAAAGAGTGGCCGCGTGGAGCGAAAGGCGCAGAACGCGGCGGGAGCTGCAGATTGTCGGGAACACCTCCCCGCGTCGGCATCACGCGATGCGGTCCTGCGGACGGCGATCAGCGGCGATCGCTCACCATACTTCAAACCGTGAGATCCGACGCAGGTACACTGCCCACTCCCAGCGCCGCAATCTGTGATTCCACGGTGCCGCGAATCATCGACGGTTCTTCGATTCGCTTCCGACACTCGGCCTCGAAGGCCGCTCGCCCACCCATGTGCTTGAACTGCGCCTCTTCGCCCGCTTGAAGAGACTCGCCGAGAATCGAGATGGCGCTTGAGTAGCGGCCGGCCCAAGCATTCAACAAGGACATGTCTCGGTACAGCGAAGCGAACACGGAGTCTCTATAGGCGTCGCCTATTGGCGAGGCCAGGTAGTTTCGATACGCGCTGATGACCTGGTCGAGCGACAAGGCACCAGCAAGAGGCAAGAGCGACTGTCGCACCATTCTTGCTGCGGCCTCCTTGTACTTCTTCTCGTGAAGGCGCACCTCAATGAAGTCCGGGCCGCCGGAGCGGTCGGAGCGCAGTTGCGTGCCGAGCTTGAGATGCACGGTCGGCGCCTCGATCCCAAGGAAGTGAACGTGGAACAACGGTTGATAGATCTCGCCACTCGAGTCTCGCTCGAGGCAAACGCCCACGAGGAGCGGACCAACTCGCCTCAGCAGGTGAAGTGACGCGAACACCCCGAGCCCCGGGATCTCCCGCTGCCAATCGCCCGTGATCTGTTTCGAGATTGATTTGTTGAGGCGTCGCTGAGGGGTCATTGATGTCACTCTGAGGTCGATGTGGTGGTCGTGTGTCTGGGATTGGCGGCGAGAAATGAACTCATCCTGAATGCGGGCACCACTACACATGCCACCCGCCCGATCACACGATTGGTTCACGATCAAAATTGAATATGTCAACTTGGCTCTGTTCGAGTAGATTCTCGAGATGGTCACTGCCCTCTTTCTGGACCACAGCGTGCTCGCCGTCTGATATTGGAACAGCCAGAAGCCACGCGACCGTCTTCTCCGGGAATACCTGTGTTTCCAGGCTCCACAGGAAAGGGGGCACGAACATCGCGTGTTTCATAGCACTGTTGGGCCGGTACATGTCAAGCACTCGTGTATAAACCTGCCCCGGGTGGCATTGCATCTTGCTGTTGATGAGATTGAACGCGCACGTGGCCACGACATTCGGTGTGCACACGAAGTGACTCCCCGCGGCCATCAATAGCTCAACGCCCAGCGGTGTTCCTGACACCTGAAGACCTGTGGAGAAGTCGGACAGTCCCAACGTCGCGTAGGTCGTCACGCCGGAATCAGGGGAATCCGTCGCGCGAAGTATGTCAACGTGGTTTCTGTGGGCTTCATCCCAGTACCTCGAAACCGTCGGCGAGCCGCCTAGAACCGATCGCAGATACCGCGCCAGTGCTTTGTTGTTTTCAGATGCAGGCAAGTCAACTCCTTTGTCGCGGGCCGAGATAGCGCGTCGTGCGCCGACGTTCGAAGACATCACCCCGATGTGCCCGAATTCACTTCGTCTCTTCGTCTCTTCGTCTCTTCGGAACTTCGTCTCTTCTCACTCCGCCCTCGCGCGCGTCGCGCCCACCACCCCAAACTGCACCATCGCCACCGGCCCGGCGTTGCCGATGCCGCCGCGTTGGATGGGGGTGACCTGGTACTGCACGGTCGCGACGCCGGGCGGGACGTGGCGGTCGATGTAGACGCTGCTGCGACGGCCGGGGCCGGGGCTGCCGATGACGTCGATGACGTGCTTGTTCGCGCGGTCGTTGTTGAAGAAGCGTTCGATCTTGTACGACATGCCGGTGCCCGCGCCCATCGTCGCGCCTTGGCCGCACGTCCAGCGGAGTTGGCGGCTGCGGATTGCTTCCACCGGAAAACGTACGCGAGGTTGTGCCACCGAGGAAGACGAGCCTCGGCGGCTTCCTCGATGTGAGGGCGCGCGAAATGAAGTCACTCAACGCGGGACTGACGAGGCGCACCGAGGACTCAAAGCAGTCCTCGGTGGCACATGTCGACCGGGCCGGGCATGAACTTGCTTGGGCCGACGGTTTTCGCATGGGTGGTATTACTCGTTGAGCCGATCTGGACGCGTTCGCAAAGCACCACCCACCTATTCTGGTATGTTCCGCAGACTATTTTGCGAATAGTTGACTCGGATCTGTGGCAATCAGACGCCGACCGCTGCAACGATTTGCCTCTGTCCGTCGTGCTGTTTCGCGGCGGGCCGGAACCAACTCTCATCGCGAACTCAACTGGGCACATCTATGCACCAACCTGACTCCGTGAACGATGCCGACTCGCCGAAACATGACCGTGCGGCGGGGGGATTGCATTCGGGCGCGTCGGCGGTGTTGGGCGAACTCAAGGCGTCGCTGGCCGAGGTGTTCGCGGCGCTCGGGCGCGAGATCCGCCAGCCGAAGGACCTCAAGGCGGCGCTGGAGGTTCATCAGACGCTGGCGTGGAAGGTATTCCGCTTTGCGACCAGTCCATCGCCTCTGGCGAGTGCTCGGCACCTGCCGGGCCACACGGGCATGTCGGCGCTGCTCGCCGCGGCGTCGGCGCGGGGCGTGCCTGCGGCGAGCCTCGACAAGGTCCGCGCGTCGTTTGATCGCTACCGACGACTCGTGGACACGCACACCGGCGATCGCGCGACGCTCGAGGTGATGCTCGAAGGGATGGACGAGAACGGCAAGGCCTCGAGCGGGAAGTCGATCCGGCGCGACGGGTTCAGGTGCAACAGTTCGCTGTGGGGCACGCAGATGCGCCTCAAGTACATGTGCCACATCATCGGGCCCAGCGCGCGGGAGGACCTGCTCGACTTCGTCCTGATCCGCGGGTACGTGGGGATGCGTCGCTTGCGTCAGGGAGCGAAACTCTCGATCATGCCGCTGACGATGGTGGGCAGCGACGGCACGCCGCAGCGTCGCGGCCCGCAGACCGCGCTGGAGCCCGCGTCGGTCGATCGCGGGGTGGCGATGCTGCCCAGGTTCTGCTCGGACCCGCTTCCCGACATTTGCATCGGCAAGAGCCCGGCGGGCCTGCCCGAGTGCCAGTTGGGTGAGACGCCCCTGGGCGGTCGCGACGGCACGACGCTCGTGACGGGCGAGATCTTCCGCGGCGCGGGCTCGCGCTACCGAAGCGCCGTGAGCCCTCACGGGAACACGGCCCTCGCGATTCGCCAGCCCACGGAGTGCGCGGTGCTCGACGTGTGGATGCACACGGGCACGCTCCCCGGCGTGACGCCCAAGGGCTTCATGTACAGTTTGGCGAGCGGCGTCGCACCCGACGACCAGGTCGAAGAGCACGCCGACCTGTTGCCCTTTCCCGAGCGCGCGGAGCGTGTCGGCCAGGGAATATCGAGCGCGGTGCTCGTCAATGTTCCAAAGTACCGCGAACTGATGTCGTTCGCGTTCAGCCGCGCGGGGTGGGACCAACGGGACTTTGTCCTGTTCCGCCTGCGTCAGGATTATCCGGCGATGCCGACGTCGCTGGTGATGCGTTTCGAACTGCCGGCGGGGCCGACGCCATGAACATCGCGGTACCGCCGCACTCGGGGCAGATTGGCGTTGTCAGGCCTTGCCGTGAGTAGCCGCATGTGGGACAGGAGGACTTGCTCTGGAGTTCCTTGTTCCACGCGCGGCGGCCTGCGGTCATGAACAGCACGGCGCAGGTGAGGTGCCACGGGATGGACCACAGGAAGGGGCTGAAGGTGTCGATGGTGCGGCCCGTCGATGCGTCCGGCATGATCGCGACGAGAGCCAGCGTCGGCACGATGCCCCACACCGGAGCAAGCCACGCGACGCCCGTCCGGAAGTCTCGCCTGAGAAATGGCGTGAGCAGAAGCGAGCCAACGATCGCGGGAACTCCAGCCATGACCAGTTGATCAAGGGCGTTGCCCCCGTTGAATGCCATGCCACAAAGTCGGTGGCCTTCGAGAAAACCGACCGGGCCGATGAACGTGAACGCCAGCGCGGCCAGAGTCAGTCGCTGTGGGAATGGCCGTGGAAGCCCACGCGGACGTGCCATGGAGTAGAACATCAGGAAGAGGCCCGCGTTCAGGAGCGAAAAGAAGCCGATGACGACGTAGGCGATCTTTGCCAAGCCGGAGTAGTCTGTTGCAAGGACGACCATGCACCATGTTACTCAGGGGCGGGCTTCCTCGGATCCAGCCCCACGCGGCGGTAGAGGCGCATGAGGCGAAGCGGGATGCCGTTGGTGTCGTCGATCGCGGGGAGGACGACGGTGCGGTAGGACTTAGGATCGTCACGCCGTCTGCGGCGGGCGGCAGGTGGCATCGAAGTCAATCTCCTTCGTGCCGTCGAAGTCTGCTTTGGGAGTTCGAAGCTCGACGAGGACGGCGAGCGTGTTTCACGCAGGTCGCTGCCTAGCACCCGGCTTCGAACCCATTCAGAAAGTACAGGAAGTCATCAATCGTCACGGCCATATCTGGCCTGCCCGTTCCTGAGCCATCGTCCAAGTCGGCCCGAAGATCTCCTGCGTAGAGCCAGTACAGGAATGCGACGATGTCATCTGCGGTGACGCCAGCGTCTCGCCCGCCTTCGCCTTGACCATTATCAACATCCCCCGCGCACGGTGCTGCTTTCGAGAAGACGTAATACACATCGTCGCTTCCTCGCAACAAAACAGAACGTCCGTTGGCGGAAAGCCCTCCGATGGCTGGCACTCGAACTGGAAGCGAACCGAGTTCTTCCAGCATGATCGCTTCCAGCATGCGGAGACCGCCCTGAGCGTCCCAGATCCAAGGGCCATTGATCGCGCCCGCCGCAAAGTTCTGGCCCAGAACGTAACGTCCATCCGACGAGATCGCCAATGCCGTGGAAAGCGGCGTTGATCCCGGCACCTGCCAGAATCCCCGTCCCTCAGTCCAAAGAGTCGCTCGGTTGGAAAGCCGTCCAACGACGGTTTGGCCCGAGGCGGAGAGATCATTGGGCCAGAAAAACTGGGGTGCGATGATTGTTGAAAGCAACTCGAACGAGCCGTTGCGCACCCTCACTGCGCCCGAAGCGGACACAGTCAAAATGCGCGAGCCTTCAAAGTTCAACGCAACTGGTTGTTCACCAGCCCCAGTCTCGTAGGGCATGATCGTTGAACCCGTCTCCGTCCAAAGAACTGTACGAAGCCCCACGTCGTCAGTGCTCTGGTAGAGGATCGCCTGCCCGTTGGCTGAGATGTTCTCGGCAATGGCATTCTCGGTGCCGCCGGGAAGTTCAGGCAGAGGTTCGGTGCCGACGCCTTCCCGCCAGCGCCAGGCGACGCGCGGGGCCGTCCCGGACGTTGTGCCGCAAATCACGCGACCATCCCAAGAAATGGAGTACGCGCGCGAGTTCACGCCAGGATAGTTCGAAACTCTTGGAAGAATCTCCAAGCCGCCATCTCGGGTCCAGCGAAAGGACTCATTGCCTTGAGTCCCACAAACGGCCGTGCCGTCGGCACTGATGGCGGTGATGTTCAGCCCCACGCCAATTGGAACCAAGGACGCTTCATCTCCCGCTCGGACAACGGCGGCGATGCTGATGGAAACCGATATGGCGATCGCCGTCGCGAACCTATTGAATCTGCCTGGCATTGCACATCTCCTTGATCGCACGTCATTTATGATACCTCGCATTCCGGCAGGTGGCATCGAAGTCAATCTCCTTCGTGCCATCGAGATCCGCGTTGGGATCTCGATGCTCTTGGTCCATCCGAAGACATCGAGATCGGTCAAGGCACCGATCTCGATGGCACGGGGGGGCGTCAACTCGATGCCACCCGCCACGTTGGCGCGGTTCTCGCGGCGGCGTTGGCTGGCCTCTTCCTGCCGCTTCCACTGCTTTTCTTCGTCTTGCCGGGGTTGGTTCTGGGCGTCGCCATCGCCTTGATCGTGTTTGTGGCCGAGAGTTCAGTTGGGAAGTGATGGAGGGATGGGTCGTGCGGGGCGATTCGGAGGCACGCGAAGACACCACGCGCCGGTCCTGCGGACGGCGTATCAAGCGGCGGCGGGTGGTGGCAACCCGATTGAGCGACGACCCACGCCACCCGCCCTTGCAAGTGGCACACGGAGATGAGGGTTCAGCCAGTGCAACCCGCCGATCCGCACTCCGGGCAGGTGTTGGCCGCAATACCTTGCAGTGAATAGCCGCACGCCACACACTTCCCGGCGCGCAATCGATGGCGATTGGTGAGGCCACGCCGCAGACCATGGGCAGCGCCAACGAGGGATATCGCGATTCCAGCGAGAAGTCCGATGTTGTGCCAGAAGAACTTGATTCCCTGTTGCACCGGTACTTCCCGGAACACCGCCGGACCCGGGCCATCGAGCCTCTGCGTCACACTGACGGTCGTCGGCTTGAGAGCTATTGGAATGCCCAACCCGACGACTTGGAAATCTGCTCTCAGCATGGCAGGTGACCAACTTGGAGCGGCACTCTGTGCGCGGACGGTCGATACCAAGTCGACTGCCGATCTCAAGTCAAAGGAACCCCACCGCGCAGTATCCGGGAGGGCGACAGGCCTGGAAACAGCGCTTGTAGAGATTTCGGTGATCGTGATCGAGCCTTGGAAGAACGTCGGCTTCGAGTCGGCAAACACGTTCCATGTACCACGCGAAAACTCGTATGTACTTGCCGTGCGCCGACGATCCATCTTGTACACCCACGTGGCCGTCAAGAGCACCAGAATGCAAGCGAACACCCACGTGCGACGCGGTATGAAGCGCGATGACAGATGTTGATCGAGGTTCGTCATGAGTGGATCGTTCCCAGTCGCGTCGGTCGGTTGCCCGGCTCGCTGTTCTCTTTGCGTGGCCCTCGGTGGCCTCCGTGACTCTTCTCTCGGCGTCCCCAGCGTCCTCAGCCGCTCGGCGGTGAGGCTTGTCCGGGCGGCTTCACTGATGCTCCGAATCTGAGTGCCATTATGCGCAAGCGTGCGTCAAGGGTTCAGGCGCCAGATGGTCAGGTTCAGCGCCGCCGCGAAGGTGACCCAGGCGAGATAGGGGAGGAGCAACGCGCCGGCCACCTTGTTGGATCGCCAGAAGAGCACGGCCGTGACGGCCAGCGCGCACCAGAGCAGGGCGATGTCGAGGAACGCCAGGCCGGGTCGATGGGCGCCGAAGAAGAGCGGCGTCCACAACGCGTTGAAGAACCATTGCAGGCAGAACATGCCGAGCGCCCGCGGATGCACCTTCCAGCCGCCGCGTCTCCAGACGAGCCATGCCGCGACGGCCATCATCGCGTAGAGCGTTGTCCACACGGGGCCAAAGAGCCACGAGGGCGGGTTCCAACTGGGCTTGTTCAGGCTGTCAAACCAGCCGTCGATTGAAACGAAGAACCCGGTCGCCGCCGCCGCGAAGCAGAACAAGAGCCACGCGATCAGGCCGACGGCTTGCTGGCCTGTGGAACGTGTTGTCGGGGCGGGTGTGTTCATGTTGTTGATCAAGTGCTTGCGGTCGATTGGGTCCTCACTTCGTCTCTTCGTCTCTTCGGAACGTCGTCTCTTCCCTCGCATCGTCTTTCGCCATCTCGATCAACTCGCGCACTTTCGCCGCGAGGACGGTTGTGTCGCCCTTGGGGGCTTCGAAGGTGCCGCTGAGGCGTGAGGGTCCGAGGAGGTCGCGGAAGTTGGTGGTGGCGCGGCTGAGGCGCATGGAGGCGTTGGCGATCTTGCCGCCGGCTTCGCGGGCGGAGGGTGTGCCTTCGAGGTAGAGGAAGCCGCCGCCGGCGTAGACGCCGATCTCGCCGTTGGCGACGACGATGGCGCGGATGTTGAGGTTCGACGCGTTCTCGCCCATCGGGGCCTTGCCCGCGGCGGGGGGCAGGAACAAGTGCAGGTGCACGATCGTGCCCGAGACGCCGGTGAGGTCCGCGCCCGGACGCCAGACTTCGGGGGGGAGGTCGGTGAGGTAGAAGTCGGCGGTGGAGGCGTCTTCACCCTTGAGGACGCGCGTGGGGAAGTCGATGGTGAGGGTGGTGTCGTGGGCGACGGATTGGAGTGTGAGGCGGCCGTCGGTGGAGCAGCCGGGGAGGAAGAAGGAAATCAGAAGAAGGATGGCGGCGAGTCGCATGGGGGGAGGGTAGGGGAAGAGCAGCGGCATTCGGGATTCGTGATTCGGCATTCGTGGGGATAGGACGGCATTCGGCATTCGTGATTCGGCATTCGTGAAGACCTGGCGGTGGTTGAGGGCGTCTTCTGCCTCCTTCCCGAATGCCGAATCACGAATGCCGCTCGTCATTCAGCCCATTTCCCGCAACCTTTGGCACCCCTCACGCGTCTAATCTGTAGCGGGCAGTGGGTGGAGGCAATCATGAACACCATTCCGGCGATCGTTCTGATCGTGGCCGCGTGCGCGCAGGGGGAGAAGGCGAAGCCAGCGATCGAGGGCGGGCGGCGTCCCGCCGTGGTCGAGCGTTCGCGAGAACCATCGCATCGCCAGCCCGCGCGGCCGTCGTCACAGGATCAGCCCGCGTACACGCCCGACGGGAAGAAGTTCAATCCCAACGCGCCCAAGCGCGACACGTCGCGCCTGCCCGAGCGGTTGCAGGAGATCCTGCGGCGTCAGCAGGAGACGTCGCGACGCGAGGGGGCGCCGGTGCGCACGCTCACGTCGGCCGGGTGCATGGACTGCCACTCGACGCTGCGCGGCATCTCGACGCAGACGTTCGTCGAGCACATCGAGAAGCGTCGCAACGGCAGTGCATACTACCACGACATGCCGGCGGCGCTGGGCGGCGAGGTGATGCTCGCGGACACGCTGAAGGGTGAGAAGACCGGCGCGGATCATCTGAAGGAGGCGATCGACGCGTCAGGGCAGAGCGTGAGGCCTGCTGGGAACATGGCGACGGAGATGGCCCGCGAGAAGTGGGAGGCCATGCGCCGCGAACAGCAGGCGAAGGAAGTGCAGGAAAAGAAGGCGGTTTTGCTGCAGGCGATCGAGTTGATCGAAGAGGGGAAGCACGCCGACGCGCTGCCGCTGATGAAAGAGCACATCGCCAAGCAAATCGCGTTCATGAAGGATGAAGAGAAGCGGGCGGAGGAAGAGCGGCTCGCGAAGGAAGCGAAGGGCAAGACGGAAGAAGCCGCGCCGGTCGAGGCGCCGAAGGAGTTGTCCGCCGAGGAGAAGGTGGCGGCCGAGTTAGCCAGCGCGATGAACGCGATGGAGATCGAGGACACGCGGCGGGCGCTCGCGTTCCTCCTGCTCATGAACAACCAGGCGGACGCGGCGAGCGCGGTCGTGCGTGAGATGTATCGTGCAGATCCGTATCTGGTGCAGCGGCCGTTCGATGCGGGGCGGTTCCATGTCCGCGAGCGGGACATGAGCGCGGCGTTTGCGGCGAGCGTGTCATTCGCGAATCGCGCGAAGACGGGCTCGAGTTGGTTGCTCGCGGCGATGCTCGCGCAGTCGCAGGGGCGGCACGAACTCGCGAAGACGATGGCCGAGAAGGGCGCGGCGTCGGGCCTCGAGCGTGAGTTGGCGGATGCGTTCGCGATCGCGGCGACGGAAGCGGCCGAAAAGGCCAAGCGGGCCGCGAAGCCGGCCATGGCGCCTCAAGCAGCACCCAAATAGGCGGGCTCGGGGTGGAGCGCATGCTTCATGTAGTTGAACGGATCAGCCAAGGGGTTCCTTGGGCCTGGGATGGCCCCTCGAGAACCCAGTCTGGGGGCCAGAAACGCCATGGTTATCCGGCGTCCAGAATTATGTTAGCAATCAGAAACTTCTGGCCCTTTGGTGCGTCATACTTCCTGAGCCTTGCGGAGCACTGAACCTTGTGGAGAGGCGCTCCGGGACGGCGAGATAAGGAGTGATTCAGATGAACGGCAAGTTTGGAATCCTGTCCCTGGTTGCGGCGGTGGCGTTGGCGGCGACGTCCGGCACGGCCCTGGCCGGCCCGAAGCATGGGCGTGGCGATGATCGTGGCCGCGGCCGTGATCGGGACTGCGGGCGGGAAGTTCACTGCCGTCCGAAGCCTCCTGTGTGCCGCCCGGCTCCCCGCTGCGATGATCGTCCTCGTTATGGACATCACCGCCGCGAGTGCGAGACACGGCGGCCCCGTGGCGGGTTCGTGATCGTGATCGGCGGGAACCGCCACCGCCACTGCGATTGATCGCTCGGCGGACGAATCTGACTTCTGTCGGATGACCCACATCCAACACGACTCCCCCGTGACTACTTCGGTAGAAGCGGGGGAGTCTTCGCTTGCACGAGATGAGTGCGGCGATCCGACGCGGAATGAAGTCGGGTTTGCTATGCTGCGAACCTATGGCCGGCCTGTTTGATGGAACATCTCTGCAACGCCCCGTCACCTGCGAAAGGTGCGGGATGGCGCTGCTCGCGTGCGTGTGCCCGCGCGGGGCGGATGGGAAGGTGCTGCTGCCGAAGGATCAGCCCGCGCGCGTGCGGCGTGAGCAGCGGCGCGGCAAAGTCGTCACTTTGATCGGGGGGCTTGATCCCAAAGCGTCGGACCTCGCGGGATTGCTCAAGCAATTGAAGACAACGCTCGGCGCTGGCGGTACGGTCGCGAATGGCGAGATCGAGGTGCAGGGGGACCATCGCGACAAGGTCGTGGCGTGGTTGGTGAAGATGGGATACCCGGCGAAGAGTGCGGGGGGATGAGCATGAACATGACGGGCTTCGCTTGGGCTCGCGGCACTCCACGGAGTTCAGTACGTTGCTGGTTCAGTCTTTTCCTTTGATTGCGACGAGCCATCGCTTTGGAAACCGAAAATGACCAATGACACGCCCAACCGGCCTTCTCAGTTGGTGATTGCCCAACGCTATCGCAACGCCATTGTGTCTTACTTGGAGACCGTGTCCTCCTATGCAAAGCAGCGAGATCTTGAGGCGTACTTGGGTCCGAATCACACTGTGTATGAGATAATCAACCAATGGGAGGATTGGGTGCAGGGTGACAATCTCGGCTGGTTCAACGAGCCCGTGTTTTCGTCCGCCGAGCAGAGGGCGATCCGTGATTTTCATGTCATCTGGGAGAGTTTGGCAGACACTTCTGGGAAGTTGGGGCCATTGTCGAAGCTCATCGGCACAGAGCCTTGGGAGCGCCTTCGACTCGCGGCAGAAGGAGCGCTCGGAGTTTTCACAGAACGCGGGCGATTTCACGAAGAACAGGACGAGCTTTGAGGAAGGCGGCAAGTTCCGCAGCAGGTGTGTGACCACTTTCCGAAGCTGTATGAGATAGTTCCACGATTGGGCGAATACCTGCGGAGGCAACGCATGACCATTCACAAAGATACAAGGGCGTACAACAAGGCACAATCCACGGTGGACAAGCGCACATGCGACCTGCTCGCCAAGACGATCGATGCTTCGCTGAAGGGCGCGGAGAACAAGGTGTGGCATCGTCACCCGGTGTGGTTCCTTGACGGCAATCCGATCGTGGGGTACAGCAAGCGGAAGGGCTGCATCAACCTGATGTTCTGGAGCGGGCGGTCGTTCGATGAGCCGGGGTTGGTGCCAGAGGGGAGTTTCAAGGCCGCCGAGGCGAGGTATGCGTCGGCGGATGAGGTCAAGATCAAGGACCTCAAGCGGTGGCTGAAGAAGTCGATCGAGATCCAGTGGGATTACAAGAACATCGTGAAGCGCAAGGGGCGGCTCGAGTTGCTTGCGGTTGGCGAGGATGGGAAAGTGGCCGCAGCGCCGGGAACAGCCGCGCCCTCAGCGAAGCCTTCAGCGAAGCGGGCAACGTCGACGACGGTGTTGGCAGACAAAGGCGCGGGACCTCGACTTCTCTCCGGCGGCAATCCGCAGATCGCGAAGGCCGACGGCGATGGGCCTGTGCAGGTGTACATCGAGGCGATGCCCGAGTGGAAGCGCGACATTGGCCGACGCCTCGATGCGCTGGTGACGCGGTTGGTGCCCAAGGTGCGCAAGGCGGTGCGTTGGAACACGCCGTTCTATGGCGTGGAGGGGCAGGGCTGGTTCCTCGCGTTCCACTGCATCACGAGGTATGTGAAGGTGGCGTTCTTGAATGGAACGCTACTCGATCCGATGCCGCCGGTGGAGTCGAAGAAGTCACGCACGCGCTACCTGCACATCCACGAGGGAGAGTGGGGGAGCGCGAAGGACACTCAGTTCGATGAGAAGCAGTTGGAACGCTGGGTGAAGCAGGCGGCGAAGGAGATGGGGGAGGAGTGTTTCTGACGGAGCGACTCTCAGACAAAGCGCAGGCATTACGCACCATGCACACGCCATTCACAAGACCCGTCGAGTCCGTCGAACTGATCTACGAGATCCAGCGGGAACTCTCGCGATTGTCTGATCCGCCATCGCTCGTGAAGACGTTTGTCGCGTCACTCGTGCGTGTGCTGCCGATGAGTCGCATCTTGTACGTGCTCCCCTGGCCGCCGGCGGTGCGGCGGTTCGCATGGATTCCAGCGACGGACGTAGCCGTGGGCTCGCTCGGATATCGCGTGTTGCTGGACGTGGACTTGACAGACCCAGGGTGGCGTGAGCGGGCGGACTTTCAAACGTTGTTCAAGGTTCGGCGAGACTTTGAGGCAGACGTCGCTGGCGGGTTCCTCGGTGAGACCATCGCGCAAGACCACCCGCTGGTGCGAAATGACCTTGCGCTGCGTTCTTCAGAACCCGGGCTCGGCGAGGCGGCGGCGAAGCATCGCTCGATGATCGCCGTGCCGATCTTCTGGCAAGGGCACACGCAGGCGTGGATTGTGGTGTTCGCGGATATGCCCGATGCCTTCGTGCCCGACGACGTGCGGCTGCTGCTCACGACCGGCAACATGCTCGCGCGGTCCGCGGTGTATCTCGACACGCTCGCCGAGGCGAAGAACGCCAATGCGCGGCTTCACGCGACGTTTGATGAGATCGGGCGCGTGCAGCGGCTGCTCTTGCCGCGGGACTTGCCGTGCGATCCGCACTTGTGCTTCTCGACCAGTTACCTGCCGTCCGATGCTGCTGGCGGCGACTACTACGACATCTACGCGCCCGATCCGGACACGCTTGATCTCGTGATCGCGGATGTGTCGGGGCATGGCCCGGTCGCGTCGGTGGCGATGGCGATGCTGCGGACGGCGATGCAGGCGTGGTGCCGCAGCGGACACGCGGCGAGCACGGTCGTGCCGGGCATCAACGGGTTGATGCACAAGAGCCTCGACGCGGGGATGTTCATCACGGCGTGCTTTTTCAACCTCGATCGCAAGAGCGGCAGGCTCGACTACGTGAACTGCGGGCACAACCCGCCGATCGTGCGGCGGCGAGAGGGCGGGATCGTGCTGCTCGATGGTGGTGGGGGCCCGCCGCTGGGCGTGTGCGAGGAACTCGATCCGCCGTCGGGTTCGATTACGTTGCAGCCCGGCGATTTGCTCGTGCTGTACACGGATGGAATTCCAGAAGCGTTTGGCCCGCACAACGAGTTGCTGGGCATGGAGCGATTCTGCGAAGCGGTCGAGCGCGGCTTGGGTGATCCGGAACGCACGAGGCAGGCTGTGCTGGACGTGGTGGAACGCCACGCGAAGGGCAGGCCACGCGTGGATGATCAGACGCTGGTGGTGATGGCGTATCGCGGGTCGCGTACGACATGACCGCGTGGATGCTTCAACTCGTGTCGCGTCCTTTCGCTCGGGACGATTGGGCCAAGGATCGAGACATGAGGCAGTTCGCTCTTAGTCTTGGCGGGTTATTCGACCGCATGTCCGCGTTACCAGTTGTGACGGCCTTGTCCAGCGATTGTGGGAGCCGAGTGATACATCCGAAATGTCGCCCGACCCACCCGTTGAAGTTGAATTTGACCGGGAACCTCTGACCGTCGTCCTGGCTCCAAGGAGTGACCGCGTTCCGCACGCGGCGCACAAAGTGGCACCGCGCCATGCGGAACGGGCACGGAGGAACTCATGACCACGAGTGCGCACACAACGACCAGTACGACGCTCGCGTCATTTCAGGAAGCAACGCCCGCACAGGTTCGCCAATGGCTGCGCAGTGGCGAGGCCGTGCTCATCGATGTGCGCGAGCCTGATGAGTTTGCACGCGAGCACATCGCTGGGGCGGTGCTCGTTCCGTTGTCGTGTTTCGATCCCGCGCGGGCGCTGTCGCGGGTGAGGCCGGGGCAGCGGGTCGTTATGCAGTGCAAGGGTGGCCGCCGTTCGGCGGATGCATGTCGCCTGGCGATGGCGCACGCGTCCTCGGGCGTGATGGTCTTCACCCTCGCGGGTGGCATCGAGGCGTGGAAGAAGGACAACCTGCCCGTTGAGATGAACTCAAAGGTCTTGGGGATCAGCGTGATGCGGCAGGTGCAGTTGGTGATCGGCCTCATGGTGCTGATCGGGAGCGCCCTTGCGTGGTTTGTCGATCCGCGATTCGTTGCATTCCCGGCCTTCTTTGGCGCGGGGTTGGCCTTCGCCGGTGCGAGCGGCACATGCGCGATGGCGACTCTCATCGGGAAGATGCCGTGGAATAAGGCGGGCAAGGGCGGCGCTTCATGCGCCACCGGCGCGTGCAAGTGATTGGCCCAGGCGCTCTCGCACGAAAAGTGCGGAACCTCGCCACCTTGGCACGCCTCTCAAACATGGGCCAGATCACTGGCCGAACATCGAACGAGTCACTCGCCTTTATGGAGCACAATCATGCAGCAGAATGCCACCGCGTTTTACGAATCCTGGCCAGCGAAGATGAACGCCATGAAGGCGATGCCCGGCGGCGTCGAGGTCGGCAAGGCGTTCGGCCCGTTCTTTCAGGGGCTGATGAAGGACGCGACCAGCGATGGCGGATTGTCGGTCAAGCAGAAGGAGTTGATCGCGCTGGGCATCGGCGTTGCGAGCCGATGCGAGCCGTGCATTTATGCGCACGTTGAAAAGTGCTTGAAAGCCGGGGCGATGCCGCGCGAGGTGATGGACGCGGCGGGCGTGGCGGTGATGATGGGCGGCGGGCCGGTCTACACGTACACCACGGTGGTCGCGGCGGCGCTGGAGCACTTCGCGGCGCACCCGGTCGTGAACTGAGGAATCGTTGAGAGTGGGACAGTGTCAGGCAGCGAGAGCGATGCGGGTGCTCGGATCGGTGGGGCGCTTGCGCGACGCGCGCTCGGTCACTCGTTCAGAACATCACAAAGTGCCGCGCTGCTCAAAGGGTTCTGCGGGCGCGTGTTCCACGCCCGAAGACACCAGTCGACTCAAAGCCGCCGACCGGTGGCACCCGGCTCTGGGCCTTCTTCTCCGCGACCATTGTGCCAAACACACCAGCGCCAGCGCGGAGAGCCCCGGCGAAGGGACAGAAGATGCAATTCGGAAACCGAGGTCAAACGTTGACAGGCTTGGAAAATCTCCACCGTGGTTGTAAATCTGATCCGAAAGTGGGGCTTGCGGCGTGGCCCAAGCACTTCCATCGAAAAACCTGCCGATTGGCCATACATTCGAAACCAGTACTGGCTCCTCCGTCCACTCCTTGGTCCCCCCCGCCGTGTCGTACAAACCCCACGGGCTTGTCACATTGGCGTACGCGCCCAAGGGAATCGCAAAGGGGCTAGAACCTACGAAGTTGATGCCGTCCCATCCCGCGTTGGCCTGCGCGAGGGGGCCGTTGGGATCGGGGGCGGGAACCACGCCGACGCCTCCCGTACGCACGCGCACACCCGCCGGGCCGTAGGCCGGGGCTGTGTCGCTGCTCGTGCTGTACTTCCACCATCCGCCAGTCGAACCGTCGGGGTTCGCCTTGTTCGGATCGTAATGGGCGGCCTTCAACCACTCGTCCCACGTCGGCACCCAGTAGCGCGCGCCGGGGCTGTGCGCGAGTTGGTCGGTGAACGTTGTTCCGCTGTACCCGAACGTGCTCGCGTCGTACGCGCCGTTCAGGAAAGCTTCGCGATTCGTGGCCTTGTCGTTGTGCAGCCAGTTGCAGTACATCGCCGCCATGCGCCAACTGATGTTGCCGACGGGGACCATCTCGTTGCCCGCGGGCACGGCCCAGCGCCGCGCGCTGGGGTTGGTGTTGTTGGTGGGCGTCGTCCCAGTCGCGCCCCAGAACGTCGGCGGCACAACATGCGGGAGAGCATCGCCCGCAGGCCGATCGAACGCGGCGTTGAAGAACTCGGCCCACTGCGCCGTCGTCACTTCGAACTTGCCGATGCTGTACTCGTAGCCAACCGACCCACGCCCCACGGCCCGATCGCCGACGGTGCCATCGCCCTGCCATGCCGCGTTGCCAACCGCGCCCACACGCACGAAGTCGATGCCCGAGTTGGGGTCCACCTCGGCCCGCGCCTGGCCAGCCATGGCGACAAGCACGGTCGCCGCCGCGCAAGACAAAGCTGTTCGCTGCAAGAGCGGCCTCATGCCCCAAGAATGCCTCACATTCCGCCGAGTGCCAGCAAACTGGTTAGAATTCTCTCTGGGAACCCGCCCCCCGGCCTCGTACCAAACCGGCACCCGAGTGGTCCGCACGACCCTTGGAGTGCTCCAAACGAACGTTGGTGTAGTCCAAACGATCGACCGTTTACTCCAAACGAGCGTTGGGGCGGTCCGAACGATCCACCGTTTGCTCTAAACCGGCGTTGGTTTGCTCCAAACGGTCGATCGTGTACTCCAAACGAGCGTTGGTTTGCTCCAAACGAACGTTCGTTTGGAGCAACTTCACGAAAGTTGGAACACCTTTTCGCTGCTGGTGCCACGCAAACGCGGTTTTCGGGTCTGGTCGGGAGTTACACGGAGGCGGTAGAAATACCTTTATGATGCAACAGTGTGCTCGTTCGCCGCGTGCTTCCGCTGAAGACAGCGGTAGCACGGCACGGGGGTCACCTCGTCACCCCGTCACCCCCTCACCGCGTCACCCCCTCAATGCCTCACCCTCTTCACTCGCGCCTTCCCCCTTTTCTTCTGGCTCCTCCCCGCCTATTGTCTCGACCCCACTCCCTTCGGCGTGGGGACATCTGGAACCGTGTGCACCACGACTCCTGCGTTGGCCCCGGCCGGGCTGATGCGAGCGAATGGGTTTGAGGGCCGTCCCCTTAGGCTTGTCGCAAGGAGTGGTGGGAGGTAGGAAACAATGGCCAAGAAAGAAATCACTCAAATCTTCAAGATCATGGCGGTCGGCGGTCAGGCGACGCCGGCGCCACCACTTGGTCCCGTTCTGGGTTCCAAGGGTGTGAACCCTGGTCAGTTCATCCAGAAGTTCAACGCCGCGACCCAGAACGTCAAGGGGAAGAAAGTCTCCGCGATCGTCAAGGTCTACAACGACAAGTCGTTCGAACTCGAGATCAAGGGTTCGCCGGCGTCGGAAATGATCAAGGAAGCCGCGAAGATCACCGCGGGTTCTGGCGTTCCCAACAAGAACAAGGTCGGCAAGATCACCAAGGCCCAGGTGAAGACGATCGCGACGGCGAAGATGGGCGATCTCAACTCCAACAGCGTCGAGGCCGCCATGCGGGTCATCGAGGGTTCGGCACGCTCCATGGGCGTGACCATCGAGGGCTGAGTTGGCTGGCTGGATTTCTGGCTGGGTTGGATTGAATCGCGTCGTCTGAAACCAAGGCAAATTGCACGCGACCGCGTGCTTCGCAGGGAACACACCAATGGCTCGTCGCATCAACAAGCGCCACAAGGCGAATCTGGAACTCAAGCCCAAGGACGCCATCGAGGCTCCCGCGGCTGTCGCGGCTCTGAAGAAGTTCAAGGGCCCCAAGTTTGATCAGACCATCAACGTCTGCATGTTCCTGGGAGTCGATCCCAAGCAGGCCGACCAGAACCTCCGCGGCTCGGTCGCGCTGCCCAAGGGCATCGGCAAGACCAAGCGCGTGGTGGCGTTCTGCCAGAGCGATATCACCGCGAAGGCCATGGCGGCTGGTGCTGTGAAGGCCGGCGGCGATGAACTCGTCGCGGAGATCGAGCGCGGCTGGATGGACTTCGACGTCGCGATCGCGTCGCCCGACATGATGCGCGTTGTGTCGAAGTTGGGTAAGGTGCTCGGCCCCAAGGGCCTGATGCCCAGCCCCAAGGCCGGCACGGTCACGACCAACGTCCCCGAAGCGGTGAAGGAATACTCCGCCGGCAAGGTTGAGTACCGCACGGACCAGTTCGGCAACGTGCACGCCGTGATCGGCAAGATGAGTTTCGCCGCGGGCGACCTTGTCGAGAACCTCGAGCACTTCATCAAGGCGATCGAGAAGGTCCGTCCTTCGACGGCGAAGGGCCAGTACATCAAGAAGATCACGATCGCGGGCGCGATGACGCCGGGCGTGCAAGTGCGGTACTTCGACGCGGCCCTGGCTGCTGAGTAAGGCTGCGGAGTGGAAATCAGCGGGTTTGGTCGGGTGGGATCGGGACTCTGAATCTAGCGCCTAGTGCCCAGTGCCTAGTGCCTTGTCTTGAGGTGAAGCATGTCGAAGCACGTCAAAGAAATGATCATGCGGGACTACAAGGACCGCCTTGGTGACACGAGCGATGCGATGGTGATCAGCCTTCGCGGCGTCAAGGGCACCGCGGCGACCACGATCCGCAACAACCTTGCCAAGAAGAAGATCAAGATCACGGTTGTCCGCAACAGCCTCGCGCGGAAGACCTTCGAGGGCACGCCCCTCGCGACGCTCGGTGAGTTCCTCACTGGCTCGTCGGCTCTCGCCTATGGCGGGCAGTCGGTCGTCGAAGTGGCGCGCGAGATCGTCGCCCTCGTCGAGAAGAATCCCCTCATCGAACTCCGCGGCGCGGTGCTTGATGGGACGGTCTTCAAGGGCAAGGCCGGCGTGACGGAACTCTCCAAGTTCCCCACCAAGGACGAGGCGATCGGCCAGGTCGTCACGCTCGTGGTCAGCCCCGCGAAGAAGTTGCTGGGCCAGATCAAGGGACCGGCGTCGAACGTTGGCGGCCTGATCAAGGCGATCGAGACCAAACTCGAAAAGGGCGAGGCAATCGCCAAGGCTGGTTGATTCGCTCGTTGCGAGCGAGAGTTGAGTTGAAAGTCCGTCGTGTGGCGTGAGTCACGCGGCACCATGAAAGATGTCCCCGACTGGTCCGCTGATGCGGATGAAACGACGGCAGCGTGCCGGAGCCTCTTGGGGATGGGTGAGTGGATGGAGCGGTTGCTCTATCCGAGATTGAAAGGTTGGAACCATGTCAGATACCACGTTCAGCGCGAACATCAAAGACCTCGGCGACAAACTCGCTTCCTTGACCCTCAAGGATGCGGTCGAACTCGGCAAGTACATGAAGGAGACGTACGGCATCGAGGCCGCCGCTGGCGGCGGCGTCATGATGGCGGCGGCTGCCGGCCCCGCGGCCGCGGCGAAGGAAGAGCAGACCTCGTTCGATGTGATCCTCAAGGCCGTCGATGCCGCGAAGAAGATCAACGTCATCAAGGTCGTCCGCGAAGCGACGGGCCTGGGCCTGGCGGAAGCCAAGGCGCTGGTCGATGCTCCCGGCAAGCCGATCAAGACCGGCCTGTCGAAGGAAGACGCCGAGAAGCTCAAGAAGACCATCACCGAAGCCGGTGGCACGGTCGAGTTGGCCTAAGTTTTTAGGTCATAGTCACTTACGCTCCGGATTCGCACTCGAATCTGGGGTGGTCAACGCAATCGAGAGGGGGACCTGCCATGGGGCGGGTCCCCTCTGTGTCTTGTTCAAAGAGTAGGTCTTTGTCCGGTTGACATGGGTCGGCTGGATGTGGTAGCCGTTCAAGAGGGCGTGGACGGAGCCATTGGGCTATACTTCTGGGCTAGGCACTGGACGCGGGTTTGGGCAAGATCACCAAGCACAACGAGAACGAACGTCGGCGCGACGAGCGATGAAACTATTGAGGCATTCGCCCCTGGTGGATGTTCGCTTTGCGCGCCGCGACGTGTTTCGTTCAATAGAAGAGGGAATCGATGGCAGCGACCACCATGGCCGGTAAGAAGGTCCGCAACTTCTCCAAGCGTGGCGACGCGATCGCAGTCCCGGACCTGACGCAGGTCCAGCGCGATGGCTACGAGCGGTTCCTCCAGAACGGAAAGGGACCCGACGAGCGTGATATCCAGATCGGTCTGGAGGCGCTCCTTCGTGAAGTCTTTCCGATCGAGAGTTACGACGGGACGATGCGCCTTGAGTACACGCGCTACGTCCTTGAGGATGCTCGCTACACGCCCGACGAGTGCCGCGAACTGCGCCTGACCTATGGGCGTCCGTTCCGCATTGGCGTTCTGCTCAAGCGTGAAGGCCGTCCGGACATGCCCGAGGAAGATATCTATCTCGGCGAGTTCCCGATCATGATGGGTGGCGGCGAGTTCATCGTGAACGGTGCCGAGCGCGTCATCGTCAGCCAGTTGCACCGCTCTCCGGGCGTCGACTTCTCGATCATCAGCAGCGAAGGCGATCGCCCGCTGCACAGCACGCGCGTCATCCCCGAGCGTGGCTCGTGGATCGAGTTGGAAGTTACGAAGAAGGACGTTCTGGCGATGCGCATCGACCAGAGCACCAAGATGGCGGCGACCACGTTCCTCCGCTGCCTCGACGAGTCCATCAGCAACACCGACCAGTTGCTCAGCCTCTTCTACGAGATCAGCGAGATCAACGCGGAGAAGGTGAAGCCTGAGCACTGGGCCGCCGCGAGCGTCATCGATACCGAGACGGGCGAAGAACTCGTGCACGTCGGGCGCCAGATCGGCGAAGAGAACGCGGCGAAGATTGCGGCGAGCAGCCTCAAGAAGATCCGCGTCATCGAAAATCCCAGCGACGTGCTCATCCTGAACACCGTCGCCGAAGAGAAACTCGAGGCGTTCGAGGCCGAGACCGAGTACGAGCGAGCGCTCCTCAAGGTGTACAGCAAGTTGCGTCCCGGCAACCCGCCCCAGGTGGAAAAGGCCAAGCAACTCTTCACCGAGAAGTTCTTCGACGAGAATCGCTACCGCCTCGGGCGCGTTGGCCGGTTCCGCATCAACCGCAAGTTCGATCTCAACGTTCCCGAGGACATGATGTTCCTGCGGAGCGAGGACTTCCTGCGCGTGATCCAGTACCTGCTGGACCTCCGCAGCAATCGCCCCGATCCCAAGACCGGGCGCCCCGTCGCCGTTGTGGACGACATCGACCACCTGGGCAATCGTCGCCTCCGCACGCTTGACGAGTTGGCCGTGGAAGAACTCCGCAAGGGCTTCCTCAAGTTGCGCCGCACGGTCCAGGAACGCATGAGCGTGAAGGACCCCGAGGAACTCACGAAGATCGCCGACCTTGTGAACAGCAAGAGCATCAGCAGCGCGATCGACTTCTTCTTCGGGCGCAGCGAACTGTCTCAGGTCGTTGACCAGACCAACCCGCTCTCGAGCCTCGTGCACGAGCGTCGTCTGTCGGCCCTCGGGCCGGGCGGTCTCAACCGCAAGCGCGCGGGCTTCGAAGTGCGCGACGTGCACATCTCGCACTACGGCCGCATCTGCCCGATCGAGACGCCCGAAGGCACGAACATCGGTCTGATCGCGAGCCTGGGCATCTTCTCGACGATCGACGAGTACGGCTTCCTCCGCACCGCGTATCGCGAAGCAAAGACGAACAAGGTCGTCCACCTCCGCGCCGACGAGGAGATGAAGGCCGTCCTCGCGCCGACCGATGCTCTTGAGCAGAACGGCAAACTGAAGAAGGGCATGATCCTGGCCCGCGTCGATGGCGAACTGGCCGAGGTTGACTCGGGCAAGGTCGACTTCATCGATATCTCGCCCAAGCAGATCGTGGGTATCTCTGCGGCGCTCATTCCGTTCCTTGAGCACGACGACGCCAACCGCGCGCTGATGGGTTCGAACATGCAGCGTCAGGCGGTGCCCCTCATCAAGATCGATCCGCCCTGCGTCGCGACGGGCATCGAGCAGGACGTGGGCATGAACTCGGGCATGGTCGTCCGGGCCCGCAACAGCGGCGTCGTGACGTTCGTCGACTCCGAGCGCATCATCATCGACAACGCGGACGAGTATGTGCTCCGCAAGTTCGTGGGCCTCAACGAGCGCACCTGCCTCAACCAGCGCCCCATCGTCAAGATGGCGCAGAAGGTCGAGAAGGGTGACGTCCTCGCCGACGGCGCGAGCACGAAGTTCGGCGAACTCGCGATCGGCAAGAACGTGATGGTCGCGTTCAACACCTTCGACGGGTACAACTTCGAAGACGCGATCGTCATCAACGAGCGCCTCGTGAAGGACGACGTCTTTACGAGCATCCATATCGACGCGTACGACGTCGAAATCCGCGAGACGAAACTCGGCCGCGAGGAGTTCACGCGCGACATCCCGAACGTCTCCGAGAAGATGCTGCGCAACCTCGACGAGAACGGCGTGATCCGCGTCGGCACTCGCGTTGGTCCTGGTGACATCCTCGTCGGCAAGGTCAGCCCCAAGAGCAAGACGGAACTGACCCCCGAAGAGAAACTGCTGCACGCGATCTTCGGCCGCGCCGGCGAAGACGTGAAGAACGACTCTCTCGAAGTCCCCGCGGGCGTCGAGGGTGTCGTGATCGGGACGCGTCGCTTCTCCCGCCGCCTCCACATGAACGAGGAGCAGAAGAAGCAACTCAAGAAGGACATCGCGACGTACGAGAGCGAGATGGACCAGAAGTCCATCGGCCTCTTCAAGCAGATGGTGAACGCGATCAACGACTCCATCGGCACGCCGATGGTCGACCCCAACACCCGTCAGAAGGTCGGTGCGAGCGACATTCCTGAAGTTATCATGGAGCAGATTCGCACGTTCGACATCAAGTGGGCCAAGGGGAGCAAGGAAACCAAGGGCGACGCTGAGAAACTCTTCAAGCAGTTCTGGCCCCGCGTGCAGGCGATCGGGACCGAGAAGAACCGCAAGGTCGCGCACATGAAGCGTGGCGACGAGTTGCCCACGGGCGTGCTCGAGATGGTGAAGGTCTACATCGCGACCAAGCGTGCCCTCTCCGTTGGCGACAAGATGGCAGGCCGCCACGGGAACAAGGGCGTCATCGCCCGCATCGTTCCCGAGGAAGAAATGCCGTTCATGGAAGACGGCACGCCGGTCGAGGTGTTGCTCAATCCGCTGGGCGTGCCCAGCCGCATGAACGTCGGCCAGATTCTTGAGACGCATCTCGGCTGGGCCGCGAAGGTGCTTGGCTTCCAGGCTGTGACGCCCGTCTTTGACGGTGCGAAGGAGCAGGAAATCCACGACGCGGTCGCCGAAGCGAACGAGCACGTGAAAAAGAAGACCGAGCAGTTCGAGAAGGACGGCAAGTGGCCGCACTGGCGCGAACTGATGGCACACATGCCTCGCGGCGGGAAGATCCAGTTGTACGACGGCCGCACGGGCGAGGCGTTCAACCAGCGGACCACCGTCGGGTACATGTACATCCTGAAGTTGCACCACCTCGTGGACGACAAGATCCACGCCCGTGCGACGGGTCCCTACTCACTCATCACGCAGCAGCCCCTGGGCGGCAAGGCCCGCACGGGTGGTCAGCGGTTTGGTGAGATGGAAGTGTGGGCGCTCGAGGCGTACGGCGCGGCGTACATCCTGCAGGAACTGCTCACGGTCAAGTCGGACGACGTCGAAGGACGTACCAAGATCTACGAGAGCATGGTCAAGGGCACGAACAAGTTGGAGGCGGGCATGCCCGTCGCCTTCGACGTGCTCTGCAACGAACTCAAGGGCTTGGGCATGAACATCACGCTCGAAAAGAAGAAGGCCGAAGGGGGGAGCCTCCTCTAAGACGAATGTGCATCGACGTGTGAACGCAGTCTCCAGTGGAGTAGGTGTGGAATGGGGCGTTTCGTTCAGTATGGCTGCGGGTTGACGGCTCCCACGAACTGGGAGAACTACGACGTCAGTCCGACCCTTCGTGTGCAGAAGGTGCCACTGCTGGGCGCGCTTGTCGGCGGGCCGAAGTTCCCAAAGAACATTCGTCTCGGTGACATCTGCAAGGGTCTGTCCCTTCCCGACTCATGTGCCGACGCCATGTATTGCTCGCACACGCTCGAGCACCTCGCACTGGAGGACCTTCGGATCGCGCTGAGGCACACGTTTCGGATCTTGAAGCCGGGGGGCGTCTTTCGATTCGTCCTGCCCGACCTTCGGCGTCTGGCGAGGGAGTATGTGGAGTCCAAGGACCCCAACGCGTCGCTGGTCTTCATGGAAGCGAGCGTCCTGGGCAAGAACAAGCGCCCGAGAGGATTGATCGGAGTGCTGCGGACGCTGATCGGCAACTCGTCTCACCTGTGGATGTGGGACTTTGAGTCGCTCAGCGTCGAGTTGGCCAAGGCAGGATTCGTGGACATCCGCAGGGCAGAGATCGGAGATTCGAAACTGCCCGAGTTCAAGGACGTGGAAGCGTTGGATAGATGGAAGGGCGAACTCGGCATGGAGTGCCGCAAGCCCGGTTGAGCAAGAGTCGGTAAGTAAGAGTCTGATCTGGTTTGAGTCTGGTCGGTTTCAAGGTATTGGAGCGAAGATCTCATGGCAGAAACCGTGTACGATCGTGTGAATGACTTCTCCGCCGTCAAGGTGACGCTCGCGTCGCCCAACGACATCCGTGCGTGGTCCTATGGCGAGGTGAAGAAGCCGGAGACGATCAACTATCGCACCTACCGCCCCGAGAAGGACGGCCTGTTCTGCGAGCGCATCTTCGGGCCTGAGCGCGACTACGAGTGCACCTGCGGCAAGTACCGCGGCACCAAGTACAAGGGCATCATCTGCGATCGCTGCGGCGTGAAGGTGACGCACTCCCGCGTCCGCCGCAAGCGCATGGGGCACATCAACCTCGCATCGCCGATCGTGCACATCTGGTTCTTCAAGAGCATGCCCAGCCGCCTCGGCACCCTGCTCGGCATGAAGACCAGCGATCTCGAGAAGGTGATCTATTACCAGGATTACGTCGTCACCGATCCGGGCGACACCGAACTTAAGTTCAAGCAGATGCTCACGGAAGATGAGCACCGCCAGATGACCGAGAAGTATGGCAGCGCGTTCAAGAGCGACATGGGCGCCGACGCCGTTCGCCAGATCATCGAGAAGACCGACCTCGACGCCGAGGCCCAGAAACTCCGCGATGATCTCAAGGAAACCAAGAGCAAGCAGAAGATCAAGGACTTCGCCAAGCGCCTGAAGTTGATCGAGCAGTTGCGTGGCAGCGAGAACGACCCGGCGTGGCTTGTGATGGACGTGGTCCCCGTGATCCCGCCCGACCTGCGCCCGCTCGTCCTCCTCGAATCCGGCAACTTCGCGACCAGCGATCTCAACGATCTCTACCGCCGCATCATCAACCGCAACAACCGCCTCAAGAAGTTGATGGACCTCAACGCTCCCGAGGTCATCATCCGCAACGAGAAGCGCATGCTGCAGCAGGCGGTGGACGCGCTCTTTGACAACAACCGCTGCCGTCGCCCGGTTCTCGGCTCATCGAACCGTCCGCTCAAGTCCTTGACCGACATGATCAAGGGCAAGCAGGGCCGCTTCCGCGAGAACCTCCTCGGCAAGCGCGTGGACTATTCCGCGCGTTCGGTGATCGTCGTCGGTCCGGAACTCAAGTTGCACCAGGTCGGTCTTCCCAAGAAGATCGCCCTCGAACTCTTCCAGCCCTTCATCATCCGCAAGTTGAAGGAGCATGGCCTCGCCGACACGATCAAGAGCGCCAAGCGCATGCTCGAGCGTCGTGATCCGGCGGTGTGGGACATCCTCGAAGAAGTCATCCACAATCACCCCGTCCTCCTCAACCGCGCACCGACGCTGCACCGAATGGGCATCCAGGCCTTCGAGCCCGTGCTCGTGGAAGGCAACGCCATCCGCATCCATCCGCTGGTCTGCGGCGGGTTCAACGCCGACTTCGACGGCGACCAGATGGCCGTCCACCTCCCGCTGTCCGTTGAGGCACAGGCCGAAGCGCACGTCCTGATGATGTCGACGCACAACGTCTTCTCGCCCGCGAACGGCAAGCCGATCATCTCGCCCTCGCAGGACATCGTCATGGGCGTGTACTTCATCACGGTCGAAGCGCCCGATGAGCGTCCGGTCGACAAACTCCCGCGATACAAGAACCGCCAGGAAGCCCTGCTGGCCTATCAGATGGGCAAGATCGGGATCCAGGAGCGCATCGTCGTCCGCCTCGATGGCTTCGAAGGCTTCGTCGAGAACCAGACCGGACCGGTCAAGAAGTTGGCCGACAACCGCCGCATCGTGACGACCGCCGGCCGCATCCTCTTCACCGACGTGCTCGCGCCGGGCATGCCGTTCTACAACTGCGCCCTGGGCAAGAAGGGTTGCGCCCGCGTGATCGACGATTGCTACGTCGTCGCCGGCAAGCCCGCCACGATCGATCTGCTCGACCGTCTCAAGGAGATGGGCTTCAAGCAGGCAACGCTCGCGGGTCTTTCCTTCGGCATCACTGACCTGCGTATCCCCGAGGCCAAGGCCGGCAAGTTGGACGACGCCCAGAAGCGCGTCGATCGCATCGAGAAGAACTACGACCGCGGCATCATCACAGCCCGCGAGCGTTACAACCAGTTGCTCGACGTCTGGGCCCACTGCCGCGAAGAAGTGCAGAAGGAACTCCTCAAGACGCTCAAGAACGACCGTCGTGACGAGAACGGGCACGAACTCGCCGTGGATGCCAAGAACGGCAAGCCCTACCTCAATCCCGTGTACCTCATGTCCGACTCGGGCGCACGCGGCAACATCAGCCAGATGCAGCAGTTGGCCGGCATGCGTGGTCTCATGGCGAAGCCCGACGGCACGATCATCGAGACGCCCATCCGTTCCAACTTCCGCGAGGGACTCAACATCCTTGAGTACTTCTCGTCCACCCACGGTGCGCGTAAGGGCCTCGCAGATACGGCTCTCAAGACCGCCGACTCGGGCTATCTCACGCGTAAGTTGTGCGACATCGCCCAATCCGTCATCATCGGCGAGTACGACTGCGGCTCCAAGCGCGGCATCATCAAGCGCGCCATCTACAAGGGCGAGCAAGTGGACGTGGCGCTGCGTGACCAGGTCATCGGCCGCGTGAGCCTCAACCGCGTTACCAACCCGATGAACGATGAACTCATCGTCGACGAGAACCAGATGATCTCGCCCGAGGCCGCCGCTCGCATCGAGCAGTTGGGCATCGATGCGGTCGTCGTTCGCTCCCCGCTCACCAGCGAGAGCAAGAGCGGGTGCTCGGTCCTCGACTACGGCATGGACATGTCCACGGGCATGGTCGTGGAGCCGGGCCTCGCGGTCGGCATCATCGCCGCCCAGTCCATCGGTGAACCCGGAACGCAGTTGACGATGCGTACGTTCCACACCGGCGGCATCGGCCAGCGCAGCGCATCAGAAACCGAGTACCGCGCCCTGAACGGCGGCCGCCTCGAGCTGCGTGACTGCAACGCCGTCGCGACCAAGGACGACGAAGGTCACGACCTCTTCGTTGTGCTCAAGCGCAACGCCGAAGTCGCGGTCATGGACGGCAAGGGACGCGAACTCGAGAAGTACAAGGTCCCCTACGGCGCGTACCTCTACGCGAAGAACGGCGACGAAGTGAAGAAGGGCCAGACCATCGTCAAGTGGGACCCGCACCGCACGCCCATCCTTGCCGAGAAGGACGGCGTCGTGAACTTCGTCGACATCGAGGTCGGCGAGACGGTCCGCGAGGAAGACGCGGGTCGTGGCCAGAAGGCCCTCGTCGTCATCGAGCACAAGGGTGACTTGCACCCCGCGATCAACATCGTCGACGAGACGGGCAACATCCTGGACTTCCACTACCT
>Ga0075163_10001765_pt1 | contig 29179 bp, 21 predicted proteins | sample JI1023141ADNA_FD_71478 | JGI IMG/M metagenome (GOLD analysis project Ga0075163, IMG submission 71478) | Wastewater effluent complex algal communities from Wisconsin, to seasonally profile nutrient transformation and Carbon sequestration -... | ecosystem: Engineered > WWTP > Effluent > Algae...
CCAGGAAGCTGATGACCGCGATGGCCAGCGAGGAGATGGCGACGGCGCGGTAGCCGAAGATCTGCTTGCGGGCAAAGGTGGTGACCAGCTCGCTGATGACGCCCATGCCGGGCAGGATCATGATGTACACCGCGGGGTGGCTGTAGAACCAGAAGAAGTGCTGGAACAACACAGGATCACCGCCCAGGGCGGGGTCGAAGATGCCCACACCGAGCACCCGCTCCATCGCAAGGAGCAGCAGGGTGATGGCGAGCACCGGCGTCGCCATCACCTGGATGATGGCGGTGGCGTAGATGGCCCAGATGAAGAGGGGCATCCGCTCCCAGGTCATGCCCGGGGCGCGCATCTTGTGCACGGTCACGATGAAGTTCATGCCCGTGAAGATGGAGGAGAAGCCGAGCACAAACGCGGCCATCACCATCATCACCACCGAGCCGCCGACACCAGAGCTGTAGGGCGTGTAGAACGTCCAGCCGGTGTCCACGCCGCCGGCGATGGCGGCCCACAAAGCCATGATGGTGCCGGCCATGTAGATGTAGAAGCTGGCCAGGTTCAGGCGCGGGAAGGCCACGTCCTTGGCACCGAGCTGCAGCGGCAGGACAAAGTTGCCCAGCGCCGCCGGGATGCCTGGGATGATGACCAGGAAGACCATCACCAGGCCGTGCAAGGTGAACAGCCGGTTGTAGGTGTCGCCCTCGAAAATCTTGCCGCCTTCGATGGCGATGCCCGCCGCGTCGTAGTTGGGGGAGAAGAGCTCCCACCGAACCAGCGAGGCGAAGGTGCCGCCGAGCAAGAAAGCCGCGAGCACCGCAAAGAGATACATGATCCCAATGCGTTTGTGATCGACGGTGAAGAGCCAGCTTTTGAGGCCCTTCTTGGCATGGATATAGTTGGTCTCAGGCGGGTCGTTGGCGTGATCGACCGCCGCCTGGGTCGTGTTCAAGCTCATCGTACCCTCCGCCTACTTCTGCGCCTTGATAAAAGCGATGATCCCCTGGATACCTTCGGCGTCGATCTGACCCTTGAAGGTGGGCATCGCGCCGGCATAGCCCGCCACGATCTTCGCCTGCGGGTCGTAGATCGACTCCATGATGTAGTTCTCATCCACCATGACCGGGGGGCCGCCGGTGATGGCCTCCTCGCGGCCGTACAAGCCCTTGAAGGAGGGGCCCACGCCCTTGCTCCCATCCAGGCTATGGCAGGCACTGCACCCAAACTTGGTGTAGAGCTGCTTGCCCCAGTCCTCGAAGGCCACGTCCGGCGGCTTGCCCGTCTGGGGCCCGCGGTAGTCGAGGTCAGCGGCGATCACCTTGACTTTGGCGAGCATGCGGGAGTGGTCCTTGCCGCAGTACTCGGTGCAGAAGATCTGGTGCTCGCCAGGCTCCTTCGCCTCGAACCACAGCGACGTCAGCCGCCCGGGCACCAGATCCTGCTTCACGCGGAAGTCGGGCACAAAGAAGCTGTGCAGAACGTCCTGAGACGCCATGACCAGCTTCACCGGACGGTTGGCCGGCACCTCGAGCTCGCCGGGCACCACCGCCCCATTGGGGTGGGTGAATGTCCAGCTCCACTTCTTGGCCGTCACCTGCACGGTGTAGGCACCTTCGGGCGCCACAGCCTGGTTCATGAAGACGCGCACGCCCCAGACGAAGACCACCGCCACCAGGATCAGCGGCCCGAACGTCCACACAGCTTCATAGGCTGTATTGTGGGCAATCTGGGCCGTCGCCAGTTGGTCCGCGGACTTCCTGCGGTAGCGCAGCACCATCCAGATCGTGCCGACCGTGATCAGCACGAAGAAGATGATGTTGAGCCACAGGATGAAGTCGTAGAGGTCGTCGACATCGGCGGCGATGGTCGACGCCTGCGGCGGCATCCAGAAGGATCCGGTGTCGTTTCCGCTCGCCATTCAACCCACTCCCCCGGGCCCCGAGGCCCGAGATGCATCAGATTTCGGCAGGGCGCCGAATCGGCGGCGGCGTTCACGCCGCCAGAAGACGAGGAGCATGGTGCCGACGACCAGAATGGTCAGCAGGCCTCCGGTCCGCATCACGCCCCAAACAAAGACCCCATACTTCCGACTGTCGGGATCATAGTGATAGCAACGCAGCAGGAAGCGGTCGACCGCATTGCCGATGCGGCCCTCGCCGGCCTCGGTCAGGCCCAGCTGGAGCTGCATCTTCTCGAACCGCACCCCATAGAGGTAGCGGGTGAGCTTGCCCTCGGGCGACACCATGAAGATGACTGCACCGTGGGCCCACTCCATGCGGTCGGGCACATAGCGATAGCCAAAACCCACCGCGTCGGCCAGCGCCTTGATGTGATCGCGCTCGCCGGTGAGGAAGTGCCAGCCCTCCTCAGCCCCGGGTCGATCGAGCTGGGCGAGATAGCTGGTCTTCTTCTCCAGCGCCAGCTCGGGCCCCTCGCGGTGATCGATGCTCACCGTCAGCACGCGAAAGTCGTCCCCGGGGACCCACTTGATGCCCTTCATGCCGTCCACGAGACCGTTGAGGATCATCGTGCACAACATCGGACAATTGAAGTAGTTCAGCGTGAGGATGACCGGCTTGTCACCCTTGAAGTAGTCCCCCAGCTTGACCTGCTTGCCGTGCTCGTCACGAAACGTCAGGTCCAGCGGCAACACATCGCCCAGGTGCTCGGTGACCTCCACCCCATCCAACCCCGGGGGGCTCTCAGTCTCGGCGGGCTCCGCAACCGCAAGCAGCGGCAGCAAGAGTCCAAGCGCGATGGGGAGAAGGCGGGTCACAGTCTGATCCTCAGGGCGTTCCGGGCGCGTCAGGCGCCGCGTCGGTGGCAGGGGCAGGCACAGCCAGGGTGCCCGGCGCATTCGGGTCCACCGGCGGCGGCACGATCAGTGGCTGCACCGGGGGGGGCTGCACCGGATTGATGGGGCGCGCCTGGTAGTCCTGGATCACGAGCTCCATGGCCCGGCTCACCGGGATCTGGTAGTGGCCCTCACCCAAGTTCTTGTATTCATTGAGATGTTGCGCTTCCTGGGCATGCAGGAGGCGCACCTTCTCGATGTTCGAGCCGTACTGGCTGACCTTCTTGGTCACCTCGATCTCACGCTCGTACCAGAAGTACGAACCGACGAGGGCGATGGAAACCAGCACAAACAGGAACGACATGCCGCCCCAGATCAGAACGGGGCCAATCGCCACGTTCTCCGGCTCCGGCGGGGGCAGCCCGTTGTGCTCGTCGTGGCCATGACCACCGTGGCCATGACCATCGTGGCCATGACCGCCATGGCCGTGCGCGTCGTGCGGATCACGCATTGTCATACTCCATGGAGGCGATGAGCGCGGGATCGCGGTGCGCCACCGCGGGCGCCTTCTGGTAGCGGCGCATCAGCGCGGCCAGCCAGATGCCGCCGATGCCCAACACGGCCGTCAGGTCCATCCAGTGGTAGTGCGGACCATGGGAGGCATGGGTCGGCATGACCACGAAGTAGATGTCCACGAAGTGCATGAACACCATCCAGCCCGCGGCCAGGCCGAGGACCGTGCGGTTGCGCTTCATGTGGCGGCTCATCAAGACCCAGAAGGGCAGGATGAAGTGGCCGATGACGATCAGGCGGCCGACGTTCTCCCAACCGCCCTGCATGCGGAGCTGGAAGAAGGCGGTTTCCTCAGGGATGTTCGCGTACCAGATCAAATAATACTGGCTGAAGCTGATGTACGCCCAGAACACCGTGAAGGCGAACTGCAGCTTGGCCGCATCGTGGCGCACGCCGATGGTGAGCGTGTTCTCCAAGCGGCCGGGCTTGGTGAGCCAGAGGGCGATGAGGTTCTGGGTGGCGAAGAAGCCCACCAGCGAACCCGCAAACGTCCAGACACCGAACATGGTGCTGAACCAGTGGGGATCGAGGCTCATCATCCAGTCGAAGCCCGCGAAGGTGACCGAAAGCGCGAACCCGATGATGCCCACCGGCGCCCACTTGCGCATCTTGTAGAGCACGGCGGGATCGCCGCTCCGGTCCTGAGCGAGGCTGCTGCGGCGGTAGAACGTCGCCAGGGCGCTCCAAATCCCGAAGAAGACCAGGGCCCGGATGAAGAAGAAGGTCTCGTTGAGGTAGCCCTGCTTCCACTTCAGGATCGGATCAAGGGCCACGGCCTCTTCGTGGGTCCAGTGAAACAGCGTGTGGGTGCCCAGCGCGATGGGGATGAAGAAGATCGCCATGAGCGGGAGGTTCATGGCGAGGTTCTCGGCCGTGCGCCGCAGACCCGTCCCCCAGGTGGCCCGCGCTGCATGCTGCACGAGCATCCAGAAGAGCGCCCCCAGGGAGATGGTGGTGAACAGCATAAAGGCGACCAGCCACGAGAAGAAGAACTGCTCGTGCTCGCCCATCGCGAAGCCGGCGCCGGTGGCGGCCAGGCCAACCACACCCACGCCCAGCGCGAGCTTAAACGCCCGCCCGGTGACCGCGGCGTCCAGCATCGGATTGTCGGTCAACGCCTTGTGGTGTGCCATCAGAGCTTCCCCCCCTCGGCAACCTTGGCGCGCTCGGCTTCGGGCACATCCGCCAGCGCGGCGTTCTGGCCACGCTGCAGCGCGCGCACATAGGCGACAATGGCCCAGCGGTCGGCCACTGGGATCTGGTTGCGGTACGCGCTCATCAGGCCAGACGGTGAGCCGTTGGTGATGACCCCAAAGATGTAGCCATCCTTGTAGGCGCGCATGTAGTCCTGGTGATACGACGGCACCGCGGCGAGGCCACGCTTGGCCAGCGCCACCGTGCCCTGCCCGCCGCCGGAGCGGTCATGGCAGGGGGTGCAGAAGATGTTAAAGCGCTGCTGGCCCCGAGCGAGCAGCTCGGCGGTGACCGCCACGGGGATCCGGTCGACGGGCTCGCCCTGCTCGTCCACGCCGCGCCAATAGCGGTCGTCGTCGCGCAGGAAGCGGTCGTCGGTCTGCCCCAGGACATCACGCGCCACCGAGTCGCGGCCCACTGCGCCGGGCACGGGCGGCCGCATGGCGCGCCCATCGGCGAAGAAGTGGCTCTCGCGCTGTGGCTTGTACTTGTCCTGCGTGTCCATGTTCGGGTTGAGGTGCACGGGCGGCTCGCTCGAGGGCTCGCCACGGCATGCCGTGAGGGCAGCCAGCAGGAGCACGACCGACCACTTCATCGCACCGCGGGTGGAGCTGTGCATCACCCTACTCCTCCACCACCACGACGCCCTGGCCGCCGAGGGACTCGAGCAATCGACGGCTCTCTTCGAGATCGAACTTGGGATCAGTCGCCTCGACGGAGAGGAAGAAGGCATCGTCGGTCACCTTCTTGAAGCGCTTGATCCGATCGAGCGGATGAAAAGGCTTGGGCATCCGGTTGAGCGCAAACATGCCAAACACCGCCCCGAAGGCGGAGAGCAGCACGGACAGCTCAAAGATGACCGGCATCCCAAACTGCCAGGCGAACAGCGGCTTACCGCCGATCACCAGCGGGTAGGCCACGCTGCCGGCCCACCACTGGAGGGTGATGCCAGTGGTCATGCCGGTCAGCCCGCCAGCGAGCACGATCCAGCCCACCTTGGAGCCGCCCAGGCCCATGGCATCGTCCATGCCGTGGACCGGGAACGGCGACCAGGTCTCGAACTTCGAGTAGCCGTTCTCGCGCATGGCCTGGGCCGCCTCAAGCAGCCGGGCCGGGTTGGGGAACTCAGCGAGCAGACCCCAGTTCCTGCGACGCTCAGCCATGGTGGGCCCCTCCCGATGCATTCTTGTGATAGCCCTCCCAGTGAGGATTGGCCTGAGGCAGGACACCCTTGACCTCAGAAATCGCCACCGCGGGGAGGAACTTCAGGAAGAGGATGAACAGGGTAAAGAACAGACCGAAGGAGCCCACGAGCATCATGAGATCCCACATGGTCGGGCTGTAGTAATCCCAGGACGACGGCAGGAAGTCGCGGTGCAGCGACATCGTAATCACGAAGCGCTCGAACCACATGCCGATGTTCACGAAGATCGACAGCACAAACGTGGCCACAATGTTGGTCCGGATCTTCTTGAACCAGAAGAGCTGCGGCGTGATGACGTTGCAGCTCACCATGATCCAGTAGGCCCAGGCGTAGGGACCAAAGGCGCGGTTGACGAAGGCGAAGGACTCGTACGGGCTGGCGCTGTACCAGGCGATGAAGAACTCCATGCCATAGGCGTAGCCGACCATCGATCCCGTTACGAGGATGATCTTGTTCATGTTTTCGATGTGCCGGACCGTGATGAAGTCCTGCAGGCCGAAGAGCTTACGCGAGGGCACCGCCAGGGTGAGCACCATGGCGAAGCCCGAGAAGATGGCGCCCGCCACGAAGTACGGCGGGAAGATGGTGGTGTGCCAGCCGGGCACCACCGACACGGCGAAGTCGAAGGACACGATGGTGTGCACCGACAGCACCAGCGGCGTGGCCAGACCCGCGAGGATCAGGTAGGCACGCTCGTAGTTCTGCCAGTGGCGGTTGGCACCCCGCCAGCCCAGCGAGAAGAAGCCGTAGAGGTAGAAGCTCAGCTTGCCCTTGGCGCGATCACGCAGGGTGGCCAGGTCGGGCACAAGACCCACGTACCAGAACAGCAGCGAGACCGTGAAGTAGGTGCTGACGGCAAACACGTCCCAGAGCAGGGGGCTGCGGAAGTTGGGCCACATCCCCATCTGGTTCGGCAGCGGCAACATCCAGTAAGCCGCCCAGATGCGGCCCACGTGGATGCCCGGGAAGACCAGCGCGCAGATGACTGCGAAGATGGTCATGGCCTCGGCAAACCGGTTGATGGCGGTGCGCCACTTCTGGCGGAAGAGGAACAGCACCGCGCTGATCAGCGTGCCTGCGTGGCCGATGCCCACCCAGAACACGAAGTTCACGATGGCGAAGCCCCAGCCCACTGGGTTGTTGAGGCCCCAGATGCCCGTGCCTTCCCAGAAGAGGTAGGCGATGCAGCCCAGCAGCATCAGCAGGACGGTGGAGGCCGCGCCGAAGGCGGCGAGCCAGGGCACCGTGGGGGGCTTCTCCACAATCCGGCAGATGGCCTCGGTGATCGATCCGAAAGTGGGATCACCCTCAACCAGCGGCGGGGGGAAGACAGTGTCGTCTCGTGTCGAGTTCGCCATGTTCGTCACCCGACCAGCTTGGGGTTGGGGTTGCGCACCTTGGCCAGGTACGACGTTCGGGGGTGCAGGTTCAGCTCGCTGAGGAGCTGGTAGTCCCGCGACAAGGCCTTGAGGCGCGAGACCTTGCTGCCCTTGTCGTTGATGTCACCAAAGGTGATGGCATCAGTCGGGCAGGTTTGCTGACACGCCGGCGTGATGCCGTCGATCAGCTTGCGGGCTTCCTCTTCGCGGCCACCCTGGCGGGCCATGCGCGCCTGGCGCTTGGCCAGATTGATGCGCTGCACGCAGTAGGTGCACTTCTCCATGACACCGCGGAACCGAACGGTCACGTTCGGGTTACGCTGCATGTGGATCAGCTCGTCCTGACCCTTGGAGTAGTTGTAGAAGTTGAAGCGCCGCACCTTGAAGGGGCAGTTGTTGGCGCAGTACCGCGTGCCGATGCAGCGGTTGTACGTCATGTCGTTGAGGCCCTCGGGGGTGTGCGAGGTGGCAGCCACCGGGCACACGTTCTCGCAGGGCGCCGTCTCACACTGCTGACAGGCGAGCGGCTGGTGGACCACGCGGGCCTCGTCGTCATTGCCGACGAAGTAGCGGTCCATGCGGATCCAGTGCAGCTCACGACCGCGGCGGACCTGGTCCTTGCCCACGGCCATGATGTTGTTCTCAGACACACAGGCCACCAGGCATGCGTTGCAGCCGGTGCAGGTGTTGAGATCAATGACCATGCCCCACTGGTGGCCCTGGCTGTAGTCCCAATCGGGGTACAGCGACTTGGCCTCCGGGTGGACCACGATGGCCTTCGGGGGTGGCTCGCCGTGCTTGAGGATACCGGCCTGGGCGAAGGTCGGGTTGGCCTTGAAGCCTTCGGTGGTGGCTTCGCGCACCAGCGGGCGGGCCTCGTAGCCAAAACCCGGCTCCTGGGAGCCATAGCGCTGCACACACGCCAGCGGGTACTTGCCCGAGGCCTTGGACAGCTTGGCGCCCTTGAGCAGGTCGGGGCTGTCGCTGCGGCGCACCGGGCCCACGTCGAAGCCCACCTTGCCCTCGTCGTGGTAGGGCAGGAAGTTATCGAACTTGCGGCCGTACCCGAGCGTGACCACCACGGTGCCATCGGCGATGCCGGGCGTGATCCACACCACACCCGAGACCTGGCTGGCACCCGCCGAGAGGTCCGCGCGATCCTCGTTCTCCACCCCCAGGTCGCGGGCGGTGGCCAGGCTCACCGAGAACGTGTTGTCCCAGGTCACCTTGGTGATGGGATCGGGCGCTTCCTGCAGCCAGGAGTTGTTGGCGTACCGACCATCGAACAGGTTGGGATCCTCGACAAAAACCACTTCCATGTTGCGCACATCGGGCAGGGGGCCCGGGGCGGCGCTGGTGAGCTGGCCGAGGTTCTGGGGGCGCTTGTAGACCGGCAGCGAGCCGAAGAACGGGGCATCGATGATGCCGTCGTGCAGCCAGCGGCGCCACTTCTTGTGGAAGCCCACACCGCCCTGGCGGCCCTGCCAGAAGCCCCGCACGAGGCCGTAGCCATCCACCTTTTCGTCGCCCAGCACGCGCGCCAGGAGCTCGATTTCGCTCCACGCGCCGTGCAGTGGCTCGATCAGGGGCTGCTGAATCGTGGTGGAGCCATCCACCGACGACAAATCACCCCAGGCCTCGAGGAAGTGAGCGCGGGGCAGCGCCCACTGCGCCAGCTCGGCCGTCTCGTCCGGGTAGTCCGCCAGCACCAGGGTGGTGCGGGCCTTCTTGAAGGCCTCGGCGAAGCCCAGATCACCCGGCGCTGCGTAGACGGGGTTGCCACCCAGCACCACCAGCGTCTCGATCTCACCAGCCTTGAGGGCGGTGGTCAGGCTGCGGATGGCCTCCATGTCGCCCGCCTCATCGTCGGTGCGGCGAGGATCGGGGAAGTAGGTGACCGTCTTGCCCTGGGCGCCAATGGCCAGGTTGATGAGGGCCGTGAGACCATGGGTGACCGGGGAGGCCCGGCGGCCCGCAATCACCAAACCAACGCGCTGAGCAGGGCCGCGGCCCTGGAGCAGGTCGTCGGCCACCACCGAGGCAAATTGCCGCACCTTGGGGTCGATGTTGGCGGTCACGGCGGCGGCCGCCTGGCTCACCAGCACCGGGTAGGCCGCCCCCTGCTTCTCCGTCTCCTCCAGCAGCGCCCAGGCAAACTGCTCGATGCGGCTGGCGGGGAGGCGGAGGCGGTGATCGGCGTTGGTGCCGGTGATGGAGTGCCGCGCCTCGACGGCGTAGAGGCGGCTCATGCCGCCTTCGGGCGTCTCGAGGCGGCGCGTCTGCGACCAGCGGTAGGCGTTGGCCACCGCGTCGCCTTCCGTGGCCAGGAAGTCGCTGTCGAGGGCGACCACCACGGCGGCCATGTTGAGCTCGTAGTGGGCTCGGCAGGGCATCTCGAAGGCGGCCGTCAAGCCGGTGCGCTGGTTGTCGTCGGAAATCGACTCGAACGTGGCCCAACGCGCATCGGGGAAGGTGGCCCGGATCCGCCGCTTGAGGGCGGCAAACGTCGGCGAAGGCACCGCCTCGGACAAGAAGGCCAGCTTCTTGCCCTGCACGTTGCGCAGCTTGCCGAAGTGGTCGCGGATGAAGTCCTCAGCGGCCGCCCAGGTGGTGGGGGCGCGGTCCTTGCGGGGCACGCGCAGCCGGGAGGGATCGTAGAGGTTGAGCACCAGGCCCTGGTGCAGCGCCGAAGCGCGCCCAAAGCTGCTGGGGTGATCGGGGTTGCCCTCGATCTTGGTGGGGCGGCCCTCGTGGCTCTCCACCAACAGCCCAATCGTCTGGCCGCCCACGTGGGTGGCGGTGGCGTAGTGCTGCTTGATGCCGGGCAGGAACTCTTCGGGCGCACGGCTGTAGGGGACGATGTGGTCCACCGGGCGCCGCACGCAGCCGGCCATGGAGGCCATGGCCATGGAAGCACCCATGACGCCGAGGAAGTGGCGCCGGGTCGAGCCGTCGAGCTCGGGCGCCGCCGTGTCCTCGGCGAACTCGTCCGCCTGTGCCTTCAGGAAAGCCTCGTTCTGCTGCAGCTCATCAACGCTGCGCCAAATCGGGCTCTTCTCGGGCTCGGACACCACGCCAGCCGGCTTGCCGCCAGCCATTTCGGGGTTCTCGTTGGCATTCATCGGTGGCACCCGGAACAGTGGATGGGCGGGTTGACCCCGTTCTCTTCCTTCAGCTTCTTGCCCAGCGCGAGCTGGTCCTCAGGCTTCATCGCCTCCGCATAGCCCATGGTCGTGACCTTGTCCTTGGGCCGCAGGAACGCCTCGGGGGCGCGGTGGCAATCCACGCACCACGCCATGTTGAGGGGCTGTGCCTGGGCCACCACCGGCATCTGGTCGATGCGGCCGTGGCAGCTCTCGCACCCGATGCCCACGTTCACATGGGCGCTGTGGTCGAAGTAGGCGTAATCCGGCGTCTTGTGGATCCGGACCCACTTCATCGGCTGGTCGCTGGCGTAGCTCTCCCGGATGGGGACGAGCTTCGGGCTGTCCGTCCAGACCTGCTTGTGGCAGTTCATGCAGGTCTGGGTGGGCGGCACCATCGCGATGTTCCCGATCTCGACACCCGTATGGCAGTACCGGCAGTCCATGCCGAGGTCGCCCGCGTGCAGCTTGTGGCTGTAGGCCACCGGCTGCTCGGGTCGATAGCCCACGTCGGTGTGACGCGGCGACCAGTAGTACCAAACGGCTCCGAGGACGAGCGCCGTGACGATGGGGCCGACGATGCCGAAGACGATGCCGGGGATCTTGTTGTGCCACTGCGGAAAGACAAACACGCCCTCCGCGCTCGGCTCTGCGGGCTGCCCCGCGTCCCCAGAATTTCGGCGCTCCTCGGTGCTCATGCAACACCCCTTGTTCGCAACACCACCAGCTCAAACCGGTCGCCGAGCGTCTCCCGCAAGGCCCGTTCCAACTTGGCGGCGCGCCTGTTTAGCACCGGAAACCCGCGGAGTCCAACCCTTTTTCGGCTTTGGGCAACGCGGCAGAAGGTCGCAGTGCGGCACTTTGCCGCTGCATGAATGGAAGGTTGCGAAACGGCTAGAGATCTTCGGCGTCGATGCCCCAGGCCTTCAGCTTGCGCTGCAAGGTGCGCCGGTTGATATCCAGAATGCGGGCGACATGGGTGACATTCCGGTGGTGCCCCAAGAGGCCCAGGATGTGCCTTTTCTCCAGGGCATCGAGGCTGATCTCCTCCAGCGTGCCCGGGGCCGGTGGGGGCAGATCGGCCAGGACGGCGTCCAGTGGGGGGGCGCTGGCGGCGATGAACGGGTTGGCCGCCAGCATGCGCTCCACCAGCGCCGCCTCCACCTGGTTGCCCTCGGCAAACAGCGCCACCCGGCGCACCAGGTTCACCACCTCCCGCACGTTGCCCGGCCAGCTGTGGCGGAGCAGAACCGCCTCGGCGTCGGCCGCGAGCTCGAGGCTGCCGGAGGCGACGCGGGCCAGCCAGTGGTGGAAGATCGGCAGGATGTCCTCGCGGCGGTGGCGCAAGGGCGGCAGCTCCAGCGGCAACACCTGGAGCCGATAGAAAAGATCCTCGCGAAAGCGGCCCTCGGCGACCTCTCGGCGCAGGTCCCGGTGGGTGGCCGCCACCAGCCGACCGCGGAAGGTCTGCTCGCGCGTATCCCCCACCGCACGGAAGGCGCGCGTCTCCAAGACACGCAGCAGCTTGGCCTGGTGCGGCTGGGGTAACTCCGCGATTTCATCGAGGAAAAGGGTGCCGGTGCCCACCTCGGAGAACAGGCCGGTCTTGACGCGATCGGCGCCGGTAAAGGCCCCGCGGGTGTGGCCGAACAGCTCGCTCTCGATGAGCTCACCAGGCAGGCAGGCCATGTTGACCGCGAGGAAGGGCGCATCGGCGCGCCGGGAGGCCTGGTGCAACGTGCGGGCGGCCACCTCCTTGCCCGTGCCGGTCTCGCCCGTGAGCAGGACGGGCTCGTCGGCATCAGCGAGGCGCACCAGCAGGTCGCGCAGGGCCACCGTGGACAGGCTGCGGCCCGCCAGGGCGGTGGTGGGCAGCGTCGGCGTGGCGGCCTGCCGCAGCACCGGGGCCAGGTCGGCGGCGTCCACCGGCTTGGTCAAGAAGGTATGGGCGCCCAGGCGCATGGCCTCCACCGCGTCGGGCACGCCGCCGTGGCCGGTCAGCACCACCACGGGCACCGGCCGACCGGGGGTGCGGCGCAGCACCTCCAGGCCATCCAAATCGGGCATGCGCAGGTCCAGCACCGCCACCTGGTGCTCACCGCTCTGGGCGAGGGCCGCCACGGCCGCCGTGCCGTTGTCCAGCACCACCACCTCAAAGCCCCGTCGGCGCAGCGCCTTGGCCATGGCGGCGCCAAAGGCGGCGTCGTCGTCCACCAGCAACACCCGCAGGGGTTGGGTTGCCGTCATCATGACTCCATGCTCCCGCCGTCTTCGTCCTCGGGCCAGGGCTCACCCGCGGCGGCGAGCCGCTCGATGCCCAGCTTTTTCATGCGACTCTGCAATGTGCTGGGCTTGAGGCCGAGGATGGCTGCGGCGCCGTCGACCCCATAGAGCCGGCCTCGGGTATGGCGCAACACCGCCGTGATGTGGGCCCGCGTGACCTCATCCAGGGTGGCGGGCGCCTCCAGGCGGCTGGGCTCTGCCACCACGCCGTCCGCCAGGGCGCTGAAGTCCTCCGGCCGTAAGGCCCCGGAAACACGAAGGATTGTCGCGCGTTCCAGGGCGTTGCGCAGTTGCCGCACGTTGCCTGGCCAGCTCCGGCTCGCCAGCAGCGCCACGGTGTCCTGGGGCAGCGTCCACGGCCCCCGCCCCGACCGCGTACTCAGCGCGTCGAGCACCGAGCGGGCGATGGCCGGTACGTCCTCGCGCCGCTCGCGCAGGGGCGGCATCTGCAGCGGGAAGACCTCCAGGCGGTAGAAGAGGTCCTCGCGGAAGCGCCCAGCGCGCACCGCCGCCTCCAGGTCCACGTGGGTGGCCGCGAGCATGCGCACATCCACGCGCACGGTCTGATCGGAGCCCACCGGCTCGAAGGTGCCCGATTGCAGCACGCGCAGGAGCTTGGCCTGGGCCTCCAACGGCAAATCGCCGATCTCATCGAGCAGCAACGTGCCGCCGTTGGCCGTCAGGAAGCGGCCGGGGCGGGCCTGGCCGGCGCCGGTGAAGGCGCCTTTGACGTGGCCGAACAGCTCGCTCTCGATGAGGGCTGCGGGGATGGCGGCGCAGTTGAGCTTGACGAAGGACCGCCCACGGCGCGGGCTCCACTGGTGGATGGCCTGGGCCAGCACCTCTTTGCCCACCCCCGTCTCGCCCCGGATGAGCACCGGTGCGTCGGTGGCGGCCACCTGCCGCGCCAGCCGCGCCAGCCGCTGCATGGCGGGGGCGCGGGCCGACTCCAGCAACGCACCGGGATCCTCAGCCCAGCCCGCCTCACGGGCGAGCAGGCGATTGCGCTCCTCCAGGCGGCCCCGGTAGTCGTCGAGCACCCGCGCCTGTTGCGCGTACAGAAACGCCAGGCCCACGATCTGGCCGTAGACGCCCGCGAGCTGCACCGCCTGGGCGGGATAGGGCCCACACTCCGAGCGATCCAGCGTGATCACGCCCAGATCGCGATCGCCCGCAAACAGCGGCACGATCATGCAGGCATGGCCCTCGGGCAGATCGAGCAGGCCGTCGTAGGGATCGCCCTCGGCGGAGGCGTGGTCGTGCTCCAGCAACGCCACCGGCCGCCGCGTCTCCAGGGCCCGCCGAATGGTGGGAAAGGCCTCCAGATCCAGCCGGTGGCGGCGCACAGCGGGGCCGGCGAGGGGGCCGCGGGCGGCGCGCACCCGCAAGCTGCCTTGATCGAGCTCCAGGACAGCGGCCAGGTCGTAGGGCACGATCTCAGCCAGCGCGGCCAGCGCGCGATCGAGGAGGTCCTCCAGCGCCTGGGGCCGGGCGGCCAACTCGGCCAAGGCCTTGATTTCAGAGGTATAATCCAGAGTCAGGCCTTGCGTCCGAGTCGGGGTTGCTGGTGCACCGACATTTCGTGATGGGGTCTACCGCCATTTCGGTGGGTTGCGCAAGCCGACCGACAATCGCACCCACCCGCCGCGGGGCACACTGTACGGCGCCCCACACCGGTGCTAGGCTGCGCGCCATGAGAACCCAAAATTCCCCCGTATTGCGCACGCTTGCGTGCTTCGCCCTCCTCCTCAACGCGGCGGCCTGCAACGCCCCCACCCCCGCCGGGGACGGCAAGGGCACCGCCGAGAAGGCCGCTGCACCCAAGTCTGACGCGCCCAAGGCCGATGCGCCCAAGGCTGACGCGCCCAAGGCCGATGCGCCCAAGGCTGACGCGCCCAAGGCCGATGCGCCCAAGGCTGACGCGCTCGAGGCCAAGGCCGACGAGGCCCCCAAGGCCGATGCGCCGGTGCCTGCTGGTGCCGCAGGCGGTGACACCGCCGTGAAGGTCTCGCTGGTGGAGGCGGGCGCTGAGCCGCGCTCGGTCCTCCGGCTGAAGCTGGCGCCAGGCAGCTCGGTGACCGCCGAGATGATCATGAAGATGAAGATGAAGATGAACCTGAACGGCACCGAGCCGCCCGAGGTCGCGCTGCCCCCCACGCGCATGCTGATGAAGATGGAGGTCACCGACGCCCAGCCCGACGCCTTCAACTACACCTTCGAGGTCACCGAGGCCGCCCCTATGGACGCCCCCGGCGTGCAGCCCATGGTGATGGAAGCCATGAAGACCGCCCTCAAGGGCGCCGTGGGCCTCAAGGGCAAGGGGGCCGTGGACGGTCGCGGCATGAACAAGGGCGCCAGCTTTGAGCTGCCCGACGCCATGGATCCCCAGACGCGCCAGCTCATGGATGGCATGCGCGACGCCGTGGGCCGCATGTCGGCGCCCCTCCCCGAGGAGGCCGTGGGCGTGGGGGGCTCGTGGAAGGTGGACATGGATCTGGCCCAGAACGGCATGAAGATCAGCCAGTCCGCCACCTACACCGTCCTGAGCATCGAGGGCGACGAGATCAAGCTCGAGGTGGCCGTCGCCATGAACGCTGACGCCCAGGAGGTGAAGGCCCCCGGCATGCCCGAGGGTGCCCGCATGCTGCTGGAGAGCATGACCGGCACCGGCAAGGGCAAGACGACCGTGCGCCTCAACCAGATCCTGCCCGAGCTCGCCGAGGTCAGCGTGGACACCGCCATGAAGTCCCAGGTGGAGGCCATGGGCCAGAAGCAAGCCATGTCGATGGACATGTCGATGGACGTGACGATCAAGCCTGCGCGCTGAGATCCACATGCCGGGAAAACACGATTGATTCCAGATAGTTCCACCGCACCCTCCGACGCCGCCATCCTCCTTCAGGCCGCACGCTTTGCGGCCTACCACCACCGCGACCAGCGCCGCAAAGGGGCCTCGGCCCGCCCCTACGTCAACCACTGCCTGGATGTGGCCGAGCTGCTGGCCACCGTGGCCGGCGTGACCGATCCCGTCCTGCTGGCGGGGGCGCTACTGCACGACACCATCGAGGACACCACCGCCACCGAGGCCGACCTCCGCGCGGCTTTCGGGGATGAGGTGGCCGCCCTCGTGCTGGAGGTCACCGACGACAAGGCGCTGCCCAAGGCCGAGCGCAAGCTCAAGCAGGTGGAGCACGCCCCCCACAAGAGCGCACGCGCACGCCTGCTGAAGATGGCCGACAAGATCAGCAACCTGCGCGATCTCGTTGCGGATCCGCCCGCCTGGTCGCGCGAGCGCGGCGCCGAGTACGTGCAGTGGGCCCGCCGGGTGGTGGCGCCGATGCGCTCCGCCCACGCCGGCCTCGCGGCCCTCTTCGACGAGGTGGCCGATCGCGCTGCCCAGCACTGGGCCGCCAGCGACGCCGCTGACGAAAGCACCTGATTTTTCACCCTTTTTGAGCCCTCGACGCCCAACGGCCTCGCCCCGCACCACCGGCGAGGGGTCGTCTGCTGGTCGGCGGCGGCGGAGCGCAGACCTCATGGGCGTCGCTGTTCTTGGGAAGCGCGTCGACCTGCGGTACAGGTAGGCGCTGCGCGCGCGATCCGCTGGGCCAGGGGGCTCCGCGAGCGCGTGGGCGATTGTGAGGCGGCTTGGCTGGTCCCCCCGACTCGGGCGAACCCAATCCTTCCCAGGGTGCGGATCCTGCCCCCGATACCGGTGCGCCCGGCGGCGGCGCCGGTGAGGGTGCGCCGCCGAGCGACAAACCCCTGGATCGCCAAGGCCTTGCGCTCCGCCTGATCGCCGATGCCGTGAAGGCGGTGCCCCAGCTCAAGTACCTCCAGGCCGTCCTGGGGGTCATGGGGGCCTACGTCATCATTCGGGTGCTCGGGGTCGAAGATCAGCTCGTCAGCGGCTTCCTCGCCTTGCTGGTGGGCATGATTTTGCTGGTGATTTTCCGCCAGCTCGCCCGCGCTGCCGAGAGCGAAACCGGCGATCGGCTTGGGCGCATCGTGCTCACGTTTGTCACCCTGGTGGTGCTCAGCGGCGTCACCCTGCTGGCGACCTCGTTCTTCTTTGGGTGGCCGCAAGATCTCTACAACATCTTCGGGGTGCGGCGACCGCTGGTGGGCTTCGACAGCGACCACGACGGCATCCCCGATCATATGGACAACTGCCTCGGGCGGCCCAACACCGATCAGCTCAACCAGGATGGCGACGCCAGCGGCGATGTCTGCGACAACTGCCGCGAGGTGGCCAACTCCGATCAGGCGGACGACGACGGCGATGGGCTGGGCAACGCCTGCGACGTCTGCCCCGGGCGCGCCGATCCCACCCAGGCCGACTTCGACGCCGACGGCATTGGGGATGCCTGCGACGTCTGCCCCCGCGGCGCCGACGATGGCGCCGATCTGGACCGCGACGGCGTGGGTGATGCCTGCGACAACTGCCCCACCGTGCCCAACCCCGATCAAGCCGATCTCGATGAGGATGAGCTGGGTGACCAGTGCGACTGCCTGCTCGAGGTGGCACCGGTGGATTTCGAGGCGGACCAGTCGCAGGTGCGCGACGCCAGCGCCATCGGCGAGCTGGTGGCGCTGCTGAAGACCCGGCCCGACATCGCCGCCCTCGAAGTCCAGGCCCACACCGACCGCCAGGGCACCGCCAGCTACAACGAGCGGCTGTCCACACGGCGCGCCGAGGCCACCAGCAAGCTGCTCTCGGCGGCGCTGCGAGAGGCCGGCATCAACGATCGCATCACCCTCACCACCTGCGGCTACGGCGAGAGCGCGCCGCTGGTGTGGACCCGCGACGAGCAGCCCGAGCCCGCCAACCACCGCGTCGCCTTTGCGGTGCGGGAGGTGCGGCGGGGCAGCGCCTTGGTGGCCTGCCCCTCCCCCAGGCCACCCTGCCAGCAGGGCAATCCCGCGGACACACCCACCGACGCGGGCTCCCAGTTGCCGATCCCCCTGGGGCCCGATGGTCCGGCCTCGCTGGACACCCTGCTCGCCCTGGCCCAGCGCCTGCCCCGCAACCGCGCACCCGAGGCCGTGGCGCTGTATCTGCGGGTTTTGGATGTCTTGCAGCACCCCGCGCGCTACGTCGGGACGGACGGTGGCGCCTGGGACCCGCCGGGGGAGCTGCTCACCGAGGTCTTACGTAACCTCTCGGAACTTCAACTGAATCTGGGGCAGAACGACGAGGCCTGGGCCACCATCCAGCAGGCCATCGCGCGCGATTCCGACGCTTCACGCGGCTACACCGCCGATCTGCGCCTGGCCGCCCGGGTGGCCCAGGCCGCTGGCCGCAGCGACGAGGCCATCGATTTGTTGCAGGCCGCCTTGCGCTTGGATCGCCAACACCGCGGCAATGGCCACCCCGACGCGGTGGCCGATCTGGAGGCGCTGACCCCCCTGCTGGCGCCCAGCGCTGACGTGCGCGCACACATGAGCCACCTCATCGATGCGCTGGCGGTCACCGGGCGCGAGCTGCGCGGCGGGGTGTTGAGCCTGCTGGTGCAGACCGTGGGCGCAGTGGCGCGGCGCGACGACGCCGGGCAGTCCCTGGGCGCCGTGATTCAGTGGTTTCAAAAGGGGGCCACCGAAGGCACCGACGTCTTTGGTCAGCTCGATGTGGATCTCCAGCAGCTGCTGAGCGCCGCCAGCCGCGCGCGGGCCTACGAGCGGGCGCTCAACGCGCTGGTGCCGCCCCACTGCACCCTGCTCGACCAGCAAAGCTGCCCCAGCCGCACCGGCTGCACCTGGGCGGCAGGCGCCTGCACCGCCACCGATGATCCTGCGGGTGAGGAGCTGGCCGCCACCCTGGTGCTGCGGCTGGCCGACGCCCACCGCGGCCTCAAGCAGCTCGATCAGGCCGCGCGGCGCTACCGGCAGGTGCTGGAGCTGATGGGGCGCTCGACGCCCACCCGCCGCCCCGAAGTGCCCGACGTTTTGGTCAAGCTCGGCGAGGTGGAGCACGACCTCGCCCACCACGTGGAGGCCGCGGCCCTGTTGCAGGAAGCCCTTGATTTGGCTCCGAAAAAGATGGAAATCCTCCGAATGCTCCAGGCGGAGTACCGCCACACGGACGACCGCGAAGGCGAGATCAAGACGCTGGAAGAGCTCAGTGCCCTGGCGCCCGCCGAGTGGCGGTTGTTGGAGCGCCTGGGCGAGCTCTACCTGGCCGAGCGCCGCTTTGACGACGCCGTGCAGACCCTCAGCCGCGCCTTGGACGCCCGCCAGGAGGCCGCGGCCACCGACGCGCGCATTGTGGTGCAAAAGGACCAGGGCACCGGCCTGCTGGTGGACAAGGCCATCGAGGCGCTGGACGAAAACGCCACCAGCCAAACCCGGCTGCTGGGCCTCAAGGCCGAAGCGCTGCACCACGCCGGCTTGGATGAGTGCAGCCAATGCGCCCCGGGCGCCGCCTGCAAGCGGGCGGCCTGCTGCCGCGTGCAGACGATGAGCCTGGCGGCCGCCACCTACGAAGAGCAGCTCAGCACCCTGGCGGCCGACGATCCGCGCCGCGTGGGCGTGCTGGAGTTCCTCGCCGAGCTGTACCGCCAGAGCTGCAACGAAGACGCCGAGCTGGCCGCCTTCGAGCAGTTGGTGGATCTCAACGGAGGCTATGAGGCGCTCCTGCGGCTCGCCGCCCGGCAGTATGAAGACGCGCTGCGGCTGCGCACCGATGGAGACAACGTCCACGCCCTGGCCACCCTGCGCAAAGCCATGCGCAACGTCCAGGCCGCCCTGCCATTGCTGGTGCAGTCGCCCGATCGCGCCGCCCGCGAGGCGGAGGCCAACCTCATGCTGGGGCAGGCCAACTTGTTGGAGCTGGAGCTGCTGCGGGCGCAGCCGGCGGCCTTGGCCGCCGAGCGCCTTCCACCGGACCCCTCCACCACCAAGCGCATCGCCGACGACGTCGCGCTCCCCAGCCAGGGCCAGCGCGGCGACGCCCTGCGCACCGAGGCCGCCAGCCGGTTTGAGGCCGTCATCGCCCCCACCGCCGCCAACGCCGAGGTGCAGGTGGCCGCCCTCATCGGCCTCGCGCGCACGCTGGGCGCCCAGGGCAAACACCCCGAGGCCGAGCGCGCTGCGCGCCGTGCGGTGGCCCTCGCGCGCAGCCAACCCCAGTCCATCGCCGCCTTCCTGGAGCTCGGCCACGCCGAATATGCCCAGCAGAAGTACGCGCCCGCGGCGGACGACTACTACCAGGCCCTCTTGCGCAGCGTGGCCGGCGGCCGAAACCCCGACACCGCCAGTTGTCAGGCCGCCTTCAACGGCGCGGTGGGCGCCAATCGGGGCGCTGGCCGCGCCGACCTGGCCGACCTCCTGGTCCAGCGCTTTGCCGCGGCCTGCACCCCGAAGGCACCCCGTCCATGAGTGCACCCACAGTCGTGCGAGGGCGCCTGCTGTGCCCCGCCGAAAAAACCGAAGAAATTCAAGTTCTTGACGACGGCCTCATCCACATGGAGGCGGGCCGCATCACCGCGATCACCCCCACCCCGCCGGGCTGTCCGGTGCCCACCACCGAGCCGGGTGCGGTCTGGCTGCCCGGCTTCGTGGACACCCACATCCACTTTCCGCAGACGCGCATCATCGGCAGCGCCTCCGGGCCGCTCCTCCAGTGGCTGGACCAGTCGGTCTTTCCCGAGGAGGCCCGCTTCCGCGAGGCCGCCTACGCCCAGGCCGTGGCCCACGAGTTCTGCGACGCCCTGGTGCGCCACGGCACCACCACCGCGTCCATCTTCAGCAGCAGCGATCCCCAGGCCACCGACCTGCTCTTCGCGACCCTGGAGGCTCGCGGCCTGCGGGCGGACGTGGGCCTCACGCTCATGGATCAGGGCGCCCCGCCTGAGAATCTGGTGGCTGCCGGTCCCGCCCTCGAAGCGGCCGAAGCGCTCATCGAGCGGTGGCACGGCGATCGCCTGCGCTTCAGCATCACCCCGCGGTTTGTGCTGAGCTGCTCCCCTACCCTGCTGCGCGGCGCCGCCGATTTGGCGGCTCGCCATGGGCTGCCTGTGCAGACCCATCTGGCTGAAAACACAGCGGAAATCGCCGAGGTGGCCCGCCAGTTTCCCCACCACGCCGACTACCTGGCGGTGTACACCGACCACGGCCTGTGTGGCCCCCGCTGCCTGTTTGCCCACTGCGTACACCTGCCCCCGGCCGCCTGGGATCGCTTCGCCGCCGCCGGCGCCGCCGTCAGCCACTGCCCGGACAGCAACTTCTTCCTGGGCAGCGGCTGCATGCCCCTCGCCGCGCCGCGCAGCCGCGGCATCCGGGTGGGCCTGGGCACCGATGTGGGCGCCGGCCGCTCGTTCTCCCTGCGGCGGGTGGCCACCGCGGCCTACGACGCCGCGTTGCTGACCGGCTCCCCCGTCACCAGCGAGCTGCTCTTGTGGCTGGCCACCGTGGGCGGTGCCCGGGCCCTGGGCCTCGAGCACCGCGTGGGTCGCCTGGCGGCCGGACTCGACGCCGATCTGGTGGCCCTCGACGCCCCCGAGACGACCGGCTCCGCTTTGTTCGACGCCCTCATCCACCGCCGCGACGCGGGCCCCGTCCGGGCCACCTGGGTGGCGGGGCAGCCGGTCCGCCAGGGTGAATGTCATGGAAATTCTTGAGATTTTTTCGACCCCCATCTGCATGCGTCCCCTGGAGGACGTCGACGCGCTCAACGCCGAGCTGACCGCCGTGTTGGTGGCCGAGTCTCAGGCGCACCCGGGCATTCAGCGCAGCAACGTGGGGGGCTGGCACTCGGTGCCCGACCTCACCCTGCGCCGCACGGCGCCCTTCCCCGCGTTCTTTCAGCGGATGGTGGCCGAGCTGGAAGCCACGCTGCGCACGCTGGCGGCGCGCCGCGATCTGGCGCCCGCGCGCTACCGCTACGGCATCCAGGCGTGGGCCATGGTGATGCGGCAGGGCGACTACACCGTGCTGCACGACCACGCCGAGTCCCACCTGTCGGCGGTGTACTACGCGGACGCCGGGGACGACGTGGAAGGCCCCTCGGCCCAGCTCGCGTTTGCCCGCCCCGGGGGCGGATTCGCCGAGATCCCGGGCCTGCCGCTCTTCCCCACCACGTGTCTGGTGCGCCCACGCACCGGCTTGTTGGTGCTGTTTCCCGGCTACCTCCAGCACTATGTGCACCCGTACCGCGGTCAGCGCCCCCGGGTCGCCATCTCGTTCAACGTCCGCGCGGAGGCCATGGCGCCCCCCTCGCCCTGACCGGCGGCGGGGTGGTAGTTGTCAGGGTTTGAGGCTGGCCGTGCGGTGCCTGCGGCCCACATTGCATGATCCGGGGGGGATCCTGATGGGACGACGTGTTTCGGGTCTGGTGGCCCTGTTGACGGTGGCCCTGGTGGCCTGTGACGACGGTGACGGGGGCTCGACCACGCCCATGGCCGACATGGCGGTGGAGCACGATCGAGGCGTCGCGCGCCTGGATGCCGCGCTTGAGGACCAGGGCGCTGGCGGCGATGCGGCCGATCTGGGCCCCGAAGTGGATGGCGCAGGTGGGATGGGTGGCGAGCCCGACCAGGGCGTGGTGCCCCCCGATCTCTGTGAGCCTGCGGTGGGTTACGGCCTCAAGGCGGCGCTGGCGGCCCACGTGGAGGGCGCCCCGCGCTATGCCCCGCGCACCGTGTGGACCGGCGCGGAGTGGGGCGTCCTGTGGCAGGCGCCGTCCGAAGAGGCGGGCATCAACGAGGTGTGGTTCGAGCGCTTTGACATCAGCGCGCAGCCCATCGGCGAGCCGCTGCGCCTGGGCGTGGCCAAGCTGCCCCAGGCCGAGATTACCTGGACGGGCACCGGCTACGTCGCCGTGTGGCTCTCCAGTCGCACCCGCGGCGGCGGCATCGACGGCATCAAGGTGCAGCGCATCGACACCGAGGGCGCGGCCAGTGGCGGCGCCGTGGATGTGCCGGGCACCTTCGATGCAGCCCACCTCGACGCCGCCTGGGCCCCGCGCGCCGGCGGCATGGTGGTGTTCACCCGGGGCATGGCGGGCGCCGCCGGCCTCTTTGCGGTGCCGCTCGACGAGCTGGGCACCCCCGCCGCGCCGGTGAAGCTGGCCGAGACCGAGACCCGCGGGCCCTCGGTGGCCTTTGGCGACGGCTCCTGGGGGGTGGCCTGGCTCGATCGCGCCTCCGCCACCCCCGCCGACGTGATGTTTGTGGTCATCAACGACCGCGGCCAGCCCGTCAGCCAGCCCCGCCGCCAGGCCGACGCCGGCGCGCAGGGCACCACCCAGGTGGCCTACGGCCAGGGCACCTTCGGCGTGGGCTGGAGCAAGGCGGACGCCATGGGCAGCCTCGCGGCCTTTGTCACGCTCTACGACAGCGCCGGCGACATCCTGGCCACCCCGCCCATTCCCGGCGCCCGCGGCTTTGGCCTGGTCACCGACGTGGCCTGGCTCGATCCCGACAGCTTCGGCGTCGCCTGGCAGGACAACAGCGCCCAGGAGATCACCGTGGGTCTGACGCTGGTGAACACCCGCGGCCAGGTGCAAAACCCCGTGCGCCTGCCGGTGGAAGGCGCCCACGCCGCCTCGGGCATGCGCCTCGCCGGCAACGTCAGCAAGGCGGGCGTCTGGTTGGTGGACGACCCCACCCCCACCCCCGGCGGCGGCTTCTCCGCCCAGGCCCACATCCTCAACGGGATCATGGGGCCCTGCCGGTGACCCGCGGGGCAACCATCGTGGTGCATGGCGGCGCCTGGGACATTCCCCAGGCGTGGCGCGCCGAGACGGCCCGCGCCTGCGAGGTCGCGGCCGAGATCGGCCACGGGATCCTCGCGGCGGGTGGCACCGCCCTGGAGGCCGTGGTGGCGGCCATCCACGTGCTGGAGGACCACCCGGCGCTCGGCGCGGGGGTGGGCGCCGCCACCGATGTGAACGGCGACCACCACCTCGACGCGGCGCTCATGCGCGGTACCGACCTGGCCTGCGGCGCCGCCGGCTGGATCCCGGCCACACGCCACCCCATCGACCTCGCCCGCGCGGTGCTGGAGCACTCGCCCCACGTGCTGCTGGTGGGCCCGGAGGCGCTCGCCTGGGGGGCTCAATACGGCATCAACCCCTGTGATCCCGATGAGTTACGGCCACCACCCGCCCTCAACCGCCTGGTCTGGGGCGAGGCGGGCCGCGCCCCCCACCCCCACGACACGGTGGGCGCCGTCGCGCTCGACCAGCACGGTCACCTGGCTTCCGGTCTGAGCACCGGCGGCACCCCGGGCCGCCACCCCGCCCGCGTGGGCGACGTGCCCCTCATCGGCTGCGGCACCTACGCCGACGACGCGGTGGGTGGGGGCGCGGCCACGGGGTCCGGCGAGGGCATCATCCGCGTCACCCTGGCCCGCGCCTGCATCGAGGCCATGGCCCGCGGCGAGCACCCCCAGGCGGTGGCGGAGGCGCGCATCCAGCACATGACCGCGCGCACGGGCCTGGAGGGCGGCATCATCCTGCTCGACGCCCAGGGCGGCGTGGGCCTGTATCACAGCACGCCGGCGATGTGTTTTGCCCACCGCGGCACCGGCACCGACCGCAGCGGCTGGCACCACGCGAGCTGAGGGCCCGAGCGCCGGTTACGCCAGCGTCAGCACCAGGCCGTCTTCTGCCACCCTCAGCCCCAGCGCCTCCGCCTGGGCCACCGCCGCCGCCCGCGACTCATCGCCCAGGTGGGACAAGACCAGCCCCGCCGGCAGCTCGGCGCGGTGGAGGCGGATCTCCTCCAGGCTCATGTGCCCCCAGAAGACCGCGTGCTCCATGCTGCACTCGCAGACGAACACATCCGCCCCGGCCACCAGCGCGGGCAGCTCGGGCTGCCAGCCCGTATCCCCGCTGAACGCAAGCACTTTTTCGCCCTCGGCCTCGATGCGCAGCGAGCTGGCCACCGCCTGGGTGTCGTGTTTGGCCAGGATGCTGGTGATGCGTCGCCGCCCATCGGTCACCGTGCCGGGCACGGGCCACTCCCAGAACACCAGCTCAAAGGGCGCGCCCTTGGCCACCACCGACGGGTAGGCGGTGTCCAGCAGCGCCATCACCCGCGCCTCGCTGCCCGGCGGCCCCGCGATCAGCAGCGGGCGGGTGCGTCGGCGAATGAACAGCAGGTCGATGTAGAGCAGCGCCAGCCCGCCCAGGTGATCGCCGTGCAGGTGGGTCAGGTAGACGGCATCCAGCGCGCTGAGATCGAGCCCCAGCCGCCGGCATTGCAAGAGGGCGGTGGGCCCGAAGTCCACCACATACTGGCCGTGGCCATCTTGGACCCAGTAGCAGCTGTTGGCCCGCCCGGCGCCGTTGAATGCGTCTGCAGTCCCCAAAAAGGTGAGGTGGATCAAGGCGCCTCCTTCATCGGCCCATCTTGCTGCGCGCAAAGGCGTTCGTAAAGATGAATTTGAGGCAGGCACGGCCGACTGGAAGTGCCTGTTTCTCCTTGATATTTTTTGCTCGGCAGGTCGCGCGCTAGCCGAGGACGGCGAGCGCCGCGTCGTAGTTGGGCTCCTGGGCGATCTCGGGCACGAGCTCCTCGTAGATCACCCGGTTCTCGCCGTCCAGCACCACCACGCTGCGCGCGCACAGGCCCTTGAGGGCGCCATCGACCATGCGGACACCGTAGGCGTCCTCGAAGCTGCCGCGGAAGGTGGACAGGCTGACCACGCCGGTCAGGCCCTCGGCGCCGCAGAAGCGCTTGTGGGCGAAGGGCAGGTCGGCGGAGATGTTGAGCACGGTCACGCCGGCCCGATCGCCGGCCTTGGCGTTGAACTGCCGCACCGACATGGCGCACACGCCGGTGTCCACGCTGGGGAAGATGTTGAGGACCTTGAAGCCCTGGAAGCTCGCCAGGGTGACGTCCTTGAGGGCGGTGTCGGTGAGCACGAAGTCGGGGGCGGGGCTGCCCACCGCGGGCAGCTCGCCAGCGGTGTGAATCGGATTGCCACCCAGGGTGATCTTGGCCATCGGGATCCTCCTCGCGCGCGGGTCAACTTGGAGCAGCCAGGAGGCCCTCCGCAGGCGCGCATATCGCCTGCCACGGATGCCCCGGCCCCCACCGCGGTCGCAACGAAGTTCAGGCCTTTCAGATCCGCCGGCCGGCTGCGCCGTTGAGGCCTCGCAGACGTCGTTTACGAATCTTTCACAGTCCTTTGAACCCCGTCTCACCACCTCGGGGCTCGACATCGCCAGAATCCGACGCAGACCGCACGGAGGCTCTTGAACACCATGACTGCCCGCTCCCCCGCTCCTCGCACCGCAACCGCCCGCTGGCGGTGGGTTGTGCCCGCCCTGCTGACCCTCGTGAGCACCGCCCAGGCCGGCATGATCTTCCTGCCCGGCACCCTCACCGGCGAAAAGTTCAATGTAAACAAAGAGCTTCAGGGTCCCGGCTACCAGGTGCTCTACAGCACCACCCAGGCGGAGATCACCGACGATCGGGTGCAGACGCGGACGCTGGAGACCCTCGCGGGGCCCACCGAGGGCACCGTGAAGATGGTGGGCATCCTGCCGCTGCCCGCGGGCTCGGTGGCGGGTGAGGCGGAGGTCCGGCTCGACGGCATCCCCCTGGAGCACCGCTTCCTCGACGCCACCCAGGCCCAGGACCTCCTGGCCGAGCTCGCGCGCGCCACCGAGGCCTCGCGCCTGGTCGCCTTTGCCGGCAAGCCCGTCCTGCTGCTGCCCGCCCTGGAGCTCAAGCGCCGCGCCCGCTTGGAGGTGTTGCTGCGCCAGCCGGTGGTCACCCGCAACGGCCTCAGTGAAGCCACCATCGTCTTGCCCGCGGCGGGCTTTGGCAGCGGCCCCGTCCGGCGCATGAGCGTGGACGCCACCCTCGCCACCCACAAGCCCCTGCGCGTGGTCTTCAGCCCCACCCACGACATCGAGGTGGAGCGCCCCGAGGACGTGCACGGCGCCCGGGTCCGCCTCAGCATGGACGAGGTGACCGAGGGCCAGGACCTGCGCCTGCTCTTCGCCGCCGATGACGACGCCGTCGGCCTGCGCCTCCTGACCCACCGCGACGAGGGCGAGGATCACGGCTACTTCCTGCTGCTGGGCAACCCCACCGGCGGCGACGGCGCGGCGGCCGCCCCCAAGGACCTCGTGCTCGCCCTCGACACCTCGGGCTCCATGCGCGGCGAGAAGATCGCCCAGGTCCAGCTCGCCGCCGAGTACGTGGTCAGCCACCTCAACCCTGGCGACCGCTTCAACATCATCGCCTTTGGCAGCGAGGTGAAGCGCTTCCGCGAGGACCTCGTGGCCGCCGACGCCGACCAGCAGACGGCCGCCCGCACCTTCATCCAGGGCCTGCTCGCCGTGGGCAAGACCCACATCAGCGGCGCCCTCGAGGCGGGCCTGCAGGGCAAGGCCGAGGCCGGCCGCCCCCGCATCATGCTCTTCCTCACCGACGGCACCCCCACCGTGGGCGAGCTGGACCCCGACGCGATCCTGGCGGCCCTGCCGGCCAAAAACCAGAGTGAAACCAAGATCTTTGCCCTCGGCGTCGGCCACGACGTCAACGCCCACCTGCTCGACGGCCTGGCCCTCGGCACCCAGGGCCAGTCGGTCTACGTCAGCCCCGAAGAAGAGATCGACGTCAAGGTCGCCCGCCTCTACGACGGCCTGAGCTACCCCGTCCTGACCGATGTCGCCCTCGACTTCGGCGGCCTCAAGGTCGACCATGTCTACCCCGACGCCCCCGCCGCCCTCTTCCGCGGCCAGGAGATCCTGCTCACCGGCCGCTACACCGGCGGCGGCAGCCACACCGTGACGTTGAAGGGCAGCCTGCGCGGCGAAGCCCGCACCCACACCACCACCGGCGACTTCCCCAGCGCCGCCCGCCCCGACGAGCCCTTTGTGGCCTGGCTGTGGGCCTCGCGCCGCATCGGCGACGTGCTGCGCGAGATCCGCCTCAAGGGCCAGACCGCCGAGCGCGTGGCCGAGGTGGTCCAGCTCAGCCAGAAGTTTGGCATCATCACCGAGTACACCGTCTTCCTGTCCGACGCCGGGCGCGCCTTCACCCCCGAAGAAGCCACCGCCGCCGCCGCCGGTCTGATGGGCACCGCCAACGCCCAGGCCTCGGGCCGCTGGGCCGTGCAGCAGGCCGACAACGAGAACCAGATGCGCAGCCGCAAGGTCAGCTCGGTGGAAATGAACATGTACAAGGACCGCCAGGGCAACCTGAAGCAGGCGGCCAAGGTGCGCACCGTGGAGGGCCGCGCCTACTACGAGCGTGACGGGAAGTGGGTGGACGCCGCCAGCAAGGCCGAGAAGGTCCGGCGCGTCAAGAAGTACAGCCCCGAGTACTTCGAATTGATCAAGAAGAACAAGAACTTCGCCCGCGCGCAGTCCCTCGGTGGCGACACCGTGATGGACCTGGATGACGAGCGGGTCGAGACCTACTGACGAGGGCGCCGGACGCACCGGCCACCACCACCCCCATCCCAAGGAGCTCCTGATGTTGCGCAAGATCCTGATCGGCGCCCTCGCCGCCGCCACCGCCGCCACCCCCGCCCTCGCCCAGCCGCAGCGCCGCCGTGTGCCGGGCGACAACCTCCAGCAGATCCAGCAGCGGATCCCCGACAACCGCGGCTGGGCCATGGACAATGTGGGCAACCTGGGCAACGCCCGGGGCAACCGCTTCGGCAACGAGGACTTCGCCCAGCCCGTCGCCGCCCGCATGGGCTTCGACGGCAACCTCACCGCCCGCAAGATCGCCCAGGCCATCGACGATGGCGTGCTCTTCCTCAAGCGCCAGCAGGCCGAAGACGGCAGCATCGGCGAAGGCGGCTACGCCCAGGGCGGCGCCACCGGCCTCGCCACCCTCGCCCTGCTGGCCGCCGGCCTCAGCCCCCTGAGCGACCCCCAGCTCAAGCGCGCCCTCGACTGGCTGGCGAAGCTCGACGTGGACAACACCTACGTCCGCGGCATCCGGGCCAACGTCTGGGAGTACGCCCTGCGCCTCGAGCCCGACAACGAGGCCTACCGCACCGCGCTCTCCCAGGACGCCGCGTGGCTGCTCAAGGCCCTCGGCGACGACGAGGGCTGGCGCTACTCCATGAGCTCCACCGACTGGGACAACTCCTGCACCCAGTACGGTGTGTTGGGTCTGTGGGCCGCCGAGCGGGCGGGCTTCGATCCGGGCGACGCCTTCTGGCAGAAAATGTCCAAGCACTTCCTGAGTGTGCAGGTGGAGGATGGCGGCTGGGGCTACCAGACCGGCTACAGCACCGCCAACATGGCCACCGCCGGTCTGGCCAGCACCTTCCTCGTCTTCGACATGCTGCACGCCAAGACCGTCTACAGCCGCAAGCACCCCGAGGCCTACACCCAGGGCGACTCCGCCCAGGTGCTCGCCGCCCTCGATCGTGGCATGGCGTGGCTGGGCAAGCAGGAAGGCGGCATGGACAACGGCTACTTCCTCTATGGCATCGAGCGCACCGGCGTGGCCTCGGGCCGCAAGTACATGGGCGCCCTCGACTGGTTCAAGGAAGGCGCGCGCACCGTCCTGGGCCAGCAAAACGCCGACGGCTCCATCCCCAACAGCTACTCCCCCGTGCTGGGCACCGCCTTCAGCACCTTGTTCCTGGTCTACGGCGGCGCCCCCGTCGCCATGAACAAGCTCGAGTTCGGCACCGG
>Ga0075163_10001766_pt1 | contig 29179 bp, 17 predicted proteins | sample JI1023141ADNA_FD_71478 | JGI IMG/M metagenome (GOLD analysis project Ga0075163, IMG submission 71478) | Wastewater effluent complex algal communities from Wisconsin, to seasonally profile nutrient transformation and Carbon sequestration -... | ecosystem: Engineered > WWTP > Effluent > Algae...
CCTGTGCTCGCGCGGCCGATGGGCTGCACTTCGTGAAAGGGGTTCTGATCTATGTAGTGCTTGCGCACGGCTCATTTGAAAAAGCAGCGCGTGATGTACAGGTCAAGGTGATGCGATGCGGCAGTTGGAGGGCGACGGGAGCGCGGACGCCGTCCCTGCGATGGACTGAGCCGCTCTGCGGCGTGCGATTCGCCAGCCAGCGCCGCACGCTGGGCGAAGTAGCCCGCGCCCTGTTGCTCGCACGCCGCGCACAGGCAATCGCACGAATGGCGCGGTATGTTAAGCGCCGGCATGGCCCACCTCCGTTGGATGCGACGGTCGGCGCGGTGCAGCAAGCTGCCCAGATTGGTAAGCGCTGCCGAGGCCGCTTTTATGTCCTCGACGGCGTCCACACGCTCATCTGGCGTCAGCGGCCCCGGCGCAGCCAGCATCACGCGCAGCTCACCGACGTCAGACTGGAGGTGATCGAGAACAACAGATAGAGCCGGAACCATGGATACTCCTTGAGCGCAGCCCACCCCAGGCTCGCTGGTAGACGGTCACCGCGAGTTATGCGATGGTGCGCGAGTTCATGGCACGCCGCGTGTCGACACTCTCTAAACTCTCTCGCTCGACCATTGCCGGTTTTGAGAGAGGCGAGCGCGAGCCGACGAGGGCAAATCTGGCGACGCTTCGGCGAATCTTCGAAGATGCGGGCGTTCAAATTATCCCAGAGAACGGTGGCGGGGTCGGCGTGCACTTTAGAGAGAGGCAAGCCGAGACGAAGCCTGGCGCCTCTGGCCGCTGATAGAGGCTGTCAGCCCACCAGATATCCACACAGTCCTGGGGGGCTATCTTGTCCGACTGTCTGCTCGACCAGGGCCACGACTTTGCCACTATCTGAGCCCACGAGTTGGTTCGGTAGCCTCCTCAAGAGTTCCAGCAGGACATTCGCCCCCCGTCGAGAGATGCAACTGCTTTGTCCGTGGCCGGTCTCAGGGGCAGGTATCTGAATAGGGCATAGCTCGCGAAAAGCAGTCTCTTCGCAACAAGCTGTGCGACTTAGGCGATAAGGGATGCATGCATCCGCTTCAGAGCGGCGGAGCAGCAGCCCTTTCGGAGCCCCTTCGTGGACAGGAAACATGCGCCACTTCCTGAACCGTCGCCGTTTGCGGCGGTTAGCAGATTCTCTCGGGCGGTGTGTGGGGTGTCGCTCCTCGCGAGTGTACGACTGCCGAGCCCGTCGCCGACATCCGCTCTACAAGTGTCGCGACTGCGGGAAGCAGTTCACCGTAACGAGCAGCACAAACTCGACGATTATTCAAGTCGAGGCGGGCAACCGCAAGCCACAGATCGACACAATCGAGATTTTCGCGTGTGCGATGGGAGTGAGTGCGGGATGGCTTGCCTACGGCCAAGGAATCGCGCCGGACTGGCTTACGGAAGAGACAAAGGAATCCTAAGCCCGCGATTCCCAACCGTGAATGGGAATCCTAAATCTGGCACACCGACGGGCCACCGTCGAGACATGCGCCTATGTGAGCGAAGTATAACGTCCCGGATGTTTGCCCAGGCGGCTTCGGGCCTGATGCTCGGCGGGCAAGTGGCGACGGCGGATGGTGGCATGGCCGGTGGCCTGAAGCGCCTGCTCGATGAGGTCCTTGGGGAGGTCTTGCGCCAGAGCATGCACGTGACAAGGGAGCAAATCGGGCAGCAGCGAGAGGCAATAGCTGAGGCTGGTATGTGGGGCCATGACGGACTCCTTGAGCGATCGGCCCAAGGTGCCGCACAGGGAGACCTTTTCAAGCAACCTCAACGCTCGGGAGGGAAGAGTTTTCCGACGGGAAAGGGCGTTAACTGATCGGCATTGGGGCTAGCTCATCCCGCCATCGTTACATCGTGATAGTGAAGAGAAATCCGGCCGTTGAGAACTTTTCTCATCCCGACTATCATGCTCTGATGGGTGTCCGTGATCCCGTGTTTGCAGCAGAGGTAGAGGCGCGCATTGGCAGCTGGCTCGCGACGGGCCGCGCCGCGTGGCCGGAGCTGCAGATGACCCAAGATGAGTTCCTGGGCTACCTCGGCGAGCGCTTCCCTGAAGGGGAGGGGATGGCCCTGGCCCTCGAAGGCGCGAACATCGCGGATCTCTATCTTGCCGCGGCCTGCATGCTCGGCCAGCCGCGCGCCATCGCAGCCTTTGAGCGCTACTGTCTCGCCGGGATGCCCGAAGTGCTCGCCCGCTTCTCCCAGGGCCACGAGTTTCACGATGAAGTGAGCCAGGCGGTGCGCGAGCGTCTCTTCATCTCCAGGCCGGGTGCGCGGGCGCGCATCGAGGACTACGCCGGCCGCGGCGCGCTCAGGAGCTGGGTGCGCGTGGTGGCGATCCGGATCGCCGTGGATCTTTTGCGCAAGCGCGGTCAGGAGCCGTTCACAAAGGAAGCGGAGGAGCTTGAAAGCCTGACGACCGACGATCCTGAGCTGCGCATCCTCGCCGAGCACTACCGCGGCGAGGTCAAGGCGGCGCTTCGGGAGGCTTTTGCGACGCTCTCCGCGCCCCAGCGCAACCTGCTTCGGCTCTACTATATGGACGGATTGACGATCGATGAGATCGCCGCTCTTAAGCGCATCCATCGTGCGACTGTGGCGCGACGCATCGCCCACTGCCGGGAGCAGGTGGCCGCGCGTACCCATCAGGCTCTTATCGCGCAGCTCGGCATCTCTTCCTCTCAGGTGGACAGCCTCATGCGCTTGGTGCGCAGCTGTCTTGAGCTCAGCCTGGATCGCTGGCTGGACAATCGCTTGGTCCCCCAGCGCTAATTCCCAACATGTGGAGAGGACGAGACGCGGGCTCTGCGATGGACCGAGGGGTTCATGAGCTGTCTCGCCGAGCAGACGATCGCGCAGTACTTAGAGGCTGAACTAGATAAAGACACCACTTCCTTTGTAGAGCAGCACATCGACGGCTGCGCGACCTGCAGAGTGGCCATCGCCGAAGCGGCGCGGGGCCGCACGAGGCCGAGCGGCTCGCTGCCGCCGCCCTCTATTTCTGCCGAATGGCCGCGAGCGATGAGCCCAGCGCCGATCCTTCTGCCGGGTGCGCAGCTCGGGCGCTACATCGTGCGGCGGGTCGTTGGCGTAGGCGGGATGGGCCTGGTCTATGCGGCGTACGATCCGAACCTCCAGCGCGAGGTGGCGCTCAAGCTCCTGCGCCCCGAGCTCACCGCCTTCGCAGACGAGCGCAGGCTGCCCGAGCGGCTGCTGCGCGAGGCCCAGCTCATGGCGCGCCTGACCCACCCCAACGTCATCACGGTGTACGACGTGGGGGTGCTCGATGGGCAGGTGTTTGTCTCGATGGAGCTCGTCGTCGGGGAAACGCTCGGACAGAAGCTGCGCGGTCGCGGTCGCGGCCGTCGTGCGTGGGTCGAGGTGCTGGCACTGTTCCTATCGGCAGGGCGGGCACTGTCGGCGGCCCACCGGATGCGCGTGATCCACCGCGACTTCAAGCCCGACAACGTGCTGGTCTCCCATGAGGGGTGGGTGCGGGTGACGGACTTTGGGCTGGCGCATGTGGTGCTCGGCGAGGAGCTCGGAGAGAACCAGGCGGGGCCTTTCGGACTGCCCGGCACCAGCGAAGGGCTTGTCACGCGCACGGGCGCGCTGGTCGGGACGCTGGCCTACATGGCACCCGAGCAGCTCCGCGGCGACAAAGCCGATGAGCGCAGCGACCAGTTTGCCTTCTGTGTCTCGCTCTACGAGGGACTCTATGGCGAGCGGCCCTTCATCGGGAGCACGCCGGAAGCGCTGGCCGCGGCGATCGAGAAGGGGGCTGCGGTCCCGCGCGACTCGCGCGTTCCGGCCTGGTTGCGGCGCGTGCTCTTGCGCGGGCTGCGGGCCTCGCCGAGCGAGAGGTGGCCATCGATGGACGCACTCATCCACGCGCTGGCTCATAATCCAATGGAGCGTCTCTGGCGCGCGCTTCTGGCGGTCACGGTGTTGATGCTGGTTGCGGTTGCGGGGGCGGTGGCGCAGCGCGCCCAGCCGCCGGTGCGAACCTGCCTGGGGGCCGCCGCGCGCTTTCGGGAAATCTGGGATGCGGCGCGCCGACAAGCGGTGCATCGCGCCTTCGCTGCGACGAAGATGCCCTACGCAGAGGACGCCTTTACCAGCGTGGCGCACGCGCTCGACCTCTACGGCCAGGCCTGGACCCTCATGTACACCGACGCCTGCGAGGCCACCTGGAAGCGCGGCGAGCAGTCGCCCGAGCTCTTGGATCTGCGCATGCACTGTCTGGAGAAGCAGCGCCAGCAGCTGCAAGCGCTGGTGTCGGTCTATGAGTCCGCGGATGTCGATGGCGTCCGGCGCGCCGCGAGCGCAGCGCCGCTCTTGGCCGAGCTGCGGCTGTGCGCCGACACCCTGGGGCTGCTCATGGCGGTGCGAGCGCCGGGAGACCCGATGGCGCGTGCTCACATCACCGCGATCGAGGGACGCCTGGCGGCTCTGCGCGCGCGGTATCAGGCTGGGCAGTATCAGCCTGTCCTCAAGGACGCTCTGCTCCTGGCCAGCGAGTCAGCGAAGCTCGACTATCCGCCGCTTCAGGCAGAGGCTGAGCTGCTCCTTGGCGACTTCCAACAAGCGGTGGGTGAGCTCGCGGATGCCGAGTCTTCGTTCTACCGCGCGCTGTGGGCCGGTGAGTCGGGGAAACAGGATCGCATCGTCGTACAGGCCTGGACCCGGCTGGCCTACCTCGTCGGGTACCACCAGGATCGCGCCGCCGAGTCGCGTCAGATGGTGCAGCACGCCGAGGCGAAGCTGCGCCGGCTCGGGGGCAGTGACATCGAGAAGGCGACGCTGGAGAGCATGGCCGGAAACATCGCCTTCAAGAGCGGTCTCTATGATGAAGCCCTGCGCCGCTTCGCGATCAGCCGTCCGCTCTTTGAAGCGTCATTTGGTCCGGACAGCCTCGAAGTGGCCGAGGTTCTGCAGCGAACCTCGTTCGCGCTGGAGCCATCGGCGCAATGGGAGGAAGCGATTGCCATGGAGCGCCGCGGTCTGGATATCTTCATCCGGCGCTTGGGCCTTGAGCACCCGGAGGTGGCAGCCGGACGGCTGCGGCTCGGGGAGCACCTGATGCTAAATGAGTATTATACGAAGGCCCTGGTCGAGGTGCGGGAGGCGCTCCGCATCTACCAGCGATCCTATCCGGAGGACGACATCCATGTCGCTTCCGCGCTGCTCGGCGTTGCGAATGTTCTCTTGGAGATGGAGCGGGGCCGGGAAGCTCTGCCGCTCGCCGAGCGGGCGCTCTACATCCGCGAACAGCGGCTCGGTCGGATGCACTCCGACGTGGCGGAAGCGCTGGCGACTCACAGCGCGGCCCTGCGGCAGAGCGGCCAGACCGACCAGGCGCTTGCCGAAGGCCAGCGCGTGCGCGCGATCCGCGCCCGGACGCTCGGCACGAGCCATGTGAAGTATTTCTTTGCGCTCATGGACCTCGGCCACATCTACATGGCGCGCCGCGAATACAACCGTGCGATGGCCGCGTATCGCGAGAGTCTGGCGGCACTCCGGCGCAGCCATGTCACGGACGTCTGGTGCTTCGCCCGCGCGCAGCTCGGAGTCGCGCGCGCCGAGCTCAAGCTGCATCACATATCGGCGGCGATAGCGCTTCTGGAGGAGACACTCGACCTGCTCCAGCGCTTCGACCCCTCCTCTTTGTACCTGGGGGACACGAGCTTCCAGCTGGCTGAGGCCCTGGCACTTGCCCGGCGCGATGAGCCGCGGGTCAAGGAGCTTGCGCAGCGCGCGCTCACCATCTACCTCAAGGTCGAAGTGGTTCGCGACAGGCAGCGCGCGGTCGTGGAAAAGTTCCTGGCACAGCGCTCGCAGCGGCCCCATCGCGGGAGCGCGCCCTGAGCTGTGAAGCAGGGGCCGCGGCAGCGAACGAGGAGTCGGAGCTTGGAGAGTTCGACAAGCTGAAATGCCCCCTCGGCCCGTCGAGCAGATCCGCAGGCCCACCCGCACCCGCAAGCATCTTGTGTGCGAGTAGCTATTTCTATCCATACCTCCCCAAAAGTCCCCCAAATGGGGGGATTTTAAATTTCCCCTTCGGGGAAATTTGGTTCTTGGGGGTGAAGTTGAGTTCGTGGATGGGAACTAAGCTACACGGGGAGTTTCTGGTTAGGGCGCTGGCCACCCGCTGCGCCTCGCGACTGTTTGTCTGCAGTGCGCATGGCCTTCCTCGGCGTCGCCCGCAGACTCGAATAGGAGCTCGCGGCGGCGGAGCTCGGGAATGCAGTCTGTTGTGGCGCTCCAGAGAGCCGCCGCCAGTGCGTCGATGTCCATCGTCCAGAGCCGAACGTCCTTGGCCAAGGTGGCGACCGACTTGCTATCGGGGCTCCAGGCGACCGCGCTCACCGGGGCGCCGTGGCCTCTCAGCACGACCGACCGGTCGATGTCCCTTGGGTCCCAGACCCGGGCGGTCTTGTCCTCGGAGCCGGTGAGGATCGCTTTCCCGTCGGGGCTCCAGGCGATAGCGGTGATGGCACCTTTGTGGCCTGTGAGCAGAATCGGATCACCGGAGCCATCGACGTTGTAGATGCGTCCGAGCTCATCATCGGAACCGGTGGCGAGCTTGCTGCCGTCCGGGCTGAAGGCGATGGCCCGGATGGGGAACTTATGACCCTTGAGCAGGCTCGGCGCACCGGAGCCATCGGCGTGATAGACGCGCACGAGCGTGTCAGCGGAACCGATCGCGAGCTTGCTCCCGTTTGCGCTCAGGGCGACTGAGCTCACCGCGGCCGCGGGACCCGCTAATACAATCGGCGCACCGGAGCCATCGGCATTCCAGATGCGCTCGGTCTTATCTTCGGAACCGGTGACGAGCCTGCGCCCGTCGGCGCTCCAAGCGACTGCAGCGACGGGGGCTTGGTGACCTTTGAGGACAACCGGCGCACCGGAACCATCCGCGTTGTAGATTCCCGCGACGTGGTCGGAGGCGCCCGTCGCGAGCTTCTTCCCATCCGGGCTCCAGGCGACCGCTGTGACCGCGGCTTGGTGACCTCTAAGGACAATCGGCGTGCCGGAGCCATCGGCGTGGAAGATATGCACGAGATGGCCTGCGGAACCGGTCGCGACCTTTTTTCCATCCGGACTGAACGTCATGGAAAGGAGTGGGAGCTCGGGAGCTCTGAGCACCCTTGGATGATGCGAACCGTCTACATCAAAGACGCATACAGTTTTGTCGCCGGAGCCGGTCGCGAGATTTTTCCCGTCGGGGCTGAACGCAACTGATGAGACAAACGCTCTGTGGCTTTTTAAAACCATCGGCGCCCCCGAGCCATCGGCCCAAAAGATGCGCACATCGCCGTCATAAGATCCGGCGGCGAGCCTCTTTCCATCGGGACTCACGGCAACCGCCAGGATCTTCGAAGGGAGTCCTTCGAGCACAAGCGGCGGGCCCGCGCCATCGACGTCAAAGATGCGCACGGTCTTGTCTTCGGAGCCGCTGGCGAGCTTGTTGCCAAGAGCGCTCCAGGCGACCGCCGAGATGCTGGCCTTGTGACCTTCAAATACGAGGGAATCGCCGGGGCGGGACAAGCTCCAGACGCGCACGGTCTTGTCATCAGCGCCGCTCGCGAGCTTGCTGCCATCCGCGCTCCAGGCGACCGCATGGACGGGGCCCGCGTGACCTCTTAGCACCAGCGGCTCCCCCGCGCCTTCAGTGCTCCAGACCCGCACGGTCCCATCCTCGGAGCCGCTGGCGAACTTCTTCCCATCCGGACTCACGGCGACCGCATGGACGGGACCCCCGTGACCGGTTAGCACCAGCGGCTCGCCCGCACCCTCGACATCCCAGATGCGCACGGTTTTATCCTCAGAGCCGGTCACGATCTTATTCCCATTTGGGCTCATCGCGACCGCATGGACGGGGCCAGCGTGGCCTCTTAGCGTAAGCGGCTCGCCGGCCCCACTGGCAGCCCAGACCCTCACGGTGCGATCTCTTGAACCGGTGACGATCTTCTTCCCGTCTCGACTATAGACAACCGACAAGATGGCGGCATCGTGTCCACGCAGAACCGTCCCGGCCACCCCGGCCTGCAAGGTGCTTACGGCGGACTGAACCCACAGCGGAGAGGTTCGGTATTCCATCTCGCGCAAGAGGGTCGCTGCCTCGGTCGGGTAGTCGGCTGAGAACTGCGCGAGGCTCAGCAGCAGCCCATCATGGGAGTCTGAGGCCTCCTTTTCCGCTTCTTCAGACTTCAAATAGGCCAGGATTCCCAATCCGGTTGCGAGCAGAAGCAAGACGCCGAGCACGCCCGCGGCGAGCTGCGTATATTTCGCCTCCCGATCGCGCCGCTCCTCACTGGCATTGAGAAAATCGAACTCCAGTTTTCCCAATCGCAATTCCCGTGACCTGCGCGCCTGCGCAAGCTGGGTCCCCCGATACAGCAGGGACACCTCACGGCCGCTCTGTTCCCACTGCTTCGCATCCTGGCGGATCCGCCCCATCATCACCAGGCTCGGGCGCTCCTCGTGCAACCAGCTGCGCAGCTGCGACCAGCCGCGGATGAGCGCCACGTGCGCAACCTCGACGGTGGGAACAGTCTCGTCGCCGCTCCAGACAAGGAGGCGGGCCGCCCCGAGCTCCCGCAGGACGCGGTCGAGTCCGGCGCCCTCTCCCGGCCCAAAGGAGCGCCGCAGCTCGTCGAGCGGGACGGGTCGCCGGCTGTCGAGCGACGCATCTTCTGCAACGTCAACCAGGCTGATAAGGAGCCGCTGCGCGATCTGCCGATCCTCCGGGCGCAGCTTGGCGATCGTGGCGTCTGCCCGTCGCTGCAGCGCGGCCACCACGCCGCTCCGTTTGCCATCTGCCACGGCTCCGGCCTCGCCCCCGAACGCATCATAGGCGGCCTGGGTCAGCCGGCGTCCATCGCGCTGCTGCCACAGCACGTCGAGCGCGTCTGAAAGGAGCGGCAGCGCACCCGGCTCGCCGCCCACATCCGCGAGCAGGCGATCGGCGAGTCCGGCCTCGATATCGAGCCCGACGCGGGCCGCCGGCTCGACGATGGCAGCGCGCAGCTTTTCCGGAGGGAGCGGCGCGACAAGGACCCGATGGGCGTCGTCCTTTAACACCCGATCCAGGCGCAGCCCGTTCTCGTCGAGGATGAGCCCCTCGCAGCGGTTGACGAAGTCCGTGCGAATCGTCACCACGCAGTGGATGCCGCTGTCGCCCTGACAGCTTTCCCACAGCGCGCGAGCGAACTTTTGGCGGATCTCCGGGTCGTCAGTCTGGTGAAAGATCTCCTCGAACTGATCCACCACCAACAGGAACTCTCTCTCGGGTCTTCGCTGGGCCAGAGCGGCTGCGAACTGGGCGAGAGGATCCCGGCCAGGACGCAGGAGCTCCGCTTGCCAGGAGTCTCCGACGGTTGCACGCAGCCCGCTGAGCTTGCGCCGCAGGGCATCCAGGGTTCCCTCCAGCGCGGCGTCGCCGGCGAGCTGCTTCCTTGTGGACTCGAGGGCGCTGATGCTGCGCTGCAGCTCCGCGACGGCCGGGTTCTCCTCTGCAGCGGTCTCCCCGGCGCGGACGAGGCTCGGAAGGATGCCCGCCAGGACCAGGGACGACTTGCCCGTGCCGGAGGTCCCGGCCACAGCCAGAAAGCGCGGACGCTTGGCGGCGCGCAGCGCCTCGAGCTTGGCGAGCCCCTCGTTCACCTCTGCGGTACGACCCAAGTAGAAGCGCGCGGCGGCGGGCTCGAACGCGAGCAGGCCGCGATAGGGACGAAACACCAGCGGGCGCGTGTCTTCGCCGTCATCGGCGTGGGCGTAGAGCTGCATGCTGGCCCAGTCGAGCTTGGCGGTCATGGGCAGCACGGACTGGCGGGCTTTCAGGAAGGCCTCTTCCAGCGAGGTGAGCGTCTTTATGAGCGCCCCATAAAAGGTACTGACGAAGGTCTCAGAGGCCCGCGCTGAGAGCACAAAGCGCGACGCCAGAACAGACTGGATGCCCGCTCGATGCAGAGCCAGCGCCGGGCTGCCGAGGGGGTTGCCGAGCTTGCCGATGTTGGAGCTGTCGCAGGCGCAGAGAACCACCAGGCGCAGCTGTCCCGCATGCGGGGTCAGGAGCTCTTCGAGCTGCCGCGCATCCACCACGTGCTTATCCTGCGAGTCGCTTGCGTGCCAGGCCAACCCGAAGGTGAGGTCGCTTTTTTCGCGCTTCTCCCCGTGACATAGGATGTGCAGCGCCGTGACCGGCGGACCGTCGCGCAGGGCCTTGTCTAAAGAGGCCAGGGAGACGGCGCTCAGCACGTCGCGTTCCGCATCGAATGGGAGGTTCCCCTGGCGGCAGGTTCTCTCGATGGCATCGCGATGGACATCAAACGGAACGCTCCCCCCTTTATCAGACCAGGCGAACAGGATGCGCCCGCCCTCCGGTCGAGGACGGGGCCGCTCGGGAATGGTACGCGTTGCGGGCGCCCCGTAGCGCAAGAGGACCCCGGGGCGCGCAAACAGGTGCTCGCCATTTTTGAGGGTCAGGAGATCCCAGGGGAGAACATAGAGCTCTTCCGCGGCCGAGCGGAAGGTGATGCGGACCGACTCGCCAGCGCGCAGCGCGGCTTCGATCGCGGCCTCTTTTTCCTCCCAGCTGCCACCGAGAAACGCGCGCAGGTGATTGCCGAGGCCCTGGACAGCGGCCGGGTCGACGTTGCTGGCGCTGACGGCGCGAAGCTCATCAAAGAAGGGCTGCTTCCACTCGATCTCAAATGAATGGGGTGCCCCATCTCCGAGCGTCCAGCTGTATCGGACTGTCTGATCGTTGGGACGAAGGAACGGATTGTCAGTGTCCTGTTGCCGAGCAAAATCCACAATCAGAGTCTTCATGCCCAGAGCCTCCCGCTCCGCGCTTGCCGGGTGGATTCGATTGCGAATCAGAAGTCAGCGTGGTTGGCGTCTCCTCCGAGGTCGCCATCGGCAGGCAGGACAATGTAGAGCTGCGTCGCGGTCTCTTCCAACACAGAGACGCTGCACGCTTCGGGAATCAGCAGCTCCAGACCCATCTGCAGAGCGATGCGGCAGAGCGCGGCCTTGGGGTCGGCTTGGAACTCAGCCATGAAGAGACGATCATCCATCGATTTTTCAATCACTCTGTTGATGATCTTCTGTCCCTCCGCGGAGCGCAGACTCACACTCTTTCTGGCAGCTATATTCATATTTCTTTTCCCTTTCAGGGCCCACTTTGAAGAGCGCAGATTCCCAACCCTATCGAATAGCGTCTCCGATGTGAGGGGCTCGATCAATGAAAATCCCTATGGATTCTTGAATGCTATCGACATCGTCGTCAGCATCCAGATTCGCAGGACAGTCCTACATGTAGCCCGAGGGCGCTACTGGCGCGGACCAATGACCGAGCAAGCCGCGGTGTCGACGGTGGAGGGAATGACTTGCTCATTTACGAAGCGGTAGGGAATGAGGCAGCGCACCCCCGCGGTGATCACCTCGGGCGCGCGGGATTCCGGAGCCACTTTGAACATCCGGGCCGTCTTGTCTCCGCTCGCGGTTAGCACGTGAAGACCGCTCGGACTGAAGACCGCGGAGTTTACCCAGTCGGAGTGACCGACGAGTCCGAGGATCATCTTGCCGCTCTGCCCGTCCCAGAGCCTGGCCGTCCTATCGAAGCTCGCGGTCAGCACCCAGGCACCCTCCGGACTGAACGCGGCGGACAGGACTTTGTCTGCGTGGCCCGCGAGGATGGCCAGCAAGCTGCCGCTCCCGGCATCCCACAGGCGCGCGGTCTTATCAAAGCTCGCCGTGACAAGCCGCTTCCCGTCCGGACTGAACGCCGCGCTATACACATCGTCGGTATGGCCGGCCAGCGTCAGCAGCAGCTGGCCGCTCGTCGCATCCCAGACCCGCGCCAGCTTGTCCGCGCTCGCGGTGACGATGCGCGTCCCATCGGGAGCGAAGCTCGCGCTGTGCAGCCGGTCGCGGTGCGCCTCCAGCAAAAGGACCAGCGCGCCGCTGCGGGCGTCAAAGATGCGCACCTTTCCGTCATAGCTGGCGGTGACGATGCGCGCTCCGTCGGGACGATAGGCCGCGGCGTGGACCTTGTCAGGATGTCCTCCCAAGAGGAGCTGCGGCTGACCGCTCTTTTCATCAAAGACCCGAGCGGTCCCGTCCCCGCTGGCAGTGACGATCCGGGTCCCATCCGGGCTATAGCTCGCTGAAAATACCCGATCTGTGTGGCCCGAAAAGGTCATGAGCCGCTTGCCGCTTCGCGTCTCAAACGTCTGCGCAGTGCGGTCTGCCCCCCCGGTGACGATGCGCGTTCCGTCTGGGCTGAAGCTGGCTGCGTAGAGGGGCTCGGACCCGAAAAGGACGAGCGGGCAGTTTGTTACATCCCAGATGCGCGCGCTGTGATCGCGACTTGCGGTCACGACGCGCTGTCCATCAGGGCTGAAGGATACGGCGTGCAGCCAGTTCGAATGGCCGCTCAGCGTAAGCAGCTCGCGCCCCTGGCTCACATCCCAGAGCTTCGCCGTCTGATCGAGGCTGGCAGTGACGACGCGGCTGCCCTCCGGGCTGAACGCCGCATCCTCCACAGAGTCCTCGTGGTGCAGGGTCTTTAGCAGCCGTCCGCTGGCTGAGTCCCAGAGCTTGGCGCTCTTGTCCTGGCTGGTGGTAATGATCCGCGTGCCATCCGGACTGAGCGCCGCAGACGAGACGCGCGCGCTATGCCCCGCGATGGTGAGCAGCGTCTGCCCGCTCGCGGCATCCCAGAGCTTCGCCGTTTTATCGGAGCTGGCCGTAAGGATGCGCTTCCCATCCGGACTGAAGCGCGCCGAGTTTACCTGGTCGGAGTGCGCTGAAAATAGGAATCGCAGCGCTCCGCTCTTTGGATCCCAGAGCCGCGCCGACTGGTCCCGGCTGGCGGTGAGGAGCTGCGAGCCGTCGGGGCTAAACGCCACCGCGAACACTTTGTCGCCGTGTCCAAACAGGGTCAGCCGCACCTGCCCGCTCGCGGAATCCCAGAGCCGCACCGTGCGGTCATCGCTCGCCGTTGCGATGAGCGTGCCATCGGGACTGAACGCGATCGCTTCGACCGGGCCCGCATGTCCCAAAAGGACGCGCAGCAAGCGACCGCTCCTTGCATCCCAGAGGCGCGCGCTGTGGTCATCGCTCGCAGTCAGGATGAGCCTGCCGTCCGGGCTGTAGACCGCGGCCTTCACCGGAGCGGAGTGACCGATGAGCATGATGCGCTGCATATCGATCGTCGCCTCGGCGGCGCTCGCCAGGAGATAGCGCGTGGCTGGCCCGCGGCTTCCCTCCTCGTAGGCCTTGGACAGGTACACGATGGCGCGCATCGGATCCGCCCCCAGCATGCGCTGCCGACCCTGCTCTTCGAGAAGCGAGAGGAACTGCTCTTTCGCCTCGCGGTTCTTGCGCCACGCGACCGCCATCGCGACCATCGCACCGACGAGCGCCAGCGCCAAGATCAGCGCCGCGAGGCGCAGCCGCCGCGCGACCCGTGCCTCCTGCCCCGCGCGCTGTTCCACTTCCGCTAGCTCGCGCGCCCGTAGCCCCTCCTCTGCACGCTGGCTCGCCGCAACAAGCTCGCGGCCATCCGGACTCATATCCTCGCCATGCTTTTCGAGCACGCGGGCGGCGTAGCCGAGCTGCGCCTCGCGCAGCAAGCTGCCATAGCTGCGCCACTGCGCGACCCAGCGCTCGACCTCGTTGAGCTCGGCCAGCTTCTCGCGATCCTTGTCGATCCACTCCCGCAGCTGGGCCCACTTGCGGATCAGGGCCTCATGGGCGACCTCCAGCGTCACCTGCCCCTGCTCCTCACCGAGCACGAGCAGGCGCGTATCTACAAAGGCGGAAAGGACCGTATCAAAGCTCGCCTGCCGCCCCTGTTCCAGCGTGCGCAGCGTACGGAGCGCGAGCCGGCGGCGGGAATCCGAAGCGCCTTCGCCAAACCCGACGAGACGAACGAGGATCCGACGGGCCTGGGCTTGCTCCGCGGGGCCGAGTGCTGCGAGGACCGCGTTGGCCCTGCCTTCGAGCGCGCCGATGACGCCCCCAAGCTCGGCATAGCTGTGCGCCGACAGGAGCCGCCCGCGTCGCTTTTGCCAGAGAAGGTCCAGGGTATACGAGAGGAGCGGCAGCGCACCCGGCTCGCCTTGCACCTCGTCGATCATGCGCGTCGCAAGTCCGGGGGAGAGCTCGAGTCCCACCCGCTCGACCGGTCCTTCGATGGCGGCGCGCAGCTGCACAGGTCCGAGCTGCGCCACAAAGACGCGATGGGCTTCGTCATAGCAGACGCGGTCGAGGCGCAGCCCGCTCTCGTCGAGGATCAGCTCTCCGCACTGGCCCAGAAAGTCCACGCGAAGGGTCAGGATGCAGTCGATTCCAGAGTCTTCCCGCGACAAGGCCCAGAGCCGCGCGGTAAATTGCCGGCGCACCGCCAACTCACGCGTATGGGTAAAGACTTCCTCAAACTGATCGACGATAAGCAGCAGCGGCGGTGTGAGACCGACGCGCGCGTCGAGCGCGCTGCTGAGCGCGGCCAGCGGATCCTCACCCGGACGCATCACGGCCACTTGCCAGGCCGGGCCGGTCGCGTCCAGGTTGCGGCTGAGGATGTCGGGAATAACCCCGCTGCGGACGACGGACGACTTTCCGGTGCCAGAGGCTCCTGCGACGATGAGAAAGCGGGGTCTCTGCAGCGCACGCAGCGCAGCCAGCTTGGTGAGCACGGCCCTGCGCTCGGCGTCACGGCCAAAGAAGAAGCGGGTGTGCTCCGGTTGAAACGCCAGCAAGCCGCGGTAGGGGCGAATCGCCAACGGGCGGGTATCGGGGCCGTCCTCCGCGCGGGCGTAAAGCTGCAGGCTGGCCCAGTCGAGGGACGCGGCGCTTTCGGCCAGAGCGGTGCGCGCGGCGAGCAGCGCGGTCTCTACAGAAGTCGGCCGGACGAGCAGCGCCCCATAAAACACCTCGGTCAGCTTGATCGATCCTGCAACGGAGAGCGGATAGCGGGAACCCACCACGGCGGCAATTCCTCCGCGATGCAGGTTCTGCGCAATGCTGCCGAGCTGGTTGCCGAGGGCGCCGATGTTCCCGCTGTCGCAGGCCGAAAGCACCACGAGCCGCAGCGACTTCGCATGCGGCAAGAGCAGCTGGCGCAGCCGTCCTCCGTCGACGAGAGCCCCCGCCTCGCCGGGAAGGTCGCTGTCCAAGAGCAAGCCGAAGGTCGCTCCGCTCGCGCTGCCATGACACAAAAGGTGCAGGACAGAGACGGGCCGCCCCGCCTCGCTGGCACGCTGCAGCGCTTGGCTCAGGCGGCCACAGGAAGCATGCCCGACGACATCCTGCTCGGGATCGAAAGGATAAAAGCCCGCCTGGCTGGCGCGCTGGATGGCTGCAAGCTGCTCCCGGACCGGCGCCGGCCCCCCTCTCACCGACCAGGCAAATAGGATCGCGCCCCCGCCGTCCTGTGTCGTCTCCTCAGGGATGGAGCGGGTCTCGGGCCACTCGTAGCGCAGGAGCACGCCGCCAAGCTCGCCGAGATGCTGGCCGCTCGCCGTGACGCGCAAGAGCTCCCACGGCAGCGCATAGAGCTCTGCCGCAGCGGAGCGGATCGTCAAGAGCACGGGCCGGCCTTCGTTCACGGCGGCGATAAGCTCCGCCTCCTTTTGAGCCCAGCCCATCGGCTTGAGGAAGTGGCGCAGCACCTCACCGAGCCGCGCGGCGACCAACGGATCGCGGTGTGGAAGTCGCAGCGCGGACAGATCGGAAAGCAGCGCCTCGTCCCACGGAAACCAGGCGCTCTCGAACCCTCCGCCTTCGCGGCGAAGCAGATACTCTTGGCGCGTGAAACGGAATGCATACGCATCTCCAGCCTGTTCCACGCGCACAAACTCCAGAGCCAGTAAGAGCGGCACGGTGGCCATGGGGACTGCTCATCCTTCCTGCGCCCATGCCCCGAGGCGCAGGCCGAGCCCCGGAGGGTTCGGGGCTCGGCCTGCGCGACAAATCAGCAGGAGCCAGCAGCTACGGGGACTGCCTTTATTGCTACGGCCTGTTGAGAAGCTGCATGAGCATGACCTGCAGTGCATCGACTTTCCTGCTCAGCTGACCGACGGTGATCCCGAGATGCTCTAGACCTGACAGGTCGACGTTCAGCGCCAGGGACTTGCGGTCCGATTCCGTCCTGCTCATCCCTTCTGTCGGGCTGGCCGCCCCCACAAGGGCGTACTCAAATCGAGCCGTCAGGAGCCCGAATTCCCCTGAAGACCCTGTGCGGCGACTTGCGCTCACCTCTCCGCTGGCTGTATTCTCGACGGTGGCAGCAAAGCTCTGCTCCTCGGTTCGCAGCCCACCGTCCCCGTCCCAGATATAGGTATTGACGATGTTATGCTTGCCGGCGTTGGTGCGCCGCTCTTCCATTTTGTGTTCTTGATCTCGTCGCCGCTGCGCGCCTGCTCCCAGACCTGGACATCAGACAGCTGGCCGCAAAAGCCCTTGCCCATGATCTGGATCGAGCCGCGGCCCTCCAGGCGTGGCGTGCCGCAGAACGAGCCGTTGCGCTCATTCCGTGCTTTTTGGGTGGCCAAGTTCGGAATCGGCGCAACACCATAGGTTCCATCAGGAATCTTCATCTCAAGACGCAGTCGCATGCCGGTCCAATCGCGCTTTTCACGGCAGCACAGAGCCAGCAGGCTCCTGCGCAGCCGCGACGTGAATTCCGCTCTTCACCTTGGGGACGTACCGGCCCGCCTTGGGTCGCGCAGAACTTGACCGGAACCTCGCAAAGTACGGAAGTCCTTGAGAAGAATGTTCGTCTGTCCTTTTTGAGCGCACGAAAGTCGAGGGCCTTTAAGAAATTTCCCTCGGCGTTTGGTGGACAGGACGAATTTTGTGCGACTTTTTCAGGTGGCTTCCGTCCTCTGGATGGACAAGCCGTAAGGAACTGGGCCGCCTGCGGAGACGGAGAAGCAGGCAGCGCAGATGGACTCTTTAACCCCCAAGCAAGTGAGGCAACGATGAACTATTATTTTTTTGGCGATGACCAGAGTATGTATCTCATCCAGCGATGTGATGCTGGACGCCTTTATTGGTACAGCACCACAAACCCTGCATTGACGAGTGCGCAAAAAGTCATCAATGGCCCTGAACAGGGAGGGATCCTGGCGCATCCGCTGCTTCAATGCGCCCACATCTTCGCTGGAGGCGACGGATTCATCTACGCGGTGCAGCTGAGCAATGACTTGTCCAAGAACGGACAGCTTGTCAGATACCAGGACACCGCGCGCAATGGAACCCCGGGAAGCCTCGGCGCTCCTCAGGTGATTGGGTCCGGATGGGAGGGATTCACCCACCTGTTTTCGTGCGGAGAGGGCCGCATCTACGGCGTCAATGATCTGGGAGAGCTTCGCTATTACAAGTACAACGGCTCCTCCTTTCCAATTCAAAATCAGCTCATCAGCTTTGGCTGGAACATGTTTGTCCATATCTTTTCCGGAGGGACCAGGACGACTCCCTCGGGCAAGATCGAGGCCGTCATCTACGCCATAGACACGAATGGCGGCCTTTGGTGGTACAAGCATCTCGATGCTGACGGCGGGAGCTATAGCTGGGCCAATAACGGCATTGGGCTCCTCATCGGCGCGGGTTGGAATAGATGCACTGGGGCCTTCTCTGATGGCAACGGGAAGATCTTCGCAACGGATCTGGATGGCGAGCTCAGGGTTTCGCAGGTCAGCGGCTTTTGGGGCGACTCATCCGTAGACCCGCCATCCGCTGGCACTCGAAACAAGCTGGGCGGCACGGCATTTAAGCCCAGTGGCTTCAACCCCACAGTCAATACCGGCAGCGCCATCGAGGGCATCTGCTGGCCGATGAGCGTCCGGCCAGGTGAGACGATCGAGTTTCGGGTCTCATGCGCCGGTGGCTATACCCCGCAATTCCTCAAGCTCGATATAAACCAGAACTTCACACCCATGGCCGTGCCAGGCTTGACCGCTGCGACCAGTGCGGTACAGCCACGTGCGATCGATGTCTCCAAGCGCGGCTGCGGAGCCTGGCCGGTGACGCACAGGGTGAGCATCCCGTCAGACTGGAAATCGGGAATCTACGTCCTCAAGTGTACGGCCAATGCCGGTCAGATCACCTACATCCCATTTACGGTCAAACCTGCCGCTGGCAGCGAGAGCGGCAAGATTGCGCTGCTCGTCAACATCAACACGTGGAATGCCTATAATTACTACGGCGGAATCTCCAACTACGACATGGTCGTGAACACCGTATTCGATACGCCGGTACGCCTGAGCCTGGAGCGTCCGTACATGGGTGATACGCTCTTGAGCGACTGGAAAGCAGTGCAACGGGACCACACGCTGCGCGCCGAGTGGTGGATCCTGGACTGGTTGCAGCAGAATTACGCGGGGAAGGTCGATGTCTACACGGACCTCGATCTCCATGAGGGCGCCCTCGATCTGTCCAAGTACAAGGTGCTCGTCCTGAGCACGCATCCCGAGTACTGGACGGATGCGATGTACGATAAGACGAAGAGCTTTCTCACCAGCACAGAGACGAAGGGCAACCTGCTGTATCTTGGCGGGAACGGAGTCTACCGGCGCTGCACCTATGACGCGCCAACGCGCACGATGATGTTCCTTCAAGACGCATACTATGGGTATCCAGACGGCAGTCGTCCGGCAGCGGCGGCAGGAACCGGCTGGCAGTTCGCAAATATGGCTAACCCCGAGCGGCCTGAGTCCCATCTGCTAGGTATGGGCGGATGGTATGGATGGGCTCCGGAGGGGAACTGTCTTGCGTATACAGTGACTTCGGAAGGGGCGACAGATAGCCTCCTCGCTGGCACCACTGGCAGCACGTTCGGTTCGCGGGGCAACAACACCAACCTTTCTGCGGACGATGGAAAAGCCGCTGGCTGGGAAACCGGCACTTTCCTAAACGCCTCGCCTGCCGCTCCTGCGAACGTGCATATCGTGGCACGAGCAGGTAGCGATTCAGCGCCCAAGGCGGAGATGGGGTATTTTCAGGCCCCAGGCGACGGCTGGGTCTTTTCGGTCGGCTCCATCACCTTCGGCGGCAGCCTCTATGTCGATACGAACCTGCAGCAGGTGGTAAAGAATATGCTGACAACCAAGTGCGGCGTGTAATTCCCACCACCGCAGTCATGAGCAGTCTTGGCGCTGCGCCTGGCCCGGTCTGAGCTCGCACGGACTGCGCTCGAACCCCTGGGAGATGAAGGCCGGAAGGTCACCGCTGGGGTATGTTCCGAGTCGCGTCTGCTGCAGCAGTCCTCCTTTGGGAACAGCCGAGCCGGCATCAAAATAGGAATCGCGCATATCGACGACCAGCTCACCGGCGCATGGCAGCCCCAAAGAAGTGCGCCCAGGGCCGGCCCAGCCCAAATAGAAACCCGGAGTTCCCGCGGCGGCGCCTTTCATGCCTTCGTGCACGCTCCACTGCACGCCGATCGTTCCTGCGAGCTGCGCGTACGCCGCTTCCACGCCCAAGCCGACATAGCCCCCTTCGGCATCGGCGACACCACCGGGCTGCCAGAAGAACGTCACATTGGCTGAACCGCCAAACGCGGCCCCGAGCACACTGCCCAGTGAGAGCGCCAGGCCGGCGCCGTAGCGCCGATCGGCTTCCTGATAGCAGTTGGCGACCAGGCCGACGGAGCCCTCTATGCCGCCGACATAGGCGCCGCCGCCTGCTACGGCCAGACCCCAGGAAGACTTCATGGCGCTGCCTGAGCTACCCGGCACGATCGAGTTCGGCTTCCACTCAAGCAGTCTCCGTCAGCGCTTTGGCTTCATCGGAGCTGAGTTCGGTGATCTCTTCCCCCGCATTGATGACTGTGTTGGTCGCCTTTTTCGCGGCCGTGCAAACAGCGGATCGTGGACTGCACGGTGGGGACGTCTAGCATGACGTAGTGATAAATTCCGTTCGGGAACTCGGGCGTCGGACTCTCGATCCCGTTGCACTCGTCGAGAGTCTCCGGGTTGATCAGCTGGCCGTTGATGTCGCGATCGCCGTAGACGGGGAAGCCATCGAAACCGTAGCCGATGATGTGAGACGGACCGTTCGGCTGATCGAGAACGTGTTCGTGACCTTCTGGGGCATTGCCGGAATCGTGTAGTCCAGGTTGTTGGCCTGGATCGCCGTGGCGACCGGTTCGACGTGCGTGCAGGCGGGGGTCGGGTGCGGGACGCAGGGGCTCAAGTCGTCTGGCATCACATACTCCGCATTCAGGGTGTGATTGGGCATGCCGTTCGAGCGAAAGCGGAAGTTGCCATTGTCGAACGTGATCATGACGTTGTTTCCCCAGCCCGTGCTGCGGACTGCCGCCGTCGTGTCCGCAGGTGCGCCGACGTTGTCGCCGAATGCGAAGAGAGCGGAGGCGAGAACTGGTATAAGCGTCAAGGTTCGAGCAGCTCGACCTACGTACGACGGATGACGCTGCGAATCGTGAGATGCGGTGATCGGCTTCATGTTGGTGCGTACTCCATTGTTCAGAACACGAATAGGTTCACCGTAGCGTGAGCCTTCTCGATGCCGTGTGTCCGACCGCGCCAGAAACGTCTGCCGACCGCGCCAATCGCATTGGCCATATGCAAAAGGAAGATGCGCAGCACAGGCCGAATAAACAGAGGATGGCCGTCTCGGCGCGAAGTCGTGCCCGTCAGATCGGCCGGCGACTGCGACCGCTCATCGCTGCTGGCTGCTGCGAGCCTGGGCAGAGCGCTGGTACTCCGCAGGGGTGCTCCCGGTCCAGCGCTTGAACGCCCGGTGGAACGCGGACAGGTCCAGGAATCCCAGCAGGAAGCCCACCTCGCCGATGGCGATCCGCGGATCCGAAAGGTAGCGCAGGGCCAGGTCGCGACGCAGCTCCGAGAGGACCTCGGCGAAGCTCGTGCCCTCGCTTTGTAGCCGGCGCTGGAGGCTGCGCGGGCTCATGTGCAGCTTCGCCGAAATCGCGGCCATTACCGGCTCCCGATCCGGCAGCTCGTCCATCGTGCAGCGCTGAACCGTATCCCGGAAGCGGTGGTTCTCGGGCCGCTGCGACAGAAGCCCTTCGAGCTGACGGTCCATTATCGCCAGCAGCCGCGGCTCGGCGAGGCGCTGCGGTCCAGGAAGCTGTGCATCTCAGACCGCCCGGAACCTTTGATCGCGTTTTTCCGTCGAGTATCGGGCCGCTGATCAACCTTTCGCCTCTCCTCACCCTCGATGGCGTCGTTAGGGAATGAAACTCCGGCGGAATCAGTATGCGTCATCGTGATCCTCAAAGGTTTGACCCGACACCTTGGCGATGACATCGGCAAGTGCCTCGAACGCATATTGATCGAAGCCATGTGATAGACCGTATCGGGCCTGGTCTTGGGCCCGTTCGGTCCGAGCGTCGCCTGACCAAAGCCGCGGGAACATGCCAGCCGACCGTTGACGATGATGCCGATCGCGAGCCCGGGAATGTGATTTTCTTTATGCGCTGCTCGCTGCGGCTCGCCCTGCTTTACAAGCCCGATACCTCAACGTATGTTGCCCGCGATCATGAAATCCGGCGAAGCGCGCGAAGACGCAGAGGACTGCATAAGTCAGCACTCCCAACTGGTGCGCCGCTGGACCTGGGCAGCTGTCTTGATGCTCGCAGTCGTAACCGCGGCCGCGTATTTCAACGCCGCGCATGACACTCTGGTCTACGACGACAAGTATCTCAATACGCGGGATTTTTCGCTCGATGCGCAGTCTCTTGTCCGGCTGTTTCAGGAGCACTTGTGGGCTGGCGCAGGCGTCGGCACCGATGTGTATCGACCGCTGCTGATGCTCTTGCTGGCCGTCGAAGGGGCGATACATGGGGTGCGCGCCCGGTGGTTTCATCTCACCAACATCGCGCTGCATGTGATCACGACGCTTGTCCTTTTTGGGCTGCTGCTTGAGCTTTTGCGCAGCAAAAAAGGAGCGTGGTCTTTGTCGCTGTTGGCGGCGCTGCTGGCCGCGCTGGTTTTCGGTGTGCATCCGATTCACACCGAAGTTGTAGACTCTGTCTTCAATCGCTCGGAGATGCTGGCCACGCTGGGTGTGCTGGGTGCACTGTGGACGGCTTGGCGATGGGGCGAGCGCCATCCCGTGCGCGCCTGGGCTTCGGTCTCGCTCATCTACCTGGCTGCGCTGCTGTGTCGAGAGAGCGCAGCGCCGCTGCCAGCGCTGGTGCTCCTGGTCTTGATCGCACTGCGGCCCGAGCTGATCCTGACTCCCGAAGGCCGGCGTCGCCTGCGTCCTGTCGCGCTCTTGCTGGTGGCAGGAGGCGTCTATTTTCTCCTCCGCAGATCGGCGCTGTCGCTGCCCGCGGTCAGTGTGATTTTGGAGCGACTCGCCATTCCATCGGCTCACGCTGCCCCTGCGGCTCCCGATGTCCCACCTGCGCTGGAACTCGTCAACCCATCAAGCGCCAGCCAGCGACTTGGACTTGTGCTGTGCATGATTCGCGAAGGGCTCCGGCTGGTCGTCTGGCCGCATCCGCTGCGCGCTGGCTACGATGGGCTTGGTGCTGGCGGTCCGATTCACGCGCTGGCCATCCTTTCGCTGGTCGCGATGTCCGCGATCCTCTGGCGCCGGTCCGCGCCTGGATTTCTTCTCGGGCTCGGATTCTTCCTGATTGCCCTGCTGCCCTCGACCCGCATCTTCTCAAGTTTTTCTGCTCAGATGGCAGAGCGCTACCTGTACCTGCCTTCCGTGGGACTCTCGCTGGGACTGGCCATTCAGCTCCAGCAGTGGCTCACGGGACAGCGCAAGTGGACGATTGTCGGGGCCATGCTGGCTGTGGTCGCGCTCTGGCTGCCGCTGACGCTGTCGCGCAATGCCGACTGGAGCAGCGATCAGGCGCTGTGGGAACGTGAGGTGCGCGTCGCGCCGCAGAGTGCCAGGGCATGGCGCAGCCTGCTCAACGTCTACTTGCGCGGCCAGCGCCTGGCGGACGCGGCGCACATCTGCGATGCGCAGCTGATCCTGCATCCTCAGGATGGGCAGCTGCACACAAACTGCGCAGTGGTCTACGACCGCCTGAGCCAGCCAGAAAAGGCCGAGGTCTCTTATCAGCGCGCGGTCGAGCTCGGGCTGGGCGCGCTGGGCCACGCCAACCTGGCGCGCTTCTACCAGCACATCGGCAGGCAGAGCGAAGCCAAACGCGAGTATCTGCAAGCCATCGAGCTGGAGAGCGTCCCTGTGCAAAAGCACTACCGGCGCGGACAGTTCCTGAGGCGCTTTTATCCCGAGCGCATCGCCGAAGCTGAAGCGGAGTTCCGTCGCGCGCTGGAAATCCAGCCGCTCTTTGCGCCCGCCCGCACGGCACTCGAGCAGATCAAGCACTGACAGGACCATGTTATTTACCGAGCCGCTATTCCTGTTTCTATTTTTGCCCTGCTTGATCTGCCTGTACTTTGGGCTTCCTCCGCGCTTTCGCAACGCGCTGCTGACCGCCGCCAGCTTGGCTTTTTTCGCCGTTGGTGAGCCCGGGTTTCTGCCCTGGCTCCTGGCTTCGATCTTGATCAACTACTGGATTGCCCTGGCAATGGTCGCGCAGCGGGGAGCGGGAACCGGGCGGGCCCGTCAGCTGCTGATCGTCGGCATCGTCAGCGACTTGCTGCTGCTGCTGGTCTTCAAGTATGCCGACTTCTTTTGCGCGAACCTCAACATCGTCTTGCAAACGTGGCATGGCCGCACCTTGCCGCTGCCACACCTGGCGCTGCCGCTGGGCATCAGCTTTTTTACGTTCCACAAGATCTCGTACAAAGTGGATGTCTATCGCAACCAGGCGTCCGTGCGTCGAAATCCTCTGGATCTTGCGCTGTATATCCTCCTTTTTCCGCAGCTTATTGCCGGTCCCATCGTCCGCTACCATGACATCGCCGATCAGCTGCTCCGACGCATTGTCACGAGCCACGATTTTGCCGTGGGCATCCGTCGCTTCATTGTCGGATTCGGCAAAAAAATGCTCATTGCCAATATCGCTGCTGGTGCGGCTGATGCCATCTTCGCGCTACCTGCCCATGCGCTCGCCACTGACATCGCCTGGCTGGGTGCTATCTGTTATATGCTCCAGATCTATTTCGACTTTTCTGCTTATTCGGATATGGCAATTGGACTGGCGCGAATGTTCGGATTTCGATTTCCCGAGAACTTCAATTATCCATACATCGCGACCTCGATCACCGATTTTTGGCGACGCTGGCACATGTCGCTGTCGCGCTGGTTCCGCGACTATGTCTACATTCCGCTTGGCGGCAATCGGCACGGTCCGCTGCGCACCTATCTGAACTTGCTGATCGTCTTCTTCTTGTGCGGTCTCTGGCACGGCGCCAGCTGGAACTTCGTCGCCTGGGGTCTGTTTCACGGCGCATTTCTCGTCATCGAGCGGCTGGGCCAGGGACAGTGGCTGGCGCTGCTGCCGCGACCGCTGCGCCACGCATATACGCTGCTTGTGGTGATGGTCGGTTGGGTGCTGTTTCGCGCGGACAATCTGCCCCATGCCCTTGCGTATCTGGGTGCGCTGTCGAGCATCGGACAGGGCCCTCGCACCAGCGCAGACTTCCCGCTGAGCATGTATCTTCCGCCGGAGCGCATCCTTATGCTCGCTGCTGCGTGCGTCGGCGCGGCGCCGCTGCTGCCGCAGCTCGCACGCTGGCTCGATGGCGCGCAGACACAAAAGGCGCCCATGGGACAGCGTGCGTGGATCGCTGCTTCTATACGCATCGCAGCGCTGCTCACGGTCTTCTGGTTGTCGGCCGCGCAGGTCGCAGCCGGTACCTATAACCCTTTCATATACTTCCGATTTTAATGGCTGCCAGCGCAAAGGAGTGCTTCGATACCCTCAACGCCGCGGCCAGTGAGACGCCGCTGCCACCAGCGGCGACGCGCGTCCTTGTCGCGCTGTTTCTGCTCTTGCTGCTATTTCCCGGCGGCAAGCTCGCGCTGCAGATGCTCTACGCGAAGGTTCAGGAGCATCGCGGCGCCGATACCAAAGGGCTGATAATCGCGCGCGAGCCGGGTGAGACCTGGAATCGCTATTTCGAGAGTCACTTTGCCGGACGCGAGCTGCTCATCCGCGGCAACGCCTACCTGAAGACTGGTCTGCTGCGCACTTCGATCTCGCCCAAAGTGCTGATAGGTCAGGACGGCTGGCTCTACTACGCCGACGAACACGGCATCGAAGATGTGCGCAACCAAGAGCCATTTTCCGACGCCCAGCTGCAAGCCTGGGGCAGCTACCTGATCGCGCTGAGCGACTTTGCCGCCGCGCATCAAGCCCACTTTGTGCTCGCGATCGCACCCAACAAGCAGACTATCTATCCCGAGCACTTGCCCGCCTGGGTGACGCAGCTCGGACCGCAGTCGCGACTCGATCAGCTGCTGGGCTATCTGCGCGCGCGTCGTAACATGGCGATCGTGGATCTGCGTGAGCCCCTGCGCAGAGGCAAGTCCACGGCGCAGCTCTATTATCGCGCAGACACGCACTGGAACATGACGGGCGGGCTGCTCGGCTATCGCGAGATCGCTCAGCAGGTGCACGCGCTGTATCCTGGGTTTGCGGTGCCCGAGCTCGACAACTTTACTGCCAGGATCGACTCGATTCCGGGCGGTGATCTGGCAAACATGCTCGGTTCGCCCGAGCTCTTTCGCGAATCCGCCACGATCCTTGTTCCCAAGCAGCCCCTGCGCGCAGCGATGCGTCCTGCCGAGTCGAGCATCCGGCACAATCCGCGTCCGAGAACCCTTCAGATCTCTGAAAAGCCGGGCGCATCCGTCGCCCGCGCGGTGATCTATCATGACTCCTTTTTCACCTTCGTAAACTCTCTGATTGCCGAAGAGGTCGCTCGCGGGATCTTCGTCTGGACTGCCGAAGTGGACTACTCGCTGCTCGCCCGCGAGCATCCCGATCTGGTGATCCTGGAGATGGTGGAGCGCCGCCTCTTTGGTCCGGCACCAGGCGCGCGTCCCCCAAAACCGTAAAAGGTTGCCGCACTCTTCCTGTAGCACTGCTTGACGCTATCGCAGAAAGCTGGATAATCGCCGGGCTTTAGACGCTTTGGGCCTGTCCTCATGCGACCTGATTGTCTTGTGAGATGCTGATTCCGACCGAACGCTCCAAGCGCATGCGTATCGGCGTGGAATTTCATGCCTGGGATGGGCGCTTTGAGGGGCTGCGCAGCCATGTCTTGGGACTCTTCGCCGCGGCGATCGCGCTTCCATCTGAGTTTGACTTTGTCTTCTTTTTGCAAGATCCGCAGGGCCTGGCGCGGGCCCATCCCGAGTTTCACGCCGCGCATGTCCAGCTGGTGCAGGCACCCGGCTGGCACGGACTGCTGCGCACGATGTTCGAGCTTCCCTATCTGCGGCACCGGCACTCAATCGACCTTCTGCATACCCAGTATCGCATTCCGCTCTTTCCCATGGGGCCGGTGGCCTGCACCATTCACGACACGCTGTTTGAGACCCATCCCCAGCATTTTGGCGCCTATTTCACCGCGCAGGCCAAGCTCACTTTTCGCCACGCCGCTCGCCACAGCGAGCTGCTCTTCACCGTAAGCGAGTTCTCAAGGCGCGAACTCTCCAGGTGCTATGAAGTTCCCGCGCACAGGATTCTGCTGACTCCCAACGGCGTGGCTGCGCAGCGCTTCCATCCAGGCAGCGCCGGCCAGGCGCAGCTGGCGCCGCTCGGACTGTCGTCCCGAGGCTATCTGCTGACTGTGGGGCGCCTGGAGCCGCGGAAGAATCACGCGACGCTCCTGCGCGCGTACGCGCAGCTGGGTATGGATGCCCCCCCGCTTGTGATCGTGGGACAGGCGCAGCAGCGGGGCTATAAAGAGTCCCTGGAGCGCTGCGCGCGCTCGCTCGGTGTGGCAAATAAGGTGCGATTTTTGGATGCAGTGGACGATAATGTCCTACCCATCCTGATGCGCCACGCCCTATGCTTCATCTATCCCTCGTTCGCAGAGGGCTTCGGGATGCCCGTTCTGGAGGCCATGGCGAGCGGCGTGCCGGTGATCGCGTCCGCGACCTCGGCCCTGCCCGAAGTGACCGGCGGCGCGGCACTGCTCATCGACCCAGGCTCGTGCAGCGAGCTGCTGCAGGCGATGCAGCACCTGCTCGGCTCCGAGGCCGAGCGAGCGACCCTCGGGCAGAGCGGCCTGATCCAGGCAGCTCGGTTCAGCTGGAAAAGCTCGGCGCAGGGCCTGCTGGCAGGATATCGAAAGTTCTTCCACCTGCCCCGGGATCCGCGATGAGGCCGCACGCGGCTTCGCGGCCTAGGCTCACCGTTGCCACGCTGGCCGATGAGCGCTTTGTTTTGCCGCTTGCAACCTTCGGGCGCTCACTGCTTGACCACTTGCGAACCGACGCGACCGTAGAACTTCTAATCATCGATGGCGGCATCTCCGCCCGCAGCCGCGAGCGGCTCCTGGCCTCGTGGAGCGACCCGCGGCTGACGGTACGCTGGCGAGTGCTGGACCCGGCGCTGCTGCCGAGCATCTCGCCGCTTGGCCGCATCCCGGCCTTGACCTATGCCCGCCTGCTCATCCCTTCGCTGCTGGCCGACGAGTGTGAGTCGTTGGTGATTCTGGATGCGGATCAGCTGATCCTTACCGATCTGACGCGCCTGCTCGACGAGCCGCTCGGCGATGCACTCCTCTTGGCGCCACGCGATCCCTTTATTCCGTTCATCTCCAGCCCCAACGGACTGCCCCTTGTGCTCCGCGGAGGTCGCGACCCGAGCGACTCCTATTTCACCGGCGCCCTGATGGTGCTGAATCTACCGGTCTGGCGCGCAGAGCGCGTCTCGGAACAGGCGCTGGGCGTGGCCAGATCGCACCAGCGAGAGCTACACACGTACGATCAGGACGCGCTGAATGCAGTTGTCGGCTCGCGCTGGCGGGAGCTCGATCCGCGCTGGCAGGTGCAGCCGCGCGCGCTGGGTTTGAGCCCGAAAGTCACGCCGCACCTTGGCGATGAGCAGCGCAAGCTCTGCCGCGAAGATCCCTGGGTTGTCCACTTCAGCGGGCGCCTCAAGCCCTGGCTGTATCAAGGGGCAGGCGGCTTCGATGCGCTCTTCTGGGAGTGCCTGCAGCGAACCGAGTTCCGCGCCAGTCCACCGCGCAATCTGAAAGCCCTGGCCTATCAGCTTTACGATGGACCGCTGCGGCGCTGGCTGTATCCCTGGGAGGTTCGCGTCGGTCAGCAGCTTCAGCGCGCAGGCCGCCTGGCCCAGTCGCTGCTGACCCGGTAGCGCCGCCGGGGCGGACTCGCATTTTTGTCGGCCGACGAGCAGTCCCTTGTATACTGCCGCGGATGCTTTCGCAAAGGGCCGTCCCGGCGCCGCCTGCCAACCGCGAAGATACATCTGCACGCGCTCCGGCGTATGCGGAGCGGATTGTCATTGTCCCCACGGGCAGGCGGGGGACGCTTCAGCTACAGACGCTGTGGGCCTATCGCGAGCTGCTGTACTTTCTGAGCTGGCGCGACATCAAGGTTCGCTACCGGCGGACTCTGCTGGGAGCTGCCTGGGCGATCATCCAGCCGATCCTCATGATGACGGTGTTTACGATCTTCTTCGGCAAGCTGGCCGGGATCGCGTCGGATGGCGTTCCCTACGCGGCCTTTGCGCTGGCGGCGCTGGTGCCGTGGATGTTTTTCTCCAATGGCATGATGTCCTCTGCGACCAGTGTGGAGACCCAGAGCTATCTCATCAACAAGGTCTACTTTCCGCGCCTGCTCTTGCCAGTGTCCTGCGTGATCGCGGGCAGCATCGACTTTGGCGTCAACCTGATCCTGCTGCTGGGACTGAGCATCTACTGGTGCGGCCTGCCGACGGCATCATGGCTGCTGGTGCCGCCGCTGATCCTGCTGACCGTGCTCATCGCGTTGGGGGTGGGAATCTGGTTCGCCGCGCTGCAAGCGCGCTTCAAAGACGTCCAGTTCCTGATGGGATTTTTCACTCAGATGTGGATGTTTCTGACGCCCATTGCCTACCCGAGCAGCCTCATCTCGCCTCGGTGGCGGATGCTCTATGCGCTAAACCCAATGGTTGGTGTGGTCGAGGGCTTCCGCTGGGCGCTGCTGCGCACGCCCACTGCGCCGGTGCCGCAGCTGCTCATCTCGGCGGGCATGGCCGTGCTGC
>Ga0075163_10001767_pt1 | contig 29176 bp, 34 predicted proteins | sample JI1023141ADNA_FD_71478 | JGI IMG/M metagenome (GOLD analysis project Ga0075163, IMG submission 71478) | Wastewater effluent complex algal communities from Wisconsin, to seasonally profile nutrient transformation and Carbon sequestration -... | ecosystem: Engineered > WWTP > Effluent > Algae...
TGCATGCCCCATCGCACTCGCGGACCGCGACGCCTTCGCAACGTTCTCGACGATGTAGACCAGCGCCCATGCCTGCTTGGTCTTATCAAAGTAGTAGTTCAGGCGCGGCGTCGACTTCACGGCCGAGGGCTTCTGGCCGGCCGCCTTCGCGGCGACGTCGAGCGCCTGCTGGGGTGCGATCTTCGCGACGGCGCTCAGATCCTTCGGCGCACCCAGCGACGAGTTGATCGCCAGGCACCGATTGTTCTCGTCGAGCTCGACGGTGACTAACGAGCCGTAGATCGGAACCTTGTTGACGGTCTGCCGATACTTCACGGTGCGTGTGTTGGTCAGTGCGACAGTCTCTGTCCCGAGCCGCTGGAACTCGCTCGCGGTGCCCTTGCCCTGCGGATCCGAGAACTCCGGCATGTCGTCGCTCTTGAGCGCCCGCTGCAAATACGCGTAGGCCGCAGTCTCGGGGTCTTGCGCAGCGGCGGCGACCACAGGCGCGGCCGCCGCGGCTCCTCGCGTCGCGACGGGCGCCTTCGGTGCCAGCGCGCGCTTGGCGCGGGCGGCAGTCGTCGCCTCGGTGTGCACCGCGAATCGGTGCATGCCGTTGCCAGCAGGGACCTTGCTCGCAGTGCCAGCCGACTTACGCGCCAGCGTCTTTCGGCCGGTGCCTGATGAAGTTGCCACGGAATCCCTCCGGTCTTCTGTCGACGCGCCTGTTTGCCTTGTAGACCCTTCTCACCCTTGTTCCATCCTGCGGGCTAGGGATGCCCGGGCAAGACGAACACACCGCGTGACAGTTGCGGCATCCGAATCGTCGCGATCACGGCATGTGAGGATCCTTCGACTGCACATACGGCGTGTCGCGACGAATGCGGTCGACTACGTGCGATCGCTTCAATACACCCGCCACCATCCGTGGGCACACTGCCGCAACGGCAGCAGTTCACTCTAAAGGTGATCCTGGGAACAGCGGTTCGATCTCGCCCGCACGTCAACAGTTCACGTCAAATCGACAGTGTCTGCACCCGGTGCGTTCTTCTTGACCGACGCTATGCCAGCTTCCATCGCGGACGGCGACGAGTACATTTCGCTCTGACCGATCACCTGACTATTCGCAGCCTTCAGGACGAAGTAGGGATCGCCTTTGGCGGAGGTCTTTCGCTCGTAGCGTTCGTCGTTTGGTGCATTCGTTTTCACCGACGCGATTCCAGTCACCGCGCTGGCCTTGGCTTCGTACAGCTCGCTGCTCAGGATCACCTCACCATTGCCAGCCTTGAGGTTGAACACGAACTTGTCGTTCTTCGACTTCTTGATCTCGAACTTGGCGCTCATTGTGTTGTCTCCAATGGGGTTCGGGGAGCCCAGGCGGGCATACGATTCTCGGCATCGGGCGAAAAAGTGGTACCCCTAGACCCTAACAGCCCTCATGCTTGGACTGGATCCGGGAAACGGACCTCGGCCATTCGCTGACGACCATCGCGGCTCGATCAACGGCCGTTTCAGACTGAACAGAGTCACTCGCTATCGAAGGCCTGAATGACTCCGGGCACAAAAAGCGGTCGTTGATCGTCGGCAACCTCTTCCGGCACTTTCGCACTCGACACCGGTCGCTCTACGCCAGACCACCAAGCGAGCCTGCTTGAGCGGCTGATCCTGACGTCTCGAACGGCTCAAGCCGACGTATTCTGCTAGGGTCCGCGGCGTCGAAAGTCCATACTTCGAAAGCTTAGCCATGGCGAATGCTGTTCCGCCCCCTCTTCAGCGCGCCGAGAGCCTGCGAGCATTCAAGATTCGCGCAGTCATCGTCCACGTGGCCTGCCTGGGTGTTTTTTTCGTGCCGCTCACTTCGACGGTACTCTGGACGGCCGTGGCTTTGTACTTCATACGGGTGTTCAGCTGGGAGGCCGGCTCACACCGCTACTTCTCGCACCGAAGCTTCAAGACGTCGCGAACGTTTCAGTTCATCCTTGCACTGCTGGCAGCGCTCAGCGGTCAGCGTGGTGTTATCTGGTGGGCGACTCACCACCGCGCCCATCACAAGTATTCCGACGTTAGTCCTCTGGACCAGCACTCGCCTCGCTTCCACTCGCTGTGGCACGCACACTTCGGTTGGCTGCTGAGCCAGCGCGCTCTGGACACGGACCTCACGCAAGCTCGAGACCTGGCCAGATTCCCCGAGCTGGTCTGGCTGAACAAGTACCACTACTTCTTTCCACTCGGCCTGCTCATCGCCACGTTCTGCGTGGGTCAATACACCGCGTTCTTCGGGGCAAAGGGACTGGGCGCAAGCGCCGTGGTGTGGACCTTCTTCGTCAGCATGGTTCTTTCGCAGCAGGCAGCCTTCCTGCTCAACACGGGGCTTCACGGCGTAGAGCCTGGCTGGTTCCGGTACCGCCGCTTTGAGACCAAGGACACCACCACCAACGCGTGGCTGCTGGCAATCCCGATTCTCGGCGGCGCCTTCCACAACAACCATCATCGATACATGAGCTCGGCCCGCAGCGGCTTCTATTGGTACGAGTTGGACTTGACCTACCTGCTGCTGAAGATTCTGTCCTGGCTGCGCATCGTCTGGGACCTGGCGCCCGTTCCTCTGGAAGTGCTGGAAGAGGGTGGCAAGTCCAACGGGCACTACCCTCGCGGGCAATGACGATGTCGAACCAGATGCCAGTTTGGATCTGCCTGGCAGAGAACACTGGACAGTGACCGCTCCTGGCCGGTATGAGTCGCATGGCCAACCCGCCGACGGCAAGGAGTACCGACGGGTTTGCTATGCAAACTCAGTCGTCGCATTGGCCGTCTTGAAGGCTTTCTGCATCGCGACGGGGGCCTGACCCGCTGTCGAGGCCAGGCCTTCGCGGTGCTCCCGCGGGAGGCTGCCGTGGCACGAAAGGACCGCTGCCGGGTGAATACGGCTCTGCCGTCGCCGTTGCGGCATCAGGATCATCGCTGCCAGTGCAACGAAGCGCGTACGAGCGCAAGGCGGACCCCCATGGATGCCCCCGTGACCGAACCCACACAGCCGCAAACCCCCGCGAAGAACGCCGGCAACAGCCGCCGGAGCGCCGTGGGCAGTGCGCTGCGCAGTGAAGGCCGCGCATTGCTGCGGCTGGCGATCCCCATCGTGTGGATCGCCGTCGTCAACATGGGCATGAGTCTCACCGACACGATCATGGTGTCGGCGTACTTCGGTGCCGACGCACTCGCCGCCGTCGCCGTCGGCAGCGACCTGCAGTCGATCGTCTTCTACTTCTGTGCCGGCGTCGTCGGCGGCCTCGCTCCGTTCTACACGGCAGCCATCTCCCGCCGGCAGGACGGCGAGCGCCTGCGCCTGGACCGCATCGGGCGGGCCCTGGTCGCGCTGCTGGCACTGGTCGGCGCGCCGCTGGTCTGGTTCGCGCCGGACTGGCTACGACATGCCGGCCTCGACGCCGGGATCCTGGAACGCGGAAGGGGCTACACGCAGAGCATGGCGGTGCTCCTGGTGCCGATGCTGGGCATCGCGCTGGTCCGCACGGTGCTGACCGCTGCCGAGCAGCCGAAGGTCTTCCTCGCGGTCACCGTGGCGATGCTTCCGCTGAACGCCGTCGCGAACCTCGCGCTGATGAACGGCATGGGTCCGGTGCCGGCCCTGGGCCCGACCGGGGCCGGCGTGTCCTCGGTGCTCGTCGCGCTGGCGAGCCTGGCCGTGCTCGTCGTCGTGGCGCGTCGCCGCCTGGCGCCGGCAGGAGCCGATGCCGCGCCGGCAGGAGCCGCCGCCACGCCGGCGATCGACGCGCGTGGACTGTCGGACGTGCTGCGGGTCGGCCTGCCGATCGGCATCACGATGACCGCCGAGACCGGCATCTTCCTCGGCGCGACGCTCTATGCCGCGACGCTGGGGGCCGCGGCCGTCGCCGCCCACACCCTCACGCTGCGAATGGCCGGCGTCGCCTATGCGGGTTCGGCGGCGCTGCTCCAGGCGGCGATGGTGCGGACGGCGCGGGCCACGGCCCTGCAGGATGCCCGAGCCACCCGTGACGTGGCCTCCGCCAGCCTGGTGCTCGCCGCGATCGGCGGAACCGCCATGCTGCTGCTGCTCGCCGTCGGCGCCCGGCCGCTGTCGAGCGCCTTCTTCGGCGGCGACACCGTGGGCCTCGCCGCGGCCGAGACGGCGGTCGGCCTGCTGCTGCTGCTTGGCCTGATGCAGCTGGCCGGCTATCCGGCGCTGGCAGCCTCTGGCCTGCTGCGCGGCCGCAAGGACAGCCGCACGCCGATGCTGTGCATGCTGGCCGGCTACTGGGGCGTCGGGGTGCCGCTCGGCCTCTACCTCTGCGAGGTCCGGGCGCTCGGCGTGACTGGCCTGTGGGCGGGCTTGGCGGCCGGTGCCGCCGCCACGGCGGTGCTGACGCTGCTGCGGCTGCCGGGTCCGCGCCGGTGGCTGGCCGCCCGGTTTGGGCCGCCGCGCTAGGGACGGGCGAAGTCCGGAATGCGGAACCGCTTCCGGTAGGCCCCCGGCGCCATATCGGTTGTCCGCTTGAACAGGCGGCGGAAGAATGCCGGGTCCTCGTAGCCGACGCGCCAGCTGATCTCGTCCACCGGGTCGTCGGTTCGCTCGAGCCGGCGCTTGGCGTCCTCGATGCGAAGGCGCTGCACGTACGCGATCGGCGCGAGCCCGGTGGCAGCGACGAAGCGTCGCTTGAAGGTGCGCTCGGCGAGCTTCGATCGCTTGACCATCTCCTCGACCGGGTTGGCCACCGAGAAATGCGTGCCCAGCCATTGCTGGGCCGACTCGATCTCCGCGTCGCCGTGGTCGCGCCGTCCCTCGAAGGTGATGTACGGGGCGAGGCCGTCCTGGTGCCATTGCAGCGCGAACAGGCGCGCCACCTCCTGCGCGTCGGTGGCCCCGGCAAAGCGCGCGATCAGGTACAGCACCAGGTCGTGCCAGGTGGTGGACGCGCCTGAGCTCACCAGTTCCTCGTGCGCGCCGGAGACTACGAGCACACGCTCCGGGTGGATGGGCACCGCGGGATGCACCGCCGAAAAGGCGCGTGCGTAGCCGAAGTGCACGGTCGCGTCCCGGTGGTCGAAGAGGCCGGTCTCGGCCAGCAGGAAGATGCCCGAACAGGCCGAGCACAGGAGTGCGCCGCGTTCATGCATGCGGCGCAGCCACTCCACCAGTCGCGGGTAGCGGCCGGTCTGCCAGCCGGCGCCGCGCAGCAGCACCGAAGGCACGATCACGATGTCGCTCGTGTCGATCCCGTCGACCGCGCGCTGCACGTGGATCGGCACGCCGCTGGCCAGGTCCAGCGGTCCGACGGACTCGCCGACGATCTCCACGTGGAAGGGCTTTCCCGACGGCGCGTCCGGCAGCGCCATCAGGGCGCGCGCGTTCATCACGTCGTAGATGCCCGCCAGCGTGGCCACCACGGCGTCGGGTACGGCCAGCAGCGACACATGACGGCTCGGCGGACCGGCCTGCGACACCGGCTCATGGGCTTTGGCGGACACGCGCTGCCTCCTTCGTTGGCACGAACGAACCGATTCCGGGCGATTTCAGCACTGCCGCCAAGAGGCCGGCTCCGAGACGATGAGCGCCTTCCTCAACTGCTCGTCACACACGAGAAAGGTCGCACACATCATGGCTTCATCTCCTACCTCCCGGCGCGCCTTCGGTGCCCAACTGCTGCACATCGCCGGCATCGCCACGCTCGCACTGTCCTCGTCGGCCGCCGTGCATGCCGATGACCTGCAGGACAGCCAAGGCCGGCACGCGCGCATCAACCCCGTGCTGCACTGGAACACCGTCGCGGCGGAAGCATACAAGCCGACCCAGGGCTTCGTGCCGCTCGCGCAGAGCCGCACATTCTCGATTGTGCATGCGTCGATCCACGATGCGCTGAACGCGATCGAGCGCCGCTACGCCCCGTACACGCCGGGCCTGAAGTCGGCGCCGCGGGCCTCGGCGGACGCCGCGGTGGCAGCCGCGGCGCGGCAGGTGCTGGTGCAGCTCATCCCCGATCAGGCCGCCCTCGTCGAAGGCGCCTATGTCCGCGCGCTGTCGACGGTCCGCGAAGGGCCTGCCAAGACTGCCGGCATTGCCACCGGGCAGGCCGCGGCGTTGGCCACGCTGGCCCGTCGGCAGGCCGACGGCGCCGACCAGGCCACGCAGCCCGTGTACGTGCCAAAGCCCGGCGCCGGCGAATACCAGTTCACGGCGCCATTCGACTTTGCGAACCTGCCGGGCTGGGGGCGCGTGCAGCCCTTCGGCATCGTGCTCGAAGAGCACAAGCTCGACGGCCCGCTGCCGCTCTCCAGCCGGGAGTACGCGCGCGACTTCGCGCTCGTCAAGGACATCGGCCAGCTCGTCAGCCGCACACGCACGGCCGAGCAGTCCGAGATCGCCGCGTTCTGGTACGAGGACTCGCCGCTGGCGTGGAACCGCATCGCCAACAGCGTCGCGCACAAACGTGGGCTGGACGCGTGGGAAGCGGCACGCGCCTTCACGCTGCTGAACTTCGCGATGGCCGATGGCTTCATCGCCGGCTTCGAGGCGAAGTACCACTTCCGCACCTGGCGCCCGATCACTGCAATTCACGCGGCAGCCACCGACGGCAACACGTTGACCGAAGCCGACCCGTCCTGGCAGCCGTTCCTGCTGACGCCGCCAGTGCCTGACTACCCCTCGACGCACACCGTGCTGGGCTGGGCTGCGGCAGAAGTGCTTACCGACGTCTTCGGCAACCGCGTGCACTACGAGACCACCAGCCTGACGCTGCCCGGCGTGACGCGGAGCTTCCGCGGCTTCGCACAGGCGGCGCAGGAGAACGGTCTGTCGCGCATCTACGCCGGCATTCACTTCCAGCATGCGGTGCGCGACGGCCGCCGCCAGGGCCGCAGCATCGGGCAGGCCGTGGCCGAGATGCTGGCGCCCGTGCGCTGACGAGAACGCAGCCTTTGACCGCAACCGGACAACGCGCATCATGGAAAACACAACCATCGATCCCACCAAACTCGAAGCCTTCGTGATGCGCGCCGTCGGCGACCTCACCGCCGGCTACACCGGCGTGATGGTCAGCCTGGGCAGCAAGCTCGGGCTGTACCAGGCGCTTGCCGGCGCGGGCCCCTTGAGCAGCAAGGAACTGGCCCGGCGCACCGGTTGCGCCGAACGCTACGTGCGCGAATGGTTGAACGCGCAGGCCGCGGGCGGCTACCTGGCATACCACGCGGCCAGCCAGACCTACGAGCTGACACCCGAGCATGCGCTGGTGCTGGCCGACCAGGAGAGCCCGTACTACGTCCCGCCCGCGTGGAGCGTGCCCGCCGCGATGTGGTTCGACGAAGCCAAGGCGCTCGAGGCCTTCCGCACCGGGCGCGGCGTGGCCTGGGGCGAGCACCACGAGGGCATGGCCTGCGGTGTTGCTGCGTTCTACCGCAACGGCTATCGCGCCAGCCTCGTGGCCCAGTGGCTACCGGCACTCGACGGGGTGGTCGCGCAGCTGCAGTCGGGCATTGCCGTGGCCGACATCGGCTGCGGCCATGGCCACTCGACGGTGCTGATGGCGCAGGCCTTCCCGAACTCGCGCTTCCACGGCTTCGACACGCATGCGGCCTCGGTCGAGCAGGCGCGCGCGAACGCCGCCGCGGCCGGGGTGGCGGATCGCGTCCGCTTCGACGCAGCGCATGCAGTCGACTATCCGGACCATGGTTACGGGCTGATCTGCTTCTTCGACACGCTGCACGACCTGGGCGACCCGGTCGCCGCTGCGCAGCACGCCGCCGAGACGCTGGCGCCCGGAGGCACGGTGATGCTGGTCGAGCCGTTCGCGGGCGACCGCACCGAGGACAACCTGAATCCCGTGGGCCAGCTCTACTACAGCGGCTCGTGCCTGATCTGCTGCGCGCATGCGGTCGCCGAGGGCGGCAAGCTGGTGCTCGGTGCGCAGGCGGGACCGAGGCGCCTCGCGGAGGTGTTCCGCAAGGCCGGGTTCGCGCAGTTCCGGCGCGCCGCCGAGACACCGTTCAATCTGATCTACGAAGTTCGCCGCTGACCCATGGACGACGCGATCGACGACATGCCGATGCAGCAACGCCCCGTACGCGCACCGCTCATCGGCATCCTCGGCGGCATGGGACCATTCTCGACGGTCACCTTCCTCGATCTGGTCGCTGCGGCCCGCACGCGGCTCCACGGCGCGCGCCACGACATCGACTTTCCGCGCGTGCTGGTGTGCTCCCAGACGGCGCCGTTCTATCCCGACCGGGCGCCGGACCACGAGGCCATCACCGCCGCAACGCTCGGGGGCCTGCGCACGCTCGATCGGGCCGGGTGGACTTCATCGCCATGGCGTGCAACACCGTGCATGCCTACCATGGGCGGCTCGCCCTGCAGCTGAGAGCGCCGCTGATGAACATCGTCGACGAGACCGTGGCCGCACTGGTCCCGACGTGCATCGCGATGCGCTCATCGCGTCGCCGGCGACGGCGGTGTCCGGCATCTATCGGGTGGCGATCGAGCGCAGCTGGTGTGTGGACCTCGGGGCGCAGGCAACGAACGACCGACTGCTCGTGGCTTCACGCGACGACGCCAGGCTCGACGAGAGCCGGTCGCTGTGGCGGCAACTGCTGAACGCGGCTGCGGACAGCGGCGCACAGCGCAGCGTCCTCGCTGGCCTCGATCTGAGCGCGTCGAGCCGACGCCACGGACCGGGCTCGCAGATGGTGGACGCCGCCGTTTGCCTGGCGGATGCCACCGTACGCACCTGACGGCGCCTGTTGCGCTGAGCCTCCGGTATGGCATGGCGCTCCTGGCGCGTGGTCTTGTTCGGGCGGTCGTCCAGCCCGGGCGGCCCGTTGGCGCCTCGCAATGCATTGCTGTCGTTCGAGCGCCGGGCCCGGGTCTGGGCCCGCCATGACGCCTCCGAATCGCGAGCAGCCAAGGTTCCTGGCAACACCTACGAGTTTGACGAAGCGACGTCGGAGGATGCGGCGGATCGGATCGAACTCGATTCGGCGGGGATTCGATGCCGAATCAAGCCTTGGCCAAAAGTCGAGCGCCGCTGACCTTGGATGCAACCCTGTCGAAGGTCCGCAGCGGCTGCTCGCCAGCCTGTGCGGCCAACGCGACTCGATCCTTCTCGCCCTTCTTGGCTTAGAGGGTTAGTGCTGAAACGGTGCTGCCTAACGTTTCCGCGCTTGGTTGGCCCTGAAAGCGGACTCTTGCGGTGGACCGCTCCTGGCTGGAACCGCGGGCTCGTCATCGAGCCCGACAGCGGACATCCGATCCGGCACGCGCTGAACGGCAGGTCTTCAAGGTGGTCAACGAACCGTCTCGACCCTGAGCAGTCTTCCATCCGCTCTGGAAGCAGTCACCTGACCCAGGATATGCGGACGTCAGTGGGCGATTCCATTCGCTGCAGGTTGCTTGTCCATCCGGGACTCCGCCGCCATGCAAGCGCCCTAGCGGTGAGGCGTGCTTCGGCGGTCGTGCGCTGGCCGAAGTGTCGAACCTGTTGCTGACCCGCACATCGGCGGCGAGACCGAGCAGGCCCTGCTGAGCGTGGGCCGCACGGCCTGGACGAGGCGCTGAATCAGCGACCCCAGAACGCATCCTCCTGTGCTTGATCACTAGAGAACAGCCGGACTTCGACGACCTTGCCGCCCTCGATGCGGATGAGGTCCACGCCGGGCTGCTTGAGCTTGAGGCCGTTGGCCTCGCCGGCGAACTCCAGCGTGATGGCCACCCAGTCGCCATTGGCCATGTAGTGTTCGGCACGGGTGATCGCGAATGTCCCCTTGGAGGCTTCCATCATGCTGCCCAGCATCGGCCCCACATGAGCCATGCCGCGATGCGTGCCCGAGAACTGGTTGTTGCCCGGCTGGTGCCAGACCACGTCCGGCGCGATGAGGCTGCCGAGCGTGGCTTGGTCACCGGTCTGAACGGCCTTGATGTAGCTCTTCGCAATGTCGATATTGTTCATGGGTGCCTCCTGTTCGATATGTGGTTGGCGTAGATGGCGAGTTCGTTCACAGCTTGTCAGGCCATCAAACCCTGCATGGCGGCCGGATGGAGCGTGAACTCGTTGATCGCCCGTTCCAGCGAGAGCATCGTCTCGGTGATCCCGCTAACGTTTGCTGCGTACATTCCTTGCTCTCTCGAAGAGATGACGTATGGTTATTATTGGACGTTGACGCGCAGAAGTTAAGGTATCTTCCGGGCCATGACTGATCCATTTTGGACACTCTTACTTGAGGCAGGCACATGGTGTCCAGCTGGGAACTTCGTGCTCCGGGATGCTCGGAAGTGAACACGCCACTCAAGCACCTGGGCTATCTGCCCCGCGCAACCTACCGGTTAGATCTCGAAGTCTTCACCGTGACCGAACTGCGGCAGCGGGCCGGCAAAGAGCTTCTGACAACCCACCAATACGAGTTCCACACGCTAATCTGCGTCACGCAGGGCGCCTGCACCCAGGTGGTTGATTTCGAGTCGATCAAGTGTGCGCCCGGATCACTGCTCGTGTTGCGGCCAGGGCAGGCCCACAAGTTCGGCCACGACGAGGATTGGGACGGCTGGAACGTGCTGTTTCGCCCCGAGTTCGTCCTGCCCGTCTCCAGCGCGGCGCGCAGCCTGAAGCTCTCGGTCGATCTGGACAGGCTGCCCGATCACCTCGCCTTGCGTGGCAAGGAACTGCGGACCGTGACGCGTACGATCGAGCAGATGCGCGCTGACGCGCAGCTCGAAGCCCCGCTCGACGATGTGAATGCATTGCTGCGCCACCAGTTGCACGCACTGCTGACCCGTCTGTGCATCCTGAATGGCCGGCAGCAAGGTCACGAGCAGGTGATGTCACCGGCGTTGCAGCGCTTCAAGCGCTTCCAGCAGCTTGTGGAGGAACGCTTCGGACAGTGGCATCAGGTGGCCGACTATGCCGACCGACTCGGCTATACCGAGAAGAGCCTGGCGCGGGCCGTGGCGGCATCCATGGGCATGACGGCCAAGGCATTCATTGCGGCTCGGGTCGTTCTGGAAGCGAAACGCCTCCTGGTGCACACGGACTTGCCGGTCGCCGCCATCGCCGAGAAGCTCGGGTTCGACGAGGCCACAAATTTCGGCAAGTTCTTCAGGCGCGAGGTGGGTGCCACGCCTTCGGCGTTCCGGCGGCAGCAATGCGGCGCGATGTGAGGTCGTAGGTCGTCGTCGACGCTTGCCGATCGAGTGCATCTTGGCAGCAGTAAGGCCAGGCGTGCCGACAAGGACCTCGCTCCAGTCCTCGAGGCGACGAGCTCAACGTCCCGACCCGATGCTGTCACCTGCCGTGCGCAAGAGCAGACACTCCGGTGCGGCGAAGCAAGGCCGGACGCCAAGACGCGCGTGGCATGCCTTCGAATGAGTTTGTAGGCGGGTGTGACCGGGCCCGCCGAGCGGGTCACACCACTGGCAACGCCTAGCGCGCAGCGCTGGTCGGCACCGGATGGAACGGTGGGGCACCGCTCAGTACGGCAAGGATGTCAGTCCACGCGGTCGTGCCGACGGCCAACAGTGCCTGCTCGGTCTGTCCGGCCACGTGCGGTGTCAGGAGAAGGTTCGGCACGTCGGCCAAGGCGCGTCCGCCGAACGTGACCTGGTCACCCCGTTCCTGCTCGGCATCAGCCACATCGACGGCCGCGCCGGCGATCCGTCCGCTTGCCAGCGCGTCGACCAGTGCAAACTCGTCGATCAGCCCGGCGCGGGATGTGTTGACCAGGAAGGCGTCGGGCCTCATCGCCGCCAGGCGCTCCGCGTTGATGAGGTGCTTCGTCGCCGCCGTCAGCGGCGCATGCAGGCTCACGACCCCACACCGCGACAGCAGATCGTCCAGATCCACCAGACGGGCCGAGTGCTCGCTGGCGACCTCCGGCTTGAGGAAGGGGTCGTGCACAAGCACCTCCATCCCGAAGCCGCGTGCCATGCGACTGACGAGCTTGCCGATCTCCCCGAAGCCGACGATACCCATGGCGCGCGCACCAAGCTCCTGGCCTACCAGGTGTTGTTTCGCCTTCGGCCACGGCCCGCCCAGCAGCCCCGTGTGGCCAACGACCACCTTGCGCGCCAGCGAGAGCACCAGCGCAAAGACATGCTCAGCCACCGCGTTCGCGTTGCCTCCCGGGCAGTAGGTCACCGTGATTCCCCGGGCATGCGCTGCTGCGAGGTCGACCGTGTCGTAGCCGGCGCCATGGCGTGCGATGACCTTCAACCGCGGGGACGCAGCGATGCGCGACGCCGGGAAGCGCTCGCTGCGAAGCATCACCGCATCCACGCGATCAGCGATCGACTCGTAAGTCACGGCATCTGGGCCAAACCCCAGCAGCAGGTCCGACCTGGCAGCGATGTCAGCCAGCACCTGGGGATGGATGGGCTCCGACACGTAGATCGTGGGCATCTCACGGCCCCGCTCAGGCACGCGCTGCGCCCAGGGCCGGCAGCCCTGCGCTTTGCAATGCGGCATCGAGCCAGGGCGAGACCAGCACGCCGTCGGCGATCTCGGCCAGCCGCTGCTTCTCGGCGGCAATCTTGGCGTCGGCCGCATCCAGCACGGCCTGGACCTGGTCTCGCGGAACAATGACGACGCCGTCGACGTCGCCAACGACCAGGTCGCCTGGCTGCACCGCCACACCGCCGAGTGAAATCGCGCGGCCGAGCGTGCCTGACAGGCCCTTGGTCGGCCCACACGGGTTGCGACCCGCGGCGAAGAGCGGAAACGTGCCGCTGGCCAGCGTGTCGGTGTCGCGCGAAGCGGCGTCGACGACGAAGCCCGCGAGCCCCGCAGCCTCGGCCTGCGTGACCATCAGTTCGCCGAACAGGGCACAGGTGTCGTCACCCTTGCCATCGACGACGATCACGTCGCCGGGCTTCGCCACGGCCAGCGCGACGTGGAACATCAGGTTGTCGCCCGGCCGCACCTCGACCGTGAAGGCCGGGCCAGCCACCTTCATGGCCGGATGCAGCGCCTGGATGCGCGAGTTCAGCGTGCCGCGGCGCCCGCCGACATCGCACAGGATCGCGCTCTGGTACGCCTTGGCCCGCTCGACGAGTTCGGCTGAAACTCGTTCGAAGTCAGCGGCCTGTTGGTAGGTTTGCTTGCTCATCGTGATCTCACTTGGGCATCTTGTCGGCCAGCGCCCGCAGCGCCTTGCGGTTCTGCGCCAGGGAGTCCTGCCATTGCGCGCCCGGCAGGTACGCCAGCACCGGCGCGTCCCCCGGGGCAGAGGCGGCAAACTCCGGGTCGCGAACGGCCTCGGCGATGGCGGCCTCGAGCTTGCGGACGATGTCGTCGGGCACGCCCTTGGGCGTGGCAAAACCACGCTCGGAGGACATGACGACCGCGATGCCGGCTTCTTGCGCGGTCGGCACATTGGGAAGCGCAGCGGATCGCTTCGGCGAAAGCTGCGCCAGCACCTTCATCTGGCCGGTCTTGCCGCCGTGCAGTTCCGGAACCTCGCCGGCGCTGATGACAGCAACGTCCAAGTGACCACCCAGCAAGTCCGTCTTCTGTGCTGCCGTGCCCTTGAAGGGGATCTCGTTGGGCTGCGCCTTGGTCGCGTCCGTCAGCAGTTGCAGCGCCAGGTCGCCGTTCGTGCCCGTGCCGTTGTGGCCGAAGGAGATGGAACTGGGCTTGGCCTTGAGCGCGTCGACCACCGACTGCAGGCCGGTGAACTTGCTGTCGGCCTTGACGACGAAGACCGTCGGATCGTCGACGACGCGTGCGACGAGGCGCATGTCCTCGGGCGCGTACTGAGTCTTCTTCGTCATCGGCAGGAACAGGAAGCCCGGCACGTTGACGATGCCGATCGTGTAGCCGTCGGGCTGCGCGCGCGCCAAGTGGGCGTTTGCGATTTCGCCGGCGGCGCCAGGCTTGTTGTTGACGATGAATTGCGCCTTGCCGCCGAGTCGCTTCTGGATGAAGGGAGCCAGCTTGCGGGCCATCAGGTCGGTACCGCCACCGGCGGCGAAGCCGACGACGATCTCGATGGGCTTGTCGTCGGGCCAGGCGGCCAGGGCCTGCGGGACGAGGGCAGCGACAAGGGCGGCGCCAGCGGTGGCGCGAAGCCAGGTCTTCATGGATGTCTCCGGTGTTCGAGTGAGCGTGCCGAGATATTCGGCCACCAGGAGTCATCAAACAAGCGATAAATTCGACAGTGCTATTAGTCGTTCTCCGACTGATTGACGAAGCCGGCAGCCATGTCGAAACGGGCCTCGGCCATCACGCAGCTCAACATGGTGCCCACCATGGCACGCCGGTCATCCTCGCGGTGAACAAAGCAGTAGCGCAGGGTGGGCAGTGGCGGGGCACTGCGGTAAGTGGCCAAGGCGCGGCGATCTATCCACGGCTGGATGAAGGTCTGCGGCAAGAAGCTCAAGCCCACGTCGGCCAGTGTCAGGCCGACGATGGCCATCAGGCTGTTGCTGGCCACGATGCGCTGCATGCGCAGCCCCTGCTCGGCCGCCCACACATCGAAGGCGCGCGTCAGCCCCGAGCCTTCCGTCATCGTGATGACGGGGTGTCGCGACAGTTCGTCGAGCGACAGCACCTTGCGGCCCTTGATTCGCCCGACTGCGGCTGTCCAGGCGAATCGCACCTCGCCGACCACGTGGGCAGTGATGTGCTGGTCGTCGGGCGGTCCCGGCACGATCGCGAAATCCAGTTCACCGCGCGCAACCTGGCGTTCGAGCCGGCGTCCCAGGTCCACGTGGGGATGCAGGGCCAACTGCGGATGCTGCTCGCGAACCCGAGCCACCAGCCGTGGGAGCCAGGTCAAGGCGCCGAGCTCGCTGATGCCGAACCGGCACGTGCCGGTGAGCTTGGTCGGGCTGCTGACCGTGGCCCTGACGCCTTCCTTCAGCTCGAGCATCTGCGCAGCGGTTGGCAACAGCCGACTGCCGGCTTCAGTAAGCTGGGCGCGTTTGCTGGAGCGATCGAATAGCTCGGTGTCGAGGTAGACCTCGAGTTCGGCAATGCGCTTGGACAGCGACGACTGCGTGACGTGGGCGCGCTGGGCCGCCAGGGAGAAGCTGCCAAGCGTGGCCGCCAAGTAGAACGCTTCAAGTTGCTTCAGGGTCATTGGCGGCAACTGTGCCATGGTCAGACGCTGCGAGCGACCATTGAGAGTCAGCTTCGTGCGCTCCCGACCAGCGTCGCCTCATGGCCGGGAGGCGTCGGCTGCGATTGCGCCCGAGAGCTGACCTTGGGATCAGCTCGCTGTGACCTCCGATGACCGCTACCGGCAGCGGCGCGAGAAGACTGCCGTCGGCCATGAGCAGTCATCGCGCCACTGTGCTTCGTTCGCTCGCCAAACCGTACGGTCGAACCTCGGTGTCTCACCCGCTACCCGCTTCGGGCCGCAGATGCGGGGGGAGCATTTCGAACGAGAACCTGTCCGCGTTCAGGGCCGCAGTGGGGAACCTCGCGTCGGCACTCGGCTCCACCCGACCGACGGGACAGACGCCGATGTTGAGCGATATGGCGCCCAAAGGCGGTGCTTCTGCTTCTCTCAAGTCCAAAGCGGTCCCGCACAATCGAAGTCGTGGAAGCTCGACTGCAACAACGATTTCTCCCCCTCGGTCTGGCTCCGCTACGGATCGGCCGTGGGGCTGTTCGCCGTGGCGCTCTTGCTGCGCCTCGTGCTGCTGCCTGTCGAAGCTCGGCTGGCCTTCTCCACCTTCTACCCCGCGGTGGTCCTGACGATGTACCTGTGCGGCATCGGCCCCGGGACACTGGTGACGGCGCTGGGCACCGTGGCAGGGCTGTACTACTTCAGCCCACCCTACTATTCCTGGGACGCCGACTTCGGCAGCCAACTGGCGGCCATGGCCTTCCTCGCAGCGAGCGCCATGACCGGCTGGGTGGTGCATCGGCTTCAACAGACTTCGAAATCGCTGCGCAGCGCGAACGCGCGTCTCGTAGAGGTGTCGGACCACATGCAGGACTTGTTCGACCATGCGCCCTGCGGCTACTACTCCCTCGACGCGCAAGGCAAGTTCCTTCGCCTCAATGCGACGCTCCTGGGCTGGTTGGGATGCCGCGTAGATGAAGTGGTGGGGACTTTGAGCCCCAAGGACTTCTTCACTGCCGATGGCATAGGCGATTTCCACCGCAACTTTGCGAAGTTCCTGGTGGACGGGCACATGGGTCCGGTCGAGTACGACCTGGTCAGTCGGGACGGAACGATCAGGCGCGTCAGCATGACGGCTACTGCCATCAAGGATGGAAGCGGCACCTATCTGCGAAGCCGTTCCGTGATGCACGACATCACCGAAATTTCCCGAGTGCGGCAAGAACTGCGTCTGTTGAATCGACAGCAGGAGGCCATGCTCGACAACGAGCTCGTCGGCATCGTCAAGCTCAAGGATCGCCGGGCCATCTGGAAGAACCGGGCGCTTGGACGAATCTTCGGCTACGAACCGGGCGAGCTCGAAGGGAGGCCCGCTCGGCTCCTGTATCTCGACGACGAATCCTACGAGACGGTCGGAAGGACCGCCTATCCGTTTCTGGTGTCGGGAGCCACCTACCGGACGCAGTTGCGCATGAAGCGTAAGGACGGCCAACCCGTCTGGATCGACATGAGCGGTGCCATGGTTTCCGCCGAGACCGGCGAATCGATGTGGATGATGCTCGACATCACGGCGATGAAGGAGGATCAGGAACGCGTCGAGAAAGTCGCATTCCACGATGCGCTCACAGGGCTTCCGAACCGGCTCCTGCTCGTGGACCGGATGCAACAGGCGATTCCCGTGGCACAGCGGCTCAAGAGCCTCGTCGCCGTCTGCTTCATCGACCTGGATGGATTCAAGTCGGTCAATGACCGCCTCGGGCATGCTGCAGGAGACAAGTTGCTGCAGGTCATTGCCCACCGGCTTCTGGAGTGCGTTCGCGGCAACGACACGGTCGCTCGCCTCGGAGGCGACGAGTTCGTCCTCTTGCTGACACATCTGCAGAGCCGCGACGAATCCGGTCAGGTCATTGCGCGCCTCGTCAAAGCCATTGCCGAGCCGGTCGATGTCGGTCAAGGTCAAGACAGGAGGGCCCAGGTTTCGGCCAGTGTCGGTGTGGCCTATTGCCCCGACGACGGAACGGACTGGCAGACCTTGCTGAAGGCGGCAGACGAGGCCATGTACGCTGCGAAGCATTCGAGGCGCAACAAAGTGATGGTGGCCTAGTCAGATACTCCGGACAGGCTTGGTCTGGCACGACGGACGAGCCGCCTGGTCGCGCATAGGGACCCATGTCGTCGTGCGTTGGTGGGACGTCCACCACGGGTCACACCCTGGGACGCGCCTTGTTGCCGACGGGGGAGAAGGCATACAGCGTGCGTGCGCGTCGCGCGCAGTGTCTACTCTGCAGTCAAAACCCCAGCGTCGGAACGGCCGCAATGGGTCGAAAGCGCCCTATCGACTCTTGCGCGAGCGGTCCTAAGCAGACACTCCGGCGCGGCAACTGTCGAAGGTCCGCTCTGGGTGGCCATGCCTTCACACAAGGCGTGGCTCTTCGAATGACCGCCGTTGCGGACAGCTGCCGTTCGGCCCGCACTGCACATGTCCCAGTCCAGTCTGCACCGGACGTACCCCCTGTGCCGCTGCACACCTGCAGAACACCGCAATCATCTCAGAAGGGCCAGCCGCCGTTGAGCGACCGTTGGAGCTCGGCTTCAATCTCAGTCTTGGATCGCTTGACTGCGCGTCGGTGGGATTCGCTGCAGGCAGTCCAAAGGCAGGAGTTACCCCACCGGTCACTAGTCACTGGCCGACGCCGCAATCATGGCGTCCTCCATGTAGTCGAAGAACACGCTGATCGCTTCCTCCCGGACTTGGTTCGTAGCCTTGTGACTTCCGTGACCCCAGGGAGCGAACACAGTCGGCGACCTGGCCCACTGAATCGCAGATCGAGACGCAGATGCTCGCCCGGCAGCCTTCCACGCAGCGTTCAAGTGAAGCGCCGCACCGCTGAAGACCGCGGCACAGAGAGCCGATTCGTTAATGACGCGCTGAATCATGTGAGTGACGCGGCGCATCGTTGAAGCGAAGTCGGGCCTGGCACTCCTTTCCGCAGGAGCGAAGGCATGCGTTTGTTCTCACTTTGCATCTCTTGGGTTGGGTGCGATCCCCCGATCAACACGTACTCAATCGCTAGACTTTCGCGAGAGTTTCGGGATCTGATTTTGAACGCGAGGCCTACGTAAGGGCTCGTTGAGGCTTCGCGCTGCAGAAGAAGGACGAGAGTTGACAGACAAGACGTTCATCGACTTCGAGGGCCACTACACCACGCTGGGCGTCCAGTCGAACGCAACGCTCGCGGTGATTAAGGCTGTCTATCGCGTGAGGATGATGGAAGTACATCCGGACCGGAATCAGAGTCCTGGCTCAAGCGAAGAAGCCAAACGAATCAATCGGGCCTACGAGGTACTTGGTGACGAGAGCGCGCGAGCAGCGTACGACAGGGCTTGCCGCGAACGAGCAGAGGCATCAGCGGAATCGCGTCAGCGATCCGACGGCGACGCGACTAGGAGCACGTCATCGACCCAAGCCCCCGCGAAAGAGCAGGAAGGCTCCCGCTTCGAACCGATTCGATGCTCTGTCTGCAAGGCGACCACGGTGCGCCCACGATTCCGCGAGTTCATCACGGTCTTCAGCTTTCTCGTCTCGTCGCACAAGTCGACACGCAGCGGTGTGTTCTGCGGAAGTTGCGAGAAGAAGGCCGCCTTGAAGGCGTCGGCAATCACAATGCTCTTCGGCTGGTGGAGCATTCACGGCTTCTTCTGGACTCTTGATGGACTCATCAAAAACGTCGCGGCCGCGTGGCGGCATGCTCGACAGAATGCGTTGCTCGCATGTCAACAAGCCTTGTACTTCTTCAGCATTGACAAGTTCGATCTCGCGCACGCGATCGCACTTGACGCTCTGGACGAGGTGTCGCGGGTAAAGGGTCCCAAGGGCGAACAAAAACGCCGGCGAGATCTTGGGTACGACGACGGCGGAGACCTCATCACGAAGATGCGCGAGGCCATGACTTCGATCGTGGCCGAGACAGAGAAGGCAGGCCAGACCCTGGAACTGGCGCGCAAATCGCCATGGAGAGATCCTGCTTTTGTTGTGCAGGCAAGCGTGATTGGGGCTCTCGTGCTCGTCGTGACAGGCTCCATACTGGTTTCAGTAGAGCAAGGCCGCCAGCGCGAAGCCGAACGTGCTCGTGCCGAGCAAGCACGACTTGAGCGTGAAGGAATCGAGCGAGCTCAAGCCGCGGCGGTGGTGAGGCAACAGGCCGAGGAGCTTGCAAGACTGCGCCTGCCATTGCCAGGGACAGGAATCTTCAAGTCGTACGGGATGTCGTTGGCAACCTATCGGGACGAGGATTTGCCACGACTTTCTGTGGTGGCCCCTGCCGGTGCAAGCTACCTCATAAAGCTCTATCGGTCGAACTCGATGAAGCCCGCCTTTGCCGTGTTCGTGCGCGCCGGCGAAAGCGTTGAGGTCCGCGTGCCATTTGGCACCTACAGTGTTCGAATGGCTTCAGGGCAGCAGTGGTATGGCGAGGCGATGCGATTCGGCCCGACCACCGCGTACAGCCAAATCGATCAGCCGCTGGACTTCTCAGTAGAAGGTGATCAATTGAAGGGCCATGCGTTGACTCTGGAGCGCGTGAGGAACGGGAACCTGAAGCCCTCCACGATCTCCCCCGACGCGTTCTAGCGGTTCTCTACGCTACTCAACTCAGGCGGCAGCATCCACTCCGACTCGGCGTCGAGCGGTTCTTCAAGCCCGGCAGCCGCGATGTATGCCTCCCGCGTGATCGGAGTCCCGTGTTGTCGCATGGCATTCGCGTAACCGACGAGTTCAATCGACTCAGCTCGGAGGATGTTTCGCGGGACCTGCCGGCCGAGATCGAATCGCGCTGGCGGCTAGTAGAGACTGCGTGGCGGCTTCAACTGAGTCGATCCATGGTTATCACCTACGACTCGACGGATGAGATGCTGCTCCTGCCTGACAGGTCTCTGCGTCGCGCACCGGTCACCGGGAGTCGAAGCGCACTGAACGGCTATCAGCGAGGGATTTGCTTTTACTGCGGTTGCGACATTTCGCTGACAGACTTGTCAAAGCGGCCTGATGTTGACCACTTCTTCCCGCATGTGCTCAAGACACGCACTGGCTCGACGGCTGTCGACGGGGTGTGGAATTTGGTACTTTCTTGCCGCGAATGCAATCGCGGAGCCAAGGGAAAGTCTGATCGCATCCCTTCGCTCAGACTCCTAGAAAAGCTCTACGCGCGAAACGAATACTTGATCACCAGTCACCACCCACTGAGAAAAACGTTAGTGGCTCAAACAGGAAGTGATGCAGTTCAGCGCCGGATGTTCCTCCGCGACATGCACCAGCGTTCGTTGCCGGTACTACTTCATACCTGGGATCCACCACAACGGTGATGATCTTGCCAACGTCGACCGGAAGCATGCCCAGTGCTGCCGATGACGGTTGAAGCAGGTTGTCATGCGCATCGAAATTCTGGACGACATCACCAGCCTGGGCTGGCTCACCACCGCACTGGCGCGCATTGCCGAGCCGGCGGCGACGCCGCCCGCCGACAAGGCCACTGCGCGTGTGCAACTGGAGCAGCTGCGCGACATTGCCAAGGCGGCGCTGGCGACGCTGCCCAAGGAGCCCGCGCAGTGAGCGTCGACATGACGATCGTTGTCGGTCCAGACCTGGGTAGCGGTATTCCTGAGCGGGCCATGCCGCAGGCGCCGGCGCCTGAGGAAATCGTCACCGCTCGCCTGGCTGCCGCGCTCACCCAGTCGCAGTGCGCCGACATGGTTCACCTGTCGCACCCGATCCAGTGGAGCGACTACGAGCGCGGGCGCCAAACCATGGACTCGGCACGTTGGGAACTCTTTCTGATCAAGCCCGGTAAACACCAGATGTACCGGCCTATGCGCGGCGTGCCGGCACCGCGCAGGGCCATCAAGGAGTGACCCGTGACCCGCAACATCATTGCCATCGCATTGGCGCTCGCCGCCGCAAACGCGCAGGCCGCCACAGCCTTTCTCGTAAGCAGTCGCACCGGCAGCTCGGTTACCGGGCAGGCAGTCTGGATCTGCACTTACCAGTACGGTGGTCAGCACTTTGAGCGAGTGTTCCCGCTGAGCACGATGTGCCCCATGTCTGTTGAGGTGTACTGATGCATAGGCGCATCATGTTCGCTCTTACCGGCGCCCTGCTGGGCGCGCAGGCGCAGGCTCAACAGACGCTACTGCGCCTGTGGGAGTGCGAGGGCCCCATCGCCATCAGCGGAAAGCAGGTGGTCGTCGGTTGGTACACCACTAGCCAGAACATCGAAGTGTTCAACTCCATGCTAGAGCAGCAGCAGCTGCGGCTTGCTGGCATGCTGTCTGGTGACCCTCTGATCATGGCCACAGCCCAGTCGATACCTCAGCAGCGGATTCCGGTTCGGCCGGCTGGGGTAGAGCGGGTGTTCGATCAGTCCTGCCCGGTAACGCTGCTGGAGGGGCACTGAGCTGGGTACGCGACGAGTCCATTGGCAGGGCAACCGCTAGCGTTCCAGCTCCTGCACTCGTTCGACGCTAAGGACTCCCAAACACGCAGCTTGCAGGCAAGCCGCGCTGGATTGACTGGTCGTGCATCGCGTGACTGACATGTTCATCGCGCGCATGCGGGTGCCCGCGTAGCTACCGGTGTGTCGCACTGCAAGGCACTCGCCCCTGCCCGACCTCCTCGCGCAGCGCCTGGAGGCGGGCCCGCTGTGAGCGGTCAGCGGTCAGCGGCGAGCGGTACCAATTCCTCGGCGAGGTGCTTGGCGCGGGCGTTGAGCTTGGCCAGTGTGCGGCCGCCGGCGAACAGGGTCTTGGCCTCCTCGGGCGTGATGTGGCGTGTGTCGATCTTCACCACCTCGGGCTCGGTGTCGCGCGACGGGCGCACGAGTTCGACACCGGGAGCAAGTGCGACGCGACTGTTGCGGTCCAGCACCATGCTGACCGTGTTGCGCTCGGCCTGGGACAGGAGGTCGGTGGAGGCTGTGGTGGCGGGCATAGGCTTGGTCGTGGAAGTTTCAGATGCGAGTGGGGCCCACCTGATCGCGCGGCACCCGGCCTCCGATTCGCATTGCCCCTCCCCCTCGGAATACGCCTAGACCAGCGGCCCTGGCCGACGTGGATGCCGTGCCGAGCCACCAGAACGGCGCAGGAGTCGCGATCGAGCAGTGGCGCATGGGCTGGTAGCGGCGAGCGCGTCCAGCGCCAGCCTGGGCCACAGGTGGTTGGGCTGGTGGGTTGCCCGCACCAATGCAGCTGCAGCCGGCATGCAGCCTAGCGGTATGGCTTCTTGCTGAGCAGCCAACGCGGGTCACTGCTTCACCTCTTCGACCATCTCGCGCACCTGCGTGGCAGCAGGCAGCGCAATGAACCGCGAGTCCGGGTGCGTCAGCACGCCTGGAGTCGGGCGCGGCTCGGCCACGAGCGGCTGCACGATGATGCGCAGCTCGCCATCTACCCCCTCGGCACCGCGCAGTGCGTCGGCGTGACCAGTACCGACCACAATCTCGATGGCGCGCAGTCGATTCGCGGTCGGCTCGGCGCGGTCGAGCGCAATCGCGGAGGCCTCGCGCAGCAGCGGCAGAGTGAGCTTCGCAGCCGCCTCGCGCAGCACCTTCGCCGTGGCGGCTTGCTCCCTCGACATGCCCTTCGGGTTGCCCGACTTACCCGGCATCCAGCCCTTGCCGCTCGTGCCGCCGAGCCGCTTCGCGGGCGCCTGGGCCCCCTCCTCCTGTGCAGATGTAGGTTCCAACATAACCACATCACGATGCGGCACTGCTCGGCACTTTTGCAACCTCTTTCGCCGACGCGGCTCCATGCGGACTCTGCGAACCTGGTCGACGCCGCACATATGCCGCCACGTATGCCGTGCCGTAGCTGTACATCACGCGCAAGTGCTCTCGGACCAGCACCTCAGCCACCCGGCTGTTGATGCGCTCGACCTTCGCCTGCGCCAGCACCGCCGCCATGGGCACTACATCGGACCCAACGAACCGCACCAGCGCCTCCAGCGCTTTCGCTTCAGCGAGAGAGCCCGTCCAGTCAGCAATCCATCGTGTCCATCTTGTCCCATCGTGTCCCATCGTGTCTGCTGCGGGCTCGGACACAACCTCGGGAGGGAGGAGGGGGGAGCTGAAAGCACCCCCTCCTCCATCGTGTCCCGTCATCGTGTCCCGCCTCCCCTTATAGGCGGCCGGGACACGATGGAATTTCGAGCGCTTGCGGCGACCTGTTCGCGGCTTTCCATCACCCCCCCTGAAGTGGCTTTCGGCTGCTCGCCGGACGCTTGTTCGCGCCAGACTCGGTACACGATGGAATCCGTGCGCGCACCACCGCGATCAGCACGTTGGGGTCGCTGCCGGCGGGGATGATTCCCTGCTGCTGCGAGGGTGCGTCACGCACATCCTTGGGCAGATCGAACTTCACCGCAGTGCCGTCATCAACCAGCCGCTGCAGCGCCTTGTCCACGGCTGCCGCCTTAGCCTTCACCCCTGAGCGCAGCGCGCGCACGCCGGTCACCAGCCCGCGCGTGAACCGGACGTTGATCACCTCGGCCACGGCGCGCATGGTCTGCGCTTCGGCCGCCTGCTGCCGGGACTCGCTCTCCTGTTGCTTGCGTTGCTCGGCCTGTTGCTTCCTCGTTGCCGTGTGGCTGATGTTCGGCTCGCCGTGCACGTACCTGACCGCCTGCAGCGATCCCCACGGGGTGCTCACGTTCTTGTCCCCTCCCTGGCTCCCGAAGATCAGCTCATCGAACTCGGGCGTAAACCTGCGCTTGCCCAGCACCAGCACGCGCGGGCCCTCGGCCCCGTCTCGCAGCAGGTACGCGCTGCCGTCCGTGTCGGCCTCCCATGCCGAGGCGCCGCGCGCGGTGCTCGCGTCTTTGCGCTCGATGTTCTTTGGCATGTGCGCAATCAGCCAGCGCGGCATGGTCGGCGCCGCGATCCGCATCGCGGCCAGGGCGCGGCTGACCTCGGCGTTGTCGTTCTCGCTCTCCAGCTCCACCGTCGCGCTCGTGGTGTCCAGCACCACCAGCGGCTTCACGACGAACTCACGACCGTCGTCGTCGAGGTCGAGGTCGAGGTCGAGGTCGAGGTCGAGAACGCGCGAGTACTCGCGCTCGATGCGTTCCAGCTCGGCGGCGCGGTCGTTGATCCCCAGGCGGTGGGCGCGGCGGATCTCAAACCAGTACCGCACGTCCTCCAGCGCAGGCGGGTTCTTCATCGACCGCAGCACCGAGAACAGCACCCGCTCGGTCTGGTCGACTGCTTCGGTGATCCAAACCACGCGGCGGCGCAGCTCGGGCCGCAGCCCCCACTCCTCGGGTGCGAGGTGCGCCACCGCTGCGGCCAGGGGCACGATGCATGTGGTCTTTCCGATGCCGTGCGTGCCGGCGATGATCAGCGAGCCCACCGCGATGAACCCGTCGATCACGTACTCGGTGAACCGCAGCTCGAAAGGGTTGTAGGGGATCACCGGATCGCGCGGCGGGGCCTCGCGGGCCGGAACATCTGCAGGGTGCACGCGCGCGCCGCCGAGGGCCTCGGCGATTAATTGTTCGATGTCCCTGTCGCTCATGCTTCGCTCTTCGCCACGTCGTTGAAGTCCGAGCCCCGGATGGGCGGCACGGCAATCCGCACGTCGACACCAGCGCCACGCCAGCGGTCGCGGCAGCTCTTCGCCGCCACCAGCCCAGCGTGGTCGTGGTCTGCCGCGATGAGCAGCGTGTCCACGCCACGCAGCACCGGCAGCGCGCCGAGGTTGCCCGCGTCGATTGCCGACCACACCGGCTGGAAAGCGCGCGCCACCGACAGCGCGGACTCGATGCCCTCGGCCACGCCCAGCGAGCTGGTGACGTACTCGTCAGGCCACAGGCGCACCACTCCACCTTGCTTGCGGTGGCCGCGCAGCAGCATGCGCGCCGGCTCGATGGGGGCCTTCTCGCCATTGGCCCGGACCCAGGTCCGGTGCAGCGTGAGCGGCGCGCCGGTCATCACATCGGTGACCAGCGCCACCAGCGCCGGCCACTTCGTGCCGCTCGGCACGTGAGGCAGCGCCGGGTGCCACCGCAGATCGCACTCGCGTGGCGGCACGATGCACTTGCGAGCCTCAAGGTAGGACACGGCAGCGCCGGCCAGCGGCATGCACTCGGACCACACCTTGCGCCAGTAGTCGGACAGCGTCTCGCTCTTCGGCTGCTCGGGTCTGCGGCTATGCACCACGCCCTTGACCGTCTCGCCGCGCATCGTCTCGGTATGCCCGCAGCGGTGGCAGTGGGCCACGCCGCCGCGCTCGTCCAGCTTCACGCCGCAGGTGCGATCCTTCGGCCCGCGCCCGCACTCGGGACAGGTCTGCCGGCTCGGCCCGCTCCAGTCGATGCTCATGGCAGCACCTTCGGCAACAACACCATGAACTCCTCGATCTCGCTGTCACTCATGCCGCGCATCAGCGCAAGCGCTCGATCAACCCGTCCCCGCGCCGGGACAGGTGCAGCCAGACTCTGTGCCGACGGTTTTATGCCGGCGGCGAAGCTCTCGGCCATGCGCCGCTCAAACACCTCTTTCGGGACTTCGGCGAGCCGCTTGTAGCGGTGCATCTCAGCGGTCGACAGGCCCAACGCCGCCGCGATGTCGCGCTGCGACATGCCTGCGTGGACTCGCGCGCGGAACTCGGGGCGGGTCTTCTTCCGACTCAAGTGCCTCTCCTTGGCAGGGTCGGCAACTTCTCGACCAGCAGCTCGGCCTCGGCGAGAGTCTTCGACATGGTGCGGCCCCAGGCGCAGAACATCAGTTCGGGCCCCGGCCCAGCGATGCAGACCATCCAGCCCTTGAGAGCGCCCTTGGCAACCACGGTCGCCACGCGCTTGTCGATGGCATCGATCTCGGCACGCACCTGCGCGCGTCGGTCGAGAAGCTCCTGGCCCTCGGCGGTGTACGGCACCGAGTCCCACAGGTCCGGGTCGAGGTCGCGGTTCATCTCCCTGGCTCCTCGGTCGCCACGGTCCGGCGGCGCTTGTCGCGCACGGCATAGGCACTCAGCGCTGCCTGCGCCACGATGGACATGTTTGGCTTCGCCTCGCCGCCGTCTCGCGTGTACACCTCGACCTTCAGCGGCCCCGCCACGGCCACGCTGTCGCCGACATCGAGCGCGAGCAGCACCTGCTTCGCCTCGGCACTGAAGGCCACCACGTTCACGAAGTGCGACTGGCCCTCAGCAGCGGCGGCGATCAGCTTGCCGGTGACGAACTCGCGCCCGGAATGGCTGGTGCGCAGCTCGGGCTTGGCGTGGAGCTTCCCGCCGATCAGTGCGTCGATCATTGCGTGCCGCTCCTATGCGTCGTTCGCCTGCTTGGCAATCCACGCTCGGACCTGAGCCCAGGGCCAGAGGCGACGGCGCCCCACGCGTATAGGGCGAGGGAAGATCCCGGCGATCACCCACCTGTCGAGTGTGTCGCTCGACACCCGCAGCAGACCCTGCCGTGCCGGACGCGCCTTGCGTGGCCCGCGCCCGAGGATGCGATTCATCGCGGCCTGCTCTTCGCTGACCTCCGGTTCGCCGCCAAGATCCTCACGCGACACGAGCCGCAGCTCGTCCAGCATCCGCGCGTCGAGCCGCGCCTTGTTCTTTGCGGCGACTTGCGCTGGCGTATCCCCTTTGCGGACAATCGGCACGTGCTTCTCCTGTCCAGGGGCCGGCTCGCGGTGCAAGCGCGAGGCCGGTCCGTTTCACCTCACGCGTACCGCACGGGCACGCGCCGGCAGTTGGGCAGTGGCCTGAGCCACGGCGGCGCGCACGATCTCGCCAGCCGGCCCAGGCAGTTCCTCCAGGGCCTTGGCGCGCGCCGCAACGAGCTGAGTCACCAGCAGCTTGATTTGCTCATCGCCCAGGCCGGCGATGCGCGCGGCCTGGATGGCTTCGATCTCGTCGGATAGCCACCACGACGCCTGATTGCCGACTTCCTGTTCAGGGCGCGCCCTGATCGGCTTGGGCAGCAAGCCAACCTGCACGTGTTCGTAGGCCACCGCATTGGCGAGGCCAAGGGTCTCCTCCACCGCCTTGCGCCGCATCAGGAAACGCTGCACGCGCGCGGTCATGCGGCCACCCCGGTCAGCAACTTAGCGGCGAGCGCGTCGCGTTCGGCCTGCAGGCGCGCCACCAGGGTGCGCACTTCTTCGGCCCGGGCACCTTTCAGCCTCGCAAGCGCGACCGCATGCACCTCGCGCCGGGGCAGCATCGGCTTGCCCTCGGAGACGTACACCGAGGTTGGCGCGAGGTGCACTTCCTGCAACTTTTCCAGCGTGCGAGTGGCAATGCCCATCGTGTCGCTGGCCTGCTTCTTCGTGATCAAGTCAAACACTTCCATGTCTGCCTCATCGGGTCCGGTTGGTGATGGGGCGCGATGATGGTCGCGTTCGTTTCGGCCAGACAGGGGGGCTATCGACTCGGCCCTGGCGATTGGTGCGCGTAGCCGCATACAGCAGCACCCAGCAACACCAAATCGTGCCGAGTAACTATGTGTAAAGGCAGAAAATGGGCCGCGAAAGCGGCCCTGGTGGTGGGGTTGGGAGCGGTTAGGCGGCGGCGCCGGCCCGCTTCAGCTCGCGCACGTTCGACCGTGCGCGAGGAGCCCGCTGTGGAGTAGCGAGGAACTCGGCCCACGCAGCCAGGAGCGCCCTGCGCTCGGCGGCAAACTCGGCACGGTTGTACGCAGCGCGCACCTTGTTCGTCTCGCCATGCGCTAGGCAGGCCTCAATGACATCGGGTCGGGCTGCATTCGTCTCATTGGCCCAGGTCGAGAACGTCGCGCGGCACAGACCGTGGGCCGTGGTCTGCTCGCGCACACCCAGCCGGCCCAGCACGTTGAGCATCGCCATGTTGCTCATGGGCGAGTCGGTGTATCCCTTCATGGTGGACGGGAACACCCAACGGTCATGGAGGCCCTGCTGCCGCACCAGCAGTTCCAGCGCCGCGTCGGACAGGTAGACGGTGTGCACCTCGCGGCACTTCATCCGCGAGGCCGGCAGCACCCACACCCGCGCATCGAGGTCAATCTCGGACCACTCGGCCAGGAGCGCCTCCTCAGTGCGGGCGGCGGTAAGCACCGCGAACCGCAGGCACACTGCCCCGGCTCCCTGCGCCTCCCGCAGCCGCTCCATCAAGGCCGGCGCCTGCGCGTACGGTAGCGCCGAGAATCTTCCGGCAGCGGCCTTGCCGTTGGGCATCATCTCGCGCAGCTTGCGCTTGACGGCGGCGGCGGGATTTGTCGCCGCGAGCCCGTGAAAGATGGCGTCCTCGAACACTGCGTCCAGGCGCTGCCGCACGCGCCTGATGGTTTCGCCCATCACGCGCCCGTCGGCGATGTTGCGCGCCGCCTCGTGCGGCCTGATCGCGGTCAGCGCGGTCAGCAGCTCGGGCGCGGTGATCTTGTCCACCGGCTTGCGCCACAGGTCTGCCGGCATGTGGTTCTCCAGGCTGGTGAGCCACTGCGCGCCGTGCTTCTCGGTCCTGCTCGGCTCGATCACCCGCGCGTGGTAGTCGCGGGAGGCCTCCTCCAGGGTCGGCACCTGTCTGGTGACCGCAGCGGCAACTGCAGCCCGCTTGTCGCGCCGCTCCTCGATAGGGTCTTCGCCGGCCAGCCTGACCCGCCGCATCTCGTGCGCGGCCTCCCGGGCCTGGGCCAGCGAGACGTCGCTCGCGGAGCCGAGGCCCATCTCGCGCCGCTTGCCGCCGACCACGATGCGCAGGGTCCAGCTCCGCTGGCCCTTGTCCGAGATCACCAGCGCCAGCCCGGTTGCCCCGCCCACGGTGTGCCGCCCCGGGGTGCTGAGTCTCGCCACTGCCACCGCTGTCATGCTCTTCGCCATCGATGCGCTCCTACGTTGAGGCAAGGGTGCGGTGGGTGGTGGTTCGGTTCCAACCCCCCGTTGAACCCACCATTCGGTGGCGGATTCTGGCTGAATATGGCTGATGACTGCTGACGCTGAAACTTGCGATCTACCTAGGAAAAAGCCCGCTTGAGCGGGCTTTTATTGGGGGGCATCTGGCGGAGTCGGAGGGATTCGAACCCTCGATGCAGGTTTTGCCCACATACTCCCTTAGCAGGGGAGCACCTTCGGCCACTCGGTCACGA
>Ga0075163_10001768_pt1 | contig 29175 bp, 24 predicted proteins | sample JI1023141ADNA_FD_71478 | JGI IMG/M metagenome (GOLD analysis project Ga0075163, IMG submission 71478) | Wastewater effluent complex algal communities from Wisconsin, to seasonally profile nutrient transformation and Carbon sequestration -... | ecosystem: Engineered > WWTP > Effluent > Algae...
TATTTCAGCAGAAAAAAAAAGGGAGGCCGAAGCCTCCCTCTCCAGCTGGCCTCCCGGCATCTGGCAAAATTTGCGTCGCCGAAGCGCCGCGCTGCCAGTCAGGCGGGAGCCAGTTTTTGCTACTTGCCGCCCTCGACCATCTTGGCCTCTTTGCACTGAGCGGCCGCGTTCTGCGGCTGCGCACAGTAGAAGACCTTCGAGGAAAGAATGAAGCCGCCGAGCGCAGTGGTCTTCACGTACCACGCGTCGCCAGTCATGGCGGTGCTGCCACCCATCGCCGAGCCAATGTTCGCGCACCCCATGGCGCTGCCGACCAGGAGCCCGCACGCTACGATCATCTTAGAAATCTTGCGCATGGTCGCTCCTTACTTGCCCGCCACTGGAACTTCAACAACCTTGTAACACGTCGGCTCAGCGCCGGTCGCGTCGCAGTTCCAGAACGAACCGCCGAACGGAGTCGTCTTCACCACGAATCCCTTGCCCTGCACCGAGGGCACGGCCGTAATGTACATGCAACCCGACGCTCCAAGCGCCAAGGCTGCCATCAGGAACATGGCTCGCATTCTGTTTTTCCTCCTGGTCAATTGCTGGTGAAACAGTCGGTTACTCGCCGACCACGAGACGGAACACGGCGGAGTGTATGTAAGTGATTTGCCGGGCGTCAAGCTCAATTCAAGGGGTAAGTGCCCGATCTCCTTGACTTTATGGGATCCCGCGGTCAGGCCCAGCGTCAGTCGGCGAGCGCGGAGGAGGCGCGCGACGATATGCGCTAGAACCAGACTTCCCAGTGTTCCGAATTTGCGACGCGAACGGCGTGAATGGTAGCGGACACGCGATCCAGCGGTCCGCCAAACGGCTGGATCTGATGCAGGCGCCGGCTGTCGATGACGACCAGATCGCCGCGCTGATAGTGGCAGATGGCGCTCGCGGCGCTCAGCGCCAGCGCGGATATCTGCTCCTCACCCTCGCCCCGATAGAGCGCGTCCCAGACCTGAAGTCCGCCCCCGCTCTGCGGCGGCTGGAGCATGAGCACGCAGGTCAGCGCGGGCGCTCCGGACTCCAGCTCGTCGTCGCGCAGCCCCTCCACATCGAAGTGGATGTCGCCGCCGTTTAGCGCGCAGAGGCCGCCTGCCGGGAAGATGTGAACGCCGGCGCCGCACCAGCCCGGCCGCCCTGCGACCTGCGCGCGCAGGAGCACGCGCATGAGCGCCGCCATGCGCGCCTGGAGCGTCGGGGCCCAGCGCTCCACCGTCGCATCAGAGGCCGCAGCCTGCGCAAAGTACTCGGCTTCGCGATCCTGTTCGAGGTGCGTGTAATAGGCCCGCCCCAGCGTGAACTGAATGCCATCAAAGTTGGCGATCCAGTCGCCTCGGCCTGCGTAGATGCCGCGCAGCAGCTGCTCGCACTCGCCGGCGGTCAGCACCTGCTCGAACTGAAGCGCCCAGCGCCCCGGTGCGGCTAGCAGATCGATCGCCGCCAGGTTGCCGCGTCCCAGTGCTGCGGCCGGCAGCCGCAGGATGCCCCCATCGCTCAAGCGCATGGTCAGGCTCTGGCTGCGGGCTGCGGCGTGGCTGCTGGAAAGTCGCGGCGCAGCTGCGCCAGGAACGCATCGGTGAAGATGCCGTCGACGCGCAGCGAGTAGCGGAAGAACGGATCGGCCGCGACGCCATGGAAGTCGTGATCGTTAAACCAATAGATCCGCGAGGTTACAAACGTCTGCTGCTGCCGGGCTTCGTCCCAAAGAAACAGCCGCTTGTTGCCGCGCGGACAGATGGTGATGAAGTGCTCGGCCTCGGGATCGTCGGGGTCGCCGTCTTGATGCACGGTGCCGTGATGCTCGGGATCCAGCCCCAGGATGTTGCAGCGACCCAGCTCGGCAAACGGCAAGCGGCGCACCAGCTCGATCGTCTTTGGGAAGTAGCGGCGCGACTCGGCGGTGAAGCTCTTGCCGGCGCCGGTCGATTTGTCGGCCCAGTTTTCCGTCGGGATCATCTCGTAGAAGAGCTGCCAGGGAAAGTACACGCCATGGCGATATTTCAGGTACAGCATCTGCTTTCGGCTGAGCGCAAACGGCTGCTCTTCACCAAATGTGTACTTCTGGTAACACGTCAGATCGAACTCGCCCGGCGCATCTGAAAGCGAGATGAAGCGTGCGAACTCCTGGCGGCTGAAGCGGCTGATCACCTCGCCATAATCGGCGTAGCGCTCGTCGGGCAGCGAGCGTGGAACAATGCCCAGCGTGCGATGGCTGCCGCCTGTGTACTCGGTCGGCACCTGCGCCAGGGCAAGGCAGATCTCTTCGTCCACTTCAGCGAGCGCCGCGGCATCGATGTAGCGGCTGAGATCCAGAAATGGATGGCCCCAGATCCCGTGAATCATTTTTCGGCCTGCGCCAGGTTCGCCCACAGCGTCGGATCTTCGGCGCCAAGCCCGTAAAAGACCACGCCCACCGAGCGGGGCAGCGCATCGGCCGTCCACGTCGCAAGCGTGCGCAGCGTCGAGCGCGTGTCATCGAAAAACACCTGATGCTGATTTCCCTTCGCATCGCGATACGCGAAGTTCGGAGCATCGCCAGCGCCGCGTTCGATCTGCTTCTGATACTGCGCCGCCAGCGCCAGCGCTTCGTCGTAGTTGACCGACGCCTGCGCAACGCTGTTCTGACCATCCGGAGCGGTGAAGTCGGTTCCATAAAGCGGCATCGCAACATCGAGCTGCGCGCTGGATGCCAGCTTGGGCATCGCAAGATTTGCGGCATCGAGCGCCCAGCCAGCATCGATTGTGGGTCCCGGCGGAACATCGCAGCACGAGTAGTCGAGAGTCATGAGCCGCACCCGATCGACCAGCGGCGCCAGCGTCCGCACATCAAACGCATCCCCGCCCGTCACGTCGCTGGGATCGGTTACCGAAGGCGGCGCAAAGATCCCGAGCGACTTCGCCGGCCGCACTCCCTGACTGAGCGCGGTGACGAACGCCGACACATCCGCCCGCGACGTGTTCAAGAGCTGCGGCGGTGCAAACTGAATTCCATCGACCATGCCCGCCAGACTGACCACCGCGGCGACCGCCTGCGTCCGCCAGGCCGGCTGCGCGAACAGCGTTGCCAGGTGCTGCGGCGTAAAGGGCACATCCGACGCATCCACCGCCGTGACACCAAGCGAGACTTTATATCCCTGGTTGCGCAGATCCGTGATCTCGGCCGTGATCTGCGGGGCCGATGCACCGTCGCGAAATCCGACCGCGCCATCGTCCTGCATGGACAGACAGAGCAGGATGACCTCGCTCAGCACCTGCCGCGTCGTGGTTGCGCGCAGCGTGCTCTGCTGACCGGCATCCAGCGTGCATCCGTCGACCACCACGCTGCCCGAGCGCCGCGTTACCGAGGTCGGAAGCTCGCCATTCGACGCGCCGCCGCAGCCCATCGCCAGCGCCGCAGCGGCAGCCAAGCTGGCCAGGTCCGATACGCCGCGTCGCGCATCAAAATGGAAACGGGAGGAGTGTGCCGACAAAAAGGGAAAAGTGGGCCGCAGTTTGTTCATAAGGATGATTGTCGCCGAAAAGCCAGCCGCACGCATGAACAGCCGATGAAGATGCGTTCATTTCCTAAGACGCTGCTGCCGCGACTGCTTGTCCCCGACTGCCTGGACGCGATATGGATCAAAGATGGCCGATTTAGATCACGATGACTTTGACCCTTCGCTGTACACCCGCACCCCACGCTTCGATGTCGCCGCCGGGATCGCGCTCGCTCGGCAGATTCTGGCCGCCCTGCCGTCGCGACAGCCGCCGCCGCTGCGTCGCTGCGCCGAGCGGCTCGACCAGGATACCCAGACCCTGCAGCGCCTCTGGCTGGAGCGCGAGCAGGCGGCGCTCGCCGTCGACCCGCGGCCCGTGGATCACATGGCCGATCACGCGTGGCGGAATCTCCACGATCGGCTGGTCGCATATGCCGCCATGCCGACCGAGCACTATCCCGAGGCGGCGCAGGCCGGTGAGCTCGTGGCGTCGCTGTTTCCCGAGGGCCTGAGCTTTCTCACGCTCGACTACAGCTCGCAGTGGGCCGAGTCTGAAAAGCGGCTCCAGCGCGTGGCCGCCGAGGGTCTGGCCGCGGATATCGATCGGCTGGCGGGGCCGGCCTTTCTGGCCGAGGTGCGACGCTGTCATGCGATGTATGGCGATGCAATCGGCATCAGCAAGCCGCGCGAGCGTCGGGCGCCGGTGCCGCTCTCCGAGCCGCTGCGAGCGATGGCGCAGTCGCTGATCGCGCTGTGTGCACAGCTGATCGCGCTCTATTACGAAGGCGATGCCCAGCAGCAGAGCGAGGTGCGCATCGCGCTGCGGCCGATCGATGACTTCCGCGCTGCGGCGCTCCGTCGAGCACGCGGCAGCGACGGCGAGTCCGCAGCTTCCCGATCCTCGTCCTAGATCTGTCCCGGCCAGTCGCCTGCGTGCTGCGCAAAGAGCGCCCGCAGCTCCGCCTCTTTATGTGTGGGCAGCGGACCCGCGCGCAGCAGCTCCAGATCTCGCCGCAGGTGCGCCAGGCTGCTCGTGCCGATGAGGATCGCGCTCACACCGGGAGCAAACGCGCTGAAGCGCAGCGCCAGCTCATGCAGGGCGCTCGGATCGCCGCCAACTTCAAATCCCATCGCGCGCAGCCGCAGCCAGTAGGGCTCTGCATATTGACCGAAAGGCTGCTCGGAAAAGCGCCACGCCAGGTTGGCCAGCGGACGCTTGGCCAGCACACCGATTCCTCGCATCACTGCCGTCGGAATGTAGCGCTCAAGTCCGCGCTGATCGGCCAGGTTCACCGAGGTCTGCACGCAGCCAAACTGACCCGAATTAATCGCCCACGCCAGCGCCTCGTTTTCTCCCGAGTAGGCCGCGACGCGGATCTTGCCCGCCTGCCGCGCATCCGCCAGCGCTCGCAGGAGCTCATCGCTTTGCAGCGTCTCCAGCGGACAGGAATGCAGATGGAAGATATCCAGCTGCTCGGTGCCCATGCGCCGCAGCGCGGCATCGATTCCATTGGTGATCGCCTGCGGCGTCCAGTCCGCTGCATCCGGGGCGCCATATCCGCCCTTGGTCGACAGGATGAACTCCGCGCGGCGGCTGCGGAGGATGCGGCCGATGCGCTCCTCGGAGTTTCCATAGCTCGGTGCTGTATCGATCAAGTTGATGCCGGCATCGAGCGCGGCGTGAAGAAGCTCCGACACCTGGGAGTCGGTTTGATCTCCGCCGATATGGCCCGCTCCGAGTCCAACGATCGAGACAGAGATTCCGCTGCTTCCAAGCGGCCGGCGCGGCAGCTGCATTGTGGACATGTGAAAACTCCAAAGCCAATCGGTGACCGGCGGTATACTACACAGACCCATGAAAGCTCTTGTCATTGATCGCTACGGAGGCCCCGAGGTTGCAGCCACGCGCGAGGTCGCACCGCCGAAGTTTGGGGATGATGACGCGCTCATCGATGTGTATGCCGCTGGCGTCAATCCGCTCGACTTCAAGATCCGCGCGGGCAAGCTCAAGGCCATTCGCTCCTATTCATTTCCGCTGGTTCTGGGCAACGAGCTCTCGGGCGTGGTGAGCAAGGTCGGACGCAATGTCACGGCCTTCAAGCCCGGGGACGAGGTGTTCGCGCGCGTCGACAAGGGACATCTTGGCGCCTTTGCCGAGCAGGCTGCGGTGGTGCAGAGCTGCATCGCCAAAAAGCCGGCAAACCTGAGCCACGCGGAGGCGGCATCCATCCCGCTGGTCGGGCTGACTTCGTATCAGGCGCTGGTTGAAAAAGCGGAGCTCAAGCCGGGGCAGAAGGTGCTCATTCACGCGGGCGCCGGCGGCATCGGCACCTTCGCGATCCAGCTGGCCAAGCAGCTGGGCGCTCACGTGGCCACCACCGCATCGGCGCGCAATCACGAGCTGGTCAAGCGCCTGGGCGCCGACACGATCATCGATTACACCAAGAGCGATTTCGCCAAGGAGCTGCGCGACTACGACGTCGTCTACGACACGCTGGGCGGCGACACGCTGCTCAAGTCGTTCGAGGTTGTGAAGCCCGGCGGCATCGTGGTCTCGATCGCGGCGGCCGTGCCGGATCTGCCCACTGCGCGCGAGATGGGGCTGAACCTGGTCTTGCAGATGGTGCTGCGCGTGCTGAACCTGAAGATTCAGCGCGCCGCAAGTCGGCACGGCGTGCGCTATGCCTACCTGTTCATGCGAGCCGATGGGGCGCAGCTGGGCAAGATCGCCGAGTACTTCACCTCGGGCAAGATGATTCCCATCGTCGATCGCGTCTTCCCGCTGGCCGAAGCGTCCGAGGCCCTGCGCTACATCGAGACCGGCCGCGCCCGCGGCAAGGTCATCATCCAGGTCCGCGGCCAGTAGAAGTTAACAGTGTTAACTTACGCCTGCGGATACGAGCGGCCGGCGGCGAGGCGCACCTGCTCGAAGTCCTCGGGACGCAGCTCCAGGTAGGCACCCATGCAGGGCGGCAGGTCGCTCAGCTCATGCGGATCGGCCCGCCGCGCCAGCGACACCTGACCACGGCCATCGTCGAGCATCAGCACCAGCATCGGCGGCGCCGACGCTGTTGAGAGCACGGCGCGATTGAGCGCCACCCGCACCATGCGCGGTCCATCGCGGTGCTCCAGGATGTTGCCGAAGATCCGCACCTGCTGGCCGCGCCGCCACATCTGCCGCAGCCCCATCTGGCTGCCCACTGCCAGCAGCGCAGCGACGATGAGTGCCGGGGTCCGCAGGCTCATGGGCAGGGCCAGCGCCACCAGCAGCGCCACCAGCAGCACCAGCAGACCCGCCACCAGATCGCGCAGCACGATCTCCCCGGGCGGCGGTCCGCCCACGACCGTGAACCACTCTGGCTCCGTGAGCTCCATACTCGCATCATCGAAGAGGATGATGGCGTCGGTCAATCCGGATTCGGCACGCAGCGCGCCAGAGTGACGTGCGGAGCGGGTGGGATAGCCCCTCACGTGCAGGTTGACGCGGGCGCGCAGGCGATGGAAGCTGCGCCCCCATGGCGGGACGCTTCATCGTTCTTGAGGGCATTGACGGCGCTGGCACCACGACGCAGCGCGAGCGGCTGGCGACCTGGCTGCGCGGGCTCGGGCGCCTGGTTCATCCGACCGCAGAGCCATCGACGGGGCCCGTGGGGCGGCTCATCCGCAGCCTGCTCAATCCCGCGTCGGGGCCATTCAATCCGCAGGCCATGGCGCTGCTGTTTGCCGCGGATCGCCGCGATCACATTGCCCGCGAGATCGAGCCGCAGCTTCAGGCGGGCGCGATCGTGCTCAGCGATCGCTACGTGCTGTCGTCGCTGGCCTACCAGACCGCGGCCGGGGTCCCGCGCGAGCTGGTCCACGCCGCCAACTTTGGCGGTGCCGGGCTCTTGACCCCGGATCTCACGCTGTTTGTGGAGGTCTCGATCGATGTGTCGGCGCAGCGGCGGGCGCAGCGGGCCGGTACGGTCGAGATCTACGACGATCGGCCGATGCAGGAGCGCGTCGCGAGCGCGTATCGGCGCGAGACCGAGGCCTGGATGGCCGCGGGCACTGGTCCATGCCTGATCATCGACGGCTCGGACACGCCCGACAACGTCGAAGCGGCGCTGCGGCAGGCGATCCTGCCGCTGCTTTAGCGCGAGCATTCAGTTATTCGGAGATGGCCTTGGACAGCTGCTTGAACAGATCTTCGGTGAGCTCGCGCGCGATCTCTTCGCTGTTGCGCTCCTGGTAGCCGATCGCAACCTGGGCATACTCCGTCGTGGCCACCGAGCGCAGCGTGCGCAGCACCTGACCATCGCCGCGCGTCATCAGCGCCGCGATGCGCACCGTGATGTGCGGCGGATTTTTCGGCCCGGCCCCCGGTTCGTAGTCATAGCCGACCATGGCGATCGGCACGACATAGGGGGCGCCGCTGACGCTGGGCGGCAGCCGCAGCGTGATCTGATCCGCCAGCGCCAGCTCGAACATGCGGCACTCCGACGGTGCACCCATGCGCGGAACCTCGCGCGTCGGGGTGATGCGAGCGCGACTTCCGGCCCAGCGGCCAGTGGCCAGAAACAGGTTCAGCGTGGTCAGCACCAGATCGCGCGTGCTGGTGTAGACCTGCTTCACCGTCTCTTCGCTCTTGTCGTTCGCGTGGGCCTTCACGTCGGTCAGCAAGCTGGCCGGCGTCTCGTCGCTGGAGCAGTGGATGACGGGATAGGCCTGAAAGACCGCGTCGGCGGGCCAGGGCGGTGGGCTCGCGGTCTTGTGCGCGACCGAAGTGTGGGCGCAGCCCGAGCTGAGGCCGCAAAATCCGACGAGCGCCGCGATGGCGCCCGCCTTGAGCAGCTTGGTGTGCATCACTTGGCCAACGTGAGCGGCAGCGCCCGACCCACTTTGGGATCCGGACTGGCGAGCTTGCTGTAGGCAACTGCATCGGACTTCTTCAGATCGCCGGGATTCTTGTCGGTGCCGTCGCCCATGAGCTGCCGCAGGCCGCGTATCGAGCCGTAATAGTTGCTGGCGTCGTGATCCGCGTTCGTGATGCAGCCGCGCACCAGCGAGCGCGAGATCTGCGGCAGATTCAGCATGCGCAGCGCGATGTTCCACAGCCCATCGATGAAGTTCTGATCCGCCGGAAACTCGAGCAGCCCAGCCAGCATCAGCAAGATTGCGCCGCGCTGACCCTGCGGCGTGCTCAGCAGATCCGTCGGCGGCAAGATCCCGATGTCCAGCGCGCGCCGCATGGCCTCTGCCGCGCACAGCAGGCGCTTGAGCTCCCACGCCGCATGCGCGAGATAGCTGTGGAACATCACCTCCACGCTCAGCTGCGGCTTTCCTTTTTCGTCGGGCTCCTGATCGTAGCGCGCCACGCTGGGCAAGAGACCCAGGTCGCTGTTGGGATCATTTTTTCCCACCGCCACGTCGCGCGGCGGCTCGCGATGGCTGAAGAATCCGCCGGCGGCGAAGATGTAGAAAAGCTCGCTGTTGCCGGGGAGTCCGCGCCACAGATCCGAGTACTGCGTGACGCGGTTCATGCTGCCTGCCGCCCAGTTGAGACCCTTGGCGGCGTCGCCACCAATCTGCGTCGCGGCGGCACCGGGATCGCGCGGGGTCGCAGAGTTTTCCAGGTCCGACTTGATCTCTTTTAGCGTGAAGTCGAGAAAGCCGTCGTAGTAGTCGGCCCGGCCATCCTGATTCACGTCCGCGTAGCGAGCGACGACCAGCGGGTGGGCGGGGCCGACGAACTGGCTGAAGCTGGCCGAGGCCTGTCCCTGCTCGTGATACCACTGCACGGCGCGCATGCGGTCCGAGAGCTGCGCGTGGCCTTCGCTGCGGCTCATGCCGGTGAGCATGGCGATGAAGCAGTCGATGCCTTCGGATGCTGTGACCTTGCCGGTCTTGGGATCGGTGCGGAAGTAGGTCGAGTCCCACGACGAGTAGATGTCGGCCTCGGGGAACATCTTGGCGATGGCGAAGCGCGTCGTCAGGCCGGCACACTGGCTGTTGATCATCAACTTGTAGCCGGCCTGCTGCACGTTGGTGGAGCTCGCCTGCATGTCGAACGAGCCGAGCTGCGCGTGGCGGTTGATGAGCAGCCCCACGAAGCCCGCCACCGCCATCTCGCTGTTCTCATCGCGCGGCGTGGCGGTGCGGGCAAAGATCTGAATCGGCTGCCCGGACGGATTCTTGAACGGTGCCTCAAGCACCCGATACGGCTGACCCAGCGACGGCGACTTGGGCGCATCGGCGGGCATCGGGATCTCTTTGAACCCGTATTTCTGAATGAAGATGTCGCACTCGCCATCGTGAAAGTCGTAGGCCGAGCACATGGCGAAGCGCCACACCGACTTCAGCTGCGCGTAGGGCGGCGCCTCGCGAATCAGCGTCTTGAGCAGCTCGCCGGCGCGCTGGCGAGCGCTGGCCGAGAGGCCCGGCGCGCGCATCTGCAAGAGCTGGATGGCGTGGCTGCGCAGCGCCGGACGAGCCGTTGCGTGCCCCTGCTCCTTGTCGATGAGCTCCAGGATTGCCGTCGCTGCGGTGTCCGCGGCGGTGCGGAATGACGCATCTTTGCGCACAGTGGCGACAATGTGCGACAGCACGGTGAGCACGGCCGACCGCAGCTGCGCAGCGCTGGTCGCATCGGCAACTGCGGCGGGCGAGCCAACCGCCGCCGCCACCAGCGCGCCCTTGAGCTGCGCGAGCAGGTGCTCTGCCTGAGCTGCGGTCAGATGCTCGGGGCGCGGCGCTTCGTCGGGGTGGAAGGCGCTGGGCGGAAACAGCCGCTCGAAGGTGCTGGTGCGGCGCGTCGAGACCCAGCGCGCAGCCGCGACCAGGACGGGCAGCGCGGCCATGCCCTGCGAGGCAGGTCCGGTCGCCTTATCCGCCAGCGTGCCGTCGGCCAGCAAGAACAGCGGCGCGGCTCCATAAATCCCGGCGTTGAGGTCCAGCGCAGCCGGCTCCGGCGCCACTGGAGCTGCCGGCGCCGCAGGCGCTGCGGGAGTTGCGGGCGCTGCGGGAGTCGCGGGCGCCGCGGGCGCTGCGGGAGTCGCAGGCGCAGCGGGATGTGCGGGCGTTGCGGGGGCTGCGGGCGCATGAGCTGCGACGATCGACAGCTCGGCCAGGCGGCGTCGCACCGGGCTGCGTCCTGCGAACACCGCGTCCACGCCCTGTCCCACCAGCAGCTGCAGCCGCTCGCGCTCATGCGCATCCAGGCTCTTGCTCACGACGACGTAATAGTCGCGATCGCCTTTGAGCAGCAGGTGCACGCCGCTCTGCTGGCGATGCGCCGTGAAAGCGGTGGCGGCCTCTGCGCCGGCCGTGATCATCTTTGCGGCCAGGTCGATATTCCCGCGCGAGGTGTGGGCACGGACACGTAGCGTTGAGGCGTTCGGTTGCTTCTCGGGCATGGTCGCTCCTGCTGCGGTGGGCTTCAGGTCTACAGAAACATGAAGTACCGCTCGGGAATGTCATCAAACAGCATCTCGGCATCGCAGCGGACACAGGAAAAGCGCGGCGGGCGCCGATGCAGCACACCCGACGCATCGTAAAGGTCATGTCTGACGTCGATCAGGCGCTCCTCATCGAGGCCGCAGCGCGAGCACAGATACGGCGAAAGAAACGACACCACTTCGGTGTGATCGAGCAGGTTGCTGATGGCATTGGCCTGCTGGATGAACTGAATCGGGCACTCGTGCAGGCGGATCTTCGAGGCGCCGGTCAGCGAGCGCATCAGATCGATCCAGGTTTGAATGCTGTCCGAGCTGATGCGGCGAAAGTCGCGCATGTAGATATCGAGCTCGCCGCGCAGCTGCTTGAGCGCCGCCAGATCCACCTCGGCATTGAGCACGCCCGACAGGTGGATGATCTGCCTGCCGTCCTGGCGCGCGATCTTCCAGCGAAAGCTGCGGCCGCCGGAAAGCAGCGCAAAGTACTCGCGCAGGGCGTGGCGAAACTCATCGCTCTGCGACTCAAAATGAAACCCGATCGCATGATCGGGAGAGTAGGTCTGGTTGTCGCAGCGCAGCACGCGCCCCTGCACCGAAAGCTCGCCGGCCCGTCCCGGCAGCGCAAACCGCAGCTGCAGCCGCTCGCCGATGGTGTGCGGGCGCGCGGTGCGCAGCAGCAGGCCGTCTTGACTCAAGTCGATGGTCGAGCCCAGATAGGTCTCGCTGCCCTGTAGGAAGACGTGGACGCGGGTGGGATAGCGGTCGGTCTCGCGCGCGACCCAGCCGAGGTGGCGCGCCATGGCCAGAAACAGCGGCCCGCTCTGCTGCGGCCACTCGAAACTTTCGTCGAAAAGCTGCGCTGTGCTCGGGGGCGCGCTGCTCCCGCCGGTCAGCAGCAGGATGGTGGGGATCGGTGGCTGGCGGCGGATGCCGCGCAGGGCCTGGCTGATGCTGGCGGCGTTGTGCTCGCCGAGCTGGGCGCCGACCAGGCAGATATCGGCGCCGCGTCCGAGGCGCTCGATCAGATCTGGAAGGGTGCGCACGGAGACGAGACGCAGATCCTTGCGGTGAAGCAGCCCCTGCTGTAGCTCGTGCGGCAGATCGGGGTGAAAGGCAGCGACGATGGTCTTCACGGCAAAATCATAACATCAGGAGGGGCTGGTCGGGGTTGCTAGCGCACAGTGCTGCACGGGCCAGAGCCGGGCGCGCGATTTGGTTACGGCTGCTCGGGACTGGGCTGCGGGCTCTCCTCCGCGACCGCTGAGCCGGCCGCGCCGTTGGACGAGAGCTCACGCAGTCGCGCTTCAGCTTCGGTGCGCAGACTGTCATCGGGATTTTTGGCCAGGCAGGTGCGCAGGGCCGTGCGCTCGGCGACGATGGCAACGCTGCCCTGCGCCCGGTAGGCCCGTGCCAGCGCACAGTGGACCACTGCCTTGTCGGGCGCCTGGAAGCGGGCGCGACCGAGCAGCTCCACCGCCTGATCGGCCTGACCGGTGCGGATCAGCAGGTCGCACAGCTCCTGCGTCAGGCCGACGTCGTACGGCATCGAGGCGCGCGCGCGCTGGAGCGTCTCGGCGGCGCGGCGCAGCTGGCTCTGTTCGACGAGTCGGCTGGCTTCAGCGCGCAGCTCCTTGGCGCGGCGGATCTCGGGGCTGCTGTCACGGTAGAGCTGGCTCAGCGTCGTATCCTCGACGAGAGAGAGCCCGCCATCGGCAAACTTGAAGGCGACGGGCTGGATGAGCCCGTGGATGACCACGTCCTTCTGCCCGTCTTTGTCGACGTCCAGGATCTCGACGCGGTTGTGGCCCTCGCGGAGGGTGCCGGCGCCGCCAGAGATGGGCTCGGCCCGATGGGCGCAGAAGGTGAGGAGCGTCCGGAAGCGCTGTCCGTCAAAGCGGCGCAGGCGCGCGATGCTGAGGGTCTTGCCGCCGGGCTCCAGGATGTCGTGCCCGTCGCGCAAAAGCGGCGCGCTGCCCGGAGCGGCCAGGAGCACGCTGGCGACGGTGGGCTCGGAGCGCAGCGGCACCGCGTGATAGTCGGCCAGCACATAGCCAGCTTCGAGGGAGCGGTAGATTGCCGCGTAGATCTCCGGCTTGGCAACGTCGTGCCGACCGGCCAGGGTCAGGTCGGGGCGGCCGTCGCCATCCAGATCTTCGCCGACGTCCCCGGCGCCGCCATTGATCTGGTCGGCAGTGACTGGCCCGCAGGGCAGCCCTGCGTGCTTGCAGGGCAGGGCGGGCTCTGGGGCCGGACGCGCTGTCTCGATGCCACACCAGCGATCGTCGGCGACGATGTTGACGCTGGCCGTCGGCTGCTGGGCAGAGGCTGCCGGAGCGGGCGGCGCTGAGGGCGGAAGGGGCAGCACCGCGGGCGCTCCGCTTCCGGGTCGCAGCGGCGAGGACTCACCGCCTTTTGCTCCGTGCGCCGCCGGCTCGACAAGGAGCGCTGGCGAGCAGAACAGGACCGACAGCCCGATTACACCGCAACGCAGGGTCTTCCGAAGGTGCTGCATATTAGGCAAGTATAAACGACCGGGGCAGCTCGCCGGTCTGGCGATCGCCGATGCAGGTGGAGCGCAGGTGGGGTGCATGTGTGGTGCATGTGGTAGCATGACGGTCGCAAAATGACAGCGGGACAGCGTCCATGACCGCCGGTGCGCATGTTGAGGTCGACAAGGTCAGCAAGCACTTCCGAATCCACAAGCGGGCATCGGGATTGAAGGCAGCGCTGCGCTCCCTCGTGCATCGCGATTACGAAGAGCGGCGGGCGGTGGTGGACCTGTCATTTTCCATCGCACCCGGCGAGCGAGTCGGCTTCCTGGGGCCCAATGGAGCCGGCAAGACCACGACGCTGAAGATGCTGTCCGGCCTGCTGCATCCGACCAGCGGCAACCTGCGCGTCGCAGGCCACATTCCGCAGCAGCGCGAGCCCGAGTTTTTGAAGCAGATCACGCTCGTCATGGGGCAGAAGCAGCAGCTCTTGTGGGACCTGCCGCCCGTCGACACCTTCGAGCTGAACCGCGCCATCTACGACGTGCCGCGCGGGCAGTTTCAAGAGACGCTGGAGGAGCTGACGCGGCTGCTCGATATCGCGGAAGTCTCGCGGACGCCGACGCGGCAGCTGTCGCTGGGCGAGCGCATGAAGTGCGAGCTGGCAGCGGCGCTCCTGCATCGGCCGCGGCTGCTGTTTCTGGACGAGCCGACGATTGGCCTGGATGTGTCGATGCAGGTGGTGCTGCGGCAGTTCATTCGCGCCTATAACGAGCGCTTTCAGGCGACGGTGCTCTTGACCAGCCACTACATGGAGGACGTGCTCCAGCTGTGCTCGCGGGTGCTGGTCATCGACGCTGGGACGCTGCGATATGATGGCGATCTGGTGTCCCTGGTGCGCAGCCAGCGACCGGAAAAGCGGATCACGCTGCGACTGGAAGGCGAGCCCAGCCCCGAGCAGCTGGAAAAGCTGAAGCGGCGCGGGCTGGTGCAGCACGAGCGAACCCAGGCGACCTTGCAGGTTCCGCAGAAGGAGCTGCGTGCCGTCGTGGCATCGCTGATCGAGGAGCTGCCGGTCGTGGACCTGACCATCGAGGATCCGCCGCTTGAAGAGGTGCTGCGGGATCTGTTTGCCAAGACCAAGACGCCCAGCGGCAGGGCGCCGGCTGCGAGCTGAGCATGTCAGCCCCAGTGAGCGCACAAAGGCGGTTTCAGCGAGCCTTCATGGCCGGGCTCAAGGCCTATCCGACGCTGCTGCGCATCGGGTTCGCCGAGGCGATCGCCTACCGGGCCGAGCTCCTGGTGTGGATGCTGACAACGACGATGCCGCTGGTCAGCATGGCGCTGTGGTCGAGCGCAGCGGCGGGGCAGCGCCTGGGACCCGAGCAGATGGGGCAGGCCGAGCTTGTCGGCTATTTCACGCTGACGCTGCTCGTCCGCCTGATCACGAGCTCGTGGGTGCTTTGGCAGCTGACGGAAGAGATTCGCTCGGGGACGCTGGCGCAGCGGCTGCTTCGGCCGATCCATCCGCTGGTCTCGTACACCGCCGAGCAGCTGGCGGCGCTGCCGCTGCGCGGGGCGATCGTGCTGCCGCTGGCGCTGGGGCTGCTGTACTTTTTTGCGCGCGGTCAGATCACGAGCGATCCGTGGCTGTGGCTCTGCTTCGTGCTGGCGCTCCCTGGGGCGTGGGCGATCAACTTTTTGTCGATGGCGCTGATTGGCCTTCTGGCTTTCTATGTCGACAGCACGCTCGGACTTTTCTACGCCTGGATCGGCGTTTATACGCTGATGTCGGGGTACATGGTTCCGATGTCGCTGATGCCGGCATGGATGGCCAAGCTGGCTGCGCTGCTACCGTTTCGCTACATGCTGGAGACGCCGGTGCGCATGCTGCTGGGCTGGCCGCTCGTCGGGGGGGCCAAAGATACGCTGACCGGGCGGGCCGAGGCTTTTTGGTCGCTGGGAATCGAGTACGGCTACGTGGTGGTGCTGCTTGTGGGCGTGGCGCTGCTGTGGCGGGCGGGGCTGCGCCGATATGCAGCCTTTGGAGGGTGAGATGCCCGATGGCCGTGGCAAATACCGGCGGCTGATCGGCATTCAGCTGCGCATCTCGCTGCTGACGGCGATGCAGTATCGCTGGGATTTTTTGGCGCAGGGTCTGATGCAGCTCTTGTGGATGGCGCTGTCGGTGATGCCGCTGTACATCGCGTACAAGGCGCGGGCAGTGGCGCAGGGCAGCTCGCTCACTGCCACGGACATTGGCGGCTGGGGGTTTTATCCGGCGACCATGGTGTTCGCGACGTTCTATCTGCTCAAGGCGGCGCTGGATGGCGCGATCAATCCGTCGCTCATCGGGGTGGTCGATCACATCCGCAAGGGCACGCTCGACTTCGTGCTGCTCAAGCCGGCAGATGCGCAGTTTCTGGTGTCGACGGCGAAGTTCGAGCTCTGGCACGTGATAGATGGGCTGGCGGCAGCGGTGCTGGTCGGGGTCGCTTCGCAGCGCTTCAGTCACAGCGGTGCGCCGGTGGGCGCTTTTTCCGCCTCGGCGATCCTGGCGTCGCTGCTGCTGCTCCTGTGTGGAGCGCTGCTGCTCTACGCGGTGTGGCTGCTGGTTGTGTGCGCGGCGTTCTACGTCGTGCGGATCGATAACCTGTCCTATCTGTTCACGTCGGTGTTCGACTTTGCGCGCTGGCCTCGCGGGGTCTTCCGCGGCGCGCTGCACGTCGTGTTCACGTATGTGCTGCCGCTGGTTGTGATGACCTCGTTTCCCGTCGACGCGCTGCTTGGCAGGCTGCGGCCGCAGGAGGCGCTGTGGGCGCTGGTGTTGACGGGACTCTTGCTGCTGCTGTCGCGGTGGACGTTCCGGCGCGCGCTGGCCAACTACACGTCAGCCAGCAGCTAGTCGGGAATTAGAAAAGGGGAAGGAAGGGGAGGGGAGAAGGGCGGGGCGTGAGCTATCAGCCGCCGCCGGCGCAGCGGAAGTTCACGTAGCGGCCGGACGGCGGGGACACATTGCCCACTCGCCAGACGCCGCCGACGGCGGTATCCGAGCAGACATCAGGCTGGGTGCTCTTGACGGCGCAGAAGCAGTCCTTGCTCTCAGCGGTGCAGGCGGCAATGACGCCGGGATCCTGATTGCTGGGTTGCGCCGCGTTCGCCCAGCCGGCGCAGCAGGTCGTAGAGCATGCCGGGAGCAGCACGTCGGGCAGCGCGTTCTTGTTGCTCTCGTCGACTTCACCGACAAGACAGTTGGGCTGACCCGGCGCCAGGAGCTTGGGAACGACCGGCAGACACATGGTGTCGAGCTTCTTGCCGATCAGGTCGCCGATCTTCTGAAGATTCTTGCGGTAGTTGTCGGCCACCGTGTCACAAATCGTGGCCTCGAACGCGTCGTTGGGGTTGAAGAGGTTGGCGAACGACGAGAGGCGTCGCTGCGCCTGTCCGAAGATGCTCACGTTGCTGGCCGTGCAGGAGGCCTGGGTGCCACCAGCCCGATTCAGGAATGGCGTGGAGCTACCCGCGCCCTGGAAATTGATGCTCAGCTGAGCGCCTTTATCGAGCGACGGGATGGTCCAGATGCCGCCGATGACGAGCTTCTTCGGATCTGCCATCGACGTGAAGAAGTCATAGTACTTCTTGACCGGTTCCAGGTAGTTGTCGGCGCGCTCGTGGCAGTTGGTCTTGGCGCCCGGCGTGTTCATGGGCTGATCGCACTGAACGCTGCGCGCCAGGCAGCGATAGTCGTAGTTGAAGCAGTCGAAGCTCGCGTTCTGATCGGGGCTGGCGCAGTCGCGGGTGCTGGGGCTGTTCTCATTGCGGCGCGCGATCTGAACCGAGCAGTCATCCTCGTCAGTGACAAAGATCACTGCGAGCACTGCATTGCTGCGACGGAAGCCGACGTTTTCCGGACGGTGTCCGTCCAGTGCGCGCTTGGCGGCTTCGAGCTGGCCTTCGATGCCGCAGCCGCCGTCACCGACGAGGGCCATGCAGCGGAAGGCGTCGGTTACGTTGTCACCGGGCACGTTGGTCTTGCCGTCAATGCTCGAAATATAGCGAGCACCGTCGGTCGTCACCGACGCGCCGTAGTTTGCGCAGACGGCCGGGCAGGCATTGCGCGCGTCGCTGGTGACGTTGGTCCGCTGGCTGCACGACTGCACCTGAAGGAGGCCGTCATCGCCCTTGAAGCTGTTGCAGACCGAGATCGAAGAATCGCTCCAGGACTGTCCCTCTGCGATCGTCGAGCCGATGTCCGAAGTGACTACGGCGACGTGGTAATTGGCGCCGAATTTTTTGATCTGATCGATGAACACATTGACGTTCTGGGCGAGCACGTCCTGCTTGGGCGACATCGACGACGAATTGTCGATCATGAAGAGGATGTCGACATCCTTCTGCACGCCGGCCAGATAGTACTGCTCGCCGATCGGGCCGAAGCAGTTCTGCAGCGCTGCGAGGCGCTGGGCAGGCGTGGCGTTATCCGGGATCGGACAGGGCGCCCCCACCTGCGGGGATATGCATGCACCGAGCGTCAGGGCTAACGCGGCCCCGGCGGTGTAGGTACACGCTCTCAATGCACGGTTCATAGGATCCTCCATATGTCTTTCGTTTCGAATCGAGTGGTTGCGCCTAGTCGGGTACTGCAGCTCTGCCGCGGGTACCGCTGGACCATGTTGGAGGCGTCTTGCGCCCTTTGCACGGTCCTCGCCTTCATCTCAGGGTCTGTGCGGGCAGCGGACATTACAGTCCTCTGCACAATTGGTGAAAGCATGCGCGTAGCCATGGCATCGGCAACTTAAGAGCTTACCCCAACCCGGGCGTGGTTGGGCGAATTTCGTTGTGGCGGCGCGACTTTCCCGCAGGCCGCGGGTGTGCAGGATCACGCCCATATCGCGCTCGTCCGTGTGGTCCGGTCGGGCGCGTGTCTCGGAGGGCGTGCCGCCGGTGGTGCCAGGCTGGATGTAGTTAACGCTTGTACGTGTCGGCAGAGATGGGAGGCAGACCCAGATCGATCGGATCGGTGGGCAGCGGCAGACCGCTTGATGAGCCGACAAAGATGCCGGTCTTCAGGTGTCCGTTCGTCTGCGATCCCGCCGACAGCACCATCAGCCGACCGGCGGTGGCGCGAATCATGGGCACAAAGCCCAGGGGACCCAGCAGGCGCTGGCTGGTGGTGCCGGTGATCGCATCGACCAGATAGACATCGTTATTGTAGGACATGCCGACCTTGCTCGAGACGTCGACGAAAACGGTGTGCGCATCCACCGCATCCAGCGTGCTCACATTGCCGCCGAGCTTGCTGTCCTTGATGACGATTCCGGAGGTCTGCTTGCCGACAAGATCCACGCGCTCGATGCCGGCGTTGCCGTTGAGCGCGCCGGTCAGCTGGTTGCCCGCGCTGCCCACGATCGCCTGCGTGCAGTCGGCAAGCGCGGTGATGGCCGTGGGATTTTCGCCGGCTAGCTGGATGATGCTGACATCGCTCGTGTTCAGCAGGTTCACGATGGCAAGTCGCCCCGCTGCAACCGGCGCGTAACCATTGTTGCGATCGAGATCCTGGAGCAGCACGTACAGCTTGTCGCCGCATCCGATCAGCCGCGTTGCATCGGGATTGCCGTCGGAATCACCGCTGGCTACGGGCAGCTGGACAAAGCGCCCGATGCCCGCCGCCGGATCTGCCAGATCCAGCACCGCCAGCGCCCGATCGCCTGTGACTGCGGTCGCGCCGAAGCTCCCGTAAAGCGACACGTAGGCGACATTTCGCGGCGTGTCGATATAGACGTCGTAAGGATTTCCCTGCGCTGCTGGGAGCTCAGGATTTTTCCCGATCGGATAGTCCTTGGGGTTGGCGAAGTCCTGCGCCAGATCGTAGACGCGCATCGAGCCGTGCGACTGATCGAGCACAAAGAGCTGGCTGCCATAGGCGCGAACCACGGGGTTGGCGTCGAGCACGTCGATATTCTTGCGGACCGCCAGCGTCGCCAGATCCACTGTGTGCAGCGCACCGCTTGAGAAATCGCTGCTCGCCACGGCCAGAAACGAGCCCGTGGGATCATCGGGCAGCGGCGGCAGCTGGGACGGACTGTTCGCGCAGGCAATCGCAAACAGACTGGTCAGGCCTAGGCCGCAGGCCGCCCGATCGATGCGGGCGCTCCGACGGGAGAAAGGTGGGATGGTTCGATGCATAAGAGCTCCTGTGAGGACCGACAGTGGTTGCGCGGTTGCCCGGCTGGCCCGAAGCGATCGAGTTGCTTGGGACTGCGCAACCGCGCCCGTAGCTTATCGCATGCAGCGCCGCGCGAAGTAACCCCGCTTCGCAGCATGCGTTGCGACCCGCTCCAGGCTGGTAGACTCGGGGCTATGTCCCGCAAGCTGAGCTATTTCATCACTGGGGTCGCGGCGCTGGCCATCGCGATCGGCCAGCCTGCCCAGGCGGCGCTTCCGCTGGATCGCGGCAAGGTGAAGGATCGCGACAGCACCGGACCGTCGGGCCCCGCAGCAGCGCCTTCAGCCGGCGCGCGACCGGCGGCGGATGGGGCTTCGCCTCGACCCAAGCAGGCCAAGCCGCTGGTGCTTCAAGGGCCGCTCGCACCGCTTCACCTTGCGCTGCGGGCCGGGCGCTATGCCGACGTGATCCATCAAGCGACCAAGCTGGCTCCGACGCTCAAGCCGGTGCTGCGGCAGCAGGCCGAAGCGCTGTGGGCGCAGGCGCTGCGGCTGACCGGCCAGCTGCAAGCCGCCGAGCAGCTGCTCTCCGGCGTCGTGGCTCGCGATCCGCTGGCGCTGGATGCGCGCGTGGAGCTGGGCCTTTGCTATCGCCAGCGCGGTGAAAAAGCGCGCGAAAAAGCGGTGTGGAATCAGTTCTTTGATGACCACGACGCCGGCAGCCTGGACCTGAAAGATGCGCGCGTGCTGCGCCTGCTTGGCGTCGCTGCGCACTACCTGGGCAGCTACCAGGATGCCAACGACACGCTGCGCGATGCCGTCGCGCTGGCCAAGCAGCAGAAGGACGCTTTCGAGATCGCGCGCAGCAACATCGAGTGGGCCGCGCTCTTCCTGGAAAAGTATCGCGCCGACAATGCCGAGGAGTCGCTCGCAGAAGCGCTGGAGTCTGATCCGGAGAGCCCCGATGCGCTGGCGCTGATGGCCAGCGTGCGTCTGGAGCGCGGCAACCGTGTCACCGACGCTGAAGAGCACATCGAAAAGGCCCTGCGCGGCAACAAGCTCCAGCCGGTTGCGCTGGCGCTGCGCGCCGAGATCTTCATCGATAACGAGCAGTACGAAGACGCGCTGCCGATCACGGCGCAGCTCATAGCGCAAAACTCGACCGATCTGGTTGCGCACAGCCTGCGCGCCGCGGCGCTCTTTCTGCTGGAGCGCCCCGCCGATTTCGAGGCTGAAAAGACGCGCACGCTCGCCATCAATCCGACCTACTCCACTTTTTTTCGCACGGTTGCAGAGCGGCTGACCGTGCAGCACCACTACGACGAGGCGGTGGCGCTGCTGGAGCAGGCGGTCGCGCTTCAGCCCAAGGACTATTACGCGCTCAGCGAGCTCGGCTCGGGCTACCTGCGGTTGGGCGCCGACGACAAAGGGCTGGATTCGCTGCGTCGGGCCTGGAAGGGCGACCGCTACAACCGCCGCACGCTGAACCTGCTGAACCTCTTTGAAAAGACCATTCCCGCCAGCTACACCGTCGTGACCACCGACATCGATGTCGCCAAAAAGGGGCAGGGCGGGCTGCGGCTGCGCATTCCCAAAGCGGAAGAGTCGCTGCTCCTGCCGCTGCTTGTGCCGATGATTCAGGCGGAGTGGAAGGATCTGACGGCGCGCTACGACTTCACGCCCAAGCTGCCGCTGACGCTGGAGCTGTTTTCCGACGCGGACGACTACGCAATTCGCACGGTTGGGCTGCCCGGTCTGGCGGCGCTGGGCGTGACATTCGGGCAGGTGGTGACCGGTCGCTCGCCGGCGCAGGGCGACTTCAACTGGGCGCTCATGGTCTGGCACGAGCTCTCGCACGTGTTCGCCATTCAGCTGTCGCGCTCGCGCGTGCCGCGCTGGTTTACCGAGGGGCTCAGCGAGTGGGAGACCGGCCACGCCCGGCCCGAGTGGGTGCGCCGAACGCATGCGGAGCTCTACGCCGCGCTGCGCGACAATACGCTGCTGAGCGTCGCGGATCTGAACACCGGCTTTACGCGGGCTCAGGACGTGGCACACATCGTGGTCGCCTATCACGAAGCTGCGATGGCGATCGACTTTCTGGTGCGGCGCTACGGCTTTCCCAAGATTGCCGCCGCGCTGCGCATGTTTGCGACGGGAAAGCGCACGCCCGAAGTGCTGGCCGCGATCACTGGACAGAGCATCGCGGCGCTGGATCAGGCCTTTCGCGAAGATCTGAAGCAGCGCCTGGCGGCGTACCAGGGGACCTTCTTCGTTCGCCCATCTGACTACTCCGATCGCGATGGTCTGGAAAAGGCGCTGAAGCAGAGCGAAGCAGCGCCCCACACCGATCCGCAGAGCAAGCTGCGGCTGGCTCGCCTCCACGGGCTCTATGCCATCGGGCTGGTGCGCAGCGGCGGCGCGCAGCGAGAGCGCGAGCGCGTCGATGCCGAGATCGCCGCAGCCATGGCGCTCAATCCCAGTAGCAAAGAGGCGCTGCTGGCCGAGGCGGAGCTGCTGCTCAAGACGGGCAAGAAGACCGAAGCGGAGGCGCGCTTCCGGGCGCTCATCGCCATCGGCGGCGATGGGTTTGATGTGCGCCAGCGGCTCGGCGATCTCTACATCGACATGGGGCAGCAGGCCAAAGGCATCGAGGAGCTGGAGCGCGCCAAGAAGCTCGATCCGGATCGCTCCGAGCCCTATGAGCGGCTGGCCGTGGTCTACGGAAAGCAGAATCGCACCGATCTGGCGCTGCGCGAGCTCCAGGCGGCGGCGCGGCTCGATATCATGGACGCGCAGCTCGTCTACAAGCTGGTCGAGCAGCTGAGCGAAGCCAAGCAGTGGTCGGCCGTCGTCGAATATGGCGAGCTCGCCCGCCACCTGTCGCCCTATCTGCCGGGCCTGCGCGCCCACATCGGCGAGGCGCTCTTGCGCCTGAACAAGCGCAAGGAGGCCGAGGTCGAGCTACAGGCCGCCATCCGGGCGCTTCCGGAGGCTGACAGCGATGATGGCGAGCATGAGCGGCAGGAGCAGCAGCAGCGCCGCGCCGCCTATCAAGCGCTGCTCGATGAGGCGCGCGGCACCAAGAAGAAATAGGCGGGGAAGCTACTCGGTCTTCTCGGCGGCAGACTTGTCTGTCGCTTTTTCTGTCGTTTTTTCTGTCGCTTTTTCTGTCGCTTTTTCGGCGGGATTGGCCTTCAGCCAGGCCTTGGCGCGGCCTCGCGTCAGTGCGCCATCCAGGTCGTTGATGTTGCGCTTGCCCAGCTCTTCCATGATCGTCCGCGCCCGCTCGACATCGATCTGCTCACCGGCCTTGCCGCCGCCCAGCGCCAGCGCCAGCGCCATGCGTCCCAGCGGCCGCTGGCTCTGCTCAAGCAGCTTCACGACCTGCTGCCGCTCGCCGGCTCGCGCCGCCAGATCGCCGCGCAGATCCCGCGCCCGCTGCGCAGGTGCCGCGCCGCGTCCCAGGTGCTCCAGCTCGCTGGCGCGCTCCTCTGCCAGCACATGCTCGCCAACCGCAGAGAGAACCAGCGATCGCAGGGTCAACAGATCGGCCTGGTAGCGCAGCTTTTCATCTTCGGTCAGCTTCGGCGCAGCCTTGTCGACGTTGGCCTTGTCGGCCGGCTTCTCCGCGCCTTTTTCGGCGGTCTTTTCGGTCGCCTTTTCGGCGCTCGGCTGGCGATCTTCCAGCACGTCGCGGATGCTTTGCACCGTGCGCGCAGCCTCAGTGATGGCGTTGCGCTCGATCTGTACGCGCGCCATCTCGACCAGCGCATGTATCTGATCCGACTTGCGATCGAGCTTGCGCGCCACCTCGACCTCGGCCGCATAGTCCTTCTCGGCGTCGGTCATGAGCTTGGTGGTCGGTGCCCCCGGGGCCTCAAACAGCCGGCTGCGGGCAGTGCGCATGGCGCCATCGTGATGTTCGGCGGGATCCGACGACGCCATCAGCACGCCGTAGGCCCGCCGCGCCATCATCGGGTTGCCCTGGAAGAGCAGCGCATCGCCCAGCCGCACGTTGGCCTTGACGAACTTTGGATCCAGTTCAATGGCCTTGCGCGCCGATTCCACCGCGGCGTTCAGCTGCCCGCGTCGCAGGTGCAGGATCGCCAGCGAGTCGTGAGCGTTGGCCTCGCGAGGCTGGACCTCGGCATACTTTTCAAACGACTTCTGGGCCTCGTCGAGCTGCTCGCGCCGCATGCGCAAGTGGCCGAGCGCGTTGTACGCAGGTCCAAACTTGGGATCGAGCTCCGTGGCCTTCTGGAGGTCGCCGGTCGCGCCCTCCAGATCCCCGAACCGGTAGCGCAGCAGGCCGCGATAATAGTAGGCCCGCCGCTCGCCGGGAAGCTGGGCAACCAGCGCATCCAGGGCCGCGCGCGCCGCCGGGCGCCGATCCTCCAGCTGGGCGAGCAGCGCCTCGATGAGCAGCCGCTCACCGTCGGGCGGCGTGTGCTTGGCAAGCGCATCCTGCGCCTCGGTGATGTGCTTCTTGGCGACCGCTGGATAGGGGGCCATCTGCGCAAGCAGCAGGTGCGCCAGCGCGAGCTGTGGATCTTTGGCCAGCGCGTCGGTGCAGCGGGCTCGGGCGGCCTCGCTGCGGTAGTTGTCGCTGGCGTCCAGGCAGGCCTGAAGCAGCGCCTTGGCCTCGTCGTTGGCGGCGGTCAAGGTCAGCTTGGTATCGGCCACCGGCGCCGCCGCTGGCTGGGGTGGGGCAGGGGCTGGAGCCGGCTGTGCGGGCTGCGGCGCCGGATACTGCGGATAGGCGGGCTGCGCCGGCTGCGCTCCCGGCTGCGGATACTGCGGGTAGCCTGGATACTGCGGGTAGCCCGGCTGCGGATAGCCGGGATATTGCGGGTAGCCCTGCTGAGGCTGCGGCTGACCGGGCTGCGGATACTGCGGATAGCCCTGCTGTGGGTACTGTGGGTAGCCCTGCTGAGGCTGCTGCGCGGGCTGCGGATCCTGCGGGTAGCCCTGCTGCGGATAGCTGGGATTTTGGGGGTAGCCCTGCTGCGGGTACTGCTGCGCTCCGTCCGAATCTGCGGGGGACGGTTGCTGCTGCGCTGCCGCTGGAGCGGGACCGCAGAGCACAGCGAGCAGCGTCAGTACGCCGCCCGAACGAAGGATCCTGTCGATGGTCATGGGCGAGCCCTTTCTGTTGGTCATTCTACTACGACCGCACCTCCACGCGGATTGTTCACTTTGCGCGGGCCCGTGTTAGGCTGCACGGTCGTCATGCAGCCGCTCTTTTTCACGTTTCTCGACGGAGCCTTCCGCTATGACTGCGCCGCCTGCGGCCAGGCCTGCTGCCGCGGCAAGGGGATCGCGATCGACGCTGGCCAGGAGCTGGTGCAGCTGATGAAGCGCGTGCCGCAGCTGGCTCCGATGGTGCTGCCTCTGGCCGGAGGCTATGTGCGCCTGCCCGATGCCACGGACGGCTGCTGGTTCCTGCGCGGCGACGGCATGTGCGGCTACGAGCAGACCCACGGCCGCGCGGCCAAGTTTTCCACCTGCCGGCTGTTTCCGTTCAACCGCGTGTTTCGCGCCGGCGCTGTGCGCGTCGTCGACTTCAACAGCGTGGTCTGCCCCCTTCAGGACGCCTACGGCACCGGCACCGGGGTCACCCACAGCGAGCTTCAGGCCGAGCTTCAGGCCGCCGGCGAGAGCCCGCTTGTCAGCAGCGCCGCCGAGCTGCCCGAGGGCGCGCGCGAGCTCCGCTGGCACGCCCTGGAGCAGGGAGTCCTCGAAGCCTCGGCCGCGCACCTGGAGGCGCCCGACTATGTCGCCTTCGCCGAGTTTCAGTCGGCGCGCAGCCAGCGCCACCTGGGCGAGGTGCGGCTTGCCAGCGAAGAGGGCGGCCTCTTTGAGCTGGTCGATCTCTGGGCCAGGCTGTACGGCGTCTCGACCCGCAGCGCCGAGTGGCACGCGCTGGCGGCGCCCACGGCGAGGGCTCTGACGCTGCTCACCCCTTCGCTGCGGTTCAACGCCCTGTTCAAGCGCGGCGCCGGCACCTATAAACAGCAGCTGCCGGGGCTGCCGCAGAAGCTCCTGGCGACGTGGTTTTTGGGCACGCTCGGTGCGCTGGCCGCGTCGGTGACGGCGCACCAGGCCTCCCCTGTGCTCAGCCTGCGCGCGCTGACCGAGCTCCATCAGGCCCACGCGGCGCTGCGCGACCTTCTGGCGCGTGCCGGCGAGCCTGCGGTTCTCGAACGTCCGCTCGCGGCCACGGACATGCCTGAAGAGGTGGCCGCGGCCGTCCGGACGCTCAGCCGCAACCTGACCGGGCGCGAGGCCAAGCGGCAGACCCTGGGCAAGTGGCTGCTCGACGCTGCGCTCGAACACGACCTGACGCCCGCGCGCCGCGCCCTGCTGCCTGCGCTGCTGCTGCGAGCGGGCGAAGGGCTGCGCCCAGCCGGGCATTAGCGACGCCAGAGCTGAGAGGCTATATTGACAATGTCAGCCGGGCAGAAGTAGCGTAACGCCGTGCAGTACTTCGCTTAATTAGGTTCCTAGCTTAACGAGGTTCTCATGAAGGTCAGCATCGCGGTTCCCGCCTACAACGAGGAGCGCAACATCGGGCAGCTTCTCGACTCACTGCGCGCGCAGCACACCCGCCGCGCCGAGATCGTCGAGATTGTGGTGGTGGCCAGTGGATGCACGGATCGCACCGCCGAGATCGTGCGCGGTCGGCAGAAGCTGACGGGCGTTCCCATCATCCTCATCGAGGAGGTCGAGCGTCGCGGCAAGGTGAGCGCGATCAACGCCTATCTGTCGGAGCGCCACCCCGATGTCGACGCTATCTGCCTGTGCAGCGCCGACCTGCTGGTCACCCGCGAGGTCGTTGAGCTGCTGGTGGGCTGCCTGCTCGACAACCCCGACGTCGGCATGTGCGGGGGGCGGCCGGTCCCGACCAATGGCTTTGCCTCGTTTTCGGGGCAGGCGACGCGCTTTTTGTGGCACATGCACCATCGCGTGGCCCAGGAGGCGCCCAAGCTCGGCGAGCTGGTCATGATTCGCGCCGGCCTCGTCGACCGCCTGCCTCAGCAGAGCGCCGTGGACGAGGCGAGTCTGGAGCAGCGCATCTGCGACGCCGGCTTCCGTCTGGCCTACGTTCCCGAGGCTGTGGTCCACAACCACGGCCCCGAGACCATGCGCGAGTTCCTGCGCCAGCGGCGCCGCATCGCGGCCGGCCACTACTGGCTGCGCGATGCCAGCGGCTACGCAGTCTCGACGATGAATGTGGGACGCCTGGTCCGGCTGACGCTGACCGAGCTCCTGCATCGCTCGCCCAAGGAGCAGCTGGTGGCAATTGGCACCATCGGCGCTGAGGTCCTCTCGCGTGGCCTCGGCTACGTCGACTTCGTCACCGACCAGAACAAGCACACCGTCTGGCGCGTGAGTGAGACGACCAAGTCGGTCATGACCGACGAGGTTCGCTCGCTCTACAGCCAGGGTCCCGAAGCCAGCGCCGAGGCCACCGGAGCGCGCGACGAGGACTCGGGTCAGGTCGCGCTCAGCGGCTGCCCCATGGACGGTCGCGCCGCGGCCGCGCACTCGTAGTCAGGAAGCCGCCTTTCGGGCATGGCGCGGCACGGTCTGGCGGCGGCTCCACTGGACCGGCTCCCGGATGGGATGTTCTTTGGACTGGGTCTTATAGGGGCCGCAGTCCTGGCGGCGATTTCGCTGCGCTTTCGGGTGGATACGACGCGCTGCGCAGTCTGGCCGCCGCCGGGCCAGAGCCTGGGCGCTGCGGCACTCTATCTGGTGGCGCTGGCTCTGGTCACAGCGAGCTGGCTGGGCGTAACGAGGCGGGCCGCATCCCCGGCTGGTCCCGGCGTGCGGCGGGTGCTGGCATATGCGGCCTCCCTGCACCTGGTGCTGCTCATCGGGCTGCCTTTTTTGTCGGATGACGTGCTCTTTTACGCCGGGCTCGGCCGGGTGCTGAATGTCGCTCCCCCGGGAACCAGCGCCGCGGTGCCGCTCTGTCAGGTGCTGCCCGCGAGCAGTCCGTTCTTGCAGGTCCTCGACGCGCACTGGCGCTGTAGCAGCAGCTCGTATCTGCCCGGCTTTCATCTGATTGCCTGGGCGGTGGGCAAGCTGGGCCAGGCGGAGCTGGCGCGCCACCTGCGCCTGTATCAGGCGGTCTCGATGTTGACCGTGCTGCTGACCGGGGGCGTGACCGCGGCAGCGCTGCGGCAGAGCGGCCAGCGACCTGCCTTCGGGGCCGCGGTGGTCACGCTGAACCCCCTGGCTCTGATCGAGGGGACGTTAAACGCCCATAACGACGTGTTTCTGGCCCTGTCGTGCGCACTGTTCGTGCTGGCCGTGGGGCGCCGGCGCGGGCTGGCGGCCGTGACGAGCCTGGCGCTGGGGCTGACCATCAAGGTGTCTGCGGGCCTGGCGGCCGGCGTCTATGGGCTGAGCGTGCTCTTTCAGTCGCTGCGCCTGCGCTGGCCGCGGCTCTGGCGGGTGCTGCCCTGGCTGCTCTGCGTGGGGATTGTCGCGGGCGTGGGCCTGCTGGCAGCGGCGCCAACGGCGATTCCGGGGCTGTCGGGGCTGATTGGGACGCCGCACGCGCCGTGGGAATATTGCACGCGCTCGATCGAGTGTGTGCCGCGCGCGATCCTGCGCTGGGGACTGGGGGCGCCGACGGCGGCGTGGCTGGTGGGCCTGACGTTTCGGGTGCTGGGCGGGCTGTGGCTGCTGTATGCCGGCTGGCGCAGCCAGGAGCGTCTGCTGCCCTGGTTGGCGACGGGGCTCCTCGTCTACTACCTGTACCTGCACAGCTGGTCGCAGTCCTGGTACTTTCTGCCGCTGCTGCCTCTGTTGCCGTGGGCCGAGGGCCGGACGCGGCGGGCCATCTGGGTGGTCTCGGTGTCGGCGTGCGCTTACTACGCGGTGATGCTCGTCGGCAACTGCGTCCAGGACGAGGTGGCCATTGCGCTGACCGACCTCGTCGAGGGGCTCATCGTCGTGGTGCCGCCGACCCTGGTGCTGCGTGGGCGGGCAGCGCGATGGACCGGGCCGCCGGGCCTGCACTGGGGCGCGTGAGCGTGCAGCTGGCGGAACTCATCGGTTGTGCCCTGCGCGGATAGCGGCTACTTTTCTCCGCTCATCGGGGCCAGCCTGATTCCCCGATCCTAAATCCTTGAGCTTAAACATGATGCCAGATGTATCCGAACGGCTAGTTGCCGCTTCCGACGACGCGGCCAGCCACAGCGTGCCACCTCACGGGGGCGGGGCGGGCACCGCGAGCGTGGCCGCATCGCCGCTCATCGTTCGATTTGCCGAGGTTGGCAAGGCGTATCGTCGCTTCGACTACCAGCCGTTTCTGCTTCGCAACTTGATCGGGCGGCTCACGGGGCGGGCGGTGAAGCCGCGCGAGTTCTGGCCGCTGCGCCACGTCTCGTTCGATATCCGCAGCGGTGAGACCATCGGTGTGATTGGGCAGAACGGCTCGGGCAAGAGCACGCTGCTGCGGCTGGTCGCCGGCGCCAGCTACCCGACCGAGGGGCGCGTGTCGGTGCGGGGACGCATCGCGCCGCTGCTGGCGCTGGGTGCGGGCTTTCATCCCGACATGAC
>Ga0075163_10001769_pt1 | contig 29168 bp, 24 predicted proteins | sample JI1023141ADNA_FD_71478 | JGI IMG/M metagenome (GOLD analysis project Ga0075163, IMG submission 71478) | Wastewater effluent complex algal communities from Wisconsin, to seasonally profile nutrient transformation and Carbon sequestration -... | ecosystem: Engineered > WWTP > Effluent > Algae...
AAAGTGGCTACCTGTGGCCGTAGCCATGATAAGCTTTACCAGTTACAGGCTTCACACCCCTCTTCTGCCCTGCACACCATGGTGGCCGATGTAAGCAATGAAAACGACTGCCGCCGCCTGATGGAAACCACCATTAAAATGTTCGGAGGCATTGACATATTGGTAAACAATGCGGGGATTTCCATGCGGGCCCTGCTGAAAGATGCCGGTACTGAAGTTTTTAAAAAAGTAATGGACATTAACTATTTCGGGGTGATCTATTGCACCAAGTATGCCCTGGATTCTATCATCGAAAGAAAAGGAACCATTGTCGGCGTTTCTTCCATTGCCGGTTACCGGGGTCTCCCTGGTCGCAGTGGTTATTCGGCCAGCAAGTTTGCCCTGCAGGGATTCCTGGAATCGATCCGGACTGAACTGATGGGTGATGGGGTACATGTGATGTGGGTATGCCCGGGATTCACCAGTTCCAATATCCGTAATGCCGCCCTCAATGAATCCGCCAGTTCACATGGCGAGACACCCATGGATGAAAGCAAAATGATGCCGGCTGATGTTTGCGCCGATCATATCCTGCGTTCGATCCGGAAAAAGAAGCGCACGCTGGTACTCACTTTTACCGGCAAGCGTACTGTTTTTATGCAGAAATTTTTCCCCGGTCTGGCGGATAAACTGACCTATAATTTTTTCTTTAAAGACGGAAAACTGGCCAAATAATCAACCTGCATCCTAAAACCCAACATCGTTTTGGCTTTAATCACCCTGACATCAGATATTGGCAGTCCCGATTACCTGGTCGGGGCCATCAAGGCACAACTGTTGCAGGTGAATCCGGATTTCAGGCTGATTGATATTTCCCATACCATTCCCCCGTTTAATTATCCGCAGGCTGCCTATGTATGCCGCAGCGCGATCAGGCATTTCCCAGAATTTTCCTATCATCTTATCCTGGTAAATCTGTTTGAAAAAAAACCGGAACAGCTGCTGCTGGCCTTTCACCAGAACCAGTATTTTTTATGCGCAGATAATGGTCTGCTCACCATGATCCTGGAAGACACACCTGAAATTATTATCGGGCTGCCGCTGGACCCGGCTGCAACCAAGGACACCATTTATCTTTCATCGGTAATGGCTGAGGCCGTTAATAAACTGGTTAAAGGGGAGTCGATTCAACGGATCGGCATACCGGATACCAGCTATATGGAAAAACGGCATCTCCGTCCAATGTTGGACAACAACAGCATGGAAGGACAGATTATATTTATTGACAGTTTTGAAAACGTGATTGTCAACATCACAAAGGAGCAGTTTGAAGAACAACGGAAAGGCCGCCCCTTCAGTATTGTATTTAAACGGGATGAAGTGATTGATAAAATAAGTGAGACATATGCCGATGTACCCGAAGGCGAAAAACTGGCTTTCTTTAACGCGGCTGGCTATCTCGAAATAGCGATTAATAAAGGCAATGCTGCCGGACTTTTCGGACTGAAAGGTTTCTCTGAAAAAATGCGTCAGGGCCAGCTCTCCTACCAGATCGTCCGCGTTTATTTTACCTGATTGTGAATAACCCGGGTATAATAAAGTACGAAAGTCTTCATAATTTGCTAAAACCGGGCAAATACAACTGAAATCTGTCCCTGAAACCCTATTTTTGCCCCCGTCCCGACCCGCAGGCGTTGGGGCCTAATAAACCATCAAAATCAGGTTTTTATGAACTTCAGAAAAGTCAACAATATTACCGGCTGGCTTATTTTCTTAGTAGCACTCGGCACGTATTTCCTGACCCGCGAAGCAAGGGGCAGTTTATGGGATTGCGGCGAGTTTGTATCCAGTGCAGATAAAATGCAGTTACCCCACCCTCCTGGAGCACCGCTGTTTGTTCTGCTGGGCCGCTTCTTTATTATCCTCTTTGGCGATAATACGCAGACGGCTGCCAGTGCGGTTAACTTTATGAGTGCCATGGCAAGTGCCGGTACTATTCTGTTTTTGTTCTGGAGTGTTACCCACTTTGCCCGCAAAATGTTTGTGAGCGTGGGCGAGGAACTGACCCCGCAACAACTTTTCACCACCATGGCTGCCGGTGTGGTTGGCGGACTGGCTTATACCTTCAGTGATTCATTCTGGTTCAGTGCTGTGGAAGGTGAAGTATATGCTTTGTCTTCATTCTTTACCGCCCTTGTTTTCTGGGCTATGCTGAAATGGGAACATGCCGATGAACATGCCGGTAATGATCCTGATGCCCGGTTGAAAAGTGACCGGTGGATTGTTTTCCTGTTTTTTATGATGGGATTGTCTATCGGCGTCCACTTATTAAACCTCCTGACCATCCCGGCTATCGTGATGATTTATTATTACCGCCGTTACCAGGCCAGTACCTGGGGCGCGATCAGCGCGTTCCTGATTGGCTGTCTGATTACCGGTGTCGTGCAGGTAGGTATCATCCAGTTCTCCATGAAAGCGGCCGGACAGTTTGACGTATATTTTGTTAATGAGATGGGCATGCCCTTCTTCTCCGGTTTTGCTATATATTTCCTGTTACTGGCCGCTACGATATTGTGGGCGCTTGGTTTCAAGGAAAAAACCATTACTCCGGCTAAACTGATTGCCTGGTTTATTGCATTCCTTTTCCTGTCTGCCCTGCCCTTTATTATTGTACCGGGCGACGGACTGAAATTTGCTCCATTCCTGCTGGTCATTGCAGCAGCGGTGGCACTGGGTTATTTTATTAAACCATCGGCACTCCGGATTATTAAACTCAGTCTCTGGTGTTACGCGTTTATGCTGCTGGGTTATTTTATGTATTTCACCGCCATCATCCGTTCCAATGCCAATCCAAGTATTGACATGAACAATGTGGACAATCCCATCAGCCTGGTGTATTACCTGAGCCGTGAACAATATGGCAGTGCGCCGTTGGTATATGGCCCGCATTTCGCCGCATCCGTTCCTGAGGACCTGGTAGAGGGCGAACCCTTTGTGGAATCTGAGATGAAGTATATGAAGGGCAAGGATAAATATGAGCCCATTGGAAGGTCCAGGGAATACAATTTTAAAAGTGAAGTAAAACAACTCTTCCCCCGGGTATGGGATTCCAGTGATGACCAGTATCATGCCCAATCCTATGCGGAATGGCTGAGATTGTCCCAGGATCCGCAGACCGGCAAATATGAAGCACCCTCTTATGCTCAGAACCTGGAATGGTTCTTTACCTACCAGATGAGTCATATGTACTGGCGGTATTTTATGTGGAATTTTTCCGGTAAACAAAACGATATCCAGGGCTTTGGCAACAAACGAGATGGCAACTGGATCACGGGTGTGGGTTTTGTAGATAATAAACGCCTGGGCGACCAGCAGATGCTGCCGGAAAGTATAAAAAACAACAAAGCGCATAATACGCTGTATATGCTGCCCTTTATTTTAGGCATCATCGGATGTGTTTACCAGTTCCTCCGCAACCGGAAGGACTGGATTGTAACCTTCCTCCTCTTCTTCTTTACGGGTATAGCCGTAGTGCTCTACCTGAATCAACCGGGTAACCAACCCCGTGAACGGGACTATGCCTATGTGGGTTCCTTCTATGCGTTTGCTATATGGATCGGATTATCTGTGGTTGCTTTTGTAAAAATGGCCCGCGAGAAAGCCGATAAGCTGAATTTCCAGAATATGCTGATATACGGAAGTACCCTGACCTTCCTTGTTACCATCATGAGCTGTTTCCCCGGTAGCGGAAACGGTGCTCTGGTTACTTCCCTTTTTGCCACCGTATTATACGCTGCGGTAACCGCGGGTGTTACATTTGCCGTAAGAGCCATTTCCGGAAATGGAAATAATGAACAAATACTGAACATCAGCACGTCTGTTTTATGTCTGGCCGTACCTGTACTGATGGCGCAGCAGGTTTGGGATGACCACGACCGCAGTAATAAAACCACAGCCCCTTCCATTGCGAAAGCCTACCTGGAAAGCTGTGCCCCCAATGCGATCATTTTCACATTTGGCGATAATGACACCTATCCTCTCTGGTATGCCCAGGAAGTGGAAGGAATACGTCCGGATATCCGGGTTGTCAATAACAGTTTACTGGGTATCGACTGGTATATCAACCAGCTCCGGTATAAAGTAAATGAGTCCGATTCCGTAAATATCATCTGGAACAGTGACCAGATCGCCGGAAACAAACGGAACTATGTGGTATACGACCCCAAACCAAGTATTCCGCAGAATGTATACTATGATCTGTTCTCCCTGATGAAGGATTATGTAGGCAGCGACGATCCGGGTAAGATGGATAATACCCGTGGCGAACCGTTAAATACGTTCCCGGTAACAAAAGTATCAGTTCCTGTCAACCGTGATCTGGTGATTAAAAACGGAACGGCATTGCCCACCGACAGTATCCTGCCTGAATTCCGTTTTGAATTACCCAAGCGGGCCCTGATGAAAAATGACCTGGTGATCCTGAATATCATCGCGGCCAATAACTGGAACCGTCCGATATATTTCACGTCGCCGATGGGTGAACTTGGTTTCGGTCCCTTCCTGCGTAAAGAAGGTATTGCCTACCGCCTGGTACCGGTTATGCCCAAGTTTACACAAATGGGATGGGTGGTTGATCAGTCACTCAGGAGCAAAGGCCTGGGTGGTACCTCCCTCCGGGATATGAATACGGATGCCGCTTTCAAAAACCTGATGACCAAATATGAATTTGGTGGCGCGGATAAAAAAGGCGTTTATTTCGACGAAGAAAACCGTCGTCATATCCTGAACCTCCGCAGCATTTTTGGTGAAGTGGCCGGAAATATGGCGGATGCCGGTAAAACTGATGAAGCCAAACAACTGATTGATAAAGTGGAAGCGGGTATCAATATTGAGAATCTTCCTTATGCCATGACCAGCCGTTACAACAGTCATAATCAGACGGCCATGATTTACCTGGAAGCCTGTTACAAGGCCGGTAAAAAAGAACTGGCTGAAAAGATCAGGCTGGCCATCCGCAAAGACCTCGAAGAGCAGGCACGGTATTATAATTATATCCGTACCAGTCTGCCCGATTACTGGGGCTATTATGAAAGATCCGAAGCGCCGATCAATGAGCGGATGCTGGATGTATTGACGGATATTGAAAATAAATATGCCCCGCAAACCGGAAACAAACCGGTGAACGAAACCGGAGGTACTATACAGACCAACGGGACTCCGGACACTACCAAAGGAAAAGACACCACGAAGAAATAACACTTACATTTTTAATAAAAAACCCTCCTGACCGGAGGGTTTTTTTGTATATGAACTATCGGGGCATCCGGGTGTTATCCATATCAATATGCCCGGTTATTTTACCGTAAATTACAGATCCGATGAGAGGTTTTCATTTTTCCCGTTTTGATCCTGAAAAGGATGGCAAAAGCCGCTTTGAACAGCTGCTTGACCTCTTCATGCAGTTACTCACCTATACCAGTGGCGATGTAACGGAAACCATGCAATGGATGAATGAGCTGGATAAGAAGTATCAGCTTACAGATGACCAGTACGGTATGGGCGATTTTATAGAGGACCTGAAAGAGAAAGGCTACATTACCGATCCTGATCAGCAGGGACAGATAAAAATCACATCAAAAACAGAACAGGGTATCCGGAAAAAAAGCCTGGAGGAAATATTCGGTAAACTGAAAAAAACAAAACAGGGAAATCACCAGAGTTTTAAGCCCGGACAGGGTGATGAAACCAATCCGGAAACCCGTCAGTTTCAGTTCGGCGATATGCTGGAACAAATAGATTTTACCGAAAGCATCCGCAATGCACAGATCAACCATGGGATTGACAGTTTTCATATGCGGGAAGATGATCTGAGCATCCGGGAAACGGATTTTAAGGCACAGACATCCACGGTGCTCATGATCGATATTTCACATAGCATGATCCTGTATGGCGAGGACCGGATCACACCGGCCAAAAAAGTGGCAATGGCCCTGAGCGAACTCATCAAAACCAAATACCCGAAGGACACACTCGATATTGTGGTATTTGGGAATGATGCCTGGCCCATTGAAGTAAAGGACCTGCCCTACCTGCAGGTGGGCCCCTATCATACCAATACCGTAGCAGGACTGGAACTGGCGATGGATATTCTGCGGCGTAGAAAAAATGCGAACAAACAGATTTTCATGATAACGGACGGGAAACCGACCTGTCTGAAAATCGGGAAAAGGTATTATAAAAACAGTTTTGGCCTTGACCGGAAAGTGGTTAACCGCTGTCTGAACCTGGCAGCACAATGCAAAAAACTTAAAATACCGATCACCACCTTTATGATTGCCACGGATCCCTACCTCCAGCGTTTTGTTCAGGAGTTTACCGAAATGAATAACGGGAAGGCATTTTTTGCTTCACTTGATAAACTGGGGGCGTTTATTTTTAAAGATTTTGAAAGCGGGAAAAGGAAGACTGTTTACTGATGAAACTGATGAAAGTAAAAATTCAAAAGTAAAAGAGCTTACAACAGATCAATAATCACAGTCTCGAATACTCAAAATATGTTAGTTACAATTTTTTCTATCCTATAAACAATATACGAATAGAGGAATTATTTACTTTTTACTTTTGACTTTTTTAATTACTCCTACTATGAATATACAGCATATAAAGACCCTTGGTGAACTCAAAGCCTCCGGATACAAATCCAGAAGTATAAAGGAAGAAGTCCGGCAGAATCTGATTGACCGGCTGCAGAACAATGAACCTGTATTTTCGGGGATCGTCGGATATGAGGATACCGTAATTCCCGATGTGGAAAGGGCGCTGCTCAGTAAACACAATATCCTGTTTCTGGGCCTACGTGGACAGGCCAAGACCCGGATGGCCCGACAAATGACCGAACTGCTCGATGAATACATTCCTTCCGTTGCCGGCAGTGATATCAATGATGATCCGTTAGAACCGACTTCCCGTTTTGCCCAGGAAGAAATAGCCACCCATGGAGATGACACACCCATTCACTGGATTCACCGGAGTGAGCGGTATGGAGAGAAACTGGCAACGCCTGATGTTAGTGTGGCCGACCTGATCGGTGATGTGGATCCGATCAAAGCTGCAAATCTGAAACTGAGTTTTGCAGATGACCGCGTGATCCATTATGGTATCATACCCCGTAGTAACAGGGGAATATTTGTAATTAATGAACTACCTGATCTTCAAGCCAGAATACAGGTTGCCTTATTTAATATATTAGAAGAGGGCGATATTCAGATCCGTGGATTCAAACTGAGACTTCCACTTGATATAATCTTTGTATTCACCGCAAATCCAGAAGATTACACTAATCGGGGATCAATAGTTACTCCATTAAAAGACAGAATCGAAAGTCAGATACTTACCCACTATCCCAAGAGCCTGGAACATGCCCTTGAGATCACGGCACAGGAAGCTGAGATCAGTGAAGCACAGCAGTCGAAAGTGGATATCAGCGACCTGATCAGGCGACTGATCGAACAGGTAGCTTTTGAGGCAAGAGGCAGCGAGCTGGTGGACAAAAAAAGCGGGGTGAGTGCCCGCCTCACAATTTCTGCCTTTGAAAATGCAGTAAGTGCAGCGGAAAGAAGAGCCATTATTAATAAAGAAAAACGGACCCAGGTCTGGATCAGCGACCTGGCCGGTATAATCCCCTCTATTACCGGCAAAGTGGAACTGGTGTACGAAGGCGAACAGGAAGGCCCGTTTCAAGTGGCCATGAACCTGGTGGACAAAGCGATCCGTACTCAGTTCATTCAATACTTCCCGAATCCGGATCAGTTAAAGAAGCGAAAAAACACGGGAAAACCCTCCCAGGAACAGGCTAAAGATGATAATCCCTATCGCCCGGTTACGGGCTGGTTTGATAAGGGCAACCAATTAAACATTTCTTTCAATACGCCGGACAAGGAAAAACTCATGCAGCTGTACCAGGTAGATGGCCTTCATGCACTGGTCAAAAAATTCTTCCCGGGTACCAACGACACAGAGGCCACTCTGCTGATGGAGTTTGTTTTACATGGCCTCGCCTCCTATTCCCTGATCAGTAAAAAAATGTTTGAATCTAAAGTGGAATTTAAGGACCTGATGGGCAGTATGATGAATTTCAATGAGAAGGATTTTGAGTTTGATGAGGAGAGTTGAGAGGTTAGTGTTTAGATGTTGAGGCGTTGAGGCGTTTAGACGTTGAGGCGTTGAGGTGTTTAGACGTTTAGTACAGGCACCTCACACCTCACATCTCACATCTCACTACATTCACTTCCCGTTCAAGCTCTACTCCGAATTTTCTTTTTACAGACTGCAGTATCTCCTCACTCAGATCAAATATTTCCTTCCCGGTTGCATTTCCATAATTCACCAGCACGAGGGCTTGCCGTGCATGACAACCTGCATCACCGCGGCGGAAACCTTTCCAGCTTATATTCTCCTCTGGTCCTGTATTCTCGATCAGCCAGCCGGCAGCCAGTTTAACAGAGCCGTCTGCATTCGAATAACCCACGATACCGGGAAAACGGTCTTTTAATGCGGCATTTTGCAAAGCCGGTATGGAGGGATTTTTGAAGAAACTCCCGGCATTCCCTGTCTCTTTTGGATCCGGCAATTTGGAGCTCCGGATACGGATCACGGCATCGGAAATGGCTTTAATCGAGAGTTCTTTAATGCCCATCCGCTCCAGTTCCTGTTCGATAGCACCATACCGGGTATTGAACCGGGGTGTCTTACGCAACTGAAAAGTCACATTCAATATTACAAACTGATCTTTGAATTTTCTTTTGAATACACTTTCCCGGTAACCAAAACCGCAATCGCTTTTGGTAAACGTAACCAGCTTCTGATCGTTCAGATGCCAGGCTTCCAGTCCCCAGAAAATATCCTCCAGTTCCACACCATACGCACCGATATTCTGCATAGGTGATGCGCCCACATTTCCCGGGATGAGTGAAAGATTTTCAGCGCCTGCCCAATTCCGGCTGATGCAATAGTGCACAAACTGATGCCAGTTCTCCCCGGCCCCGGCTTTCACATAAACATATTCATTATCCTCATGAACTTCCGTAATACCGGGCATTTCGTTTTTCATTACCACTCCGTTAAAGTCCCCGCACAGGAGCATATTGCTCCCCCCGCCTAATATCAGTGTTTTCAGTTGATTGCTACTGGCCGGCAGGTGCCCGGCATCCGCTATCAGCTGCTGCAGCTCTTCCGTAGTGGAGAAAGGAGAAAAATACCGGGCCCGGGCACTAATCCCAAAACTGGTAAAAGACCGTAGGGCAATATTTTCAAGGAATGGCATACGGCAAAATTAGGTCAGTTCGGGATATCATGGAATGAACTACTTTTATTCATTATTTACACTTCAAATCACCAATATGAAAAAGTGGTTTATCCTGTTTATCCTCCCCGCGCTTATTTTTTCCTGTAAAAGCAAAACTGCCACCACCTCCCCTGACGCCATAACGGCAACAGGTACACATCCCGGCTGGATCATGCAGGGAAATATTTATGAAGTAAATACCCGTCAGTATACAAAAGAAGGAACATTCAACGCCTTTGCCCGGCATCTTGACCGCTTAAAAGATATGGGAGTACAGACCATCTGGTTTATGCCTATCAATCCCATCAGTAAAAAGGACCGGAAAGGAAGCCTGGGCAGCTATTATGCCGTGGCTGATTATACTGGGATAAATCCGGAATACGGCAATCTGGACGACTGGAAAGGTCTGGTAAAAACCATACATGATAAAGGCATGAAAGTACTGATCGACTGGGTGCCGAATCATACCGGCGCCGATCATCCCTGGTTGCAATCCCATCCCGGTTTCTTTATTAAAGACAGTACCGGCCAACCGGCAACGATGTTTGACTGGACAGATACAAGGGTACTCGATTTTAAAAACACGGAAATGCAGGACAGCATGATTGCCGCCATGAAATACTGGATCAGGGAGACGGATATTGATGGCTATCGCGTTGATGTGGCCTGGAACGTACCCGGTGAATTCTGGAAAAAATGTATTCCTGCCCTTAAATCGACAAAGGCAGATCTTTTTTTCCTGGCGGAAGGCGACAGGCCTTACCTGATGACCAGCGGATTCGATGCCTATTATCCATGGGAAATGTTTAAGATGATGATCAAAGTAGCGGCGGGTGAACGTCCAGCATTTGCGCTGGACAGTATCAAGGCCAAATATGATACGGCGTATCCGAAAGAAGCCATCCCGATGTATTTCACCAGCAACCACGATGAAAACAGCTGGAATAAATCAGATTATGGCACATTCCCCGGAGCAGTTCACGCGCCATTTGCCGTATTCACCCAAACCATGGGTGGCAGTGTACCGTTGGTTTATAGCGGACAGGAAGAGCCACTGCTCCGCCCCCTGCCTTTCTTTGAAAAAGACAGTATTACATTTGGTAAACTGGTCCGGTCGAAATTTTATAAAACCTTACAGGAACTCCGTAAGAATAATGAGGCGCTGGCTGCGGATGCAACTTTCAAAAAAATAAAAGCGGGTGATGAGAAAGCGGTATATGCGTTTGTCAGGGAAAAAGCCGGAAAGAAAATACTGGTGATCCTCAACCTTTCCAAAACGGAACAGGCCATTCAACTTACAGACAAGAACCTGTTGGGTAAAGCCAGCAATGTCTTTGAGGGCAGAGAGGAAACACTTGCTGAAACAGCCTGGAAGATGGAACCCTGGGGTTTTGCCTTATACGTATATAACCCGTAAATCATGCATGCAACTCTTATCGGGGCCACCGGCCTCATTGGCGGTCATCTGCTGGAACTCCTGCTGCAGGATCCGGCTTTTGAAACAGTTCGGATATTGGTCCGCAGGCCAATAAATCTGACGCAATCAAAACTGGAAAAAAAACTGGTTGACTTTGCCGATCCTGAAGATTTCCGGCTGGCCCTCGAAGGAACAGATGTGATCTTTTGCGCAATCGGTACCACGATGAAAAAAATGAAGGGCGATAAAGAAGCCTACCGTAAAGTAGACTATGATATCGCCGTCAATGCCGCCCGGTTGGGAAAAGAATGCGGCTGTGAGAAATTTGTTTTGGTCTCGGCCGTTGGAGCTGACAGCAAAAGCCGCAATTTTTACCTGCAGTTGAAAGGTGAAATTGAAGAAGCCGTGCAGGCATCAGGCATTGAATCCGTCTACATCATGCGCCCATCATTTCTGCTTGGCAACCGGAAAGAGTTCAGGCTGGGTGAGAAAATAGCCGGTTGGCTTATACGGCCATTTGCTTTTGTTCTTCCGGCAAAATACCGTCCTGTAAAAGCGGATGAGGTGGCCAGAGCAATGATATTGGCGGTTAAACAAAATAAGTAGACGGAGACGAAGTACGCGGCTCCATCCATCATCGCGTTCCTGGCACCCGGCACCTGACACCAGGCACCCGATTAAACAGCGTCCACATCCGGTACCACCGTTACACTCCGGAAGGATGCGTGCTGATGGAGGATGGCCACCTGTTCCAGCACATCTTTTTTACATTGCTGGATGGTACGTGCATCACGGGGAAGTTTTATGAGTAATTCCATCAGGTACTGATTGCGGATACGTCCGATTACAGGCTCCGCCGGACCTACCAGGAAATGATCATACTTATTCCGCAATGCGTTTGAAAACATTAAGGCCGCTCTTTCCACAATCTCCTTCATTTTATGTTTAAACGTCAGGTGTATAGTGCGGGTAAAAGGAGGATAATCAAACTCTTTTCTTTTTTTAATTTCCTCCACATACATGGCTTTAAAATCATGCTGCTGTACAATCAGCAATAAAGGATGTTTGGGCTGCGAAGTCTGGATCAGTACTTTTCCCGTAGCTTCCTTTCTGCCGGCCCTTCCACTCACCTGTTCCATGAGCTGAAAAGCCCGTTCATTAACCCGGTAATCCGCGAAATACAATAAGCCATCGGCATCGAGAATACCGACCAGATCCACATTATCAAAATCCAGTCCTTTTACCACCATCTGGGTACCGACCAGGATATCCACCCGCTTTTGTTCAAACTGCTGTATCAGTACATCATGGGCATTCTTTCCCCGCACCGTGTCTATATCCATCCGTGCCACTTTGGCTTCCGGAAAGGTTTCCTGTAACTGTTCTTCTATTTTCTCGGTGCCGAAATTGCGTTGCACAAATTTATCACTGCCACAGGCGGCACAGGTATGAACCGGTGGATAGGTAGTGCCGCAATAATGGCAAACCAGTTTATTGCTGAGTTTATGAAAAGTAAGCGACACATCACAATGCTTGCACTGCGGAATCCAGCTGCAGACCCCGCAGATCTGATATGGAGAATAGCCACGGCGGTTTTGAAAAAGGATCACTTGTTTTCCACGGGCCAGTACTTCTTTCACTGCTTCAATCAGGGCCGGTGAGAGTATGATCTTGGTTTTATCTTTTTGGATAATACTCCGGGTATCCACCATTTGGATCGGCGGCAGCTGCAAGTCACCATACCGGGTGAATAATTCCACCAAACCGTATTTGCCGGTAGCGGCATTATAATAACTTTCCACAGAGGGTGTACCGCTGCCCAATAAAGTCTTCGCGCCAAACAATGCGGCCAGCCAGGTGGCTGCATCCCGGCCATTATACCGCGGGGCGGGTTCCTGTTGCTTAAAGGAAGGATCATGTTCTTCATCACAAATCACCAATCCAAGTTGCTGGTAAGGCAGGAAGACGGAAGACCGGGCACCCAGTATCACCCGCAGTTCCCCGTTCTTCACTTTATTCCATATCTCCACGCGTTCATTCTGCGAAAATTTGGAATGATAAATACCGATATATCCGCCAAAATGTTTTTGCAGCCGGCGGATCACCTGTGATGTCAGGGCTATTTCAGGCAACATATACAGTACCTGCTTGCCTTGCCTGATATATGTCTCAATCAGTTTTATATAAATATTTGTCTTGCCACTGGAGGTAACCCCATGCAAGAGGCAGACCGCTTTCTCTTTCAGTTTTTCCTCTACTTCCGCAAAAGCTTTCTCCTGAACCTCACTGAGATCAAAATCAATGGTCACATTTTTTGGCAGGTACCGGATGCGGTCCACCACCCTTTTCTCGGCCCGCAGAATATTTTTCTCAATCAACCCTTTCAGTTGTGCCTCCGATGCACCTGCTTTCTTCAGCAGGGCCGGCTTGGTAACTTCTCCTTCCGTTTTTATCAAATGCAGGTAGCTCAGCAACAGCTCCATTTGTTTGGGTGCTTTCGTCCAGTTGTTCAGCAGTTCCGATAATTTTTCCTCATTATCATACGCGGGGTTAAGCAAAATAAATGTATTCTTCTTTGGCGTGTAGGTCTGTTTCAAGGCCTCCCATACATAGCAGACTTTTTTATGGATCAGCCGGTTGATCACCGGGTATACATGGGAGGAGTCCAGCAATTGCTGTACCTCATTCAGGTTCAGTTCTTTTTTAATCAGCAGCGCTTCCCCGACAATATATTCATCATGATCCAATGCGGTAAAATCATCCCCGTACTCTTCATTAAACACCAGGATTGTTTCACTGGATAATTTAAAATGAGCCGGCAGGGCGGCCGCCATCACTTCTCCTTCGCTGCACATATAATAAGCGGCTATCCATTCCCACAACTTCAGTTGTTCTTCATATACCACCGGTTCCGTATCCAGCAGGTTCAGGATATCCTTGGTTTCAAAAAACTCCGGCTTTTCATCATGCAGCCTTTTCACCACCCCCGCATACTTCTTGCTTTTTCCGAGGTTCACTTCCACCCTGCAGCCGGGTTTTATTCCTTCCTCCAAATGGGCCGGTACGGACCATGTGTAGTTTTTGGGGAGCGCGGCAGGTATGATGATTTCTGCGTACAAATTAGTTCATTTTAAGGTGCCAGGTGTCAGATGCCGGGAGCCGGGTTTGGCAAACCGGCATTATATTGCTTTAACTTTTCTTCCATAATCCGGTAAACTCTTTCTCTTAATGCCGGCACATCCGCAGCGGTAAGGCCATCAACAGAAATTTCATCGAGGTAGAGTATCCGGCTGCGGCCGGGGCTCATCAGGAACAGGCTTTCATAGGGCATTCTTCTGTACGCATCCAGGAAAAGAACCGGTTTGATTGCTGTCTGCGTTTCAATAGCAACCCGGAAAGCACCATCATAAAATTCTTTAAGTGGTGCCTTGGTCATATTAAAAGTACCTTCCGGAAAGACCAACACAGAAATTCCCTTATTGATGAGCGATTTCAGGATCCGCACACTATTGGCCCGGTTGGCAGCGCTGCTCCGGTCTACCGTAACAATGGCATTCCGGTAAATAAATCCGAACACCGGCACTTTACTCATCTCCGCTTTTCCTAATGGCCTTACCGGCTGTCGGATAGCTTTGGGAATAATAGCCGCATCCAGATAAGAAATATGATTGCTGACAAAAATATACGCCTGGCTTTTATCATGCCTGGCTTCATAAATTGTTTTATGCGGCATACCGATCAGGAAAAACCAGGTATCGGCCCAGATGGTACAGAGTTTCATCATCATATTGCCACCCCTGATCCGGCCAAAAAAACTGGCCATAATACTGAAGGGGAATAAGAGCAGCATGATTACGACAAAAACAATACACGCGTAAACGGAATACACAGCTTTCAGCAACTTCATCATTCCCTTCCTCCCTTCCTGTTTTTATATTTATCATCATCTCCCGGGCAATCGCAGCGGTAATCTGTTTCCAGGTCTATTACAGTCACCACCACGGTCTTTTCATTACATTGGGCAAATACAATCCGAACCCGCTGTTCATCCCGTGTAATCCCTTCCACTGCATAGCGTGGACAACGGGCATTCTGCAGATCGCTCTTATTATAATTGATTTTTCCCTGTTGCATAATTTCCGTTACTTCCTCTTTTGAAATTTTCCGGCATTGCATCCGGCATTTCGCATGATTACTGTATTCCAGGTAAGTAGCCCGGCGGTCAAACCCTCTGTCCCTGTTATCCGGATTGGAGGCAGGGTCTTTTGGACGACGGTCATCCGTTACCACAGGCTTGGGAACCGGTGCCGGAGCCGGTGAGTTTTTACATTGCCTGATTACCAGAATGGCCAGCAACATGATTCCGATGAGCAGATAAGGAGCCCATTTCTTATTCACAGTCAAACATTTGGCTAAAATTAAGGAAAATGAGCCTGTCTGCTGAGATTGCCTTCACCTCATTTTACAGGCTCCCGGCTTCCTCGTATCTTTGCCGGCCGCTGTAAAAGGGCGGTAACCGGTATGGCAGAATCAAGAACTGTTGCCTTTCATACACTTGGCTGCAAACTGAATTTTTCAGAAACATCATCCCTGTCCCGTATGCTGGAACAGGAAGGTTTTGAGAAAAAGGAGTTTGATGAACAGGCCGACGTGTATGTAATCAATACCTGCTCTGTCACCGATAATGCCGATAAGGAATGCCGGCAACTGGTCCGCCGGATTCAGCGTAAATCCCCGGAAAGCCTGGTAGTGATTACCGGCTGTTATGCCCAGCTGAAACCCGTTGAAATATCTTCAATTCCCGGTGTTGACCTGGTACTGGGTGCGGCAGAGAAATTCAATATTGCCCGGCATATCCGTGAACTGGCTAAAGGCGATTCCGCTAAAATCTGCAGTTGTGATATTGAAGAAGTTTCCGGTTTCCATTCCTCCTGGTCCGTTAATGACCGGACCCGTACTTTTTTAAAAGTACAGGATGGCTGTGATTATACCTGCTCCTTTTGTACCATTCCCATGGCCCGGGGCAAGAGCCGGAGCGACCGGATTGAACATGTGGTGCGCACAGCAGAAGAACTGGCGGCAAGCGGTGTAAAAGAAATTGTACTGACGGGCGTAAACCTGGGAGATTTCGGAAAAGGTCCGGATGGTCAGGGTGTTCCTGCAAGTATACAGGGACGGGAAGAGAATTTTTTCGAACTGATCAAAGAACTCGATCTGGTGGAGGGCATCAGCCGTTACCGGATTTCATCCATCGAGCCGAATCTGCTGACCAATGAGATTATTGAGTATGTGGCCGGCAGCAAAAAGTTCATGCCGCACTTTCATATCCCCCTTCAGAGTGGCAGCAATAAAATACTGGGATTGATGCGCCGCCGGTACAAACGGGAACTGTATGCGGAACGGGTGGCCCTGATAAAAAAGCAAATGCCGCATTGTGCTATCGGGGTGGATGTTATTGTGGGCTTTCCCGGTGAAACAGCCGAAGATTTTGAAGAAACATTTGCATTCCTGCATGCACTGGATGTTTCCTATCTCCATGTCTTCACCTATTCGGAAAGAGACAACACTTCCGCACTCGATATACAGCCCGTAGTGCCTATGCAAACACGCAATGAACGTAATAAAACCCTGCGCAACCTGTCCTATATGAAGATGCAGTATTTCACCGGACAGCATGCCGGACAATCACGCCCGGTCCTCTTTGAACACCATGATAAAAGCGGAATGATGGAAGGTTACACGGATAATTATATCCGGATCAGCACAGCCTGGCGGGAAGAATGGGTGAATAATATTGTGCCGTGGAAATTATAAAGAAAGACGTTATTTTTGTCAGCCCGGAACGTTAGCTCAGTTGGTTCAGAGCATTACTTTGACAGAGTAGGGGTCACTGGTTCGAGTCCAGTACGTTCCACTTTTGAGGAGTTGAGACGTTTAGTTGTTTGTTGTTTAGTTGTTTAATTGTTTAGTTGTTTGGCGTTGAGATGTTGAGGCATCCCTACACCCCCTTTTCCCTATTCTCTATTCCCTATTCTCTATTCTCTATTCCCTATTCCCTATTCCCTATTCTCTATTCCCTATTCTCTATTCCCTATTCTCTATTCCCTATTCCCTATTCCCTATTCTCTATTCTCTATTCCCTATTCTCTATTCCCTATTCTCTATTCTCTATTCTCTATTCTCTATTCTCTATTCTCTATTCTCTATTTTCCCCCTGATGCAACTTTCCTACTTTTAGATTGTCTTTATTAGTACATGCAGAAATACCTGGTGACCATACAATTTGAAATGAGCGAGGAATTCATGCAACTGGTGCCTCCTCACCGGACGTATATCAATTTTCTTATAAACAAAGGAACCATTGATCATTATGCCGTCAGTATGGAATCGCATCGTTCCTGGATCACACTCAATGCATCGAGCAAGAAAGAAGTGGAAAAATTGTTGCTTAAATCCCCGCTCAGCAAATTCTGGAGCTGGGAAATTGATGAATTGTTTGTGTTTGATGGTCAGCACTACCGCCTTCCCGAGGTAAATCCCAATTAAGGTTTTACGGCCGTCTTTCCTTTTTTCTTTTCGGCCCAACGGGGTCCGGCTTTCAGGACTTTTTTATATACAGGACAGTTTTCACTATGGGCGCCCGGCAGGTACCCGGTACTCATCAGGAATTCACCCGTTATTTCACCACCCGTAAATCTGAAAGTTTTTTTAAACAGTTTTATCCATTCCTCTTTTGTCAGGGGATGATGAAGATCCAGCCAGTTGCGGAAAGACCCATGTTGCTTTTGCAGGAGCAGCAACTGTCCGGCGTTGTGTACAGCGGCTTCCACTTTTAACCGGTTGCGGATGATGCCGGCATCCAGCAATAACTGATCTTTTTTCTTCTGAGTATATCGGGCTACTTTGTTAATATCAAATCCGTCATAGGCCTTGAAAAAATTTTCTTTTTTCTTCAGAATCGTATCCCAGCTTAATCCGGCCTGGTTAATTTCCAGCACCAACCGCCCGAAGAGTTCATTGTCCCCTTCAATCGGAAAGCCATATTCAAGATCATGGTAATGACGGTGTACGGTTTCTTTACCGGCACCCAATACAAAGTCACAATAAGTAGTCGCCATCCGCTAAAAATAGAAAGAAAAATATCTAAAAATATTTTGTCTGAAAACCAGCCAACCCTTATCTTTGCCGTCCCGAAAACGGGAGTTTAGCTCAGCTGGTTCAGAGCATCTGCCTTACAAGCAGAGGGTCGGCGGTTCGAACCCGTCAACTCCCACAGAAAGCCCCGCAAAAGCGGGGTTTTTTTATGCCTGTTAAGCGGGCCGGCAGCTATTTCCGGGATCAATGAAAAGGCGGGTACCCCCTATCGTTGATTTACGTATTTGTGCCAACAAAAAGGCCCGGGACTGGTAAAATTGCCAATAGTTTATATTTTTGCAGTATGTTGAATGTTAAAACAGACGTTGAAACGGACCTCCTCAATGATACCGACCTGCTGGTCGCTGGTGAAGAGCCCTGTCACCTGATTGTATGGAATGACGAAGTAAATACGTTTGAATGGGTGATCGAGACCCTGATGACGGTCTGTGGTCACAGCCATGAACAAGCGGAACAGTGTTCCTACATTATCCATTTCCGGGGTAAATACGCCGTTAAAAACGGCACCTACGACGATCTGAAACCTTTTTGTGATGCCATTACTGAAAGAGGTATCAATGCAACAATAGAAGTGGTGGCCGGTTAAGCGCTCCCATGTCCCTGTTTATCCTTGATAAAGAAATCGTATTCCCGCCTGTGCACCTGGCCGAACCGGATGGTTTGCTGGCCTTAGGAGGCGATTTGTCGCAGGAACGTTTATTACTGGCCTACCGGCAGGGCATATTTCCCTGGTATGAAGGAGAACATATTTTATGGTGGTGTCCGGACCCACGCTTTGTGTTATACCCGGAAGAATTCAAACCCGGAAAACGGATTCTATCACTGCTGCAGGATGCACCATTTACATTTACCACCAATCAGGATTTTGCCGGCGTTATCCATAATTGCAAAACGGCAAAAAGAACCGGACAGGAAGGTACCTGGATTACAGATGAAGTGGAGAAAGCCTATACCCGCCTGCATGAAGCCGGTTTTGCCCATAGTGCGGAAGTCTGGCAGGACGATACGCTGGTGGGTGGTTTGTATGGTATCCGGCTGGGCAAAGTCTTCTTTGGCGAAAGTATGTTCAGCCTGGTCAGCCAGGCTTCCCGTTATGCATTTACCTGTTATGTACAACAGCTGATACAGGAAGGTGTACAACTGATCGACTGCCAGGTGTATACCGAATACCTCGAAAGTATGGGCGCCCGCATGATCCCGCGTACCGGTTTTATTCAGCAGGTTCAGAACCTTGTTTCCAGGTAATGAGGCAGCATAGCCTTCCAGGTATTCCAGTCATGCGGCCATTCAGTACCCCAGATATCCAGCTCATACCCGATTCCCTTATCATAGAGAATTTTGGCAAACCGGCCACTGCTGGACGGGTCCTCGTAGGGACCACTGCCGCTTAAGATATGCACGTGTCCGCTCTGACGGATTTGTTCCAATACAGTATGATCGGTCAGGTTCGGCATATAATGCATCGGACTGTTGAAATATACATCTTCATCATAGTGTCCTTTGCTGTATTCGGTAAGATCATAAACGCCGCTCATGGCAATTACTCCATTTATAAGATCGGGACGTTTCAGAAACAGGTTCATACTGTGCAGGGCGCCAAAGGAAGCGCCACAGGTTATGATGGGAGTACCCGGACTTGTCTGATTACGGATAAAGGGCACCACTTCATTGTACACATAGTGATTCCATTGCTGATGCCGCCATGTTTTGTGCTTCGGATGTACCTGATTGTTCATCCAGCTGTCATTATTGATACTGTCAATGGAAAACACTTTTACCTTTCCCTCATTAATGGGACCTGCTATATGATCCAGCAACTGAAAACGTTCATACTCGAGATAATCGGCTGCCGCAGTGGGCACCAGTAATAAAGCAAATCCGTAATGGCCATAGGTGGCAATGGGCATTTCTTTCTCAAGTGAAGGGCTATACCAGGATGTGATTTCTTTATGCATAGTATTCTTTTAAAAACCGGCTGAAATAAATTCCTGCGAAGGTAACCGGAAAACAGCAGAGGCTTCCATTCCGGTATTATTCTTGTCACAAACAGGTAGCAGCAGTACCCCGGAAAATATTTCCGTATTTTTTCTTGGTGAATTACACAAGTACTATTACCTTTAATTAACAGTATTTTTACTGGATTTAATAATACGTATATTTACTTATATTTTTATATTAATTTAGTAATCAAATATTTAAACTCTCCACTATCCTATCAGCCCTAATTTCCGGCCTTTGTAAAAATCCGAGATCACGAAAACCCTATTAGGACCTGGCGCATTGCCGGGTTAAGGACAAATAAGCTGATTAGTTTATGAATGCTGAACCAATCCGTATCATGCTGGTGGATGATCATTCACTGGTGCGGGAATCCTGGAAAATATTACTGGAAAGTAATCCCCGGATAAAGGTCATTGCAGATTGTGAAACCAGTCATATGGCACTGGAACTGGTATCCTCACTGGATCCGGAAATAATTCTGCTCGACATAAACATGACTCCGGTTAACGGTTACCTGCTGGCCCGTCAGTTACTGGAAAAAAAGCCAACGGTAAAGATCATCGGACTCTCTGTTAATCACCAACCCAAAAACGCCACCCAGATGCTGGAAGCGGGGGGAAAAGGATTTATCACCAAAACCTCCACCCTCGATGAAATCATTGCCGGAATTATTGCAGTCCACCGGGGTGAAATTTACATTTGCCAGGAAATCCGTCGCAATCTGCCTCCGGCCTGAATACCTTCCATAGCGGCCCGATTTACCCGTCGTGATTCTGTGCAAATATGGTAAATTTGCGCCCTCAGGCTTCAGTCCTGCCCCGGCAGAAAAGAACTGAAGACGTAAGGCAGCAACTATGGAATTAAGTAAAAACTTTGAACACCAGGCAGCAGAAGAAAAATGGTACCGGCACTGGCTCGATAAACAATATTTTCACAGTGAACCGGATGATCGGGAACCCTATACGGTAGTGATCCCGCCCCCCAATGTGACCGGCGTGCTGCACATGGGGCATTGTCTCAATAACACTATTCAGGATATTCTGGTCAGGCGTGCCCGTATGCAGGGAAAAAATGCCTGTTGGGTACCGGGTACCGACCATGCTTCCATTGCCACGGAAGCTAAAGTGGTACATATGCTCCGTGACAGGGGTATTGCCAAATCCACCCTCAGCCGTGAAGACTTTTTAAAATATGCCTGGGAATGGAAAGAGAAATACGGCGGCATTATCCTGCAACAGCTGAAAAAAATGGGCTGCAGTCTTGACTGGGACCGCACTTCCTTTACCATGGATCCGGATTATTACCAGTCCGTAATCAATGTTTTTATTGATCTCTATAAAAAAGGCTATATCTATCGTGGCAAACGCATGATCAACTGGGATCCGCGGGCCAAAACGGCACTGAGTGATGAAGAAGTAATCCGTAAACAAACCCAGCAGAAACTGTATCATCTGCGGTACAAACTGGATGTACCCGGAGATGAGTATGTCGTTATCGCCACCGTTCGCCCCGAAACGATTATGGGCGACACTGCCATCTGTGTACATCCCGATGATGAGCGGTTTCAACACCTGCAGGGAAAGTTTGCCTTTGTACCCCTGATCAACCGCAGAATACCGATCATAACGGATGACTATGTGGCGATGGATTTTGGTACCGGCGCCCTGAAAGTAACACCGGCGCATGACATGAATGATAACCAGCTGGGACAAAAACACGGGCTGGAAGTGGTGGATATCTTCAATGAAGACGGCACCCTGAATGCCGACGCGCAAATCTATGTGGGCGAAGACCGGTTTGAAGCGCGTAAAAAAATCAGTAAGGAACTGGAAGAAAAAGGCTACCTGATTAAAACAGAGGAATACAGCAGCGAAGTAGGTTACAGCGAACGCACCGATGTGGTGGTGGAGCCCAGGCTCTCCCTGCAATGGTGGGTGGATATGAAAAAAATTGCCGGCCCCGCACTGGATGCCGTAATGAATGATGAAATAAAATTCTATCCCGCCAAGTTCAGAAATCTGTACCGACACTGGATGGAAGGCATCAAAGACTGGTGTATCTCCCGCCAGCTGTGGTGGGGGCACCGCATACCGGCCTGGTATGATGAGGCAGGAAATGTGTACGTAGCCGCAACCGAAGAAGAAGCAAGGCTGCAGGCTGCGGGCAAAACGCAACCGGGCGCTGGCACGGGGATCACAGGACTTACCTTAAAACAGGATGATGACTGTCTCGATACCTGGTTCTCTTCCTGGCTCTGGCCCTTTGAAGTATTTAAAGGATTAAGCAAGCCGGGCAATAAGGATGTGGAATATTACTATCCCACCAATACATTGGTAACCGCTCCTGAAATCATCTTCTTCTGGGTGGCCCGGATGATTATGGCCGGATATGAATACAAAGGACAAAAACCTTTTAATGAAGTTTATTTTACCGGTATAGTAAGAGACAAACAGGGCCGTAAAATGAGCAAGAGCCTGGGTAACTCACCTGATCTCCTGGAAATGATTGATCAGGACGGAGCCGATGCCGTTCGTTTTGGTATCATGATCTCCTCCCCCGCCGGTAATGACCTGATGTGGGATCCTTCCGGTAATGAACAGGGTCGTTTCTTTATCAATAAAATGTGGAATGCCCTGAAGCTGGTGAAAATGTGGGAAGGACGACAGGAAGACAAAGAACCGGAGAACCATTTCGTCACAGACTGGTTTGACAACCGTCTGAAAGAAGTTCGGGCCCAGCTGGATGAACAATTTGCCGATTTCCGCCTGAGCGAATCGCTGAAAACAATCTATTCGCTGATCTGGGATGATTTCTGCTCCTGGTACCTGGAATGGGTTAAACCCGGTTTTGAACAACCCATTTCGAGAACGGTCTATGAAAAAACGGTTGGCTATTTTGAGGAGCTCATGCAACTGCTTCACCCCTTCATGCCCTTTATAACGGAGGAAATTTATCACCAACTGAAAGACCGTAACGATGACCTGACGGTAAAATTATTTCCGGGCAATGCCTCAGCGGATAAAAAACTTCTTTCCACTGCCAGTTTACTGAAAGAAGTGATTACCGCCATCCGCGATGCAAGGGTAAAAGCACAACTGAAACCGAAAGACAGCATCCGGCTGCATATCCAGTCAGAAAACCCGGAAGCCTATTCGCCGATCCTCTCTATCCTGGCCCGGCAGATCAATGCGGAAACCACCGGTTTTGCCAGCGAAACGGTTGCCAGCAGCATCACCGTTGTGGTACAGAAAGATAAATTCTACCTCGAGACAACCACCGTGCTGGACAACACCGTACAGCAGCAGCAATTACAGAAAGACCTGGACTATCTGAAGGGCTTCCTGGTGGCGGTGGATAAGAAATTATCCAACGAGCGTTTTGTGCAAAATGCCAAACCTGAAGTAATTGATATGGAAAGGAAGAAAAAAGCAGATGCGGAAGAAAAGATAAAAGTGATTGAAGAAAGTCTGGCTTCCCTGAAGTAGACAATACATCAGAAAAAACACAGACGGACACTTCAGTCATTGGCTGAAGTGTCTTTTTTTAATAAAAAATAATGTGAAAAAAAGGATTCTGTCAGTCATACTGATGCTGGCCGTATATAACGGCCAGGCACAAGTGAACAATGGGGAATACCGGATACTTCGTTCGCTGGAAAGTAACCGTACTGCCGGCGGGATCCGCCTGCACAAGAACCTGTCAAAAATAAACGGCGCTTTTTGCTTTGGCGTACCGGCGTCCCTGTTTGTTGCCGGTCTGATTAAAGAAGATAAATCACTCAGAGAAAATGCCCTGTATATTACAGAAAGCATACTGGTTTCCACCGTGATTACCTGGGGAATGAAAGAAGCCGTGGGACGGAAACGGCCGGCGGAATACGACCCAACCTTTACGGCAGTGCTGGATAACCGGAATAACTCCTTTCCCTCCGGACATACGTCCGAGGCCTTTTCCATGGCCACTTCCCTGGGAATAAAATACCCGAAATGGTATATCCTGGTGCCCGCGTACGGGTATGCCGCCTTAACCGGTTATTCCCGGTTATACCTGGGGGTTCACTACCCTTCGGATGTGCTGGCCGGCGCCATTACCGGCAGCGGCAGTGCCTGGCTTACCTGGAAAGCCAATCAATGGCTGCAACGAAGCAAACAGCGGAAAACAAAACCGCTCCCGTTGCTTTAACGCGGGAAGATACTCACCGGCATTACCAACTCAAACAGTACCCCTTTATACCCGTCAAACTGATCGCGGTCAAGCAACTGGCTCAGCCGGATACCGAATGTAAGCGGGTATTGGTTCCACCATTTTGTATCGGCAAACACCTCCCCCCCCACGCTGCGCTGGTCACGGAATTGCTGTTTATTGACAGAATATACCCGGGTAAAATCATAAAATGCGTTTACACGTATCCGTTGTATATATAAAATATTGGCCAGTCCCCAGTCCGGGCACCAGAGCGGAAAATGATAATTGGCACTTGCTTTCCACATCCGGGTGAAAAACCGGCCGGTATAACCCCGGGAATACGGGAAACGATTGCCAAAAGACACTTCCCCCAAGGTATCCCTTTCCTGCCAGGCACCGGTTAAGATGAGATTATGTGTTGACAACAGGCCCGGTACGTACAGGGAAGCCGTGGCATTGAACTGCCGGGCATCATACCGGGACACAGCATGCCGGAAAGAGGCGGACAAAGAGTACGCCACCCTTGGATAAATATGTTGTGCAGCCCGTTGGATCTGCTCTGACCAGGAAATGGCATGAGACAGATAACTGAAAGATGTGGCGCCCAATGAATCCTTATAAAACCCCTTATTGAATTCATTGCGCAACACATAGAAACTGCTCAATGAAAAATTCTTAAATGTTGTGCCACTGGTATAACTCAGCGGCAGCGTGAGCCCGATGCGGCTGTCCAGTTGATTCCAGGTGCGGATCCGGTTGCCCAGCGGCACATCCCGGTTAAATGTATATTCGGTACCCGCACTGAGATAGGGGAACCCGGCCCCATATATACCGCTGAATCCGACAGCACTGGTTTTTTCATTCTGATTATACAGGTAATACAATTCTGTCTGCAGGGTATTCAGTACATTTTCCCCGTACAGTGAGAAAGTGAATTCCGGGTCTTCATAATAGGGCCTCCAGCTATGGAAATTAAACAGGCCTGTTCCCTTTTTGTATGACTGTACCGTGAACTGCCGGTCAGGCATTCCCGGCAATAATTCAACCGGTTCTTTTGAATGGAGCGCAACAGGAAAGGCCGGGGCCAGGTTATCGGTAACAGCAGCGGCCACTTCCTGCCATTCCTGCTGATTAATTGGCATTTGCTGTAACTGATATCCTTCGGCTGTAAATACTGACCAGGTCAGTTGCTGATCACCGGCATTCACGAAATATTTGCCATCCGTTCCTCCTGTGACCCGGTAAATTTTCCGGTTATCCAGCCGCAGGGCAAACACATCATCATTACCCTGATAGGAAGCCGTAAAATAAACGATCCCATTCTTCACATTGGGATAGCCCAGTACATTAAAAGAGGGAGACGTTAACCGGATTGTAACCCCGGAATGAATATCGGCCGATGCCAGGGCCATTTTTCCATCGCGTAACCTGACCGCCGTTATCAGTGTTTTATCATCTGCGAATTTAGGATCCGTAAACAGGCTTATCTCGGTGGACTGAATCCGTTGCAGTACCTGTCCGTTACCGGCATCGAGTATATGGATTTCAGATTTCCCGGCAGTTGTTACCTGCACGGCCGCCACGCGGCTCCCATCCGCTGATATATCGGGTGTGAAATATTTCGAACGGGAACTGATTTTTTGCTGCCGGCCGGTGGCCAGGTCCAGTACTTTAATTACACTGTAATCTTCCCAGCCCCAGCGGGGATGTCGTTCATAAGCAGCATATACAATCTTTCCGTTTCGGTAACTGAATTGTTCATCTATGGAAATATCCCTGACTTTTATTTTCCGTTCCCCGTTCGCATCCCGCAGGTAAAAAGCTGGCCGTTGACGATAACTGGATTTTAAATAAACCAGCGAATCTTTACCCGCATTATAAGGAAAGAAATAACTGGTGACATACGAATGTGTAACCGGGGTGATAAAATGCTGTGCCGTATCGGTTATTTTCTGTTGCTGCCGGTACCAGGCAAAGGCCTCTTTGCGAAATGTTTTATAATCCACCCCGGCGTATTTTTTCACTGCCGCCTGAAAAGGATACACCAGGCTTTTAAATGCGCTGGCATCCGTTGTTACCCGGGTCCAGAAATCATCCCCGTATTTTGAGCGGCCATAATTCACCAGCAGGTAGCCGAGGTGATAATGACTGGGCACGTAATCTTTAAATGAGCCATTCCGGAGTTTCATCCAGCTGAATTTTTTACCCGCTTTCCAGAGTGCCGGATAAGCGTTCATAAATAAAGGAAGACGACCTCTTCCCTGCTGGCTCAATACGGTTTCCTGGTATACCGCATCCCCTTCATAAAACCAGTCAGGTACAGAAGCGTTGATAGCCAGTGCGAAGCCTTCTTCACCAAACAGGGTTTTCATCACCCGGCTGGCCCCGTTATTAAAATTATTAAACTGCTGCACATGCCGGTATTCATGCAGGGCCAGCTGATCGGTCCAGCTGATACTCCCCTGTCCGAAATTGTTCATATCGGGCGTAAGAAAAAATTCACTGCGGTAAGGACCAAGCTGCACATATCCGTTCGGTATTACGGTCCGGTTCTGTAATACGATATCAATTTTCTTCAGTTGATTACCCAGGCTGACCGGCTTTTGTGCAGCCAGTCTGTGTACGATGGCGGCCACCCGGCTGGCCTGACTGTCCAGTCCGGCTGGAAAAATAATTCTGGCCGTATCGCTGTTGATCTGTTTCCATTTTACAGAAGGCGGGTTTCCCCCAAACTCCTGGGAAAAAACCGGGAGTGCATATAAAAAGAAAATACCGGTCAGGAATTTCCGCATATAACTCGATTTACGGTGAAAGTTACGGAGTATATTTTTTTAAACTTCATTACCCGGCCGGCTTTGTTTACTGGTACGGGGCTGAACATATCCGTTTATCTTTGCTGTATGGCAGAAGATCTATCCATCAGTAAAGGCAGTAAGGAAGAACAATACCAGTCACTGATCCCCCAGATAAAAGGACTCCTGGAGGGAGAAAGCGACCTGATCGCCAACCTGGCGAATGTGGCCGCGGCATTAAAAGAACAGTTTGGCTGGCTCTGGGTTGGCTTTTATCTGGTAAAAAATGAGGAACTGGTACTTGGCCCCTTTCAGGGCCCTGTGGCCTGTACCCGTATCAGGAAAGGCCGTGGTGTATGCGGCAGCAGCTGGGCACAGGCAACTACCCTGATTGTTCCGGATGTGGAATTGTTTCCCGGACATATTGCCTGCAGCAGCAGTTCCCGCTCTGAGATCGTATTGCCCTTACTTAAAAACGGGGAAGTGACGGGCGTATTGGATGCCGATAGTAGTTCACTGAATACATTTGATCAGACAGACCAGTATTACCTGGAACAAATAATAGCCATGTTAGCATTATGATTACCCGTTCTATCAGGGTTTACGGAAGAGTACAGGGTGTGTTTTACCGCCGGTTCACCCACGATCAGGCAATAGCGCTTGGCCTTACCGGTGAGGTAAAAAATATGCCCGACGGTTCCGTGCATATTATCGCTACCGGTCTTCCGGAGACTTTGGAACAAATGGCCAACGCATGCCGCATGGGTCCGCCAAGGGCTATCATCAGTCATCTTGAAATAACAGACCTGCCCCTGCAATCGTTTGTTTCCTTCCGGATTCTCAGATAAAAGTACGGCTTCAACTATAAAAGCTTTGAAAATCAAGAAACCCTGTCTATTTTTATCCCGTCTCCGGAAGGAGTTGAATCTTGTATTTTATCATTTAAAACCATCTTATGTTTAAACTCACGAACCCGGGTATAACCCGCATGCGCCTCCCCATCATTGCTCTGCTCCTCACCCAATCCATTTTATTTATCAGTTGTAACGATGACACAAAAGTGGCCGACGGTCAGGGCGCCCCAGAGAAAAAAGAATTTTCGATGAATTGTATCACTCTGACCAAAGCACAGTTGCAGGTCTGGGTTGACAGTGGCTGGACCAAACCAGAAAATCCCGGCCGGATAAAAACCCTGTTGCTGCAGTTTTATTCTGCGGATGCCGGCAGTATGAACACGAATATGCAACTGACCGCTTATCCCGGTACTTCGGCAACCGATGTGAAAATCAGTGGCAACACCCTGCTGGCAACGGACAGTACCTGCAAACCGGTAAAATTCAGTGGCCGCGTGATCCTCGCCAATAACCTGGCGGAACTGGATTCACTGAAAGTGTTTAACGCTGATGGCACATTAAAAGATTTTGACTTTGTCCGCTTTACTCCACAAACATTCAGCCGTAATACGGCTTATGTCACATTTAATGCTGAAGTGGTGAAGAAAGGTGGTGAATTGGAAAGTGGTGCAGGCGGTCCAACTCAACCATGTCCGCCATTTTGCTGCCCACCGAGATGTGATGAAGATGGAACAAATTAATGATGTCTGTATTTAATTTAATAATGAAATGGTCGGAGGTATGGCCTTTGCTAATATCTCTGATCATTTTTTTGTTTTACACACAAAAGGAAAAAGAAATCACCATTATTGCATGGCTGGTTCTATTAACAGGGCTATTGCATTTTTTAGGAACAAGCATTTCTTTATATACGTACAAATTCCCGGATGAGCTGAAAAACAATAATGCTTTATATAATTTAATCGCCTTTCTTAAGCCTGTATTTATTGGCTATTACCTGTTACAACTGGAACAAATAAAGCAATACAACTACCTGAAAATTATATACGCCGTTTTTATAATTTTCTTTTTCATAAACTTCATATTTATTGAAGATTTTTCCATGTTCAGCTCAAACATGGTTATTGCGGAGAGCATATTGTTATTACTTTTCAGCCTAACATTTTTCCTGACTGTCATTATTGATGATAACATTCCATTACCGGTACTGCATCCGGCTTATTTTATCTGTGCAGCGATTGGACTTTTCGAGAGTATTAATTTTTTTATCTACTTATTCATATTCCCGGTTTATAATATGAATGCCGAATTTGCTGATTTATTGATGAAAGTATCCGGATACGCATACATCATATATGGCCTTTTGCTCGCTACCGGTTTTTATGTAAACAGAAAAGATATGAGATTTTTTAAATCAAGAAAGATTTCAAATGAATAACAAT
>Ga0075163_10001770_pt1 | contig 29165 bp, 10 predicted proteins | sample JI1023141ADNA_FD_71478 | JGI IMG/M metagenome (GOLD analysis project Ga0075163, IMG submission 71478) | Wastewater effluent complex algal communities from Wisconsin, to seasonally profile nutrient transformation and Carbon sequestration -... | ecosystem: Engineered > WWTP > Effluent > Algae...
CAGCGGGCTGGGCAGCGGGTTGCCGACCGAGAAGTCGACGAACTCGACGCAGGTCTCGGTGAAGTCGCCCGACTGCAGGCGCACGCGCAGCCCGAGCACGAGGTCGGGGTCGACGAGCTTCTCGCTGAAGGTCGAGTCGAGGCTCAGCGACTCGAAGGCCGCGTTGGCGAGGCTGGTGTAGGGCAGCCGATAGCCGAATTTGAGCGCGTCCGGCTCGCCGGCCGGGGTGATCGAGCCCGGCAAGCCGACCAGGGCGCCGGGGCTGAATTGGCGGCCGGCGTTGACGGCGGCGGTGACGGCGGTGGCGAGCGAGGCGGGGTAGCGGCCCTCGACGCCCTCGAGCTCGAACACGGAGCCGTAGGGCTGCGGCGGCACGGTCTTCTGGCGCAGCCGCACGCGCTCGACGTCGAGGCGCTTGTAGATCTCGGCGATGACGCAGCCGCGGGTGACCGGCGGCACGGGGTCGCAGATCTTGCCGATGGTGATGACAGGGTCGCCGGGCAGGTCCTCGCCGCCGGACGGCAGGTTGCGCGACCACGGCGCGAGGTTCCAGTCGAGCAGCGCGAGGTCCCAGCCCTCGTGCTCGCCGCTGAGCGGCTGGCCGGGCTGGCCGAGCGGGGCCTTGTGCGACGGCAGCCACCACGTCGACACCCAGTCCTCGGTGGTGAGGACGTTGGCGCCCTCCTTGAGCGTGACGCGCTTCAGGCGGTAGAGGTACTTGAGGCGCGTCGAGCCCGACCAGTCGTTGCCGGGCCAGCCGTTGGACGGGTTCGGCTGGAAGCCGCCCGGGGCGAGCGCGAGGCTGATGCGGTGGCTGAAGTGGAGGATCGGGCAGACATCGGGCCACGCGGTGTTGGCCGCGGTCAGGCTGTCGACCGTGTTGGCGTCGGCGACGACCCGGGCGTGGGTGTCGGCCAGCGAGACCCCGGACACGAGGTCCCCGGGCGGCGGCGCGGGCACGGGCGTGCTGCCGTCGATCGTGAACTCGACGCAGCCCTCGATGTCGAAGAAGAAGAAGCTGACCTTGCCGCAGAACTTCCCCTTCAGGTAGCTGCCGTTGTCGGCGAGGCGGATGGTGACCTCGCCGCTGACGGAGATGCTGACGATGACGAGGCGCAGCTCGCCCTCGACATGCGCGAGGCCCATGACCACGAACGGCCGGGTGCCGAGGCCGACGAGGAAGGTCAGCGAGGCGCGGAGATAGATCGGGCCCCCGCCCCACTTGAAGCCCCAGCCGGCGCCGAAGCCGATCGAGAAGCCGGTGAACGAGAAGTCGGCGTTGCCGCCGAGCGACGGGAGCTCGCGCTCCTCGACCATGAAGTACGCCCAGCACTTCTGGTCGAGCAGCCCGGGCAGCACGGTCAGCGACACGGGCTCGCCGGAGCGGCCCATCTTGCCGTCGCTGCCGATGCGGACGTACGCGCCGATCGGGTTGTCGCCGAGCGGGAAGTAGGCCCCGGCGGGGATCTTCAGGCTGAGCAGCCTCGGGATCTCGTAGCTGCCGCGCACGCCGAGCGCCACGCCGTCCGCGTCGACCGCGACCAGGCCGAGCATCTTCAGGCTGCTGACGTTCTTGTCGCCCTTCTCCTTCGGCGCGCCGTCGGGCTTGCTGACGAACTTGGCGTCGATGCCGAACACCACGCTGATGTCGGGGAAGCCGACCGCGAGCATGCCGGTCGCGTTGAACGAGAAGCCGGCGTCGGGCAGCGTGCCGATGATCGCGCCGAGGCCGAGCGCGTACTGGCCGGCGCACGGCTCGTACTTGTCCGTCTCCGCGGCGCAGTACCACGCGAGCTCGCGGTCGACGGGGTCGGTGCCCGGCGGGAGCTTGCGCTTGCCGCCCGACACGAACCGGCCGAGAAAGCCGTAGATGCCGAGGCCGGTGCTAAACAGCGGGATGCCGGTGGCGAAGCGGACGCCGGCGGAGATCATCGTCATCTTCGGGTCGATGACGAGCGCGCCCCAGGCGCTGATCTGGGCCGGGACGATGGTGATGTCGAGGGCGGCCGAGATGTCGCCCTGGGCGCCGACCTTGAGCTCGCCGCCGCCGTCGATCACGCCGGGCACGTCGATGCGGGCCCCGAGGCCGCGCAGCTCGACGGTGACCCCGCCGAGGCCCTGGCCGGGCTCGATGGTGATGCGCACGGTCGCCTTGGTCACCTCGATGACGCCGAGGTCGAGCGCGAAGGCGAGGTCGATCTCGAACCAGATCGAGCCGACGCCGAGCCGGACCTCGGTGACGCCGAGCAGGTCGCCGAGCACCCCGTTCATGGTCCAGCGCCCCGGGTCCGCGATCTGGAAGTCGGCGTCCTCGAAGATGAGCTCGAGCTGGTCGAGCCCGGTCTTGGCGTTGTCGATCATGACGCCGATGTTCTTGTAGCGGACCTTCACCGGCTGGGCGGTCTGCACGAAGCTGTTGGCGACCGCGAGGTCGACCGTGTAGTCGCACATCAGCTTGGTGCGGCTGCCGGTGCCGTCCTCGGGCGCGCGCAGGTGGTGCTCGAGCTCGATGCGCTGCACCGTCGCCCTGGCGTCGCTGATCAGGTTGACCTGGGTGACCGCGACGCAGGCGGTCAGCAGCGCGGCGACGCGGACGGCGTCGCCGGCCGGGTCGTCGGTCTCCATGTCCTTGAGCAGGGCCGGGCCGAGGCCGAGCGCGACGCCGAACGCGAGGGCGCCCGGGCCTCCGCCGCCGACGAGGTCGAACAGGCCGCGGTCGTCGCCGGGCGTGTCGAGCGAGATGTTGATGATCGTCTCGCCGCTGCGCGGGTCGTAGGCCAGGCGCCCGATCAGCTCGTAGACCATCGGGTCCTGCGTCGCGCCGGTGACCGGCTGCGGGGTCACGGTGCCGCCCTGGGGCCCCGGGACGGCCAGCTCGTCGGCGGTCCAGCCGACGCGCAGCTCGACGAGCGTGGGGATGGCGTCGCTGGCGTTGACGAAGGTCGGGCTGTCCCACTTGGCGCGGACACGGACCGAGTAGCCGAGCGTGTGCTCGTGCGGGGTGAGCACCGCCGCGCCGGTGCGGTCGGAGCCCGGCTGGAGGGCGGTCCGGCGCTTCGGCGAGCCGGGCACGACGGTGCCCTGCTTGGCGGCGGCGGCGGCCGCAGGGACGACCGCGTAGATGTCGACGCCGCGGTACTCCTGGCGCTCGAGCTGCTCGTGGGCCCAGGCGGCGCGGGTGTTGGCGTCGGGGTAGATGCTCTTGATCTGGAAGACGTTGGCGGTCCGGCCGGCGAGGTCCTGCTCGTCGGCGGGGTCCGTGTAGTCGGCGGGCTGCGTCAGGAACGCGTCGTGGACGCTGCCGGGCGTCTGCTCGCCGCGGGCGTAGATCAGGTCGTCGGTGATCATCCCGTTTTGCAGCGGGAGCCCGAGGAGCAGCGACTTGCCGATCGCGGCCCGGCGGACGGCGAGGTCGGCGTTGTAGGCGTCGGTGCCGAGGTCGCAGCAGCGCCCGATGACGACGAACTTGGTGCCCGCCGGCAGCGAATGGGTCCACACGGACAGGAACGCCGCCGAGAACGGGCGCATGTTCTCGTCGTCGTCGGCCGGGTCGGCGTCGACGCCGTTGGCGGTGGCGTAGGGGAACGGCTCGGGGCGGCCCCACGGGTCGTCGGGCGTGGAGAAGAAGCTGCGGATGGACCGCGCGTCGGTGCGGTCGAACTCCATCAGGACGCGCAGGTGGAGGACCTCCCGCGTGGTGATCTTGTCCTCGGGGCTCAGCTCCAGCAGGCCCTCGACGAGCACGCCCTCCGGCGCGCTCAGGACCCCGAACTGGTCGATGCTGCCGTTGTCGACGTTGGCGCTGCTGCCGGCGCTGCGCCCGGCGACGTCGTGCCAGTGGTCGAGGCTGTACGAGCCGACGATCTCGTTGAGCTTGACCTGGGCGCCATTCACGTCGAAGACGCCGACTTCGCAGCCGATGATGAGCGCGCCGTCGTCGAGGGCCACGATCTCGATGTGACGGGTCTGGCTGCTCACGTCGGTCAGGCGCAGGATGTGGCGGCCCGGGGACCAGGTGACGGGCGGCGTGAAGTGCTCGCCGTAGCCGACGCTGTAGCCGGCGCTGTAGTTGCCGTCGTAGAACAGCATCCACTTGAGACGTGACAGCTCCGTCGGGTCGGAGGGGGCGGTCGGGACCGCCGTGAACGTGATCCCGCCGAGCGCGACGACGCTGCCGGACACCGAGGTGGCGTTCTCCTGCGCGACGCCGTTTTGCGGCGTGACCTTGATGCGCGGCGGCGGCTCGACAGGCGCGCCCTGCTCGCGCTGGATCGCGAAGGTGACCTCGGGGGTGTTGACGAAGGTCCCGTCGTCCGCCGGGACCAGGCTGCGCATGCGCAGGACGGCGCCCTCGGTGTCGGGGGTGACCGTGAACCAGGGGGTCTGGTTGCCGCCGATCCACGTCCGCTGGCCCGGCAGCTTCCAGCTCACGGCCTTGTTGGGCCCGGGGTTGATGACCGCGTGGATGCGGGCGATGCCGACGCTGCTCTCGGCGAGCTGCACCTTGTAGACGCGCCCGGCGCCGGTGTAGGGGCACGCCTTCACGCCGGTGGAGGTGTCCTGATAGAAGGCGACCGTGCCGGGCAGGGGTTGCTGGCCGATCTCGACGCTGGCCTCGCCCTGGAAGCCGGACGGGTTCAGGCCGATGAGCACGTCGCTGATGCCGAGCGTGACGTCGCCGAACACCGGCAGGTCGCGCGGCAGGTACAGCGACGCCTCCTTGATCGCCAGGCCCTGCCAGTCGGGGCCGTGGCTGCGCGCCTCGATCTCGGCCGGGGTGTAGACCGTCGACTGGTCCCACACGACGCGGTCGATGGTCATGCCGAGGCCGCTCGAGTGCAGCAGCATGTGCCGCGGCGAGAGGTTGAACTCGAGCACCGTGCCGATCGTGTCGGTCGGGCTCATCGGGTTCGGCTTCGCGATCAGGTTCAGGTTGGTGCCGGCGGCGCCGCCGGTGATCTGCAGCACGCCGCTGCCGAGCAGCTGCACGCCCGCCCTGGTCGGGTCGCGCTTCAGGTAGCCCGGGGACCCGGGGCCGACGTCGCAGCGCACGGCCGGCTGCGCGACGGGCAGCACCACGCCGACCTGGTCGAGGAACAGGTCGAGCTGCCACAACGTGCTGTCGGGCTCGAGGTTACCCGCACCCAGCGCCACGCGGTCGTGCGTGAACTGGAACGGCACGCCGCGGTTCAGGCCCGGGAGGACCAGCGGGAAGCCCTGCGGCAGGACGAGCCCGGCGTCGGTCGCCGACTGGACCAGGCCGTGGTGGACGAAGAATCGCCCGGATGTGAAGGTTCGGTGCTCGACGATCGCCAACAGCTCGATGAAAGCATTGACCTGCGCGGGGATGAAACCCTGCAGGCCGGCGGGGATCTGAGCGATGAGGTCGAGGACCGTGATTCCGCGTGTAATTGGCATCGGGCGACTCCATTCCGCACGGAGATGAGGCGCAGCTGAGCGCCGCACCCGTCGCTTGCGGGGCGCATGTTTCGTCACGACCGTGCGGGCCACTCGAGGCCGACGGCCAGCAGGCCGACATCGGCTCGACGTCGCTGTCGCGGTCTGTTTCGGCCGTCAGGACCGATCCACCGCGAGCTTCGACGCCGCGCGTCTGCCGAGGAAATCAACTCACATCCAGAGGATACGAGCGGCCTTCGGGCGCTCCTAGCCTCCCGCGATATCGTGATCAAGATCGAGGAATGATCATGGCGGTGCCGGGCCCGCCGGTTGAACAAGGTGAACCTATACGAGTGATTTTCTGCGATCAACATATTTTTTCGACCGCGTTCGCGTCGGACCGCACATGCAGAGCCCGCATGATTGGGTCGCGCGCCCGGGCCCGCGATCTTCTATTACATCGATAAAGCGGGGACCGCGAAACAACAGTGTGGGCGCGGAGCCCCCGAACGACCCCGCCCGGGCGGCCCGGCTGGCCGCCCGACATTGTGTGATCGCCGCGGCTCGCAACGATCGTCCATTGAACCTCGGGGCCGGGTTAGACGGCCCCGAGACGCGGCCTCGGGGCCGAGCAGAGCATTGCGATGATGCTGTCAGATTGCGCATGGCGATAGCGAGCCCTCATGGGACACGGAGGATACGAGGCGGCGCCGCGGATGGCGCGCCGCGGACCTCGCGTCGGTCGCATGAGATGTGACGCCGGGCGGGAGAACAATTGCCGGGAAATGTAGTGGACTCGTGGGCCGATAACAGGTCCGTGAGCAGGTGGCGCACGGGCCGCTGGCGCCGAATGCGTGCATTTCGCCGATGCGGCCGCGAGGCTGATCTGCCCGCGCCGGCGACCTACCAGTCGAGCGGCCGGAGATCGAAGGCGCGGGGCGGTCAGCGCGTTCATGGTGGGCTTCGCGGCGGACCTTGACGGTCATGGGGACGATACCTCATCTTGGATGGTCGGCCCGCGAGAGTGGATGTCGAGGTAAGGAGCAGCGGATGTCAGTGCAGGACAGCTCGTCGCTGGAAGATTGTGCGGAGCTGGAGATCTCGCTCACCAGGTCGGAGTCCGGCGAGGGATCAGACCGGTTCATCGTACAAATGCGCATCGATCATCCGGGCAGCGATGTCGAGGACAGAGTCGCCGTGCAAGGCCTGACGCTCGACCGCGTCGAGCTCCGCTCGCGCGCGCAGGACGCGGCGGCCTACGGCCAGCTGCTCACGGATATGTTGTTCTCATCCGGCGATCTGCGCGCGGCATTCACCAGGGCGCGCGCGGCCGGGATCCTGCGCGTCCGGCTCTCGTTCGGCCCGAACGCCGCCGACCTGCAGGACGTGTGCTGGGAGATGATCCGCGATCCGGACCGGCCCGAGGCGCCGCTGCTCACGGATCCTCGCATCCTCTTCTCGCGCTACCTGAGCAGCTTCGACTGGCGCCCGGTGCGTCTGCGGCCGCGCGGGCGCCTGCGGGCGCTCCTGATGGTCGCCAACCCGCGCGGCCTCACGGACCATCGACTCGCGGCGGTGCAGACCGCAGACGAGCTGGCACGCGCACGCGAGAACCTCGTCGGCCTCGAGCGCGTCGAGATCGGCTCGGATCCGACGAGCGATCCGCCGCGCCGGGCGAGCTTCGAACGGCTCGTCGAAGGACTGCGCGACGGACCTGACGTCGTCTATCTCGTGTGTCACGGCTGCATCGACCGCGCCGGCCAGTCGACGCTGCTCCTCGACGACTCCGAAGGTAACGTCGCGTATGTCCGCGGCACCGAGCTGGTCCAGGCGCTCCTCGACCTCGAGCGACGTCCGCGCTTCGTGGTCCTCGCTTCGTGCGAGGGCGCCGGGTCCGGCCGGGACGCGATCGGCGACGGCAGCGCGCTGCTGGGGCTCGGCCCCCGCCTCGCGGAGGCCGGCGTGCCCGCCGTGCTGGCGATGCAGGGTCGGGTGTCGATGCGGACGGTGGCCGAATTCATGCCGGTCATGTTCCGCGAGCTGATGGTCGACGGGCTCATCGACCGCGCGGTCGCGGTCGCGCGCTCCGCGATCTCGGACCCCGCGGAGGCGTGGCGCCCGGCCCTGTTCATGCGGCTGAAGCGCGGGCGTGTGTGGTACGACGCCGGCTTCGCCGCGGGCGGCCTCGGCAACTGGGACGCCATTCGCATGAAGATCGAGGACGGCGAATGTACGCCGATCATCGGCCCCGGGCTGCTCGAGACCCTGTTCGAATATCGGTCGTGGCTGGCCCGACGGTGGGCCCAGGAGTACTTCTTCCCGCTCGCGCCGGCGCAGCGCGAAGATCTGACCGCGGTGGCGCAGTACCTCGCGGGCAAGCAGGGCCCCGACTTCCCGCACAAGAAGCTGATCAAGGATCTCCAGCTCGGCGCGTCGCAGCGGCTGTCCCCGGTCGACGCCGGCGTCGGGCAGCCGCTGCAGGCGCTCCTCCAGCTGCTGCGCCAGCGGAGCTTCGGCGGGCGCGAGGACCCGTATTGCATCCTCGCGGGCCTCCCGCTCCCGGTGTACATCCTGGCCAGCCCCGACCCGCTGCTCGCCCTGGCGCTGCAGGAGCGTGGCAAGCGGCCGCGCGTCGGGGTCTTGCCGTGGCGCCGCGGGCTCAAGGATCCGTACGCGGCCGTCCGCGGCCACGAACCGACGCCCGAGGAGCCCCTCGTGTATCACCTGTTCGGTGTGCTGGACACGCCGCGCTCGCTCGTGGTGACCCAGGACGACTTTGTCGACTTCCTGCTGATGCTGCAACGCCCGGATGTCCGCGGGAGCATCCCTCGGGTCGTGCTGGAGCGTCTGGTCGACAGCAGCTTGCTGTTTTTGGGGTTTCAGATCGACAGCTGGGAGTTTCGCGTGGTGTTCCGGACGATCATGCAACAGGAAGGAATGGAGAGCTCACGCGGGCCGCACGTCGCGGCGCAGATCGACCCCGAGGAGGGCCGCGTGCTCGACCCCGTCGGCGCCCGCGCGTACTTCGAACGCTACCTGCGTGGAGCATATGTGGACATGTACTGGGGGACGCCGGAGCGGTTCCTGTACGAGCTCGAGCTGCACGGCAGGGGTCGGCGGCCATGAACACCCGACCAAACCCCTATGTCGGGCCGCGTCCGTTCACCGCCGGCGAGATCCTGCCCGCGCGGGAGCGAGAGGTGCTCGGCCTGCGACGGGCGCTGATCTCGGCGCGCATCCTCGTGTTCCACTCGCAGTCCGGCGCCGGGAAGACCTCGCTGCTCGAGGCCAGGAACGGGCTGCGGCAGGCGATGACGGACCGCGGCTTTTTGGTCCACCGCACCGCGCGTGTCCACCAGTCGCCGCCCGCTCGCTCCCCGATCCCGCTCAATCGCTACGAGCTCAGCGCCCTGCGCACGCTCGCGGTCGACGCGGAGCTCGACCTGACGCAGAAGACCAGGCTCGGGCTGGCCAGCTACCTCGACGGCGTGCGCGAGTACTTGCCGGACAGCGCCGAGCTCGCGCAGGACCCGATCGGCGAGCCCCGGGACGCTCGCACGTCCAGGCCGCGGCGCCGCCGCGAGCTCCTCATCTTCGACCAATTCGAGGAGATCCTCACCACCGACCCCACCGACGAGGCAGGCAGGCGCGAGTTCTTCGATCACCTGGCACAGCTGCTCGAGGACCCCTATCGCTGGGCGCTGTTCGTCATGCGCGAGGATTACCTCGGAGCGCTCGAGCCGTGGGCCGAGCGTCTGCCGACGAAGCTCATGAATCACTATCGCATCGACCTGCTGCGCCCGGATGGCGCCCGCGACGCGATCCGCGCGCCAGCCGCCGCGCAGGGCGTCGAGTTCGACGATGACGCCCTCGACCACCTCGTCGACGAGCTGCGCCGCGTCCACCTGCAGGGCCTCGACGGCCGCATGGAGGCGCGCCTCGGCCTGTGGGTCGAGCCGGTGCAGCTGCAGGTCGTCTGCCATCGCCTGTGGACGCGCCTCGACCCCGAGGACGTGCGCGTGGGCCTCGAGCAGGTGCAGACACAGGGCGACGTCGACATCGCGCTCGGCGGCTTCTACGGCGAGCAGGTCGCGGCCATCGCCGCGTCCACCGGGATCTCCGAGCGGCAGCTGCGCGACTGGATCGGGAGCAGATTGATCTCGCCGCAGGGGATCCGCATGCCGGTGACGCGCACCGCCGATGATATGGACATGATCCTCGAGGCGCTCGAGACGGCTCACCTGCTGCGCGGCGAGGAGCGGCACGGCGTAAAGTGGTATGAGCTGGCCCACGACCGGCTCGTCGCCCCGATCCGCGCCAACAACGAGGCGTGGGAGTGGGAGCACCTGCACCCGATCCAGCTGCAGGCGATGCTATGGCAGCGGCGCGGGGAGCCCCGCGAGCTGATGCTCAGCGACGAGGCGCTGGCGAACGGGGACGACTGGGTGGCCCACAACCTCCGGGAGCTCACCCCGAAGGAGCGCGCGTTCCTGCAACGATCGCGTGAACATGCCGCGGAACGGGCGCGCGAACGACAGGTCGCCCGCGAGCTCGCGCAGACCCAGACGAGGCGCCTGATCGAGCAGGAGCGGCGGGTCCGCCAGCTCTCGATCCTCGCGCTGCTGCTCGGGCTCGCGTTCGTCGCCGCGGCGGTGTTCGGCGTCCTCGCCTATCAGAGGTAGCATCGCCGCACGCCGCATGGCCGCGGCAGGAATGCTCGCGCGGCCGCGGCCGTGACCACGGCGGCCCTCCGCGCGATCGATGCGCGACCGGGCCTGCACAGCCGGTCTGCGCGGTGTGGCCGGGCCGCGCCGCAGCGCCCCCAGGTCAGGCGCACACCGAGCCCGCCCCCGGGCGCGGGCTCTTGCGCGTCATCCTTTCGCCGATGACACTGCCCTGGTGTACGGACCGCTCGTCTCGGCCACCGGGAGCGTGCTGGCATCGGGCCTCGGCGGGCAACCTCCGAGCCTGGAGGCCGTCGCCCTGTCGCCGACGCTCGGGTGGCTCCTGCTCGGCTGCGCAACCTTCGTGTGCTTGATGTTCGCGGTCCAGAGCGACCGATGGCGCCGCTTCTGGTTGACCATGGAGGATCCGCGGCCGATCGCGCTGTTTCGCGTGGTGTTCGCGTTCCTCTGCATCTGTAGCATCACCAACTTCCTCGGGTACTTCGAGATCCTGTTCAGCGACGAGGGCATGTATCTGCCCGAGGCCGCGCGCGAGCTCGCTGCCGCCCGACAGTTCAGCGGCTTCGGAGACGGCGTCGGCGACGACCCCCGAGGCTTCTTCGACGCCGCCGGCGTCCTGGAGTTCCTGAAGGGCCCGGAATACTCGACGCTGTACTTCTGGGACTCGCCGCGCGCGCTCTGGCTCCACCTGGCGCTGTTCTATGGCGTGACGACGGCGTTCATGGTCGGCTTTCATACCCGCGTCGCCGGGGTCCTCAGCTATCTCCTGCTGTTCGGCCTTCTGTCCCGCTGCCCGGTCGTCGCCGAGGGCAGTCACATGGTCCTTCGCACCTTCTTCCTGTGTCTACTCTGCGCCCGGAGCGGGCACGCGTACAGCGTCGACAACTGGCTTCGTTGCCGACGGCTCCGGAGGCAGCAGTCGCTGAGCGAGCGCGACGGCCCGGGCGGCGGGGCCGGCAGCCCCCCGAGTCCGGCGCATCCACAGGGGCTTCAGGCGATCTATCGGCGGATCCCGAGGTGGCCACGGGTCTTGCTGCTCCTGAACCTCGCGGTCATCTACTGCTCCACCGGGCTCTACAAGACCGGCGTCGTCTGGGCCCACGGTGACGCGCTCTACTACACGCTCAACCTTGACCATTTCTATCGCGTCCCGATGCAAGCGCTGTCGAGCGTGGTCGGGCTGAACCTCTTCCGACTGGCGACGTGGATCGTCCATTGGTGGGAGATGCTGTTCCCGCTGATGCTCGTCGGCCTCATCACCCGCTGGGCCGCTCATGAGGGCCTGGAGCCGCTTCGGAGCCGACGGCTGTGGGTCGTTCGCGGCTGTTGGCTCGGGCTCGGCGTCGGCGCCATGGCCATCGCCGTCCTCTCCGCCCCGCTGGGCGCGCCGCCCGAGCAGGCGTACGCGCTCCAGCGCTCGGCGCTCATCCGCGGGTCCGTCATCATGACGGCGATCGCCGGCGGGTGGTGGCTCCTCGGCACCGGGCGGCTCCGCTTGCGCATCGATGGACGCACCCACATCCTCGATCGCGTGTGGTTTAGCACGGTGTTCCTCGGCCGGCGCGTATGGTTGACCCTCGGCCTGGTGTTTCATCTCAGCCTCTTCATCTTCACCAATATCGGCCTGTTCCCGCCGCTGATGATGGCGTCGTACCTGTTTTGCCTGACAGGAGACGAACCCGGTCGCCTGCTCCGGGGGCTCGTGCGGGCGATCGCGCGGGTGTTGCCGTTCCTGTCCACGCGCTCGCGGGTCGTCGCGGCCGTCCAGCGCGGTGAACCGCCGCTCCCCGCCGAGGACCCCACGCTCTCGCATCATCTCCGCGACGGTCGGCGTCTGCCGGAGGCGCTTTTTTATGCATTGCTCGCGCTGGCCGTGCTCGGGGTCCTCCTCGAGCGGTGGGCCGGGGTCGCCTTCGCCTGGACGATCGCAGTCATCGCCGGGGTCTGCATCGCCGTCACCCATGTCCAGGGGCGCCGGGGCGCCCTGGCCGGGGCCGGCCTCACCGCCCCAGAGCGCGCCCGGTCGGAGCCTTCGGACCCGGCGACCGCGACCGGCGCTGAGCAGGGCCGCGCCCCCTGGGCCTACGGGCCTGCTGGGCGCCTGCTGGTGGGGTTCTTGCTCGTCTACCACGTCACGGCCGCGGCCGTGTGGCAGCTCCCGGAGAAGGACAGTCACTCGGCGTTTCAAGTCCCCAGCCGCGCGGCTTTCAACGCCTGGGGCGAGGCCACATTCTTACACATCAGATGGCTCATGTTCTCGCCGAATCCGCCGCGCTTCAACATGTTCTTGCGGATCGTCCTGATCGACGAGGTCGGTGAGGCGTGGGACCTGCGGACCGACGTCTATGCTCCCGAGCGACTGCCGGTCCCCGGGCTGTGGTATGACCCCATGCGCACGGCCAACCGCAACATCCTCGGTGATCGGTTCGAGGGTGAGAGCAGCCGCAACGAGTATCAGCTGTGGCAGGCGCGATACATCTGTCGCGTCTGGGCGCTGGCGCATCGCGGGGCGATGCCGCGCAAGGTCGAGCTGCGGAAGGTGAGCTACCGTGTACCGCACCCGAAGCTCCTCAAGCAGCGCGGTTGGTACATACCCGGACGGCTGCTGTTCGAGGCCGGGGTGGAGGAGCTCCTCCACGTGGAGTACTGCGCCGCCGGGATCCATGCCCAGCTCCCGAATTTCATCCGTGAGCGCCACGGTCTCCCCAGGATCGACGACGAGGGCTTCAGGCCCTGGATCAAGTCGAAGCGGTCGGCCTGGGAGCGGCGTCATGAGGCGCAAGTCTCCCCCCTCGGGCCGGGTCGACCGACCATCGACCCGGGCTCGACGACGGGCGAAGGACCTTGATGTCGCCTTCCTTCCCTGCGCTCACGGATGCTCCGCGAGCCACGATTCGATCGCGCTGGCCTCCGCATCGCGGGCATTCGCGCGTTGTGCCTCCAGCGCGCGGGTGGCGTGCGCTCGCGCAGCAGCCGGGGTAGATGGACCCGCGCCCGTCAGTGCCCGGGCGAGGGCGAAGCGGGTGCGCGCCAGCGGCGCGTAGTTGGGCTCGGCCACGGCCGCATAGATCGCCTCGGCTCGCTGCAGCCGCGACTGCGCGTCCGCGAAGCGTCCGCGCTCGAGCGCGACCTCGCCGAGGCCGCGCAGGGCGTCGGCGCGCAGCAGGCTCCGCTCGGGGAGGTTGGCCTCGAAGTAGGTGAGCGCGCGTTGAAAAGCCTGTTCGGCGGCGTCCAGATCGCCTTGCTTGCGCCGGGCCTCGCCGATATCCATTGCGATGTCGGCGCCGCTCCATCCGAGCTGGGATGTCTCCTTCATCGCTCCCTCCATGGGCTCGAGGATCACCAGCGCTTCGCCCGTGCGGCCCAGGGCGATGAGCGCCTGGGCATAAAACCGTTGCAGAAAAGTGAGGTCGGCATCTTTGATAGCCGGCTTCCCGTGGATCCAGGCCAGCGCGAGGTCATGATACATTCTTGTGGCCTCTGCGTCGCTGTCCAGGGCGGAGGCTCGGATCAGGGTGAGGAGCACGTCGAAGCGAAGGCCGTCCTCCGGTGCGCACTTCTCCAGCGCCTCGCTCAGGTGATCACGGGCCGACTTTGCAGCGCCCAGGTCGCTCTCGACCTTTCCCAGGGCGAGGAGATAGATCGCGCGCTCGCGCGGGCCGTCGATCAGGCGGCCACTATCCGCCAGTCTTTGCAGCCGCGTGAGCGCCTCCGCGGGCCGACCCACGAGAAGGAGAGGGTCCGTCATCAGCACCTCGTATTGCAGCCGCCGGGGATGGGCCTCGCCGAGGACTTCCGCGGCGAGAACAAGCAACCGCTGTTGCACGTCCAGCGCTTCCTCGTAATGTTTGTCGTCCTCCAAAATCGTCGCCAGAGTCATTCTCGAGTCCAGCGCTCGCCAGGTCCTCGTCCGGCCATGGTGTTCGCGAAATTCCAGCGACTCCGTCACGAGCCGCTTGGCCTCGACGCGATCTCCGAGCAAAAGTTGGACGACACCCTGGTTGTTGAGCCACTCGGCGTATAGGTCGATGTCCTGGGCCACGCGATGATTCAGCGCGCTCGCCCACGGGAGCAGGTTCCCGGCCGTGGTTGTGTCGCCGGTGCTCGCGTGGAGATAGGCGAGCTTTGAGCTCGCCACGGCAGCGCCGGCATCGTGACCCACACGGACCGCGGGCCACAGCGCGCTCCAGAGCGAGGTGATCGCCCCCTTTTGATCCCCCCGCTCCATCTGAAGATCGCCCTTCTGCACGAGGGTCTCGATGAGCAGGGGTTCATAGTTTGTCGTCATCACATCGGGCAGGACCTCCTCGATGATCTGAAGCCCGGTCTGGAACTGTCCGGCGTGCTTGAGCGCCTCTGCCCGGGCGAGGCTCTCGCGCAATCGCTGGACTTCCGCGCGGGTCGCCGGATCGTCGGGCGGAGGAATTGCCGCCGTCAGCGCCTGGACATCGGCGCAGGTCGTGAGCGGCGGCATCTCGGTGGTGGCCCTGACCAGGCCGGCCAGCGCCGCGGAATCTGCGGTCGTGAACGCCCCCACGATGGCATCGAACCCTGCCCGTCGTCGATCGAGGCACGAGGTGCGCAGATCGAAGAGCTGTTGCGACTGCCTACCCTCGGCGTGGGTGAGGCAGGCCTCGTTGCGCATCGTCACCCACGCCTCGGCGTACTCCGCCAGCCGCGGCTCGGCGATGGCGAGCGCCTCGTCGGCGGCGGGTGACGCGAGCGCCTGCACCGCCGCGCGGATGCTCCCCATCCGGGTCGCGTCCCAGATCCCCGCCAGCTCCGCGTGCGCATCGGGGCAGACCTCGAGCTCGGCCGAGCCCGCGCCACCCGCCGCGAAGCTCAATGCGCCGGTGAGCCCTGCGACCCCGACCATCGCCGCCGCGCGCCGATACACCGCCCTCGGGTCGCGCGACAGCGCGGTCAACAGCTCCTCCATCGAGGGGAAGCGCTCGGCGGGCACCGGCGCCATGCCCCGACGCAGCGCCTTGTAGATATACATCGGCACGGGAGAGCGCGGGGACACGGGCGCGATCCGCCAGGCGGCGACATCGACGAGCAGCGCCTCCAGCGAGCGGACCGAGAATGGCAGCACCCCGTACAGGCACTGGTAGACCGAGACGCAGAAGCTGAACTGGTCGCTCGCCGCGGTCGCCACCTCGCCGCGGTGCTGCTCCGCGGACATGTACGCCGGGGTCCCGAGCAGCGTACCCGTGCGCGTCAGCGGCCGCAGCAGGTTGTTGCCGGAGGCCTCGGCGCTGTCGCCCTGGGTCACCAGGAGATCGTCGCGGATGTTGTCGCCTGCGGCGCGGGCGAGGCCGAAGTCGAGCACCTTGACCAGGCCGTCCTCGGTGACCATCACGTTCTGCGGCTTGAAGTCGCGATGGACGAGCCCGGCCCGATGGGCCGCCGCGAGCCCGCGCCCGGCCTGCAAGCATGCGTCGAGGCAGGCGCGCCACGGACGTCCTCCCGCCGCCCATCCGTCCAGCGTGGTCCCGCGGACGAACTCCATGGCGACGAACACCAGATCCTCGGACTGCCCGACCTCGTGCACCGTGACGATGTTGGGGTGCGACAGCCGGGCCAGCGCCTGGGCCTCCCGGACCAGACGGGCCCTGGCCACCTCATTGCGGACCATCTCGCCGCGCAGCACCTTGACGGCGATCTTGCGATCGAGCTGATTGTCGTAACATGCGTATACGACCCCCATGCCGCCCTGGCCGAGCTCCTTCAATACGGTGAAGCCGCCCAGCTCCGCGCGCACGGCACGCTTTGGAAACAGCGCATTCTTGAGCATCTGCTTCCCGAGGCTGTCCACCTTCGGAGACGCTCCCGCGATGCCCGCGCTGTCGGGCTCCTCTTCTTCCCTCGGGGTGGAGACAGGCGCGGCCGCTCCCCGGGCGGAGGAGCGCGGACCCGCAATGACCCGCGATCGATGGCTGTCCGAGCTGTCCTTCTCCGTCATGCTGGCGACCTCGTCATGAGGAGTGACGTCCGGGCTCCGGTCAATTGGGTCGCCCCCGGACCATCCTTCGAGGCTATCAAGCGAGGCAACGGCGTTCAACCGGCGTTGCACAGGGGAGTTTGCCCTGACCGGACGCCAGCGCGATCGTCCGCGGGCGAACAGATGGGCGCGCCTCCCGGGGCGGATTCATGTCGGGCCGGCCGACCGCCCCGGGGTCGAGCCTGACCCCTGCGTCTTCGGACCACCGAACGGATCACAATTTTTTGCGACGGAGCAATTGATCGCGGGCACGGGGTCACCTGCCCAATAGACAGTCCCTGGCCCTGGAAGGGCACTGCCCGACCCATCTCAGCCCTGACCTGAAGGAAGCTCGAATGCGCATCTGTACCAAACTCCTGCTGTGTACGTCGCTCCCCCTCGCCGGCATCCTCTTCATCGCTTGCGATGATATGGAGCTCGGTGACTCCTCGTTCGAGGACGAGGACGAGGACGAGGACGGGCCGATCGAGTTTCGCACCATCGCCTACGGGAGCGGCGGCCTGGGCAACACCAACCTTGTGGCCGGCACCCCCCTGGTCCATCACGACGAGGGGACGTTCCCCACCGCCGTCATCCAGGAGGAGGGCGGTTGGTACCACAAGTTCACGGGGGCGACATGCCCGGTGTATCAGCCGCCGGGGCCGGGTGACTTCATCGGGACGTGGGTGGACAAGCTCCAGTTCCGCTGGGAGGTCCTGCTTTCCGGCGAGATCATCTTCGACAGGACAGAAGGCCCTCAGGAGTTCCCGACGACCGTCAGGACGGGTGGTATGAGCGTCAAGGGGTGCTCGTTTACGCTGAGCATCTCGAACAACGCGAACTTTCAGAACGGCGGTGGGAACATCGCAAAGACCGGCAAGCTGACGATCATCGACGTCGCGACCACGCCCATCAACAACAAGAACACGGGTCAGAACCCGGGCTCTCGCTACAAGTACCTGATGGGGGTGCCGGAGGCGCTCAAGGCTCCGAACGCCCCGATGCTGCAGTGCACCGGGGTCCCGGACGACCCGGACCTGTGTGTGCAGGGCACCGAGATCTACTCCACGTGCGTCCCCGACGGCGGCAGCGACGGCAGCATGTGGATGGGCGCTCGCTACGGGAGCCACGTGACCCTCAGCACCAATACGTGGAAGACCCAGTACGGCATCTCGCAGTTCCTGTGCCATGAGTCTGTCCACGGAAAGTTCATGAAGTGGGGGGTCCCGAACAGCACCTTCTACAACTACCCGCAACGATCCGCCGCCGTGTCGGCCGCCGTCGGTCTCTACCGGAAGGGCGAATACACGACGAACCTCGGCAACCAGATCGTCCAGAGGACGCACAACGTCTGGGCCGGCTTCGATCAGTTCAGCACCGTGCCCGGCGGCTACGCGAAGGAAGGCGCGGTGCAGGTCACCCCGGTGGGCGGCGGCAGTTACACCGCAGAGTATGCGTGCCGCGGGAACTCCACCTCGAGCTGGTACTCGGTCAATCGCAACGCGGGGACCTCCGCGGTTGACCGTCGCTACGATCTCGACTGGGACGCTGTCGACCCCGAGGAGTTCATGCCCGGCTGCGACGCGTATATGGGCAATGCGCAGAACCTGTGGGATATCGTCACGTTCGCGAAGTGTCAGGTCAGCGGTACGGCTCCGAACATCATCCAGACCTGCGTCCCGTGAGCCGGGGCGGGTGTGCGCGGCGCACACCCGGCGCGGTCGACACGTGACATCGACTCCGGCGCGGGAGCACACCGCGGCTGGAGCGCGACAGACGACGAGCGGATGACGCGATGGCTCGACTCGACCCTCTCGGCGCGCTGGCACTGCCCGCGGCGCCGATGAGGGCCGGGTCGCTACGCGTCGTCGGAGCGCTGCGGCGATCTCCGCGGCCGATGAGCATCGACCCGGCGGTCAGGACGAGCGCCATCTTGCGCGGGCCGCGGGGCGCGTCGACGCGGGCCACGCAGGAGCCGTCCTCCACGTCTCTGACCCGGCGGACGAATCGGCGCCCGGTCCACCGCTCGCGGCGCAGCCTGTCGTCGTTGCGGCCGCGGCCGCGCTCCGCTCGGGGCCTCGGCGCGCAGGCACTGCCGCGCGGCCGCCCACGAGCCGACCGGACGCGGGCTGCGTGGTGAGGCAGGTGGACGACCGCCGCGGGCTCGCAGGAGCCCGTGGCGGGGCGAGCAGCGGGGCTCGGAGGTGGTTTAGTAGTAGAGCGAGCAGGCGGTGTAGCCGAACATGTCGGAGCCGCAGGCGCGGGCGTAGGTGGCGGCGGCGTTGACCATCAGGCTGTCGATGCAATAGCCGGCCGGGGGGGCGCCGCTGTTGGCGGTGTTGACCTTGGCGGTGTAGGCGTTCGGGGCGTACTCGTCCCAGCCGGTGATGCCGTAGCCGCCGTAGCCGGCGAGGTTGCAGACGCGGCTCCACTGAGCGCCGCAGGACGCGGAGACCATGGGATAGACCGCGAAGGTGTTGCTGAAGGTCGCCCAGCCGTTGAAGTTGACGGCGTCGGCGAGACAACCCTGGGAGCCGGGGGTCTTGAAGTTGCAGTTGTTGTTGCTGCACAGCGCGGTGGGGTTGGTCGCGTCGGCCAGCGGCACGTCGGCCTCGAGACCGGCGCCCGCGCCCTCGGCGTCGGCGGGGTCGACGGCGTCGACGGGGGCGGCGACGAACTCGGCGTCCGCGTCGACCAGGCTATCCTCGTCCTCGAGGGCCTCGTCCGCTTCGTTGAGGGCGTCGACATCGTCCTGCTCGTCGACGCCGTCACAGGCGGTGAGCGAGAGCGTCAGCGGCAGGGCGATGACGAGCGCGGTGAAGAGGCTGGAGAACGAGCGGAGGGTGGTGGTGTTGGTATGCATGGAGTTCACGGGCTTTCTATCGATGTATCTGGGTTGCGGGGAGGCGCCTCGGCTGTCTGCCATTCGCGCCTCGCGTTCGGTTCGGTAGCCAAGTGCAGCTCGAGCCCCGAACAATTGCCGATCCAGGAAAAAAGCTGCTGATGGGCCGCAGGCCGCTCCAGATGGCGTTTTGGGCCGGTTTCGCCGGAGACCGGACGGACCGGACACAGCGACGTCCATATGTCCGCGGCCGGTTGTCAGCTGTCCGGGGCCGTCGTCGATGGGGCCGAGCGCTACAGGGAGATCAACTGACCCTTACCGGGTCATCGAATGGCTGTTCGTGACGCATTCTCCGAGCACCACGAGCAACCACTCAGGGCGGCGAGGACCGGTTGGCCTCGCGGATCGCACGCAGCAGCGCGCCGGGGAGGTTCTTCAGCGTCTCGGGGCCCGCGTCGACGGCGATCTGCAGGCGAACGCCGTCGAGCCGCTTCAGACGGCGCTCGACCAGCAGCTCGAGCAGCGGGCGGGTGATGTCCGTCTCCGTCACGCCGAGCACGCTCACGTTTGCCAGGTTCGGCGTCAATGTACCCGTGACTCCGCCGTCCTGGGCGTCGAGGTCGGCCGTGAGGCCCAGGGTCCCCGTGGACACGTCGATCCCGAAGCGGCTGCGCAGCAGCCCGTTGAGGCGCGCCAGATGCACCGGCGCGAGCTCGACGTGGAGCTCGCCGTCGATCGGCGAGCTGCCGGGCGTGAAGGCCACGTCGACCCTCAACGGGCTCTCACCCATCACGAGCGCGCGTGCCGAGACCGTGGCGCCGCGGCTTCCAGGGTCGCTCGCGGCGCGGGCCAGCTGCTCCGCGGTGACCTCGAGACCGGACAGCACGAAGCGCGACGGCGGGCGGGTCGTCTCGTCGCGGTACTCGACCTGACCGTCGACGACCCTGAGCTGATCGGTCGGATACGGCAGCGCGGAGACCTTGTCCTGCCAATCCGGGTCGATCGAGCGCTGGGTCCCGGCCTCGGTGTGGTCGACGATCAGGAAGAAGCGCGGCTGGTGGAGCACGACGGTCTTGAAGGTCTCGACCCCGGGATCGAGGATGCTCGGCTCGACGATCACTTCGAGTCGTGCGACGTGCAGGAACGGCGTCGTCGCGGTCCCGCCGGTCTTGCGCAGGGTGACGTCGGTGAATGCCAGCAAACCGCGCGGGAAGTCGACCTCGAGGCCGCCGATCGTCGCGTCGTGGCCGATGAGCGAGTCGAGTCGGCGAGTGAAGCCGCGGAGGATCACTTGCCGCAGCAGCTCCATCGCGTCGGCGCGGAACACCTCGTCGAGGGCCAGCGCGAGGCCGCCGCCCAGCCCGCCCGCCGGGCGATCGATCTCGATCGGCATGTCGCTGGTCGCCAGCATCGAGCTGAACAGCGCCTCCGCCATCGGATGCCGGACCCGCTCGCCGGGAGCCAACAGCGTGAGCTGGTCGAAGCTCGGGGTCAGATATCCGCGCATCCGCCCGCCCGTGGTCGTCAGGTCGCTGGTGACCGACAGCGTGCCGTGGTCGACGGTCATCTCGAGCGCCGCCTGAAACAGCGGATTGAGCGGCCGCAGGTCGAGGCGGTCGAGCACGACGTGCACCGTCCACGCCGCGCCCGGGAGCACCGGTGAGAGCGCGGCGGTCACGTCCAGCCGCCCACCCCCGCCGGTCGCGGCCGCGAGGCGCACCTGGGTGGTCATCGCCGCACCGCGCGCCCGCCAGGCGCCCTCGCGCAGGGTCCCGTGCACGTCGTCCAGGACCAGCACCGGCGCGGCGTCTCGGAGCGGGACGACCTCCAGGTGCCCGCCGCGCAGGGACAGCGAGCGCAGCGGTCCGAGGCCCGTGCCGGCCGGCTCGGCGAGCTCGGCGGGCCATGGGTCGTGGAGGTCGAGCGTGACTGCCACGTCGGCGAGCTGGAGGTCGAGCGGCGCGCTACCGCGGAGGAGATCGAGCCAGCGCCAGCGCAGGTGCAACTCGCCGACGCTGGCGTTCGAGGCGCTGGCGAGATCCGCGGGGGCGACGCGCAGCCCATGAATCGTCGCCTCGCCGGCCCAGAGCCGCAGGTCGACGTCATCGACGTGCACCGGGGCCCCGAGCGCGACGCTCAGCCGCGACTCGATCTGCCCGGCGATCACGGACGGCGCGGCCACCCGTGCCGCGATCATGAGCGCCAGCAGCGACGCTCCGGCGATCAGCCAGCGCCGCCCGCGATGCGACGCTCGCGGCGGTTCCGGCTCGTCGCTCATGATGTCCGGTTCGATCGCATCGCCGCCTCACCATGAACTTGCCACCGATCCAGCGCGAACGCGCGGCCTGAAGCGCCGTACACGGGTCCACGGGCCCACGCGGAGTCCTGGACGGGCCGCAAGCGCCTCGGCGCGCGAGGCCCGCGACGCTGCGGCGCGCAATCTGACGACCGCCTCGCTCGCGAATCGAGTCGAGCCCGGCAAGCACGCGACCTGCGCAGTTCGGGGCGAGCAAATTGTCGCGTATATCGCGCGATCGCCCCGACCGGCAGATGGCCCCTTGCGGGGTGCGAGCGCGTATATGGGAGAAATACTGCACATTCGTTCGCGCTGGTCAGGGTTTATTCGACGACGCGGCCATGCTGAGGCGGGGATCCCGACAACACGGCCCGAACCTCATGACGCCAGCCGCTGACGACCCCACACCGCGCCCCCAGCTCCTCGTCTCGAAGGGCTGGGTGCAGGCGGCGGCGATGGTCGTGCTGTTCGGCTTCTTCGTGCTCGGCGTCCTGGCTTATCGCACGTACATCGCCGGTCCGCCGATCCCGGCGCAGGTCGTGACCGACGACGAGGTCGCGGTGTTCTCCGGCGCCGACGTGCAGGAGGGCCAGCGCATCTTCCTCCGCACCGGCCTCATGCAGTACGGATCGATCTTCGGGCATGGTGCGTACCTCGGGCCGGACTTCACCGCCGATTACCTCCGGCGCGCGGCGACCCACGTGCGCGACGGGTACGAACGCGCCGGCGAGCGCAGCCCGGCCGAGCGCGTCGCCGACGTCTTCAAGGAGAACCGCTACGATCCCGCGACCGGGGTGCTGCGCTTCAACGCGCCGCAGGCCGCCGCGTTCCTGGCGGTTCGCGAGCATTACACGCGGTTCTTCGCCGCGCCCGCGGCGGAGACCGGGCTCACCCTGCAGGGACAGCTCGCCCCGGCCGACCTCCACGCCCTGACGAGCTTCTTCGCCTGGTCGGCCTGGGTCGCCGCCGCGGAGCGCCCCGGCAAGGACTACTCATATACCAACAACTGGCCGCCCGAGCCGTTGGTGCGCAATCGGCCGACCGCGGCCGCCCTCGTCTCGAGCATGCTGTCGCTCGCCGCCCTGCTCGGCGGCGCCGGCTTGCTGTTCGCCGCGTTCGGGCGCTGGAAGTCCCTCGGCTGGCACGTCGACGAGGAGCGCCGCCCGGTGTGGCGTCGACCGGACGAGGCCCGCCTCTCGCCGGCCCAGCGCGCCTGCGCGTGGTTCTTCTTCGTCATGGCCGCGCTGTTCCTGGTCCAGGTGCTCGTCGGTGCCGCGTCGCAGCACTACCGCGCCGACCTGGCGACCTTCTTCGGCCTCGACGTCGCCCGCATCTTCCCGTACAACCTCGCCCGCACCTGGCACGTCCAGCTCTCGATCTTCTGGGTAGCGACCTCGTTCCTGGCGGCTGGTATCTTCATCACGCCGCTCGTCGCCGGCCACGAGCCGCGCCACCAGGCCAGGCTCGCCTACGCCCTGCTCGGCGCCCTGACGATCGTCGTCGTCGGCAGCCTCGGGGGCGAGCTCGCGGGCGTCCATGGGTGGACCGCGAACATCTGGTTCGGCAACCAGGGCTTCGAGTACCTCGAGCTCGGCAGATTCTGGCAGGTGCTGCTCTCCCTCGGGCTGGCGGCGTGGGCCGCGATCCTGTTTCGCGGCCTGCGCGGGCGCCTGCGCGGCGAACACCCGGGGAACATGCCCTGGCTGTTCTTCTACGGCGCGCTCGCCATCCCGGCCTTCTACGCGGTCGGGCTGCTCGCGCACCCCGACATGAACTTCACCACCGCCGACTTCTGGCGGTTCTGGGTCGTGCACCTGTGGGTCGAGGACTTCCTCGAGCTCTTCACGACGATCATGGTCGCCTACATCTTCGTGCTGCTCGGCGTCGTCCGCGAGCGGGTGGCGCTGCGCCTGATCTACCTCGATATCATTCTCTACTCGGCCGGCGGGGTGATCGGCTCGATGCACCACGTCTACTTCTCCGGCGAGCCGGTCGAGCACATGGCGCTCGGGGCGATCTTCTCCGCCGCCGAGGTCATCCCTCTCACCTTCTTGACCCTCGAGTCCTGGACCTTCCTGCGGCTGGGACGCCGCCAGAGCGCGGACGAGACCCACCCGTTCCCGCATCGCTCGGCGGTCATGTTCCTGGTCGCGGTCGGCTTCTGGAACTTCCTCGGCGCCGGGATCTTCGGGTTCTTGATCAACCTGCCGATCGTCTCGTACTACGAGATCGGGACCGCCTTGACGGCCAACCACGCCCACGCCTCGATGATGGGGGTCTACGGCATGCTCGCCGCCGGGCTCGCGCTGTTCGGCCTGCGGTACCTGATCCCGGAGGACCGCTGGTCCGAACGCGCCGCCCGCGTCAGCTTCTGGTCGCTCAACCTCGGCCTCGGCTGGATGGTGTTCGTGTCGCTGTTTCCGCTCGGCGTCCTGCAGCTCTACGAGTCCGTCAACCACGGCTACTTCGAGGCCAGGACGCTCGCCTTCCTGACCAACCCGACCAACCAGATGCTCGAGTGGCTGCGGCTCCCCGGCGACCTCGTCTTCATCGTCGGCGGTGTATTGCCGCTGCTGTATCTGTGCTGGCTCGGCGTCTGGCACCGCGGGCGGCCCACCACGGAACCCGATACGCGCGCAGGCGCCCTGTTCACCACGACGGAGCCATGACCACGATCATGTGTTTTTCAGCCACGGCGAGTTTCACTGTCTCGGCGGTCCTGGCGGCGGTGGGCGCGGTCGCGCTCGCAGGGAGCGACCGGCGAGCCACGCACATGCTGGCCGCGATCCCGCTGCTGTTCGCGGCCCAGCAGGTCGCCGAGGGGATAGTTTGGCGCACGCTCGGGACGGAGAGCCTGCTGCACGTCGCGTGCACCGACCTGTTCCTCGGCTTCGCGCTCGTCGTGTGGCCGACCTGGTTCCCGCTCGCGTTGCTGCGGAGCGAGGCGAGCGCCGCGCGTAGGCGGTCGCTGCGGGTGCTGCTATGGTTCGGGCTCGCCGTGTCGGCGGTCGGCGCAGGCCTGATCATTTTCATGCAGCCGCATGCAGAGATGGTCGCGCATAACATTCATTATGATTTCGGCGTACCTGTCGGCGCCGCCCACTTCGTCTATCTCCTGTGTTACGCGGTCCCGATCGTGGCGCCGTTCATGGTCTCGACCGTGACGCTGGCGCCCATCGTCGGCGGCGCCTTGTTGCTCGGGCTCGTCACGACCCTGGTGGTCAAGCTGACCGCGTTCACCTCTGTGTGGTGTTTCTTCGCCGCGCTCGCCAGCGCACTGCTCGCTCTCGGGCTACATCGTGCGCGGCGGACCGGCACCGACTGCGGCGGTGCTCGCGGCCGGGTCGCTGCGTCTCGCCGCACGTGAGCTCGCAACGAGGGCACGCGGCCGAGCGCCTGCACGAGGTCGGCAGAGGGACCGGGCCCCACGCGTCGCGGCGAGCGCGGAGAACACGTTATCGGTGATCCACGTCCCGCCGTCGGCGTGGGCGGGCGTATTGACGTAGATGCTGCTGTGGCCGGCCCCCGAGAACAGCTGCAGGCCCGCGGGGCGGTCGGGTCGGCCGCGAACTGCGGGGTCTGCGGGTCGGTGTGGGGCCGGTCGAGAGAGCGCGCCGTATGTAACACGAGGTTCTCGGGCACCGCGATATTGTCTTCATCCATGGCGTGGAGCTCCGATCACAGGGACGCCGTCCCGGCGACCGCCGTGAATGCTCGCCGACCCGCGATCGATCGCCCGCGCGGCCGATCGCGAGAAAAGGGCATGTACTGCGGCCCCTCGCCGGCCGAGCAGGAGGAGGACCATCGCCGCGACGACCACGCCCGCGGTGGTCGCCGCGACCCACAGGCGGCGGCGGGTCCGTACGACCTCGGCCTCCACGCGCTGCATGTCCGCGTCCGCGGCGAGCAGCAGGTCTTCGGTCGCGCCGAGCATGCCCTCGAGCTCGACCAGGCGGGTCGCCTCGGCTTGCCGCGCCGCCTCGACCTGCTGCCGGCTCTGCGCGATCAGCTCGAGCGCCTCGACCGGGATGTCGTCGCCGTACTTGCCCGCGACCTCGAGCGCGTAACCGAGGCGCTGGGCGTCCAGCAGCGAGCCGTGCTCGTGCCACTCGTGGACCCACAGCTCGACCTTGAACAGCTCGACGACCCGCGCCCGGTCCTCGCGGACCCAGTCGCGCAGGCGCTGCCAGCGGTGCAGCAGCGCCTCGTGCACGAGCTCGGCCGTGACCTGCTTGCCGGTCCCGCGCGGCCCGGTCTGCTCGCCGAGCACGACCAGCCGCGCGGCGACCATGGTCGCCAGCGCCTCGCGGAAGGCCTCGGCCTCGCCGGCGTTGGCGGGCTTGATCTGGTCGATCGGCACGTGCCGCCGCGACTGCGAGCCGACCTCGCTGCGGGCGCTGGCGAGGCGCACGAGCGCCCGCCGGGCCTGGCGCAGCTGGACCGGGCTCAACTGCTCGATCACCCCGTCCGCGTGGCGCTCGAGCGCGCCCGCGACCCCGCCGATCGTGTCGTAGGCGGCGAGCGTCAGCCGTCGCCCCTTGCGCTGCTTCCACAGCAGCTTGAGCGCGTACTGCAGCATCGGCAAGACGCCGGGCTGGCCGGCGACGTCGGCGACGACGCGCTCCGCGAGGCCGGGGTCGAAGTCGACGCCGACGGCCCGCGCGGGCTCGACGATCGCGGCACGCAGCTGCGGCACGCCGAGCTGGGCGACGAACACGCGGTGGTCCGCGTCGTAAGCGACCCGATCGAGCCGCAGGTCGCCCTGCTCGTCGAGCACGATCTCGCCGCAGCGGCCGATGAAGTCGAGGCGCAGCCCGGCGACGACGGTGACCCGCAGCGCGGGGTCGCGGGCGATCGTCCACAGCAGGCGCATGAACAGGGTCCGCTGGGCGAGCTCGGCGGTCTGCGCGAACAGGTCATCGAGCGGGTCGACGATCAGCAGCAGCTGGCGCGCGGGCTCGGCGAGCTGCCACGCCCGCAGCGCGTCGGCCACGCCCTCGGCGTCGAGGCTGACGCCGACGCCCGCGAGCTTGCCGAGCGCCGCGGCGAGGTCGGCGAACGGCGCCGCGCCGGGGGCCATCTCGATCGTGTCCCAGCCGCTCCCCAGCGCCGGCACCAGGCCGGCGAGGATCAGCGAGGTCTTGCCGACGCCCGCGGCGCCGGCGACGACGACGAAGCGCGGCGCCCCGCGCTCGCTCAGGCCGAGCGCCAGCGCGTGCAGCTCGGCGGTCTCGGCGTCGCGCCCGAAGAAGGCCCAGCTGTACTCGGCACGGAACGCCAGCAGCCCGCGGTACGGCCGCACGAACAGCGGGTGGGTCGCGTCGCCGTCGGACTGCCGCGCGTAGAATTGCAGTCCTGCCCAGTCGAGCCGCGCGGGGTCGCGGGCGAGGCGGGCCCGCGCCGCCGCGACGGCGAGCTCGAGCGGCTTGCGGCGGACCAGCAGCCAGTCGTACAGCGTCTGGCTCAGGTGGACCGAGCCGGCGACCGACAGCGGGAAGCGCGAGGCCAGCACCGCCTGCACGCCGGCCCGGTGCAGCGTCTGGGCGACGCTCCCGAGGTGGTTGCCGAGCGCGCCGACGTTGGCGCCGTCGCACGCGGCGAGCACCACGAGTCGCAAGGTCGCGGCGAACGGCGCGATCAGCTGGCGCAGGCGCCCGGCGTCGACGACCACGGCGGGCTCCCCCGGCTCGCCGCTCGACAGCGCGAGCCCGAAGCTCTGCCCGTGGGACGCGCCGTGACACAGGAGGTGCAACACGGTGAACGGCGCGTTCTGCTCGCTGGCCGCGCGGAGGGCGGCGACCAGGGTCTCGCACGAGACATGGGCGAGCACGTCGCGCGCAGGCTCGAACGGGTACCGAGTCTTCGCGCAGGCGGCGGCGATCGCCGCCAGATGATCCGCGGCAGGCGCGGCGCCGCCCGCGGCCGACCACGCGAACAGGATCCGCCCGCGCTCGACCGCCTGCTCGCACACCGTGGTCGTCTCGGGCCACTCGTAGCGGACCACGAAGTCGGGTAGCTCGCCGATGTGCTGGCCGGTCGACCGGATCGTCACCAGCTCCCACGGCAGCGCGTACAGCTCGGCGGCCGCCGAGCGGATCGTCAGCACGACCGGCCGGCCGTGCCGCACCGCGTCGATGATGCGCTGCTCCACGAGCGGCCAGCCGGTGCCGCCGAGGAAGCGACGCAGGCGCTCGCCGAGCCGCTGGACCACCGTGGGATCCCAGTGCGGGTCTCGCAGCGCCTGCAGGTCGGCGAGCAGCGCCGCGTCCCACGGCATCTCGGCCGCCGCGAAGCCGCCGCCGGGCGTGTGCACGATGTACGACTGCGGCGTGAACCGAAACGCGTAGGGGTCGTCGACCTGGGTCGAGCGGGCGAGCTCGAGGATGACGCGCAGCGTCTCCTTGCCGGATTCAGTGCTATCGGTGTCGTGGCTCATGACATCTCCTGGGTGGGCGAGCTCGCGGCGGCGCTCGAATCGGCCGTCAATCGCGGGTCCTGGTCGAGGGCGAACCGAAGACGCGCGAGCAGATGTGCTGCACCGGTGGGACGTACGACCAGCTCAGGGCGAACACCAGGACGCCGAGCAGCGAGACGATCGTGAAGCACTGGAGCACCGGAGCGCCGCAGGCGACGGCCGCCGCGCCGGCCCACGGGAGCAGGCAGTTGAGCAGGAGCCGCGGCGAGATGAAGGGCGCGGCGACCAGGAAGATCTGCCCGAGCATCAACATCTCGACGAGCAGGATATGCTCGCTGGAGATGCCGGCGCCCACGCAGACCGGCGGGACGACGAGGTTCCCGACGATCGCCGCGAACAGCACGACGATCATGCGGCTGTGATAATGGTTCTGTAGCAGCTTCGCGCGGGCCCGATAGACGCCGAGGCCGACGACGACGAGCACCGTCGTGGTCGCACCGAGCATTTGCCCGAGCCCGATGTCAGCCGGGTCGCCGGCGCCGCGGCTCAGCTGCGAGCCGATGGCGGCGGCGCACACGGCGACCAGGGTGAAGACGATGCGACGGCGCTCGCGCCCGGCGGCCGCGGGGTCGCGCTGGGCGTCGAGCTGATCGAGCTGATCGAGGAGAGCGGCCAGCGAGGGCCAGCGGTCGGCCGGGTCGCGCGCCAGGCCGCGCTGCAGCAGCGCGCGCAGGGCCGGCGGCGCCGTCGCCCCGGCCGGCGGCTCCTGCAGCGCGCCGCTGCGGGCGCTGGCCCGCAGCTCCTCGACGCTCGCGCCGCGCAGCGGACGTACGCCGTAGACCGCCTCGTAGAGCGCCGCGCACAGGCCAAACTGGTCGGCTCGCTCGTCGACGGGGCCGTTGAGCAGCTGCTCCGGCGCCATGTAGGCCGGCGTGCCGACGACCGCGTCGTCGCGGGTCGTCAGGCCGTCGGAGGAGGTCAGCGTGACGACGGTCGCGAGTCGGGCGTCCGGGTCGAGCATGTGCGCGAGGCCGAAGTCGCCGACGCGCGGGCGACCGTTGCTGCCGACGAGCACGTTGTCGGGCTTGAAGTCGCGATGGACGAGGCCCGCCCGGTGCGCGGCCGCGAGGCCGCGGCCCGCCTGGGCGTACATGGCGATGATGTCGTAGACATTGCGGCTGCGGATCGCTTGCCACGTGGTGAGGTTGACGCCGTCGATCAGCTCCATGGCGATGAACTCCTGGCCCTCGAAGCGGCCGATCTCGTAGATCTGGACGACGTTCGGGTGCGAGATGCGAGCGACGGCCTGCGCCTCCTGGTGGACGTGGGCGTCCGGATCGCGGATCAGCTTGATCGCCACCTTGCGATCGAGCTGGTCGTCGTACGCGGTATAGACGGTGGCCATCGCGCCGCGGCCGATCTCGTCCAGGATCGTGTAACGGCCGAAACGTGAGCCGGCCAGCGGTGGCTCGCCCGGCGTGGCCGGCTTCGCGTCGCGGTCGACGGTCTCGAGCATCCGGTCGACGAGCGGCGCACGCCCCTGCCTG
>Ga0075163_10001772_pt1 | contig 29157 bp, 21 predicted proteins | sample JI1023141ADNA_FD_71478 | JGI IMG/M metagenome (GOLD analysis project Ga0075163, IMG submission 71478) | Wastewater effluent complex algal communities from Wisconsin, to seasonally profile nutrient transformation and Carbon sequestration -... | ecosystem: Engineered > WWTP > Effluent > Algae...
AAGGGCAGCGACGCGAGGGAGGGCAGAAGGGGACGATCCTCCGCGTCGCCGGCGTCGACGTCGCGCACGCGCGGCGACTCGACGCCGACGGGAGGAAAGCTGGAGTCGGTGCGCGGTCGCGCGACGGGGGGCGCCACGGCCAGCGGCGCGTCGATCGAATCGACGGTGCTGCGATCGTACAGCTCCTGGTCTCGCGAGTCGGTCTGGTCGGCCATGACCGGTCGAGCCTAACAGTCGCGAAAGGCAAGTCATGGCGCGGTTCCGCCCGCGGTCCGCGGCTCGTGTCATCGCCGTGCCATTGAGCCACCTCGGAGCCGCCTCCATGTTCGCGGGGACCATCCAAGGACTCCTCGCCATGCCTCCGCGGCCTTCTCCTTCCGACGTGCCCAGTCTGGTCTACCTCGCAGCATTCGCCGCCAACTCGCTGGCGATCGTGTGCGCGTCGAGCAGCCCGTTCGTCGTGCCCTTGGTGTTGCTCCAGGGCCTCTTCTTCGTCGGCGCGCTCGAGATGACGCACCAATGCGTTCACCACGCGTTCCTGGTGTCGTCACGGCGGTCGAACGAATTCGTGGGGCACCTCGCGGCGTCGCTGATCGGGTTCAACCTCGTCGCGTATCGCTACTTCCATCTCTCGCACCACCGGCACGTCTGCGACACGGACGATCCCGAGGGCGCGCTCTACCAGGACAGCCCGCGCACGCGGTGGTTCGCGCTGGTCGCGCCGATCGCGCACGTGTACGTCGCCATCGGCATCAACCGGACGGCCGCGCGGTACGTTCCTCCGCAGCGCCGTGCCGCGTGGCGGATCGCACGCCTCGGGACGTGGGGGATGCTGCTCGCCCTCGCGGTCTGGGCCTCGCTCTCGCCGCGCACGTTCCTGCTCGCCTATCTCATCCCCCTCGCGCTCTTCGCCTGGTTCGACTTCCCGTTCTCGCAGGCCGAGCACTACGGCGCGCAGATCGTGAGCCCCGATGCGGCGCGCGACGTGTCGCTCGCGTCGCTCGACGTCGCGACGCCCGTGCTCTTCTCCGCGCTCATGCTGCATCGCAACCTGCATCGCGTGCACCACGTCTGGCCGCGCACCCGGTGGTTCGAAGCGCCGGAGCGCATGAAGGAGCTCGACGTCGTCCAACCGGGACGCGTACTCACGCTGGGCGCCTTCGCGCGGACGTGGTGGGACGGAGGGCCGCGCCTATGGCCATGAGACACGCGATCGTGCGTATCGAACGCCCGGGCGAGGCGGCGCTGCAGCTCGGCTCGACGCTGGCGCGAGCGTTCGAGACGGCGCCCGACTACTCGTTCATCTTGGCCCATCACGCGCACAAGCGGCGCGCGCTGGCGTGGTTCTTCGGCAGGTTCTCGGCGCGACTGTGCGCGCGCTATGGCGACATGCTCTCGACCGCGGACGGCAGCGCCGGACTCATGGTGTTCCATCCGGGACGAGCTCCCTCGCTGTTCGGAGTGCTCGCCGCCGGCGTCTTGAGCTTTCCGTTCCGATTCGGCCTGAGGGGCACGCTGCGCGCGTTCGCGCTCGGTCTGCACATGGAACGCGTGCGCCTCTCGCTCGCTCCCGAGCCCCATCTCTACGTGCTCGCGGTGGGTGTGAGCCCGGAGAGCCAGGGTCGCGGCCAAGGCCACGATCTGATGACCCGTGCACTCGAACAAGCCGACGCTCGCGGCGTGCCCTGTTACCTCGAAGCGTTCGAGGAGCATCTCGTCCAGCACTACCAGCGCCGCGGCTTTCGTCTTCTCGGGCAAGAGGTCCTTCCGAACGGACTTCACCTCTCGTGCCTGTTGCGCGCTCCGTCCGCGACTGCGTGAGTTGTCATCGCCGTGCCATCGGCTCCGTTCGCGAACCCGCTAGCGTAACGGCATGTCCACGTTCCAGAACGTCTTCGCCGCGCTCGACGCCCGCTCCGAGCAGTGCCCCGACCGCCTCGTCTACTCGTTCGCGAACGAGCGCGGCCAGATCGAAGACACGCTCACGTGGAAGCAGCTGCTCGACGAGACGGACGCCCTGACGGGGTTCCTCCGCACGCATTGCGCGCTCCCGCTGGGCAGCCGCGTCCTGCTCGTGTATCCGCCCTCGCTCGACTTCGTCGTGGCGTTCGCGGCGTGCCTCCGGGCCGGGATCATCCCCGCGCCCGTCTATCCTCCGAGCCGCGCACGTGCGAGCGACATGGACGCCTTCGCCGCGATCGCCGCGAGCTCCGGGGCGAGGCTCGTGCTGACGAACGAGAAGCTCCTTCGCGGTCGCACTCCGAGCGAGGGCGAGCTGCCGTGGATCCGCACCGACGACGTGCAGATCGGCCAGTACGAAGCCGTGCACGCGCCGGCGCCGGAGCCCGAGGACCTCGCGCTGTTGCAATACACCTCGGGCTCCACGTCGAGTCCGAAGGGCGTGATGATCACGCACGGCAACCTTTCGCATCAGCTCGAGTACACGCGCACCGCGATGAACCTGCGCGACGGGTGCAAGGGCGTGTTCTGGGTACCGCAATATCACGACCTCGGATTGATCGGAGGCATCCTCAATGCGCTCGGCGGCAACCTCGAGATGGTGTTGCTCTCCCCCCTCTCGTTCATCAAGCGACCGGCGATCTGGTTCGAGCTGATGCACGAGCACCGTGCCACGCACACGGCGGCGCCGAACTTCGCCTTCGAGCTCGCGCTGCGCATGACCACGGCGGAGCAGCGCGCGAGCTGGGACCTCAGCTGCCTCGAGATGGTGATGAGCGCCGCCGAGCCCGTGCGTGCGAGCACGACGGAGCGCTTCCTCGACGCGTTTCGCGCGAGCAAGCTGCCGCGCGAAGCGTATCTGCCCGCCTATGGCCTGGCCGAGCACACGGTCGCGGTGACGTTCAAAGGAGGGGTGATCCGGCACTTCGACCGGCGGGCGCTCGAGGTCGATCGGAAGGTCGTCGCGGCGCGAGAGTCGAGCGAACACACGACCTCGCTCGTGAGCTCGGGGTCGTGGTCGAACGACGTCGAGGTGCGCATCGTCGATCCCGACACCTCGCTCGCATGTGCGCCGGGCAGCGTGGGCGAGGTCTGGGTCGACTCTCCGAGCAAGGCGCGAGGGTATTGGCAGCGGAGCGAGATCAACGAGCGCTCGTTCGAGGCCGTGCTCCACGGCGACGAGCAGCACCGGTATCTGCGAACCGGCGACCTCGGGTTCGTGCACGACGGGCAGCTGCACATCTGCGGCCGTCTCAAGGACATGCTGATCGTGGCGGGTCGCAACGTGTACCCGCAGGACGTCGAAGACAGCGTGGAGGGCGTCGGCGAGCCGATGCGAGCCTCCGGGGCTGCGGCGTTCGCGGTGGACGTCGCCGATGGCGAGGTGGTCGAGGAGAAGCTCGTCCTGCTCGCCGAGGTCCGGAAGCGGCGCCTCGACCGCTCCGAGCTCGAGCGACTGGCGCTCACGCTCTCTCGCGTCGTGCTCCGCGACCATCAGCTCGCGTGTCATGCGATCGTGCTCGCGGGCCCCGGCACCGTGCTCAAGACCACGTCGGGAAAGATCCGGCGACAGGCATGTCGCGCGCGCTGGTCGAGCGGTCAGCTCGAAGCGGAGGCGCTCTACGTCTTGCGTCTCGGCCAGTCGGACCCGTCGGACGCGTCGGACCCGCCGCGCGCGTCGACCGAGGTCGGCGCGAAGGCGGACGCCTCGCGCGAAGGCGTGCTGCGTCAGGTCGCCGCGCGCGTGCTCAACCTCCCGCGCGCCGAGCTCGTCGACCTCGATCGACCGCTCACCGAGCAGGGGATGGGCTCGCTCGTCGCGGTGGACTTCTGCCACGAGGTCGAGCGGGCGACCGGCCAGGCTCTCCCGATCGCGGAGTTCTTCAACTTTCCGAGCATCGCCGAGCTCGATCGCGTCATGGGCGGAGCGCACGCGTCTCGGCCGGCGCCGCTCGATGCGCTGCTCGACGCCGAACCGAACAACGCCGTGCGTGACCTCGTGCGCGCGCGGACGAGCCTCTTGCGCGATCGCTTCACGCACGAAGGCTTTCGCATCGGCGAGTGGCACGTGCGGCCAGCGCGCCTCGCCGACGTCGCGGAGATCCAGCGGCTCGACCAGCAAGAGTACGGCTGGCTCGGCGACGGCGCGACGGACGCCGCGGAGTTCATCGAGGGGCAGGTCCGGACGTTGAACCGCGCCGGCACGCCGTGGGTATGGGTGCTCGAGCGCGCTTCGAGCGACGCCGCCGAACGCAGCGAGCTCGTGGGTTGGTACATCATGCAGCCGACGCACAAGCTGCCGCGCGACATCCGTTCGTGGGCCGACGCGACCGACGACGGCCTGCTGACGAGCACGTTCGACCCGCAAGGCAAGCACCTCTACTTGGTCGCGGCCGGGATCTCCCGCGAGTACACGAAGCAAGCGCATCGCCTCATGGTCCTGAACGCGCTCTCGTTGATGAAGGAGCACGGGATGACCTGCGTCTTCGCGTGTCTGGCCATGCCGGGGTTCGCGGAGACGCACGCGCGAGAAGGCCTCGGGGCGGAGGACTACATGAACCTCACGCACGAGAACGGCGCCCCGCGCGACGCGTTCCTCGCCTTCTTCCGCGAGCTCTGGGCGGGCGAGCATCGGCCACTTCGTCTGCTCGTCGACGGATATCCCCCCGATCGCCACTCGGGCGGTCACGGCGTCTGCGCAGCAGTCGACGTGGGCGACCCCGAGCGCGCGATCGAAGACGTCTTCGAGAAGCTCGCCCAGCAGCGTCGCGCCCTCTTCGCCGAGGCCGCGCCGCGCGAGGCGAGCGCGGACGTGCCGCGTCATCGACGTGCCACGGATCGCCGAGCCGAGCCCACTCTGCGCTCCGTGACGAACGAACGTGCGGCCACGCTCTAGCGGTCGCGCGCCGGCGGGGTGATCGACATCGCTCGGGGAAACCTGATACAGGGCACCTCTGCCCATGAGCGCCGTCGAGATCGGGTCCGTCCTCGCCGACCGCTACGACATCGTCGGCATCCTCGGAACCGGCGGCATGGGCGTCGTCTTCGAGGCGTACGATCGTCTGCGCGGCGAGAAGGTCGCGCTCAAGACCCTACGCCACGCGAATCCGGCGTCGATCTACGGGCTCAAGCGCGAGTTCCGGGCGCTCGCGAACCTCGATCACCCGAACCTGGTGCGCCTCTACGATCTGGTCGTCGACGACGACGACTGCTTCTTCACCATGGAGCTGCTCCGAGGGGTCGATCTCCGCACCTGCGTCCGGGGCACGCTCGCTCGAGACGAGCCGATCCTCGATACATCGAGCCTGCGATCGTCGGTCGTCGGTCTCATGCGCGGACTCGAGGCGCTCCATTCGGAGGGGCTCCTCCATCGCGATCTCAAGCCCTCGAACGTGATGGTCACCGAATCCGGGAGAGTGGTGCTCCTCGACTTCGGGTTGGTCTTCGAGACTCGGACGGCGCGCGCCGCCGAGCAGAACGAGGTCTTCGGAACGTTCGCGTACATGGCGCCGGAGCAGGCGCGTGGAGAAACCGAGCTCTGCGAGGCGACCGATCTGTATGCGGTCGGCGTGGTGCTCTTCGAGCTACTCACGGGCCGATTCCCATTCGACGGCCGGGGCATCCAGGTACTGCTCGCGAAGCAATTCGAAGACTGTCCGCGCCCGTCTCGTTTCGTCCAGAACCTCCCGCGCGACCTGGATGACCTCGTCGTCGAGCTCCTCTCGCGCGACGCCGACGCGCGCCCCACGAAGTCCGACGTCGTCGCACGCGTCGACCCGGCGAAGACGAATCATCCCGGTGCGCTCGCGCGAGCGTCGGCGCGAGGGCTCGTCGACCGCGAGCGCGAGCTCGAACTGCTCCTCGATGGATTTCGTCGGCTCGAGCCCGGACGTCCCACGCTCGTCCGCATCCGCGGGCGCCCCGGGATCGGGAAGTCCGCGCTCGTCGACGAGTTCGTGCGCCGCGTGCGCCGCGACAGCTCCGCCATCGTCTTGACCGGGCGGTGTTACGAGACCGAATCCGTTCCGTTCAAGGGACTCGATGCGTGGGTCGATGCGCTCAGCCAGTGGCTCGCGGTCGCGAGCGAACGCGAGCTCGCGGCGCTCGTGCCGGCCGGAGCGAGCGCACTCGCGACGCTGTTTCCGGTGCTCGCACGTGTCGCCTCGTTGGCTCGTCCGGTGCCTCGAGAGCCCGACCACGACGAATCGTCTCGGCGAGTCCGTGGGCTTACGGCCTTGCGCGAGATTCTCCGACGACTCGCAGCGTCGCACCCACTCGTCCTCGTGCTCGACGACGGTCAGTGGGCGGATCGCGACGGAGCGCTCGGGATCGTAGAGCTCCTGCGGGGGCGCGATCGACCGGACATCATGGTCGTCGTGGCAGAGCGGACGGACTCGACCGGCCCGCTCTCGGTCATGCTCGGCGACGAACGTGACGTTCGCGATCTGACGCGCGTCGAACTCGACCTCGCGGCTCTCTCCGAGGACTCGATCCGTCGCCTGGTCGGTGCGTCGCTCGCCGACGACGCGGTCATCGACCTGGTCGCGCTGCGATCGAACGGAAGTCCGTTCGCAGCGGTCACGCTCGCCCGGTTCCTGGGCGAGCTCGACGGCGTCGTGGGTCGACGCAACGCCGAGGGCTCGGTCGAGGACCTCGTGCGACGCCGCGCCTCGCTGCTCGACGTCGAGCTCCGACGGGCACTCGAACGACTCGCGGTCGCGGGCGAGCCGTCGAGCCTGGCGCAGCTGGGCATCGAACGTCCGGTCGCTGAAGCCCTGCGATCGGCTGGATTCGTTCGCTCCATCCGATCGGCCGCACACGACCTCGTCGATACGGCCCACGACCTGATTCGGGACGCGATCGCCTCCTCGGTCGATGCGCCGAGACGCCTGGCGCTCCATCACGACCTCGCGACGGCGATCGGACGTGCCACCCCGGAAGCGCACGATCGACTCGCTCGGCATTTCGCCGGCGCGGGCGATCGCGGACACGCGCACCTGCACGCGATCGAAGCCTCGCGGTCGGCGCGTGCCGCCTACGCATTCGGCCGCGCCGCTTCGATGCTCGAGCTCGCTCTCGGAGTGGCCGAAGAGGGGGACCGACGGTCGCTCGTCGCCGAGCTCGCGGACTGCCTCTCGCTCGCTGGACGCTTCGAGGATGCCGCCGCGCGCTACCTCCAAGTCAGCGACACGGCCGCCGAGGTCGAACGGAACGAATGGCGAAGCCGAGCCGCCGAGGCTCTGCTCTTCGCCGGACGACTCGATGAGGGGCTCGCGCTCCTCGACGACATCGCCCACGACCTCGGAGCGGAGATTCCCGTGAGTCGCCCCGCCGTCCTCTGGGAGCTCGCGAAGCACGAGCTCCGACTCTCGATGCGTGGGCTCGAGTGTGAGATCCGGCCGATGGTCCCGGCGCTGCAGAAGCGACGCGAACGTGTTCGCATCCTCGGCGCGATCTCCGTCCAGTACTTGCCGATGGACCCGTTCCGCGGGCTCGTCCCGATGTCCCGGCATCTGCAGGCTGCGCTGGAACTCGGCGACCTCGACGAGATCTCGGTCGCGCTCGGAATGGAAGCCTGCGCACGCGCGGCGTTCGGTTGGCAGTCGGGCGCCGCGCGCGCGATCGAACGACTCGAACGACTCGCGCACGAACACCACGCCGAGGTCGCCGGCATCTTCGCGCTCCTGGCACGCTCGTTCGACGAGCTGCGCGAAGGGCATCGAGAGCTAGCCGCTCGTCGAGCGGCCGACGCGCACTCGCGGTGGGCGAGGCTTCGCTCCGCTCCGCCGTGGCTCGTGTCGACCGTGTGGTACGTCGCCGGATTCCCGCTCCGCTTCGAGATCCGTCCCGATGCGTTCGACGCGATTCGTGCATACGTCGCGGCGCAGGAGGAGCGTGGAGGGCGCTACGCCGAGCTCCGTCATCGCAACCTCGTGCTCCCCCTCTACGACCTCCTCGTCGGGGAGCCCGAGCGCGTCATCGGCAACGTCGAACGCGCCACGAAGGACTCTCCGTCGGCGCGCGACCTGTCGAACCGGTCGGCATCGGAGAACTACGCAGCGTGGGCACACCTCTACCTCGGCGAGCCCGAGGCAGCCTACCGACTGGCCGACGGAGTCCGGACCGCGTTCCGACGACAGGGAATGTGGCGAGCGCCGATTCCTCGCGGCTTCTGCGCGATGACCCTCGGCGCGAGTGGACTCGCTCTTGGCGACGCGACGATCGTCGCGCAGGCACGCAAGGACTTCGGCGCTCCGAAGCACGGCGTCGAACGTCTCTACGACGACGCTCTCGCGGCCATGGTCGCGTTCGCGTCCGGCGACGTGGGTGCGGGACTCTCGACGCTCGCGACGCTCCGAGATCGAGCGCAACGGCAAGCGTTTCCGCTGTTCGAGGCGCTCGCCGCGTGGGGGCTCGCGACGTTCGATGCGGACGACGGCGCGAATCGCAGCCGCTATCGTGCGCTCGTCGACCGGAGCGGCGTCGTGGATCCGGATCGGTTTTTCTGGTCCATGCTCCCCGTCGGACCGATGCCGCCGCGCAGCACACGCTGATCGGAGCGTGTCCGGTGGCCGCCTCATGGCCCGCCGAGCGTATCGATGCCCACGACGGCCGCGAGCGCGCGTCGAGACGGCGTGTTCGTCTTGCGAAGCAAGGCCGCGACCTGATTGGCGATCGTTCGCTCCGAGGTGCCACGACGGCACGCGATCTCCGCGTTCGAGCTGCCCCGACGGACGAGGTCGAGCACGGCGTGTTCCGCGAGCGTGAACGGCTCGTGCGGATGTCCCGTGTTCGCGCCGAGGACCGCGCCGGCGAACGACGCGAACGACGTTCGCGACGGGAGGCCGATCTTCGCGGCCACGTCGCCGAGCGCTCTCGATACGCCGGCCTGGGACGCGCACAGCGAGTAGGCGATGGACTTGCTGGAGTGGCCGCACCCGACGAGGCGCGCGATCTCGGCTTCCCTGCTGGAGAGCGCGCGATAGTGCTGCGCAGCGAGAGGATTCTCGAGCGCGACGAACGAGCATGCGCCGTCCGTCGTGCGCGTCTCCGCCACCGAATACGTGCCGTTCGTCACGCCCTCCCACAGGTCCGCGTGGTCACCGACGTCCGCGATGCGGACGGCGTGGCGCGCCGAGTCCATGCGCGATCGGGGACGAACGTTCCGTTCGCCGAGCCCCGCGACCCGTCCCGGGTGCACTCGCCGGAGATGTCGACGGAATCCGGTCTCGATGTAGAGCGCGAGGCGGGAGAGGTCCCGCGAGTGGCTCGCCACGCTCCCGCGACGTTCGGTCGGCGCGACGATGACGACCGCGGTGTTCACCGCCGCATGACCCACGAAGATGCGTGCGTCCGCGATGCTTCCGTCCGGGAAGGCATCGCACGAGTCTCTTCGGACGAGGTTCCTGAGCTCGAGGAGCGACGAGAGCGGCCGGCCACTCAGCGAGAGCGACGCCGCTGCGTGCACGTCGCGGGGAAGGAGCGCCTCGAGCGCGCGAGCATCGGGATGCCCTCCTCGCGTGACGCGAGCGTCGACGACGAAGCCCCTCGGTTCCATGGCGACCACGGTGCCTGCGACTCCTGCTCCTTCGTCGACGACGGGTCGCAGCGCCTCGACGACTCCCTCGAGCCAGCCTTCGGTCGTGGCACGCTCCTCGAATGCCGCTTCCACCACCGCCCGTGACCGCATGGCGCGGGCCAGCTCGTCTCGGTCCATGTGCGATCCCCCTCTCGGGCGAACGACGTTCGACGTCCGCGAAGCCGCGCTAGCGCAACGTTCGTGCCGGAATGGATCGACGGACCGGTTCCGCGGGATCGACGCGCGATCGGCCTGGAATCGAGGTCGTTCGAGGTCGATTCCGCCCTGCCGTCGCGATCACCCGCGCGGCGATTCGGCTCCGACGAGGTGGGGAGTGCGATCGCATTCGGCGATCGGTCTCGCGCGTTTCGTGTCTCCCGCGCCGGGCGCCGGAGTTCTCGTACGGAGATCCCGCATGTGCGTGGCATGCTCGCCGACGGAGGTCCGGTCCGTGCGCGTCGAGATCCACATGCCTCGAAGCAGCTCACCGAGCGAGCTCGAGGTCCATTCCGGCGAGACGGTCGTCGTCGGACGGAAACCGACGATGGACGACGAAGGTGGCCAGGCGACGCGCACCGTCGCACTGCCGGTCCCGAGCGTCTCCGCCTCGCACGTTCGCATCGGATGCGACTCGGACGGCGTGCGGATTGAGGATCTCGGGAGTCGAAACGGCACGTGGGTGCGGCTGCCGCCTCGGTCCGTGGTTCGGTTTCCCGCGAGCGAATCGCTCTCGGTCCATCTGGCGGTGGAACCGGGCGGGAGTGCGTTCGAAGAGTCGCCGGCCGACGCGCATACCGGAGGCGCTCGCGAATACGTCGCGAGCCTCGAGCGGGCGCTCGGCGCCTGGTTCTCGGCCCACGATCTCTCCGTCGCCCTCACCGTGGTCCCTCGCGACTCCACGGCGGCTCAGGATCAGAGCGGCTGGTTCCCGCTACCTACGGGAGACAGTCTCGTCGTCGAGCCCACGAGCACCGTGCAGACGTCCTTCTGGGATGCGATCGGTCACGTGGAGCGCTACCTCGCGCGACAGAACCAGCAGTTCTCGGCGGCGGAGGAGATGCGCGCGAACGGACTCGTCGTCGCATCTCCGGCGATGCGAATCGCGGTCGCTCGGGTCATCGATGCGGCCGCGGTGGGCGCGCGAAGCCTCCTCCTCGTCGGCCCGAGCGGCTCGGGCAAGGAAGGCCTCGCTCGATGCTTCCATCGGCACCTCGGGCGTCCCGGTCCCTTCGTGGCGCGCAATTGCGCGCTCCTCTCGAAGGAGTTCGCGCGCAGCGAACTCTTCGGGGCCGAGAAGGGCGCGTTCACCGGCTGCACCCAACGCATCATCGGCGCGGTCGAGGCGGCGAACGAAGGCACGCTCTTCCTCGACGAGCTCGCCGAGCTGCCACGCGACGTCCAGGCGATGCTCCTTCGGTTCCTCGATCACGGCGACTTCGAACGGCTGGGGCGGTACGGCCGCCCGTCGACGTCGGACGTCCGCCTCGTCGCGGCGACGAACGCAGACCTTCGCAGCGCAGCGCTCCGCGATCAGTTTCGACTCGACCTCTGGTTCCGTGTCTCGGCCTTCGTCGTCGACGTCCCGCCGCTGCGTGATCGCTTCGAGGACGTCGAGGCGTTCCTCCGCGGTCGCGCGACTCCGGCTGGAGGCTCGATCCACGACGCGCTCTCCCCGGGCGCGCTCGAGGTGCTCGCCGCGCACGCCTGGGACGGCAACTTCCGAGAGCTCGTGAACTTCGCGAACCGCATCGTGGCGATCACGAAGACCCGCACGATCGACGCCGACGTCTGTCGTGCCGCGCTCGCCGAGGGCGCGCTGCGGCCTCTCGAGTCGTCGAATCCGCCGCGCGCCCCCCTCGCTGCGACTCCCGGCGGCATGGCGGAGCTCGCGTCGCGCGCGGAGGAGGCCTTCGCGCACGACCGGGGCGACGGGTCGCCGGCCTCGTGGGACGACGTGAAGGACTTCGTCGAGAACTACCTCAAGCCGCTCGTCTTCGCGCACCTCGGGGGAGCGACGGAGGTGGAGAGGCTCGAAGACGTGGAGCTGCGCGCGACGTCGCAGCGACTCGGCGCGGATCGAGGCACGGCGTCCAAGCAGTTGGCGCGGTACTTCGACCGGTTCGGGCAGTAGCGAACGTCAGCGTCGAACGCACTGCGCCCGCTCACTCGAGCGGCAGCTCGCGCGAGTCGGGCTCGGGTGCCGAGAGGCGATTGCGCTCGATGACGCGGACGCAGGTGTTGAGTCGCAGCGTCGCGTCGTCGTTCCCGGCGGGCGCGAGCGAGCGTGCGCGCTCGAAGTGCCTGATCGCGTCGATCAGCGAGTGGTATGCGCCGGCGTCGGGCCCCGCGAGGCCGTGCTTGATCTGCCGCTTCGCGAAGCGCTCGTGGATGATGCCCGCGTAGTACGCGCGCTCGTAGTCGCCCGTCAGCTCGGGGAGGAGCCTCTTCGCGTCGGCGAGCAGACGTCCGGCCCCGGAGTCGATGAACTGATCCGTGAGCGCGAGCAGCATGCACGTGAGCGCATCCTGGTTCGCCGGGTCGACCGCGAGGATGTCGAGGCAGATGCTCTCTGCCTCCACCGGCTCGTTCAGCAGGCGGTATCGCATCGCCTTCTCGAGCGCGCGCGGAACGGATGCCTTCGTGATGGGTTCGATGGTCGGCACCCTTCACCTCCTCGATCGGATGAACGGAAGACGTGTACGTCAGCTTCGAGGGAGCATCCTACCCCCGATCGCGGTGGCACGACGAGACCCCCGAGAATCGGACCACGCAGGATTCCGCGCACGGCGCTCGAGACCACGTCTACGCTGCCAGGCATGCGTCTCCTCAGCCTCGTCGTCGTCGGTGCGCTGTCCGCGTGTTCGGGCCGCTCCGGCATGGACTCCGACACCGATAGCGGCGGCATGGCCAGCTGCACGGCCCCGGCCCACACGCCGGGCGGATCCGATGGGCAGGGCGGATGCTGGCCGGGCCCCGACAATACGGGGGTGCCCGCGGGGACCACGCTGACGGCGTACACCGGCCCGTGCACCATCACTGCGGACGGCACGATCCTCGACGCGCTCATCATCGACTGCGACCTCTCGATCCAGGCCGCGAACGTGGTCATCACCCGCTCGCTCATCCACGGCTCGGTCGCGACCGACGAGTCGTCCACGGTCTTCTCGTTCGCCCTCTCCGACAGCGAGGTGAACATCGGGGAGCGCGCAGGCACCGGCGTCGGCGCCGTGAACTTCACGGCCACGCGCGTGCACGTCACGGGCGGCAATCGATCCATGCACTGCTGGCACGACTGCACGATCACGGACTCGTACGTGCACGGGCAGTTCACCGACCCCTCGGGCACGTTCCACGAGAGCGGCATCCGCATGGGCCAGTCGCTCACGCTGCGCCACAACAGCGTCTTCTGCGACGCGCCGGACGTCCCGCCCGACGGAGGCTGCTCGGCCGACCTCACCGGCTACGGGGACTTCGGCCCGGTGCAGAACAACCTCATCGAGCGGAACTTCTTCGGACAGACCACGGGCGGCTATTGCACCTACGGCGGATCCTCCACGGGCAAGCCGTTCTCCGACGACACCCACCACATCGTCTTCCGCGCCAACGTCTGGCAGCGCGGCACGCGCGAGGGCGACCACGGAACGTTCGAGTGCGGCTACTACGGCTCGAACACCGCCTTCGACCCGGCGAAGCCCGGCAACGTCTGGGACGACAACGTCTTCGACGACGGAACGCCGCTCGCGTCGTCGAACTGAGCCGGCGTGTCGATCACGGTGTCCGCTCGGTGCGGGAACGAGGCCCTCGTTCCGCCTCGCGGTTCATTCGCAGATCGGCAGGTCCGCCGCGCAGGTCGACACGGATCCGCCCCCGGGCAAGGGGCCGTAGACGCAGCGGCGCGAGAGGCAGGACCGATCGCTCTCGCACCGCGCACCGACCTCGGCCGGAGCCACGCAGACTGCGGCGACGCAGTCGAGGGACTCGAGACATTGGCCGTCGTGCCGGCATTCTGCTCCGACGTCGCCGTCGTGATGGACGAGCGCGCACGACGCGTACGCCTCACCGACCGCCTCGCCGAGCCCTTCGGGTCCGCTCGTGGGCTCGTCGGGAGCGCACGATGTTCTCGCGGCGTGCGAGTGGGCTGGCCGCCGTCGAGTCCCGCCCGAGACCGCGTCCCCGCACGGCCGGAGGCCCAAGACGGCAGGACGCGACGACGAGCCGACCCCACACAGTCGCTCTGGATCCGATTCGTGATACGACGCGTGATTCGTGTCGAAGTTTTAATCGCATTCACTGAAAGAATTTCACGATGTCGCCTCTTTATCTTCTCCGTTCATCGGTCGTATCGCTTTCCGTGGCTCTCGCCACGATCCTCGTCGCATCGTGCGACGGTTCCGAGAGCGGCGCGAACGGTAACGACGCTGGCTCGATCACCACCTCCGGCAACTGGACGTGCTCGCCGGCGTCCTGCGAAGTGAATCAGCCGTCGTCACCCTACGTCGTGCAGACCTGCAGCCGACAGATCGGCTCTTCGTTCAGCTGTGAGTATCGCGTCGGCGGCATGACCTTCGCGTGTCCCAGCTGCGAGTCCTGCGCGAACGCGGCGAGCGACGCGGTTGCTGCGTGCGTCGCCTCGATCCCGGACTCGGACGCGGGCACCGACGCGGGCGTCGAGGACGCGGGCTTCGACGGCGGCACCACCCATTGCAGCGGGGTCGCCTCGAGCTGTTCTTCGCGCGCGGTCGGGAGCTGTTCCGGCGGCGGTTGCTACACCGCGGGATCGTGCACCGGCGTCGCGGCGTCTTGCAGCACCGGCACCTATCCGACGCTCAGCCAGTGCATCAACGCGGGCTGTTCCTGGTCGGGGAGCGCTTGCACCGGCTCGACCCCGTACACCTGTGCGTCGTCGAGCTTCAGCCAGACGTACTGCGGCTATTCGGCCGGCTGCAGCTACTCGACGGTGTGCGCGGGCTCGGCTTGGTCGTGCGACACGGTCACGGTGGCGACCTGCACGAACCAGCTCGGCTGCGCGGTCGTCACTGACTGATGCCCGGCTACCGTCGCCGATCGCGCCTCGCTTCGTCTCGTCGCCGAGAGCTACGGTCGACCCTCGATAGCTCGAGCATCCGGAAGAGCTCCCGGCTGCCCTCGGCGATAGCTCGAACATCCTGAAGAGCACCCGGCCGCTCGCGTCGTCGAACTGAGCGAAAGCTCCCGGCTGCGTTCACGGATCGACGATGGGTCGCTCGTCGTTTCGGCCGTGCTCCGATCGATCTGAAACGGATCCACCCACGGCCCGCGGCCCGATCGTCCGCGCACGAGCGGCGGCTCTGGCCTCTCCGCAGGTCACCGGATCTAGCCGGCGGTCCGTCCGGCTCGGAGCGCTTCGATCTTCGTCTTCCACGCCTTCGGATCGGCCAGGTACCAGGCGATCGAGTCCGACTGTCCGTCCGCGGAGAAGCGAACCTTGAGCAGGTCGTAGATCGTCGCCTTGCCCAAGTGGCTCTTCGTGAACGAGAGCTCGGTGATCGAATCCAGGCGCATCCGAAGGTCCGCTCCGGGCACGAAGCGGTAGAAGTGCAGCGCGTCCTTGCTGAGCACGAGCGCGCCGTTGCCGCGGCCCTGCAAGACGCCCTTGGACTCGAGTCCGAAGCTGTTCGCTCCCAAGTCCTTCATGACGATCGCGTCCGCACCGTAGTCGGCGGCGATCCGGGCCTCGAGGGGCCCCTTCATGGAATGAAGGGCGAGCTTGGACACCGCGCTCGCGAGGAGCAGCACGACGACGACACCCGATGCCACCAAGCCGATGATCTGTAGCGTCGCCATCGCAATCCCCCAGACGTTGGGGCGAACGTTCCACGGTAGCCGCCGCGGCGGCAAGGCCTGGATGTCCACGGCGCGAGCGAACGCGGGCGCCGACTCTTGCGCGCGATCTCGCGCGATCCAGAGCGTCCGCCGGGATGGAGAGGTTCATTGCGGAGCGTCGCGCGAGGTCGCATCGTGTGCTGCATGATCTCCGGCCCGGCCCTCATTCCCGTCGCGATCGCGTTCTCGGCGATCGCGGCGTGCGGTCGCTCGGAGTCCGTGGAGGTCGCTCAGGAGACTCCGCCGCCGCTTCCGATCGTCGTCACCGTGCCGCAAACCTCGGACGTCGCGACCGCGCTTCCGACACCCGGAGCCGATTCCCCGACGCCCGAGCCGGACTCCGTACCCGATCGCCCGGTCGAGTCGACTCCGGTCGCTCCCGAAGAACGTGCGCCGGATCCGGAATGCGAGCGACATGCCTCACGCCGGGGCGCTCGTCCTTCGCGGTGTGACTTCGAGTTGGTGGACGATCCCTGGGCGAACTGACCGTCCCCACTCAGCACCGCGCGAGCGTGCTCGCGGCCCATGTACCGAGCGAGACGCGTCCGGGGCAGATCGTTCGAACCGGTCCCTCGAAGCGATTCGCGCGTCGACCACCCGACTGGGATCGATAGCCCGCGCTGACAGGGACGCCGCACGCGTCGGAGAGCCCGGCGAGGAGCGCGTCGCCCCGCGAGCCGGCGCCGACGTTGCATCCGTGGAGCTCGACGCTCCCGTCGGGGCGCATGATCCGGCCGAGTCCGGCGTAAAGGCGCGTGAAAGCCGCGATCTGCTGCTGATACGCCTCGCCCAGGAACGTCGTACTCCCGGCCGCATGTTCGCCGGCGGTGACGCCCATGTGTCCTGGGCTTCCGTGTCCGTGGAAGCGGAGCAACGACACCGAGCCCGCCGCGTGGTTCGCGTTGAGGCGCCCGATCACTGCTCGCAGGCCGTCCGACAAGCCGTGGGTGACGTAGACGTGCGACGCGCCGTCCGCGACGTGCGGAAGATCCTCTCGGGCCGTGAACACGTCTCCTGCGTCGATGTGATCGACGGAGACGAGCGGTGGTTCGCGGAAGAGGAGGCGCCACTCTGGCGCGCTCACCACGCCGGTGGGATCGACGCCATTGGCTTCCTGGAGCGCCATCACGCTGCGCTGCGTCTCGGCTCCGAAGTGTCCGTCGACGCCGATGCCGAGTCCGAGCGTCGTCAGCCGCGCCTGTGCCAATGCCACCGTGGGCAATCGGTCGCCGATTCGAATCGTCACGTACACGAGTCCCCCACTCCGTCGGTGCGCCGACCACGATCCCCGATCGGCGGACGGAGCGTGTCGCAGTTCGCGGTATCCGCAACCGCGCGGACATGACCGCGGTGACCTCCGTGACCCATGCCTCGTTCGGCTCGATCGCGACGACGCGCCGATCGAGCGGGTGCGAGCCGATGGGGTCGTCGTGCCTCGAATCCCTGGCCGTTCGCGCTTCGCCGAAGGCTATGCGCCGCCCGAACGCGCGCGGAACGCTGTCGCGTCCTCGCCGCGATGGATGGCCATCACCGCCTGCGCGATCGCCTCGAGCGAACGTCGGTGCGCCATCTCGAGCGCTTGCCTGCGCGACGCCAGGAGGCGCTCGAGCGTCGCCTCGTCGGCGCGCTGTCCGATCGCCTGCAGTCCCTCGACGAGGAGCGGATGGTCGGCGTCGTCGATCGCCGACGACACGGCGGCGACGCCGTTCGCCTTCGCCGTGTCGACGAGCGTCGCGAGCGCCGCGACGAGCGCCGCGAGCTCGTCAGCCTGTGCCGCGTCGACGTTCCGTCCGTGCGCTTCGGGCGTCAGCGGCCGCACGATACGACCGCTCGCGACGAGCTCCTGCGCCGCGCGGATCGCCGCCTCGTGGCTCGCGCGCACCGAGCTCGCGGGCGCGGGGACCCACATTGCGAGGTTCGCGCGTAGCCACGTCGCGGACGACTCCGACACCTGACCCATCACGCGGTCGCGCAATAGCGGCGAGCCCTCGGCGAGCACGCAGAGCAGATCGTCCGTGCCGAGCGTCGCGAGGAAGGCGCGGAGGTCCGCATCCACGAGGTCGACGACTTGTTCGACGCTCGTCGGCCACGCGGAGACCTTCGACGCCGATGGGGGTCGCACGTCGTCGCGCTTCGCGCGTGCCGACGTGGCCTCGAGGACCTCGTCGAGGAGGTTGCGGAGGGAGTCGTTCATGGGGACGCCCACTCTAGCCGTCGCGTCGGGGGACGACGGCGCCGAATCGCGAGGCAGAGCGGAGTCGCGGCGACGACCTCGCCCGCGCAGCGGCTGCGCGGCGCCTGGACCTACGTGCGCAAAGAAACGTTCGCGTCGCGCGAAACCACCCGAAGTCCTGCGCGTTCTCGACGGGCACGGCGCTTGCGTAGCTCTAGGACCCGTGGATGGACCGCCTACTGGTCCTGAGTCGATCGGCACCACCGAGACCCGGAGGGTCGCGTGTACGACGAGTCGCCGTTCCTGACGTTCTGGGAGGTCTCGCGCGCGTGTGAGCTCGCATGCTTCCACTGCCGCGCGTCCGCCATCCCTCGCCGCGATCCGCGCGAGCTCTCGACCGCCGAGGGATTCGGGCTGCTCGATGCGATCCGCGATCTCGGCTGCCGCGTGGTGGTGCTCACCGGCGGCGATCCGATGATGCGCGACGACCTCGAATCCCTCGTCGAGCACGGAACGCGGATCGGCCTCTCGATGGCGTTGACCCCGAGCGCGACGCCGCGCGTCACGCACGCGCGACTTTCGAAGCTCCGCGACGCCGGGCTCGCGCGTCTCGCGATCAGCATCGACTCGGCCGACCCTGCGATCCACGACGGCTACCGAGGCGTCACGGGCTCGCACGCGCGCTCGCTCGACATCCTCGCCATGGCACGCGCGCTCGGTCTCGGGACGCAGATCAACACGACGCTCACCCGGCGGAACGTGCACGAGCTCGACGCGATGGCGGCCGAGTTCGCGGAGCTCGCGATCGGGATGTGGAGTGTATTCTTCGTCGTGCCGACGGGGCGCGCGTCGATCGACCTGATGCTCGGCGCCGACGAGGTCGAGGACGTCCTCGTACGACTCGCGGACCTCGAGGAGACGGCGCCCTACGCGATCAAGACGACCGCGGCGCAGCACTACCGTCGGGTGCTCCGTCAACGGAAGCAAGCGCAGCATCATCCTTCGCCGCACGACGGCATCGGCCGGGCCACGCGTCCGGTCGGCGACGGACAGGGCATCGTGTTCGTCTCGCATCGCGGCGACGTCTCCCCGAGCGGCTTCTTGCCCGTCGTCCTCGGCAACGTGCGAGAGACGCCGATCGCCACGCTCTATCGCGACCACCCGACGATGCGCGTTCTGCGTGACGTCGAGGCGCTCGGGGGCAAGTGCGGCGCCTGCGAGTTCAAGCACGTCTGCGGTGGATCGCGCGCGCGGGCCTTCGCCGTCACCGGTGACATGTCCGCGGCCGACCCGGCGTGCGCCTATGTGCCGCGAGGGTTCCTCGGCGACGAGCAAGCAGCGTCCACGACCTCTGCCCCACGGAGATCCCCATGCACGGATTCGAGCACCTCGGGAAGAAGCCCGAACGCGTCGTAGTCATCGGAGCCGGCGTCTCCGGACTCGGGTTCGCGACCGAGGCGCTCCGGCGCAGACCCGATCTGGAACTCACGGTGCTCGAGTCCGGCGCGCGCGTGGGCGGGCTCGTACGGACGGACGAGCCGATGCCGGGCGTGCGCGTCGAGCTCGGACCCGATTCGTTCTCCCGACTCGCGGGAACGACGGACGCGATGCTCGAAGAGCTCGCGCTGAAGGACGACGTGGTCGAAGGAGGGATGGCCCCACGTCGGGCGTTCCTCGGACGCGAAGGGCACCTCGAGCCGATCCCCGCGAGCCTGATGGGGGCGGGCGCTTCGGCCTCGGAGCTCGCGACGTCGCGCCTCCTCAGCGCGAGCGCCAAGCTGCGCATGGCGCTCGAACCGTTCGTGAGCGCACGCCGGTCGACGACGCCCGAGAGCGCCGCCGACTTCGTGCGTCGCCGCTTCGGCCGCGGGTTCCTCGAGCAAGCGCTCGGTCCGCTTCTCGAGTCGATCTACGGCGCGCCCGCGGCGGAGCTCGGCGCCGAGGAGGTGCTCTCGCGCTTCGTCGCGATGGAGCGCGAGCACGGGAGCGTCGCGCGCGGATTGGGCGCGCCGAGTCGCGGAACGAAGCCCGCCGTGATGGGCGTGATCAGCCTGCGGGAGGGCATGGAACAGCTGCCGCGCGCGCTCGCAGCTCGCCTCGGCGACCGGGTGAAGCTCGAGGTGTCGGTCGTCCGGATCGAGCGACTCGGCCGCGTCTATCGGCTCACGATGCGCGACGGATCGACCCTGGAAGCGGACGCGGTCGTGATCTCCACGCCGGCCGCCGTCGCGGCGCGACTGCTCGACGGACTCTGCCCGGACGCCTCCCACGACCTCGCGAGCGTCGCGTCGAAGTCGGTCGAGACCGTGTCGCTCCTCTACGAACACGCGGACGCGCCGCGTGCGCTCGCGGGGACGGGGTTCGTCCTTCCGAGCGGCGCGGCGCGGGTGCTCGACGCGATGTCGTGGGCGAATCGGAAGTGGAGTGGGCGCGCGCCGCTTCGCTTCGACCTGCTGCGCTGCGCGATCCACGGCCATCACCGCGACGATCGAGAGGTCCTCGAGGATCTCCACGAGGACCTCCGAACGTGGCTCGGCGCATCCGTGCGGCCGGTCGCCACGTTCATCGATCGCGGCCGGGTCTCGCTCCCGCTCCTCGGAATCGGTCATACGTCGCGGATGTCGCACATGCGCGACTGCCTCGATGCACGCCCGGGACTCTTCGTCATCGGCAACGGGGTCGATGGACTCGGCGTCTCGGAGTGCATCCGGATGGGTCGCGCGCTCGGGGCCTCGCTCGCGGCGTGAGTCGACACCGCTCGCGTCGAATCAGGGCGACCCGACTCCGACCCGGGCGTTCCGGGTGGCGGAGCGTACGCTCCCGCGCGACTGTCCCAGCCCTCGTCCGAGGGAATCCGCGAGGACTCGCCATGCCCTTCGAATCCCACGCCGCGCTCGCCCCGATCGAGGGGCTCGAATCGCTCTCCCCTGCGGACCTGGGCTACTTCCGAGACGCCCTCGTCCGAGTGGCGTACGACGCGACGGCCATCGAACGCGCCGAGGCGATCGTCCCGCGTCAATTCGACGGGATCCGTCTTCCGATCGTGGAGCATCACCTCGCGCGCGAGTCGACCGAGCGCGCGGTGCTCATGCTCCTCTTCGCGTACCAACGCCCGGTCGCGCGCGCGTCGCTCGACGCGATCCTCGGCGCGTCGTTCGTCGATGCGCTCGCGCGTGCGTCGATCCTCGCGATCGAGGACGATCGCGTTCGCGCGCGCTACGTCCTGATGCCGCTCGACGACCTCGTCGTCCTCTCCGATCCGCTCGCGTCCGGGCGGGACGCCGTCATGGGCCCCGGGATCACGACGCTGCAGCTCGCGAGCGCGATGCGCGCGGAGGCCGGAGCGACGTTCCTCGACGTCGGGACCGGCGCCGGCTCGCTCGCGCTCCTCGCGGCGCGGAAGGGCGCGCGCGCGACCGGCACGGACATCTCGGCGCGCGCGATCGCGCTCGCGCGCTGGAACGCGCGCATGAACGAGCTCGAGGTCGAGTGGCACGTCGGCGACGGCTTCGCGCCGGTCGCCGGGCGGACGTTCGATCGCATCGTCTCGCAGCCGCCGTTCGTCGTCTCGGTGGCGAGCCATGGCGCCACCTTCCTTCACGGCGGCGAGCGTGGCGACGAGCTCGCGATGCGGATCCTCGTCGAGGCGCCGCGCCACCTCGCGCCATGCGGGGTCGCGATCGTGCGCGTCGACGTGCCGGTCGTCGCGGGCGATCCGCTGACCGAGCGCGTGCGGCGTGGGCTCGGCGACGCGCCGGTCGACGTCCTCGCGTTCGCGAGCCCGGGCGCGAGCCTCGATCTCCAGGCGATCGCGTACGCGCAGCTCGCGGATCAGACGCTCGGCGCCGCGTACGCCGAGGTGGCACGCGCGTACCGCGAGAAGCTCGGTTCGCTCGGCTTCGAGTCGACGAGCCAGGCGCTCGTCGTGCTCGCGAACGAGCCGGCGAGCGCCGGGCACTACGCGCTCACACTGACGCCGCCGTCTCTCCGGCGCATCGACGCGGACGCGATCGACGACATGCGTCGCTCGATCGCAGTCGTCGCGGCCGGGCCCCGGGCGCTCGAAGGAGCGCGACTCGTGCTCCCCGCGGGGACGACGCTCGTCGAGGAGCGCACCCTCGGCGCCGACGACGCACGTCTCTCCGTGCGCTTCGTACGGGGACCGGCCGGCGATCAGACGGTGAACGCGACGACCGCCGCGCTCCTCGAGTCGTTCGCCGCGCCCGCGACGTTCGACGAAGGCGTCGCTCGATTCGCCGACTCGTGCGGCGCGCGCCCTCACGAGGTGCGCGATCAGGTCCTCGCGTTCGTCCGCGACGCCCTCGTCCGAGGGATGCTGCAGGTCGAGCGCACGTGACGCGCCGGGCCAGGCGTGGTCCGCAGACGGGATGATCCGTCCACTCGAGCGCGTCAGTCGTGGATGCCCGTACGCAGGTTCGAGGGCTGACCGCCCGCGAGGAGCGTTCGCGTCGGACCGGTCGCGCTCGCCGTCCAGAGTTGGTCGACGGTCGCGGTGAGCTTCATGTAGACCACGCGATCGAGGCTGAGCACGCGGAGATCGATCACGCCGTTGAAGCCGTTCACTTCATTGCCGGAGACTTCGAGCGGCGTGCCTCCGGTGAGGGCGACGCGGTAGACGCGATCCGCCATCCCGTCGAAGCCTCGGTAGAAGACGCTCTGACCGACGATGCGGATCATCGACGTGCGGCCGATGCTCGGGTTCAACTGGACCGGAGTCGAGGAGGCCGCGATCGGCGCGGCGTAGAGATCGTAGTTGCCTGCGGCCGCGCCGCGGTCCGTCTGCGCGACGACCGTCGCGCCGTCGGCGTGGACGAAGAACCCAGAGGTCGGGATCCCGGTCGCGCCGCCCGCGTAGACGCCCGGGATCGCGATCGGCACGACGGTCGCGGCCGACGCGCCGAGCTGAAGGAAATAGAGGTCCGGTCGCCCGGCCGAGGCGACGTCGTGGGTGTAGATCACGATGTCGTTCGAGACGAAGCTCTCGGTGTCGAGCCGAGCGCCGACGCTCGAGGGAGTCGTCGACGCCGCCGCGATCACGGTCGTCGGCGTGGTGCCCGCGAAGGTCGTGTAGCGGAGCTCGTGGGACGCGGATCCGGAGCCCGCGCTCGCGTCGAAGCCGGAATCGGCTTCGGAGACGACCCGCGTTCCGTCGGGCGAGACGACGTAGGCGCTCACCCCGGTCGGGAAGCTGCCGGCGCCGGGGATCGTCGCGCCGTTCACGCCTACGGCAGCGCTCGCGCTGCCACCCACGAGAGAGACTGCGTAGAGCTCGCGACGCGCCTGCGCTGCATCCTCGTTCGAGACGAAGAAGAGCCGGTTCGCGGCGGCGGAGAACCGGGTCTGTCCGGCGATCACGCCGGGGCGACCCGAAGGGACCGCGCCGTTGACGTTCATCGTCGTCGGCGTCGCGCCCCCGAGGTCGACGAGGATCAGGTCGCGTTCGGTGCCGCCGGCGGTCTCCGTCTCGTAGACGAGCCAGTCCCCGTCGGGCGAGAAGCGGAGCGACGCCGTCGACACGAGCCGGGCGCCGAGCGCGCTGCTCACCTTCGTGCGGGTCGATCCGTCGAGGACGAAGACCTCTCGCGTTCCGGCGGTCTCGAGGTCGCCGACGACCGCGACGAGGTCGCGTCGCGGTGAGACGCTGTATGCGACGACGCCCGTCGGGGATCCCGAGGGGAAGGTGCCGGTCCGGTCGACCGTGGCCGTGAGCGTGTCCCCGTCGATGCCCGCCTCGATGAGCCGTGAGCGCGTCCCGTCGTTCGCGATCGCGAACACCCGCGCCGACGCCGTCGTGTGTGCGACGGGCACGACGCGGACGTCGGTGACGTAGCCGCCGGAGCCGGTGAACGCCTGCGACACGTTGGTCGACGAGGCCGGGAGCGCCGGCGGAATGCCGCAGAAGTAGAGGTCGAACGCGCCGGGGCTCGCGAACTGGCCCGTGAAGAGGGCATGTGATTCGAGGTGGAAGATCTGCTGCGGTCCGGATGCGCCGACTCCGATCGCCGGACTGATCGTCGTAGGCGTCGCGCCCGGAACGGTCGTCGCGACGAGGTCGTTCGTGGAATTCGTGGTGAGCACGCTCGTCGGCGCGAGCACCGATCCGTCGAGCGTGAAGTCGTACGTGGCTTCGTCCGAGTCGTCGCTGAGGATCGACACGTCGGTCGTGAAGCTGCCCGACGCCCCGGGCGAGACGAGGAGCATCACGACGGTCGCGTCGCCGGGCGCGATCGACGTGCTCGGCTGATCGCGGACGGTGATCGCGCTCCCGCTCGTCGTCACGTTGCCGGAGAGCGTGAGCGTGCCGGTGCCGACGTTCCGGATGACGACCGGCTGCGTGAACGCGCGGTCCGGCGCGACGCGCGCCGGAAGGTCGATCGACGATCCGTCGGCGATGGCTGCGAAGTCCGTGAAGACCTCGATCTCCGGCGTCGGGGCGACCGCGGTGCCCGACACCGTGATGTCGTACGGCGATTCGTCGGGATCGTCGTTCGGGATCGAGAGGACGAACGAGAAGCTGCCCGACCCGGTCACGGTGACCGAGAGCGTGGCCGACGTGACGTCCTGAGCGGGAACGGTGCTCGCCGGGGGCAGCGTCACGGTCGCGGTGCAGTTGGTCGTCGCGGAGACCATGAGCGCGGGCGATCCGCCGAGTCCGAGCGTCGCGGTGCCGGTGTTCGACACGGTGTAGACGAGGGGCTGGGCGACCCCGATCGGCAGCGTTCCGAGGTCATCGGTCGCTCCGTCGGCGACGACGATCAGTCCTCGCCGGACCTCGATGTCGGCCACCCCGCTCGACGCATCGTTGCCGCCGTCCGCGTCCCCGGCGTCGAAGCCGCTCGCGTCCGGATCGCCGGGGCCGTCGTCCGCGCAGTCGCATGCGGCGAGGGCGAGAAGAACGCAGGGGATCAGTCGTCGAAGGGTCATCGTCGGGCTCCTGGGAACGAAGCGTACGACGACCGCGCCGGAGCGATGTCATGTCAGAATCCGTCCGAGTGCTTTTCACGAGAAGCGATCCTCGCAGTCGACGGCCGGGAGCCACGCGGCGCCTCGCCGTGACGTGGCTCGGATGCGGATGGCTCGCGTGGACGTCGGCGTGCGCGCCGCATTACGAGCACCTCGTCGAACGGAGTGTCCCCGCGTCCGACGAGCTCACGTGCCCGGGCTACATGGTCTGGGACCACGAGCCCGTGCGGGATGTGTTCCTGGTCGTGAACGGGTCCGGCACGCTCTCCAACGCCTTCGTGCACCCGACCTTCGAGCACGCACTCCGTACTCGATCGATCGCCTATCTGACGTACGACAAGCCCGGCATCCTCGCTCCGTTCGGCGACCCGGCCGAGGTGAGACGCGACTTCACGCTCTTCGAGCAGTACACGCTCGGACACGGCCTCGCGTGCGCCACCCATGCGCTGCAATGGGCGCGCGCGCAGTTCGGGGACGCGGCGCGCCTGCACCTGCGCGGTCACTCCGAGGGCGCGCTCGTCGCGCTCTACGCGTACGACGGGCTCCTCGATCGGGATCCGGGCACGGGCGCCCTCATCGCGAGCGTCGTGCTGAGCGGGCTGCCTCTCGAGCCGTTCGCGGAGATCCTCGAGCACCAGCTGGCGACGATGCCGCGTGGCGATCGCCTGCGTGCGGCGCTCGCGACCTGCGACGATCGCGTCCTCGCGGCCGGCCTGGGCGTCACGTGCGCGTACGTCGACGACGCCGCGTCGCGCCCCTCGGGTCGCGCGATGTTCGAGCGGCTTTCGGTCCGAGCGCCGGCCGCGCAGTTCCACGTCTTCCACGGCACGCACGACTGGAACACGCCCGTGGAGCCCGTCCGCGCGCTCGAGGCGTGGAACGCGTCCGTGGGGCACCTCCCCATGACGTTCCACTACTACCCGGGGGGCCACGCGGGCAGCGACGCCGCGCGGGCCGAGATGGCGCGAGTCCTCGAAGAGTTGATCTCCGACTGAACGACCGCAGGGGTCGGCCCGCTCGCAGAACGCGGACACGCCCCGTGCTAGCGTCCCGCGCATGAAGTTCGAGCAGCTCGATCGACGCATGCGCGTCTTCGAGACGGCCCACGATCATCGCGTGCTGCCGGGCGTCCACATGGTCGCGCGGATCGACGGCCGGTCGTTCTCGCAGCTCACGCGGGTCGATCTCGGCCTCTCGCGCGCTTACGACGCGCGGATGCGCGACGCGATGATCGTCGCGTCGCGGCGCGTGATGTCGTGCGGGTTCGCGGCGATCTACGGCTACACCCAGAGCGACGAGATCAACGTGCTCTTCCGCCGCGACGAAGAGGCCTTCGGACGCAAGCTCCGCAAGTTCCTCTCGGTGCTCGCGGCCGAGGCGAGCGTCGCGTTCTCGATGCACCTCGGGTCGCCCGGCGCGTTCGACTGCCGGATCTCCCAGCTCCCGCGTGACGAGGACGTCGTCGACTACTTCCGATGGCGGCAGGAGGACGCGCATCGCAACGCGCTGAACGCCCATTGCTACTGGCTGCACCGCGACCGCGGACTCGACGATGCGGCGGCGACCCGGGCGCTGCTCGGCGTCTCCGTGGCCGAGCGCAACGAGCTCCTCTTCGCGAGCGGACTGAACTTCAACGACCTGCCGAGCTGGGAACGTCGGGGAATCGGCTTCTACTACGCGACCAAGCCTTCGGTCGGGACCGATCCTCGCACCGGCGCCGCGGTCGAATCGACGGTCCGAGAGTTGGTGACGGACCTCGAGCTCCCGATGCGCGCCGACTACGACGCGTTCATCCGTCGTTTCGTCGTCGAGCAGCGTTGAGCTCCAGCCAGCGGCCGGGCGAGAGGATCGCGACGCCCAGATCCGTCGGGAAGTGCTTCGCATTCCCCGTGATGATCGCGTCGGCGCGGCCTCCGAGCGCGACCTCGAGGAAGATCCGGTCGTCCTCGTCGTCGAGCGCGGCGTCGAGCTGCGCCGGGGACACGGATTCGGCGACCGCGAGGAATCGGTCGATCCGCGCTTCGATCACGTCGCGCGCGATCGACGCGAACTTCGGCCGCGCGAGGACGGCACGGTATTCGGCGACGATCCGCGCGTCGTAGAGCGGACGCGTGTCGCCTTCGACGAGCGCGTGGAGCGCCTGGTCCGCGACCTTGCCCGGCGTGAGCAACGCCGCGACGAGCACGTTCGTATCGATGACGACGCGCGCGATCGTTCGTCCCATCTGAACTGTGGACGTGGTCATGATCCGGGCACGTTATAGCTCGCAGGGAGGGGCCGCGGCGGGCACGGCTTCGTACTCGTCCTGCAGCGCTGCGAGCGCGCCGAAGACCGCTACCCCGAGGGATTCCACGTCGGCTTCCTGGTCGACGACGTGGACGCGGTCGGTGCGCTCCACACGCGGCTCCGTGCCGAAGACGTTCCCGTGAGTGACGTCATCGTCAACGGCCGCGGGACGATGATCTATCTCACGCGTCCGGAGGGCTACTACGTCGAGGTGAGCTGTCAGAGGCACCGGTTCGACTGAGCGGCCCGAGCGCAGCTCAGCGGGAGATGCAGTAGAGCTGTGCGCTCGAACTGCACGGATTCGGTCCGGGTGGGTTCGTCGGCCAGGCGCGTCCGGCGATCACCGCCGCGGCCGACGACATCGACGACGTGACGGTGAAGCCGAGGCAGCTCCCGTTGCTCAGCGAGGTGGGGGTCACGGCGCCCGTCCAGACCAACGAGTTGCCGATGGTCGTGCTCCCGTCGGCGACGACCGCGAGCGGCGCACGCCACGTGGGCACGCCGAACGTGGCTTCGTCGTCGGCGATGACGACGCCGTCCGTGCGGACCACCGGACGTCCGTCCGAGACGAGGCGGCTGATGGCGGACGCCCCCTTGCCGGGCAGCAGCGCGATGAACTCGCCGACGAGCCCGGCGGCCGTCGCTTCCGACGCGCAGATCGCGTCGGCGCCCACGACGCCGGTGCCGTTGTTGAACACCGCCGTCGAGACGAACGCGACGTGGGCGTCGTTCGGGATCGGACGCGGCGCGAGCTCGGCGTCGTAGTCGGTCTGCACGCAGTAGAAGTAGTGGGGCTCGTCGCACGAGGGGTAGCCGTTCGACGAGAAGAGCGTGCCCGTGGCGACGGCATACCCGGAGTAGATCGAGTGCGTGTCGTCGAGGTTCGCATAGCCACCGCAATCGTCGTCGTCGTGGACTCCGCCGATCGCCGACGCCGTGGCGACCGGGACGTCGAGCGTCTCACCAGAGGGGCCGAACGTGATCGGGTAGAGATGGTGGCCGTTCGCGAAGTCGTCGACGTCCGCCGCGATCGGTCGTCCGTCGATCCGTACGAAGCCGCGCGCCGAGCCGAGGCGGTCGCGCGCGTCCACCGTCGGTGTGGAGACCCATCCGACGAAATGACCGGAGAGACCCGCCGCGGACGCGAAGCCGTTGCATCGTGCGTCGAGCGCCGCCAGCGGATCGTGATCGACCACGAGATCGGCGAGCGGAATCGCCACCGGTGTGACGAAGACTCGATTGCATACGTCGTCGGCGACGCCGTTCTCGTCCTGATCGATTCCGTCGCCGCAGATCTCGGGGATCTGCTCCGTCAGATCCACGCCGCCGTCGGCGAGCTCGGTGACGTCGACGACGGTCGACGGATCCGGAGCGCACGCGGACGCGAGGAGCGAGAGGGAGAACACGAGACGAGAGACCGGAACGCGAACCATGATGAAGACCTCGGTGAGAGCCGGGGCGACCTAGAGCACGCGACGTGCCAGCCTCCTCGCCCGCGAATCCAGCGCGAATTCGCGATTCTCGATCGCGGCGCGTGCGTGCGCGCACTCCGAGCGTGCGTGCGCGCACCGGCCATCGACGGCGTGCGTCGACCCCTCCTCGGACGTCGGGGCCGGGCCGGGCGTCGGACGACGACGCGCGCCCCGCTACGTCCTCTGCGCCTCGGTCACCAACCACTCCCGGAACGTTCGGGCCGCCGCGCTCTCGGGTCGCGACCGGAGCCGCGTGAACCAATAGCGACCGACGTCGATCTCCAGCGCGAACGGACGCACGAGCGTTCCGGCGTCGAGGTCGCGCGCGAACAGGCGGGCCGGGAGCAGAGCGATCCCGGCGCCCGCGGCGGCGGCGCTCGCGAGGGCGAGCGACGAGTCGAAGACGGGTCCGCGCGCGTCGACCCGGGGCAGCCCGGCGGCCTCGAACCAGCGCGTCCACTCGTCCTGCCGGTAGGAGCGCAGCAGGGCCCGCGTCGCGAGATCCGCAGGCCTGCGGAGCGTACCCGCGACCGACGGCGCGCAGACGGGCGAGAGCGGCGCGTCGAGGATCGGCGAGCACACCTGGCCCTGCCAATCTCCGTCGCCGAAACGAATCGTGACGTCGATGCCCTCGCCGATCAGGTCGACGCGGTTGTTGTTCGTCTGCAGCCGCAGCTCGATGCCCGGGTGCGCGCGCTCGAAGGCCGGAAGGCGCGGCAGCAGCCAACCGATCGCGAACGTGCTCACGACACCGACGCCCAGCACGTCGCGGTAGGTGCCGGCGACGAAGCGGTCGAGCGTCTCGCCGATGCGGTCGAAGCTCTCGCTCAGCACGGGCAGCA
>Ga0075163_10001775_pt1 | contig 29123 bp, 25 predicted proteins | sample JI1023141ADNA_FD_71478 | JGI IMG/M metagenome (GOLD analysis project Ga0075163, IMG submission 71478) | Wastewater effluent complex algal communities from Wisconsin, to seasonally profile nutrient transformation and Carbon sequestration -... | ecosystem: Engineered > WWTP > Effluent > Algae...
GAAGGAATCCTCGATCAACGAAGCCATCGACCGGATGCGCCACTCCGCCACGCGCTCGGTGCTGGAGCGCGACGACGTGATCATCGTGGCGTCGGTGTCGTGCATCTACGGTATCGGTTCTGTCGAGACCTATTCGGCGATGACGTTCGAGCTGGAGGAGGGCCAGCAGCGCTCGCCCCGCGATGTCGCCGCCGATCTGGTGGCGCTGCAGTACAAGCGCAACGACCAGGCCTTCGGCCGCGGCACGTTCCGCATCAAGGGCGATACGCTGGATGTGTGGCCCACCCACCAGGAAGACCGCGCCTGGAAGATCTCCTTCTTCGGCGACGAGGTGGAGGCGATCCGCGAATTCGATCCGCTGACCGGCAAGGTCAGCCAGCCGCTGGGCCGCATCAAGGTCTACGCCAATTCGCACTATGTCACGCCGCGCCCGACGCTGAACCAGGCGGTGCAGTCGATCAAGGAAGAGCTGCGCGGCCGCCTCAATCAGCTGACGCAGCAGGGCAAGCTGCTGGAGGCTCAGCGGTTGGAGCAGCGGTGCCAGTTTGACATGGAGATGATGCAGGCGACGGGGTCGTGCGCCGGGATCGAGAACTATTCGCGTTATCTGACAGGGCGCAAGCCGGGGGAGCCGCCGCCGACGCTCTTCGAGTATCTTCCCGACAACGCCATCATCTTCGTCGACGAGAGCCACCAGACCATCCCGCAGCTGGGCGCGATGTACCGGGGCGACTACAACCGCAAATTCACCCTCTCCGAATTCGGCTTCCGCCTGCCCAGCTGCCTCGACAACCGGCCGCTGAAATTCGAGGAGTGGGAGAAGATGCGCCCGCAGACCATCCACGTCTCGGCCACCCCCGGCCCGTGGGAGCTGAACCAGACAGGCGGCGTCTTCACCGAACAGATCATCCGCCCCACCAACCTGATCGACCCCCCGGTCGAGGTGCGCCCCGTGTTCAGGGACGGCGCCAATCAGGTCGACGACTGCATCAGTGAGGTGAAGGCCGTCGCCGCCAAGGGCTTCCGCTCGCTGGTCACCACGCTCACCAAGAAGATGGCCGAGCAGCTGACCGAACACATGCACGAGCAGGGCGTGCGCGTGCGCTACATGCACTCCGACATCGACACGATCGAGCGCATCGAGATCATCCGCGACCTGCGGCTGGGCAAGTTCGACTGCCTGATCGGCATCAACCTCCTGCGCGAGGGCCTCGACATTCCCGAGTGCGCCTTCGTCGGCATCCTCGACGCCGACAAGGAGGGCTTCCTCCGCTCCGAAACCGCGCTGGTGCAGACCATCGGCCGCGCCGCCCGCAACTCCGAAGCGCGCGTCGTGCTCTACGCCGACCACATCACCGGCTCGATGGAGCGTGCGATGGCCGAAACCCAGCGCCGCCGCGAGCGTCAGGAAAAGCACAACATCGAGTTCGGCCTCACGCCCATCACCGTCATCTCCGGGGTGAAGGACGTGCTCGAAGGCGTCACCTCCAAGGCGGCGCAGGGCCTGCTGCCCAAGGGGCGCGACCCCAACAAGCGGGGCAAGTCCGGCGTGCTGCCCGGCATGGAGGAGGAGGGCTTCGAGTTCCTCGGCAAGGGCCACAACCTCTCGCGCGTCATCGATGCGCTGGAGAAGGACATGCGCGAAGCCGCCGCCAACCTGGAGTTCGAACAGGCCGCCCGCCTGCGCGACGAGGTGAAGAAGCTGCGCGACATGGAGATCGGCATCGGCGTCGAGAAGGTGATGGGGCCGGCGGATTAGGCGCGTTGAGCCGCGTTCGGTAGTTCATTTTGGGGGGCGACGATGAACGCGGATCAGCAGGACTGGGATCGGGCGCGAGCGCTGTGTGAATCCGGCGTGCTGTCGGCTGTTCAGCGTGTCGGGTTTCCGTCGATCTGGACGCGGGAGGACAATGATCTCGATCTCCACTTTGCCGGACCGGGCGGCCTGCGGACATTCTCGGTCGGCGTGAAGTCAGGCAATGGCGCGACCGATCTCAAGATCGTGGACGGTAGCAGCCGGGACCTGTTCTTCGCGAAGTGGCAGGACTACAGCGTCGACGAGATCGCAGAGGCCATGGCCAGCTGGGAGGAAGTCGCCGAGACCGGCGTCGATTGGGCAATTGGGTCCGTCCTGTCGCAACCGCAGCGCATTGAAATGACGTCGCACTACCGTGCCACCGTGGGGTTTTCGTTTGCCTGCTTGCGCGACGGAGTCGCCATGGGGCGTCTGGTGCTCTTCGCGGAGTCGGATCTGATCTTCATCGCGCGGGAAGAGGATCCAGGCGTGGCAGGCTTCGCCCTGCGCCCTATAGTGTGATGTCAGGCGCTGAAGAGGGCATGCGCATGCGCACTTACACCGGCCACTATCTCGCCGTGTTCACCAGCAACAGGACCTCTTCGAAATGGCGCGCCTGGTACGCGATGACCAAGGCGGAGCAGGATGCGACGGACGAGGCCGGCCTCGCCGCCCTGAAAGCGTGGGACGAAGCGAACGCCGCCGACATCTTTTACGCAGGCGGCGCGCTGGGCCCCACCAAGCGCACGTCAGAGGCGGGCGTGGCGGACGTCGTCAATGAGCTCACCGGCTTTGTCGTCGTCCGCGCGCCCCCGCACAAGGCGGCGGCAAGGCTGCTCGAAGATCACCCCCACTTCACCATCTTCCCGTGCGACGGTGTCGACGTGATACCGCTGCTTGGGGCGCGACTTATGTGACAGGCGGATTGGAGGACCTGACCATAGGACAGGCAGCTTGTGAAATCCTGGAAGGTGGTGAAGCTGCATTGCAGGAATGTGCCCGCAGATTTCGACATAGAACATGAGGCAGAAACATTGAACGCGTTCATCCCACACACAATCCAACGTTGGCATCGCGTTGCGCTGGAGAACCTGCCTGATGGCATTGCGCCTCTGCTGGCGGAAGGGTGTGTGTTTGAATCGCCAGTGGTGCACACGCCGCAGGTCGGCAAGGCGATCACCGAGAAGTATCTCCGCGCGGCGCTGCAGGTGTTGAACACGCAGCACTTTGCCTATGCAGGGGAATGGTTCGCGGAGGGCGCGGATGGCGCAGGGTCGACCGTGCTGGAGTTTGTCACCGAGATCGACGGGGTCAAGATCAACGGCGTCGACATCATCGCGTGGAATGAGAGTGGCCTGATCACGCACTTCAAGGTGATGGTGCGGCCGCTGAAGGCGATCAACACGCTGCACCAGAAAATGGGCGAGCTGTTGATGCGGGGGTAGGGCGGGCTGGTCGGGCGCCAGTTGGGGGCGCCCAAGTGGCGAGGAGCTGCGCCTGCAACGCCTCCAAAGCGTGCAGGTCAAACGCGCGCCAGGCGCCGCAAGGCCTGCGGCGGTTGCCCGAACGCACGCAGGAAGGCGCGTCGCATCCGCTCCGGATCGCCGAAGCCGGACGTCAGCGCGATCTGGTCGATGGCGTGGGCGCCGCGCTCCACCTGTTCGCGCGCTGTTTCGAGGCGCAGGCGTTCGACGGCCTTTGCGGGCGTGACGCCGGTCTCGGCCGTGAAGGCGCGGGCGAAGTTGCGAGTGCTCATGTTGGCTTGCGCGGCGAGGGCCTCGACGGTGAGGTCGCTGGCGAGATGCTCGCGCGCCCAGGCCAGCAGCGGCGTGAAGCGGCCTTCGCTGCGTTCGATGTCCAGCAGCGCGGAGAATTGCGACTGGCCGCCGGGGCGGCGGTGATAGATCACCAGCTCCTGCGCGGCGCGGCGGGCGATCTCCTCGCCAAGATCATCCGCGATCAAGGCCAGCGCCAGATCGATCCCCGCCGTGATCCCCGCCGACGTCCACACCTTGCCGTCGCGCGTATAGATGCAGTCGGGCTCCAATTTCACGTCCGGATAGCGTTGCGCAAAATCCTGGGAGCGCCGCCAGTGCGTGGTCGCCCGCTTGCCCTCCAGTGCGCCGGCGGCGGCGAGGATGTAGGCGCCCGAGCAGACCGAGCAGAGGCGGCGGGCGTGTTGCTGCTGGCTGCGGACAAGGGCGAGGACGCGCTTGTCCTGCATCGCGGTGCGTGTGCCTTCGCCGCCCGCGACGATCAGCGTGTCAAACCTTGCGGTGCGGGGGATGGCGTCAGCCAGCATCGCGACGCCGCAGGACGACCGCACGGGGCCCGCCTCCGGCGCGATCACCTTCAGCGTGTAGGGCGGCGGGCTCATGCCACGCGCCGGCATCTCGAACGCTGCAATCGGGCCTGCCGCATCGAGCAGCTGGAAGCCGTCAAAGATCAGGAAGCCGATGGAGCGGGGAAAGGGCGCGCGCGACATTTTTGGGGTTGGCATGAAACGAGGGAACATTGTCATTTCCGCCGGACGCTAGATCGGCGAGTGTCGTGCGTCAATCGAGGGAGAGATGTCATGGCCGACGCTGCACCATTCCGGATCGTGTTCGCGATCTATCCAGGGATGACCCACCTCGATTTCACCGGACCGCACCAGTTCCTCAGCCGCACGCCGAACTCGGTGACGATCGTCGCCAGCCCCGCAGGCGGCGATGTCGAGGCGGACGGGCTTGTGTTCGCGCGCACGGTGAAGCTGTCGGACGTGGAAGGCTGCGACCTGATCTGCGTGCCCGGTGGTCTGGCGGCAACGGTGGTGGCGCAGGACCGCGCCTTCATTGCCGAGCTGCAGCGGCTGGCGAAGGGCGCGAAATACATCACGTCGGTGTGCACCGGATCTCTGATCCTTGGCGCTGCAGGTCTGCTGCAGGGCAAGCGGGCGGCGTGCCACTGGGCGTGGCGCGAGATGCTGCCGCTGTTCGGCGCCATCGTGGACGAGGGCCGGGTGGTGCGCGACGGCAATGTCATTACCGGCGGCGGGGTCACCGCGGGCATCGACTTCGCGCTGACCGTGCTGGCCGAGATCGCGGGCGAGAAGGTGGCGCAGACCGTCCAGCTCGGGCTGGAGTACGCGCCTTCGCCGCCGTTCAACTCCGGCCGTCCGGAGCTGGCCTCGCCCGATGTGCTGGCCGGGTTCGAGAAGTTGCGGGCGAAGATGATGGATCAGCGCCGCGCCGAGGCCGAAGTCGCGGCAGGGATGATGGATTAGGCGCTGTTCCGACCTGGCGTGGGCTGCCCGCGCGCCTCGCGCGGGGAAATCAGCGCCCAAAGGTTAAACGCACGCGCCGCGCTTAACGGAGCATACAGGCTTTTCTCCTAAGAAAAGCCGATGGAGACGTTAACCAACTGGCTTCGCGGCCTCGTCCAGAATGCGCGGTCGGGGCTGGGCCCGATCGCGATTCCCGAAGAATACGCCGGTTGGATCCGCTCGCAGCAGATCGATGTCTTCAAGCGGCTCGGCTATTTCGTGGTGGCGGCGAACGCGCTGAACGTCGCGATCGTGACGATCCTGTTCTGGGATTCGCCTGATCGCTGGAAGCTGATGATCTGGGCGAGTGTCGTCGCCGGCCTGATGCTCGTTTACCTCGTGCGATTGCTGCGCGGCCGTCACCGGCCATCGCGACCAACACGGTCGAAGCGCGCCATCCTGAACGCTGCGCGTGACGCGGGTCTGCTTGGCCTGGTGTGGGGCCTGTTGCCGGCGCTGTTCTACTTGGGGGCGGACGAAGAAGGCGAGTCGGTAATCGCGATGGTCAGCGTCGGCATGATGTGCGGCGGCGCTTTCATGCTGTCGACCATGCCGCTGGCTGCAACCGCATTTGTCGTCGCCATCGCCCTGGGCAGCCTGGTTGCCTGCGCGCAGGAGTCTGGATTTGAATCCTACCTGATGAGCGGTCTGCTGGTGATCTATACGTTCACCGTCCTGTTGAGCGTTCGCTGGGCCTATCGCGAGTTCATCGGGCGTCTGCTTGGCGAACGGCGGGCGCAGGAACAGTCGGAAGTCATTGGGATGCTGCTGCGCGACTTCGAGGAATCAGCGTCCGACTGGCTTTGGTCGACTGATGCGATGGACCAGCTTTCCAATGCAGGCCGGCGCTTTGCGTCGCTGGCGTCCTACCCCGACGCAAACTTCGATGGCGTTCCGCTTCGCGAGCTTTTCATCGCTGACGCAGCCGCGGACCGGCTTGGAAAAGCCATGGCCGGGCAGCGGCCCTTTGCCGATTGCGTGGTCGGGCTGATCACGTCAGGCAAGACAGTCTGGATTTCCCTGGCCGGCAAGCCGACCTACCGGTACGGCGCGTTTATTGGCTATCAGGGCGTCGCGTCCGACGTCACGATCAGGCGCGAAAGCGCCAGCCAGATCGAACACCTCGCCACGCACGACACGCTGACGGACCTGGTCAATCGCGCAACACTGCTCCAGTTGCTGAACGAGGCGATAGCCGGCGTAACCGCAGGAGAGCGCGTCGCCGCGCTTCTCCTCATCGACCTTGACCGGTTCAGGTTCATCAACGACGCGCTGGGTCAGCGCGCGGGGGATGCTTTCCTGACCGAGATCGCTGATCGCATCCGCATCGCCACTGGATCGCTGGGCGTCGCCTGCCGCACCGGCGGCGACGAGTTCGCGGTGCTGCTGAACCAGAGCGGGACCGAGGTCGAAGCCGTGGCCGATGAAATTCTCGATCTCATCCAGTGCCCGGTTGATATTGGAGGCGCACGTGTGGCTTGCGCCGCAAGCATCGGCATACGCATCCTCGAACCCGACCAGAAGTCGGGCGCGACCATTCTGGGCGAGGCTGATCTTGCCTTGAACAGCGCCAAGGCGCTCGGACGTGGCGCCACCGTCGTCTTCGACCAGGCGATGGCGATTGACGCCCAGGAACTTGCACAGCTCGAGCACGACCTTGGCAAGGCGCTGGAGGGCGATCAGCTGATGCTCGAATTCCAGCCCATCACCAGCGCGCGAACGGGTGAGATCGTGGGCTGCGAAGCTTTGCTGCGGTGGCATCACCCGACACGCGGACGGGTGTCGCCCGACCGCTTCCTGATGATCGCCGAGAAGAGCGGCCTGATCCTTCCGATCGGCGAATGGATTGTCCGCAAAGCCATCGCATCGGCCGCGAAGATGAATCCCCGGATCAAGGTCGCGATCAACGTATCGCCGATCCAGCTGCTCAGCCCGAATCTGGTTCCGGTGTTCGTCGAGGCGCTCGCCGCCCACAATGTGGATCCGGCGCGGATCGACGTCGAGATTACGGAATCCGTCCTGATGGCGGATACCGACACCAACCTGTCGATTCTGGCGCGTCTGCGGGAGGCGGGCCTCAGCATCAATCTCGATGACTTCGGAACCGGCTATTCGGCGTTCAACTACCTCAACAAGTTCGCATTCGATAAGCTCAAGATCGACAAGTCGTTCGTTGATCCGCTTGTCGAAGGCGCCGTCGGCCCGATTGCGATTGCCGCTGCGATGGTCACGCTGGCGCACGCCCTCGGGATGCGGACGGTGGCTGAGGGGATCGAAACCGAGGCTCAGGCGGACCTGATCAGAAGCCTGGCCTGCGACGAGCTGCAGGGCTATTTCTTCTCGCGGCCAATCTCGCTGGAAGATTTCCTGCGGCAGCCCGGCACAGCGCTCAACGCGCCCGTTCCGCGTCCGCCTTTGCCGGCGGCCCGGCCGGAGACGGTCAACTAGGGGCTTTGGGCGCCTGGGTGCACGCCGGTCTTGGACGCGGCCTGCGACGTCGCTATCATTCGCGTCATGTCGCTGGCGCCTCACCAGACTGTTGAAGCCGAGCTGACCCGTTTCAGTCTGACGCTGCCGGAGGCGAGCGTCGGGCCGGGGTGGACGGAGACGCGCGCCCTTTATGTGCGCAAGAAGATGTTTGGCGTCTTCGGCGCCAAGGGCGAGCCCCCGGATGAACTCACCGTGATCGTGAAGCTGCCCATCTCCGCCGAGATGGTGCAGGACCTAAATTACGTGCGGGAATCCAAAGGCTGGTACAAGCAGCACAACTGGGTCATTGCGCATTTCAGTCCGGACGACGACATTGGCCTTGAGATCGACACGCTGAAGGCGTGGATCATACAGAGCTATTGCGCGGTGGCCCCCAAGCTGCTGGCGAAACAGGTACAGGCCGGCCTGGCGGCGCGCCGGGCGAGCGAGGATAATCCATGAAGTTTGTGAAGCGTATCGTGGTGTCGCTGGTCTTCGGGCTGGCGGTGGCGGGAGCCTGCTCTGGGCCGCACAGCCCGGTCGGCGCCGCGGCCGATGCGCAGGCAGTCGAGCGGCCGAAAGGCTGGGCGAAGGATCGCGGCGACCTGCCGACCGACCCCGACTTCACGCTGGGCGCGCTGCCGAACGGGCTGCGCTATCTGATCCTGCCGAACAAGCTGCCGCCCGGACAGGTGGCGATGCGGCTGGTGATCCCCACGGGCTCGATGCAGGAAGTCGCCGGGCAGGAGGGCATTGCGCACTTCCTCGAGCATCTGGCGTTTCGCGGCACGACCAGCTTCCCTGATGGCGAAGTGCAACGCGTGCTCGAAGAGCTCGGCATGTCGATGGGTTCCGACGTCAACGCCAGCACGGGCGCGGACTCGACAACGTTCAAGCTGGACGTGGCGCGCAATGATCCGCGCTCGATCGACACCAGCCTGTGGGTGCTGCGCGAGTTCGCCAGCGAGCTGAAGCTTGAGCAGGCGATGATCGACGCCGAGCGCGGCGTGGTGCTGGCCGAGGAGCGGCTGCGCGCGACGCCGGACCTTGAAGTGATGCAGCTGCAGGCCAAGGCGCAGATCGGCGACCACCCGATGGCGCGGCCGCCCATCGGCAAGCGCAAGGTGATCGAGACGCTGACCTCGGCGCAGATCAGGGCGTTCTACGACACGTGGTATCGCCCCGACCGCGCCACCATCGTGATCGTCGGCGACATCGATCCCAAGGTCGCAATCGCCAACATCACCGCGCGCTTCGGCGACTGGGCGCCGCGCAAGGGCGGCGTGGTGAAGGATCCTGCGCCGGTAATGAAGCGTCCGCCGGGGCCGGATGTGGTTGTCGATGTCGTGCCCGGTGCGACCGACACGCGTCTCGCCATGATCTGGACCGAACCCTATCGCGACTCGCCGCCGACCAAGGCCGAGCGCCGCCGCATGCTGGTTGAACAGCTGGGCCAGGAAGCCGGCCAGCGCCGCATGCTGGATCTCAACGATGCAGCGGGGCGACCTGCACGCTTTGTCTCGGCGCCGGGCTCCAGCCGCGTCGACGGCGTGTGGAACGGCACAATGGCGGGCGCAGGCGGCCTCACCGACCTCAAAGGCACGATCAATGTGATGGTGAAGGCGCAGCGCCAGCTGCTCGACCATGGCGTGACGCAGGCCGAGCTGGATCGCGTCATCGCGCTGCGGATTGAATCCGCCAAACAGGCGGTGGCGGCCGACAAGGCGGCGCCCAGCGTGCCTTACGCAGACGGCATTGGCCGCATGGTCTCCGGCGACCCGGTGTTCATGTCGACCGAGCAACAACTGGCGCTGCTGCAGGAGCAGGTGAAGACGGTGAAGCTGTCAGAGGTCAACGCGGCGCTGAAGGCGCGGCTCTCGGGCAATCCGCTGCTGGTCTATATCGGGCCTGAATCGCCCCCGGGCGGGCAGGCGGCGCTGAAGGCGACCTATGCTGCGGCGAAGGCCGCCAAGTCCGACGCCTATGTCGTGGCTGATGCAAAGCCGTGGCCGTACACGGATTTCGGCACGCCCGGCAAAGTGGCCGAGCGGAAGGAGATCAAGGATCTCGGCGTCACCTTCGTCACCTTCGAGAATGGCGTGAAGCTGACGGTGAAGCCGTCTCAGATCCAGAAGAACGACGTGCTGGTGCAGGTGCGTCTCGGCCTCGGCCGTCTCGGCATGCCGCGCGACCGGATCGATGAATCCGACATGGGCGCCGTGATCTGGACGACGGGCGGCTATGGCAAGCTGACGCGGGCCGAGCAGGCGCGCACGCTCGCGGGCCGGCGCGTGGTGGCGGGCGCAGGCTCGGGCGATGACGCCTACATCATCTCCAATGGCGGCGGCGGCTACACGCAGGCGAACGAATTGCCGCTGCAGATGCAGGTGATGGCTGCGATGGTCACAGATCCCGCCTATCGCACGGACGACTGGGCGGGGCTGATGTCATCATCGGACCGCTCCGAAGCGTCGATGCCGTTCTCGCCGGGCGGGGTGGCGCGCGGCGCAGTCGACAAGCTGCTGCACTCGGGCGACCTGCGCTGGGTGTTCAACACGGCCGACATGCGCAAGGGCTGGCAGCCTCCCAAGTCAGTCGCCTTCATCAAGCCGATTGTCGAAAAATCGCCCATCGAGGTGATCATCGTCGGCGACGTGACGGTCGACGCGGCAATCACGGAGACGGCCAAGACGTTTGGCGCCCTGCCGCCGCGCAAGCCGATCCCGGAAGAGCCGGGCATCCGTGACGTGAAGTTCCCCAAAGGCGGGCCGCCCATCGTGTTGACGCACAAGGGCCGCGCCGACCAGGCGATGATCATCTTCGCCTGGCCGACGCAGGGCATCTGGAAGGATGTGCGCGCTGAACGCATCGGGCAGGTGATGTCGCAACTGGTGCGCGACCGCACCACGATCCGCTTCCGCACCGACAAGAGCGCGACCTACTCGCCGATCAGCTCGACCGAGTTTTCGGACATGCTGCCCGACTATGGCAATATCACCATGATGGTGGAGCTGCCGCCGGAGATGGTGGACGAGGCCATCGCCGACATCCGCCAGATCACGGCGGACCTGGCGACCACGCCGCTGACGCCCTACGACATCCGCCGCGTGGTCGAACCGCGCATGGAGTCGCTGAAGCGCGAGCGTGAAGGCGACAACACGTTCTGGATGCAGGCGCTGGCCAACGCGCAGACCAACCCGAAAGTGCTGGACGCCATTCGCACGCGCGAGAGCGACTACCTCACCATCACGCCGCTCGACATCCAGAAGGCTGCGCAAACCTGGATGGCGCCGGAGAAGACGTGGGTGTTGAAGATCGTGCCGGAGAAGACTGGGCCGTAGCAGCGCGCGACGGCACTCGTTCTAGTGGTTCAACCGCGCCCAGAGGCCTGTGCCGACGGCGCTGGCTCGCTCGGCTGGAGCGTCGTTGGCGGCCACGCGGTTCGGCGGCTCGATGCCCGGGAAGGCCGTCTTCAGCGGCAGCGAATCCGGCAGGACATAGAAGACGCCGCCCTTGGTGAAGACCGGGCGGACAACCTTGGCATAGAAGGCCGGCGAGACGTTGATGCAGCCGTGCGTGATGCGGTTGTCCTCCGCCGTCGGTGAGGCAAGGCGCTCCTTGCGCTTTTCCTTTTTCCGGCTGGTCTTGCTGATCGGATGAATGGAAACGGCGGTTGCGTAGTCCACCCACAACACCTTCTCGCCGCCGGTGGCGGGGCCGTAGCCGGCCAGATACCGGCCGGCGGGTGTCGTGCGGTCTTCGGCGGGAATGTCGCTGAGTTCACGGTCGCCCACGCCGGGTGCAGACTCGTCTCCAACGGCGGACCCGAGAAGCGCGGGCGCCAGGCCCTGCAGCTTGCCGTCGGCGTTGAACACGAGCACCTGAGCGGCGCCCTTGTCGACAATGGCAAACGGAAGTCCGCGATTGTCGCCGGACGTGATCACCCACGCAGCGACGTCGACGACCGTCTCGGAGACCGGCTGGGCGGGATCGACTTCATCAAGCAAAAGATCCACGTCCACGGCTTGAGCCCCTGCGCTGGGCGCGAAGGCTCCGCTCCAGACGAGGCCAAGCGAGAAAGCGGCCGCTTGAACAAGCTTTTTCAAGGCAATGCGAATAGCGGCCGCTCCATCCGTGGACCGTCCAGGCTCCGTTTGCGGAAGCCTGACCCTAGGTCAGACGTTTGTCTCACCATCCAGTCGGGAGAGGGTCAACCCCGTGGTGTGCGCGCGGGCGCCTTTTCAAGCTGATCCAGGCGTCCGCCGATCTGATCGAGGCGCTGGTTGGCTGTGCGTGCATCCGTTGCAGCGCCTTGCGCGGTCTGGTTGGCGGTGCGGGCTTCGGCGGCCGCAGCGTCAGCACGTTGCGTCGCGGTCTGCACGCGCGCATCAACCTGATCGATACGACTGTTGACCGCAGTCATCTGCTCATCGACGTAGCCGCGCGTGGCGCAAGCGCTGAGGCCGAGTCCTCCCAGCATTATGACCGCGACGACACGGGCGCTCGCAGCATGGGTCTTTAGCCAAGGCATGTTCGGCATCCTTTTCATGGAGTTGGGCGACCGCTGAAGGGTCGCCGATGAGACTGATGGACGTTCGAGCCAAGACTCGCGAATGTGCGTAGTCTGGGTCGCCGTGGAACGTCGGACGCGGGTTTTTGTTCCGCAGACGAACGATCCGGGCGCTCCCTGCGATGTCCGTTCAGCGGTAAGCTCGCGCCAACTCTGACCCTTGAACGATCAATCCTGCAGCTCGGCCCACACCACATAACGCAGCGGACCGCGGAATTTTGCATCCAGCGGCCAGCACGTGACGAGTGCGAGGCGGGCAGGGCCATTATCGGCAGGGTGAATGCCGGACGCGTCCCAGCGCACAACTTCGTGGCCGGTGACCGTGTAGGTGAAATCGCCTTCGCGCGTGGCGACCGTGATGGCGTCGCCGGGCGTCAGCTTGTCGAGAAACGCAAAGTGCGTGTCGCGGTGGGCGGCGAACACGGTCACGCCGCGCTGGCCGGGTTGGGCGGACGCCGCCATCAACGTCGGTCCGAAGGCGAGGCTCTCGCCTGCGGCATCAGACAGCGCCAGTACGATGCGGTGTTGCTCCGGAAAGTTCAGCTTCGCGACGGGTGTGAAATCGGCCCAGCTCCACGGCCTGGTCGGCGTGTCCGTCGCCAGGGTTGTCGCCCACGCCCGCGACATCATCAGCTGAGCTGCCTGCGCCTTCACCGGAATGAACAGCGCCTGCGCGGCGATGATGAGGCCGGCGACAAGAATGGCGAGCGCCGAAAGCGTGGTGAGCGAGAGCCCGCCCGTTACGGCTTTGCGCGGCGCCGCGACACTGGCGGCCCAGCGAAAGCGGCGGTCGGTGCGGTCAATCAGCGTCGTCATCTGTCATCCCTCTGCAAGCCCGCCCGCTCCCGGTGGGAGGAGCGGGCGGGCCGCCGGCTCACGCCTGCCGATCATTGCGAGACGTTGCGCGCAACCTGTCCGCACGAACTGTCAGCGCGACAGCCCGTCCCCGAAGACGGATGGCGGAACGTCCGCGACCAAGCAGAGCGGCGCCGAAGGCAGTGAGCAGAAGGCCGAGAGCAAGCGAGATTTCCCAGGCGCTGGCGGTTTGCGGCAAGGGCAGGCCGTTGGCGTCGGTCTTAGGTTTGTCTTGCGTGGCGCGCGCGTTGATGGCGTGCATCACGGTGTCGGGCAGGCGGTCGAGGCGCAACGCGCGGGCTTCCGCCTGCGGGCCGAACACGCCGGCGAACTCCCAGCCTTTCGGCAGCATCGTTGCGATCTGTCGCGTGTCGAGACGTTCACCGACGGGACGCACTGGCGTCTTGTCGACGGCGACCAGGCTGGTGAGGCGCGAGACAAGATGGAAGTCGAGCGCGGTTTTCAGGACGCCCGCGTCCACCGCCGTCATGTCGACGCCGGTATAACGGCTCTCCTCGATGCCGGAGATTTTCGCGCGCGCCCACAGCTGGCCAATGCCGGACGCGGGTTTGGCTTCCGCCAGAGACAGCGTCTGCGTCCACGCCTGGCCGTTGAGCTTGCCGGTCAGCGTCAGCTTGCCGTCCAGCTTGTCAGCGCGGATCACCATCGTTACCGGCTCACCCGCATAGAGATCGGGCAGGGGCGAGGGGAAGACGTCGGAGGCCGAAGCCGGCAGGGTGGCGGCGATGTCGGTCATCACCGGGTTTTCAAGCGCGGCGAACAGCTTGGCCGACTGCTCGGCGACCTTCGTCACGTCGTCCATGTAGGTGAACGTGCCGCGCCCCTGACGGGCGGCGCGCGCCATGAAGTAGGCGTTGGGCGCCGACCCGATGCCGACGGTGAACAGGCGCGAGCGGCCAAGGCTGTCATGGATGGCGGCGAACAGTTCGTCCTCGTTGCCGATGGAGCCATCGGTGATGAAGACGACTTGGCGGACTTCTTCCTTGTTGTTGGCATCCGGGTCGATCAGTGCGGCCTTGAGGGCGGGCAGCATTTCCGTGCCGCCATTGGCCTGAAGGTTCGAGACGAAGCGTTTGGCGCGGGTAAGGTTCTGCGCATTGGCGGGAACGGAGCCCTGGAAGACCAGCTCCATCGTGTCGTCGAAGCGGATGATGTTGAACTCGTCCGTAGGCGCGAGGTGGTCGAGGGCCAGCAACAGGCCTTTCTTGGCCTGGTCCATGCTCTCGCCCGACATCGAGCCGGAGTTGTCGATCACGAAGATGGTCTCGCGGTCGCGGCGCGCCGTGGTGGCGACAGTCGGCGGCGTCACGACGGCGAGCAGGTAGTTCTCGCCATTGCGGGTTTCGCTGAACAGGCTGGCTTTCGGCGCGGCTGAGGCGTCCGGTTTCCACGACAGGACGAAGTCACGGTCAGCGGGAACGTCGCCGTCCTTCAGCGTGACATGCGAAGCCGTGCCGCCTGTGCCGGTGACAGTAAGCGCGTGGCTTTGCGAGGTGATGCTGGTGAGCGGCACGCCCGCATCAAGCGAGATGTTGAAGCTGACCGGCAGGCGCAGGCCTTCCGCACCAGCAGGCTCCTGAGCGGGATGAAGAACCGGTGGGGTGATGGCGCTGCGATCCGGCACGGGGTCGGTGACGCCGATCAGGCCGCTGCGGTCGGCGACCAGCGCCGCGCGCGGCTTGGGGCTGTAACGCGGAGCGACAACCATGGGGAAGCGCGTCGACCACACGCCGTTATCGAGGCGCGCCTTGTCCTGGTACTCGATCTGGATCGCCACTGTCTCGTGCGGGCCGATATTGGCCAGCGAGGTGGTGAACAGGTTGGGGCGTTCTTCTTCCACCAGTCCGGCGCGCTGGCCGTTGGCGGCGGCGGTCTCGTAGATCTGGCGGGCTTCCTGACGTTCCTTGATGTCGCCTTCGATGAAGCGGTCGCCGATCACGATCTTCAGCGTGTCGACGGCGGCGTCTTCCGGCAGCGGGAAGGCGTAGACACCCTCAACCCACTGGTCGGTCGGGTTCGTGAAGCGCTGCGTCACGCGCGTGCGAACGACCGGGCCGGCAATGTCCATCTTGACGTCGCCTGCGACGATGGGCGCTTCGACATAACGGCCGGGCGTGGACGATTGCAGCAGCAGCGAGCCGGAGGAGACTTCGCCCTTGGAGACCATGCCGTCTCGCGGGGGCGCGGGATCGGCGAGTGCGACGGGTGTCAGTGCAGTGGCGGAGGCGAGGGCCGCGAGAAAGGTGCGGGCAGGCGATGCCGCGCGCATGGTGCGCTGCGGGTAGTCAGTTCCTGATTGGTTGCTCATCTTGTCCCTGGCGGGGTGGCCTCCCCCCGGAGGCGTCCGATGAATGCGAGATAACGACGCGACGTCGTCGGGCGTTTGATGGCGCAGCGGCGTTCTGAAGATGACTGCGGCGGAGCGGCGCCGGGCGGCGTTGGAATTGTGGCGGGAGGTTAAAGCGGGCTGGCGCGCCTAGGCTTCGCCGGGGCCGGTGAACGTCGTGGCGATGGAAACGAGCGTGATCGCGACGAGGAAGGCGACGGCTTCCACGGCCAGCGTCGCCTTCAGCCAGCGTTTCCCGCGTTGGGGAGCGAGGGTGACGCGGTCAGTGACGAAGCGGTGGTTGAGCGCGCCCATGGCGAGTGCGATTGAACTGGCGCCCAGCTTCACCAGCAGAAGCTGGCCGTAGGGCGTGGCGAACAGGGCGTCGACGCCGCCCGCGAGGCGCCATGCTGTCCACATGCCGACCAGGAACATCAGCGGTATGGCCCAGGCCGCGATGCGTCCGAAGCGGTGGAGGCGGTGGATCAGGGCGCCGTCAGGCAAACGCGGCGACGGCCAGAGTGTCAGTGGCGCCGTGACCCAGAAGCCGGCGATGAGGACGTGGGCCGCGACTGCAAAGGGCGCGACACCAGGCTGATCCAGGCCTTGCGCATGTCCTGTCAGGCCGAATGCGGCGGCAATCGCCACGGCGCCGATGGCGGCCAGCCATGTGCGGCTGAGCAGGGCGGACAGCGCGACCAGCACGGCGCCAAGCAGGAACGTCAGGATTGACGGGCCGAGCGCCGCCCAGGCAAAGGGCGCAGCGTCGAAGGCGCCATCCCCCAGCTGCAGCGTGACGATCGCGAAGCGGCCGCCAATGAAGAGAAGTCCGACCAGGCTCGCCAGACCTGCGAGGCGCAGGACCATGCGGCGGCAGCCGGCCTCGATGACGCCGGCGAACGTGTGAAGCGCAAAGCCCGCCGCCGCCAGAGCGGACGCGTTGAGTCCAAGCCGGATGATCAGAAGCCAGGGCGTGAAAGGATCGCCTGACATCGACGTCCTAGTTGCCCGTCACCGTGAAATGGATGTCGCCCTTCATGGCGTGGCCATCCTTCGCGACAGTCTTCCAGGACAGCGTGTAGGCGCCCGCCGCAAGGGTCGGCAGCGGAACCTCGAAGGTCTTCGCCATAGCTGTCGAGGGCTTGTAGTCCAGTTCGATGTGCTTGGCGCCGGGGCCCATCAGCATGAGGCCGGCAAGCGAGGTTTCATGCTCGAAGGTTGCGCTGAAGGTTTTCGGCGCCTGGGCGAAACTCGCCTGGTCCGTGATGTTGGTCTTCGTCATTGCGGCATGCGCAAAGGCGGCGGGGGCGGCTGTCGCGAGAGCCAGTGCGGCAAAAGCGGCGACGAGGAATTTCGGGGTCATCTTGATCTCCATTGCGGAACGATAGGCGCGCCCAACAACCTGTTCGTCAAGCGATTGACCCAGTGATTGCCGTTGGGGTCCCCGGGGCCGCAGCTGTTGTTCTGGGCGGCGTATGGGCTAGGTTCATCACAACTCCGTGCTGCCTCCGGGAGACAGATGTGGCCAGCCTGATAAGCCGATTGACCCTTGCCCCAGCTTTTCTGGCTGCCGCCCTGCTGGCGTGCGCGGCCTGCGAAACCGCTCCCGCCGTTGTGGCGGAACAGGATGTGGGTCCCGCGCCGCCCGTCGCCCCGACGCCTGTGGTCGCGCCCGACGCCGATCTCTCGCCGCAGGCGGTGAAGGATGGCGACGAATTCCTATGGCTGGAACAGGTCAATGGCGAGCGCGCCCTCAAATGGGTGAAGGAGCAGAACAAGAAAACCGAAGCCGTGCTGATGAAGGATTCGCGGTACGACGCTTTTCGCAAGGAAGCGCTGGCCACACTGACGGCGCAGGATCGTATCCCGACGCCGGCATTCCGCGGTGATGGCGTCGACAATTTCTGGCAGGACCAGAAGAACGTGCGGGGTCTCTGGCGCCGCACGACGCTGGAGAGCTATCGCACCGAGAAGCCGAAATGGCAGACCGTGCTGGACGTCGACGCGCTGGCGAAAAGCGAAAAGGCGAACTGGATCTACAAGGGCGCCGATTGCCTGGCGCCGGTTGAGCTTCGGTGCCTCGTCAGCCTGTCGGATGGCGGCAAGGACGCCGTTGTCGTCCGCGAGTACGATGCCGCCGCCAAGCGCTTTGTCCGTGATGGCTTCCGCATTCCCGAAGGCAAGCACCGCATTGCCTGGCTGGATCGCGACACACTTCTGGTCGCCACCAATTTCGGATCGGGCTCGCAGACCGAAAGCGGCTATCCCTTCATCGTGAAGGCGCTGACGCGCGGAGACAGTCTGAAAGAGGCGCGCGAAGTCTATCGCGGTTCGGCCAGCGATGGCGGCTATGGCGTTTCGCCCGAGGTGCTGCGCGATGGAGCGGGCAATATTCTGGCGACGCTGGTGAACCGCCCGCTGGACACTTTCCGGCAGGAGACATGGGAGATCGTCGAGGGCAGGCCGGTGAAGCTGAACCTGCCGGAGCGGGTGCTGGTGCGCGGGGCGCTTGCGGGCGCACAGCCCCGTCTGGTGTTCACCATCGATGAGCCGTGGAGTATCAACAACCAGTCGTTCAAGGCCGGGACCCTGATGGCCGTCAGCCTGCGCATGTTGCGGCCGACGCCGCGTGGCGTGGCGGCGGTCTATACCAATCAGGATATCTCGGTGTTCGAGCCGACGGCGCGACAGTCGGTGGAAGAAGTGACGGTGTTCGACGATCGCATCGTCGCGTCCGTCTATGACAATGTGCGCGGCCGGGCGCTGGTTTTCGCCGACAAGGGCCAGGCCGGCGGCGGCTGGACGCAGGCCGCGCTGCCGGCGCCGGAGAACAGCGCCATCCACCTCGGTTCGCTAAGCCGCCAAACCGGCCGGCTGTTCTACACGCACGAAGGCTTCCTCACGCCATCTACGCTGAGCCTCGCCAACACGACCGGCCTGACTGCCGATGTGATCCGCAAGGCGCCAGAACGGTTCGATGGCGCGAAGCACGTGGTGGAGCAGTTCGAGGCGAAATCCTCGGACGGGACGAAGATCCCCTATTTCGTCGTGCGCCCGAAAGATGCTCCGATGGATGGGACAACCGCCACGATGATGTTCGGCTATGGCGGCTTCCAGGTGTCCTATCCGCCTGTCTACAAGCCGGAACTCGGCAAGCTGTGGCTGGAGCGGGGCGGCGCCTATGTCATCGCCAACATAAGGGGCGGCGGCGAGTTTGGGCCGGAGTGGCATCAGGCTGCACTGAAAGGCAAACGCCAGCGCGCCTTTGATGATTTCGCGGCGGTCGCCGCCGATCTCGCCAACCGCAAGATCACGTCGGCCAAGCATCTTGGCATTTATGGCCGCTCCAATGGCGGCGTGCTGACGTCGGTGACGCTGACCCAGCATCCCGAACTGATCGGCGGCGCCGTGATCGAAAGCCCGCTGGTGGACATGCTGCGCTATCACGAGCTGCCGCCCGGCGCGTCGTGGATGGGCGAGTATGGCGATCCGCGCATTCCCGAGGAAGCGGCATGGATCGCGCGCTACTCCGCCTACCAGAACATCCGTGAAGGCGCGACTTACCCGGAAGTCTACATCACCACCAACACGCGCGATGACCGCGTGCATCCCGGCCATGCGCGCAAGTTCGCGGCGAAGCTGCAGGGACTAGGTTATCCCGCCCTCTACTTCGAGAACACCAATGGCGGCCACTCCAATGATTCCGATCCGGTGCTGAATGCGGAGCGCTGGGCGCGCCACTACGTCTATCTCGCGCGCCAGCTTGGCCTGCCGGACAAGCCCGCCGCGGCGCCGTGAGCCGATGCCTGCCGGGGCGGCCACCTTTCCGCCCTATCCATGAGACATCGGTAAGGTGCTGCGCCTGCTGGCGCATGGCAGGTTTGCCGCTTCATCCCCTGGGGGACGATGCGTGGAAGGTGTAGTCCATGATGCGTGCAATATGTGCTGCGGCAATGATCGTTGCGTTGACGGCGCCGGCGTTCGCCTCGCCGCCGGCTGTGGCGCCCGCGCCGATGTTGCGCGGCAGCTATGAAGAGGCGATGGTCTGCTATCAGTATTTCCAGATCGCGCAGGAACTCGCGCGCAAGCTGGAGAAGGTGGAGCCCGATGCCGACAAGGCTGCGGGCTTCCAGCTCAAGGCGATCGCGGCGCGCACTTACCAGGCGCGCTGGTCGGGCCGGGTGGATGATCTGAAAGGCGCACGCGCGCAGAAACAGCTCGATGCTGACCTGAAACGTCTCGGCGCGCCGGTTGTCGCAGACGCAAACGCCACGCTGGCGGGCGACAAGGATGCGTCCGTCCGCGTTCAGGCCCGCGCTGCGCTGTGCGGCGACGGGGGCGGTCCAAAGGCAGCGGCGAAGCCTGTAAAATAGGGTCGAAACCCCTTCACTCCCCAGCCGGAACGGCGTATCAGCCGCGCCATACACACCCGCCTGGGAGCCCAAAATGGCCGTCGTGCCTGTGTCTGAAGCCCTGAAACGCATCAAGCCGTCGGCCACCATTGCGGTGACCCAGAAGGCGCGCGAACTGGTGGCGGCGGGCCAGAACGTGATCGGTCTCGGCGCGGGCGAGCCCGACTTCGACACGCCTGAGAACATCAAGGCCGCCGCGATCAAGGCGATCCAGGACGGCAAGACAAAATATACCGACGTCGACGGCATTCCTGAGTTGAAAGCTGCGATCTGCGCCAAGTTCAAGCGCGAGAACGGCCTCGACTACAAGCCGAGCCAGATCAACGTTTCGCCGGGCGGCAAGCCGGTGATCTACAACGCCTTCGTCGCCACGCTGAACCCAGGCGATGAAGTGGTGATCCCGACGCCGTACTGGGTGAGCTATCCCGAGATGGCGATCATGTGCGGCGGCGAGCCGGTGTTCGCGCAGGCGCACGCGGCCGACAACTACAAGCTGAAGCCGGCGGCGCTGGAAGCGGCGATCACGCCCAAGACCAAATGGCTGATCCTCAACTCGCCGTCCAACCCGTCGGGCGCCGCCTACACCAAGCAGGAGCTGCGCGATCTTGCCGACGTGCTGCTGCGCCATCCGCAGGTGTGGATCCTGACCGACGACATGTACGAGCACCTTGTCTATGACGGGTTCGAGTTCTGGACGATCGCGCAGGTCGAGCCGAAATTGTACGAGCGCACGCTCACCATGAACGGCGTCTCGAAAGCCTATTCGATGACCGGCTGGCGCATCGGTTATGCCGGCGGGCCGGAAGGCCTTATCAAGGGCATGGCGAAGGTGATGAGCCAGACCACCTCCAACCCGTCCTCGGTCTCGCAATGGGCGGCGGTCGAAGCGCTGAATGGCACGCAGGATTTCATCCCGAAGAACCAGCTTCTGTTCAAGGGCCGCCGCGATCTCGTGGTCGGCATGCTGAACCAGACCGAGGTTCTGCGCTGCCCGACGCCGGAAGGCGCCTTCTACGTTTATCCGGATTGCAGCCGGGCCATCGGCCTCACCAGCGGCGGCGGCGTGACGATCGCCGACGACGAGTCTTTTGCTGCGGCGCTGCTGGAAGAAGAGAAGGTTGCAGTGGTGTTCGGTTCGGCGTTCGGCTTGTCGCCGGCGTTCCGGATTTCCTACGCGACGTCGACGGAGAAACTGGAAGAGGCCTGCCGCCGCATCCAGCGCTTCTGCGGCAACCTGAAAGGGTAAGGACGTATCCGTCCCGAAACGGTAGGCGCCACCTGCAAGATTTCGCAGTTGCGGCGATCAGCCCGTTTGACGGACCCGCGAAGATGATTCAGATTCAGCCCGCTGGTTGGAGCTGAACTCTAATGTACGTCGTCGTCGCGCAGGTGTTCCCTGCCATTATGCTTTTTGGCATGAGTTTCATGCTGACAGCGGCGTCGCTCTGGCTGGCGGGACATCTGACGCCCTGGTTTCTGAGCGAGGCGCACGAACGGCCGACTGTGCGCAGCTACTTCCTCGACCCGTCGTCTGACATGGAGATGAGCCGCAGCCGGCTGGTCACCATACTGATTGCTACGGCGATCATGCTGTTCGTTCTGCTGTTGCTGGCGATCGCGGTGAAGTTCGGCGGCCTGTCTCTGGTTTAGCCCGGCGCTGTTCTGGCCCGGCGCTGGTCGAGCTTGCCGCCGGTATCGCGGTTTTCTGCTCAGCCCGATTGATCGGCTGATCCGGGCGTGCCCTCTTGTGCGTGGGGGAGCGCCTTAGAGGTCGTCGAGGCTCCAATGAAATATGTACTTTCTGCCGCCGTGCTCACGCTCGGTCTGCTGGGCTGTTCGCCCACAAAGGGGACCGAGGTTGAGGAGACCGCAGCCGGGGCCGAACAGTTCAGGTTCGCCTGCGCTGCCGGATCGTCCTTCACCGTCAGATACGAGGGTGATGGATCGGTCGCCATCGTGAAGGCGGGTGGCGAAACGTACACGTTGCCTGGCGTTCCCTCGGCCTCGGGCGCGCGTTTCAGCGACGGCAAGGTCGAGTTCTGGGAACACCAGGGCGAGGCCAGCATGACGGGCGCCGCCGGCGGCCCATACGAGGGCTGCCCGCGGGTGGAGTAGCACTGACCGCTCAGTGCACCGGAAAGTCGAAATAGGTGTCGGGATACGGCTCCTTGCGCAGCGTAAAGTGCCACCACTCTTCCTTCAGCGGCTTGAACCCATGCGCGGCCATCACCGATTGCAGCATCAGGCGGTTGGCGCGGGCGGCTGACCCCACCGTCAGGTCGCCCGGCCAGGAACGCGTGTCGAACAGGTCGTAGCTCGCGCCCATGTCGATCGGCGCGTGTGTTGCGAGGTCCACCACCGTCACGTCCAGCGTCGAGCCGCGCGAATGGCCGGAGCGTTCGGCGATGTAGCCAAGTGCGAACAGCTGCGACTTGTCGACCTGCGGATAGTAGTCCGCCTTGCGTGTCTGGTCGGCGGGGTTGCGCGCCCACGCCGCGAAGTCCGCAACCGCCCGCGCCGGGCGGAAACAGTCGAATACTTTCAATCCCAGACCGAAGCCCGATAGTTCGGCCTGCACCCCGGCGAGCGCCGCGCCCGCCTCGCGCGTCAGCAGGCAGACCGGCGCCTCGTAGCCGGTGATCGGACGGCCGATGAAATTCTCATGTCCCGCATAGCGCATGTCGAGGACCAGCCCGGGCACGACCGAAGCGGCATCAACAAATCCCGCAGGCCGCGTCTGCAGCGACTGGGGCGCCTGGGCGCAGGCGGCCGCCGCTGCAACAAGCCCCAGCGCCAAACCGGACAGGAGAGATCGCATCATCACGCCTACTCGATTATCGATAAATCCACTCGCCCTGCAGCGATCACCTTGCTATCCATGGCGCTTACGCCCCTCGCGCGCCATATGGGACCCAGACGCATGACCCGTTTTCGCTTCGCAGCCAGGATCGCCGCCGCCATCATGACAGCCGCTCTCGCCACCACCGCCTGCCAGCCCGCCGAAAAAGCCGATGCTCCGGCAGGGGGCCTGTCCATTCCGAAACTGGAAGCGACATTCCGGCAGCTTCCCAACGGGCTCAAGGTCTACGCGATGCCGGATTCCAGCACGGCCAGCGTATCGGTTGCGGTCTGGTATGACGTCGGCTCGAAGGACGATCCGGCCAGCCGTTCGGGCTTCGCGCACCTGTTCGAACACCTGATGTTCAAATCGACCAGCAACATGCCGCCGGAATTCTTCGACCGCCTGACGGAAGATGCGGGCGGCTTCAACAACGCCTCCACCTGGAACGACTTCACCAACTATTACGAGACCGTACCCGCCAACCATCTCGAGCGCGTGCTGTGGGGCGAGGCCGAGCGCATGGGCTCGCTGGTGGTCGATGAAGCCAACTTCCTGTCCGAGCGCGACGTGGTGAAGGAGGAACTCCGCCAGTCCGTGCTGTCGCAGCCCTATGGCAAGCTGTTCGCGCTGTATCTCCAGCAGGCCAATTTCGACGTTCACCCCTATGGCCGCCCCGGCATCGGCTCGATCGAGGATCTCGACGCCTCCACCGTCGACGATGTGCGCCAGTTCCATGCGGCTTACTATCGTCCGGACAACGCCGTGCTGGTCGTCTCCGGCAATTTCGACGCGAAGCAGCTCGACGCCTACGTCGACAAATACTTCGCCGGCATCAAGACGCCCGCCCGCCCGATCCCGCGCGTCACGGCCGTCGAGCCCGCGCGCGTGGCGCCGAAGGATCTCACCACCTATGAGCCCAACGTGCCGCTGCCGGCCGTGATGATCTCGTGGCCTGCGCCTGCATCCGACAGCCCCGACATCGCGGCGTGGATGATCACGGACGCGATCCTCAGCCGCGGCCAGTCCTCGCGCCTGTATCAGTCACTCGTCTACCAACAGCAGCTTGCCGCCGAGGTGATGACCAGCTTCGAGGTGACGCAGCATCCCGGTGTCTATGCCATGGTCGCCATCCTTTCAGACGGCAAGACGGCTGAAGAGGGCGTCGCCTCTCTGAAGGCCGAGGTCGCGAAGATGCACGATACGCTGGTGACGGCGGAAGAACTGGACGAAGCCCGCAACGAGCTGATCGTCGAAGCCCTGCAGAGCCGCGAGACGGCCGAGGGCCGGGCGTTCGAACTCGCCCGCTCGGTCATCCTGTTCAAGGATCCTGCAGCCTCCGACGCCATTCTTGCCAAGCTTCAGACGGTGACGGAGGAAGACGTCCAGCGCGTTGCGAAGGCGATCATGGACGACAACCGGTCGGTCACGATCCGCTACCTGCCGGAAGAACTGCAGAAGGGCGCCGCCGAGGCCAGGTTCGCCGATGCGCCGACCATCCAGGCGACCAAGATCGAGATCGCGAAGGCGGATATCCCGGTCTATGCGCTGAACCCCGAGACAACGCGTCTTGCCCCGCCTGCTGCTGGTCCCGCCGTCGCCGCGAAAGTGCCGACGCCGTCCGAGAAGACGCTGGCCAATGGCCTGCGCGTGATCGTCGCCACCAAGCCGGGTCTGCCGCTGGTGTCCGCCACGCTTAGGATCGCGTCGGGCTCGTCGTCCGATCCTGTGGGCAAGGCGGGGCTCGCCTCGCTCGCGGCTGACATCACGACGCGCGGCACCACGACCCGCTCGGCCACCGAGATTGCGCAACAGATCGAGCGTCTCGGCGCCGGCATCAGTGCCAGTGCAGGCGCCGACGCGACCGATGTCGACATCGCGGGCCGGTCCGACAGGGCGAAGGAAGCCCTCGCGATCATGACGGACGTCGTCCAGAACCCGGCCTTCGCGGCCGAGGAGCTGGATCGTGCGCGGTCCGAAACGCTGGACGGCCTGATGGTCGCGCTGCGCCAGCCCTCGTCGATCGGCAACATGGTGATGTCGCGCGCGCTGTTCGGCGCCGGGCCTTATGGCTCCGTTGCGACGCCCAAGTCGATTGAAAGCCTGACACGCGACGACGCCGTTGCAACGCATGCCGCCTGGTGGCGTCCCGACAATGCGATCCTCGTGATCGCGGGCGATGTCTCCGCTGAAGCCGGCTTCGCGCTGGCCGAGGAAGCGTTCGGCGCGTGGAAGAAGCCGGATACGGCTCTGCCTGCGAAACCGGATGTGAAGCAGGCCGCCGCAGGCGTTCCCGCCATCGTGGTGGACGTGCCGCAGATCGGGCAAGCCGCCGTGATGCTCGGGCGTCTCGCGCCGGCGCGCACGGATGCCGATTTCTTCCCGACGCTGGTCGCCAATGATGTGCTGGGCGGCGGCTATTCCGCGCGCCTCAATGCCGAGATCCGAATCAAGCGTGGCCTCTCCTACGGCGTTCGCGCCCGCATCTCGCCGCGTATCGCGCCAGCCCCGATGGTCGCAGCCGCCCAGACGCGCAACGACGCGGTGCCGCAGGTGGTCGACCTGATGACCTCGGAATTCTCCCGCCTCGGCGCCCAGCCGATCCCGGCCGCGGAACTCGACGCCCGCAAGGCGGTGCTGATCGGCGCGTTTGGCCGTGATGTGGAGACAACCGCCGGCCTCGCCAACCAGCTCGCAGCGCTGGCCCAGTTCGGCCTGCCGCTGGATGGCCTGTCGACCTACGCCGCCAGCATCGCCGCCGTGACGGTGGAGAGCGCGGGCGCCGCCGCGAGAGCGCACTACGATCCGGCCAAGGCCGCCGTGGTGGTCGTGGGCGATGCGAAAATCTTCTGGGATGGCGTGAAGTCGAAGCGCGAGACTGTCGAGCGCATCAACATCGACATGCTCAACCTCGACAGCGCGACGCTGAAGTAGACAGGCTGCTGCACATCCCCGTGTGCGCGGGGATGTGCAGGTACTTTCTAGAAGATCGAATAGGCCCCGTCGATCACGAACGAGTCGCCAGAGTGGTAGCTTGAGGCGTCGGACGTCAGGTACACGGCGACGCCGCCAAAATCCTTCGGCTCGCCCCAGCGGCGCATCGGCACGCGCGGGATGACTTTCTCGGCGAAGGCGGCATTGTCCTGCGCGCCCTGGGTCATGTCGGTGGCGATCCAGCCGGGCAGGATGGAGTTGGCGCGGATGCCATAACGGGCGTGTTCAACCGCAATCGACTTGATCATCGAAACGACGGCGCCCTTGGTGGCGGCGTAGGCTTCGTTCTTCGCCGCGCCCTCGATGGCTGCGAGCGAGGCGAGGCCGACCAGCGATCCGCCGGGATCGCCCGCCTTGGCGCGGTCCACCATGTGCTTGGCTGCTTCGCGCAGGGTGAAGAACACACCGTCGAGGTTCACGGATAGGACGCGGCGGTAGGTTTCGGTCGGGAATTCGGCGAAGGATTTGGCGCCGCCGCCGATGCCCGCATTAGCGAACACCGAATCGACGCGGCCGAACGTGGCGACGACATCCAGCATGGCGGCGGCGACCTGCGCCTCGTCCGCCACGTTCACGGTCCAGGCGCGGGTCTGGACATTGTGCGCGGCCAGCCGCTGCGTCGCTTCACGGTTGGCTTTCTCGTTGGTGCCCCAGATCGCGACCGTGGCGCCCGCCTGCGCCAGCGCGTCGGCGAACCCGAAGCCGATGCCGCGGTTACCGCCGGTAACAAGAGCGACTTTCCCAGTGAGGTCGAACGGGGCGTAGGCCATGCGGGTCTCCATTTAATGTGTAGATGGTTGGAGCCGGGCAGAGCCGCAACGTCAAGCCAGAGTGATTTCGGCGCCCTTGAAATAGGCGCCCATTATCGCCTAGCTCGCGCGCAATGACACAACCGCCGTCACGCTTCTGGATCTTCCGGCCGATACTGGCGGGGGCGAATCTGCGCGACCGGCTGGTGGCGTGTGCTGGAGCTGCGATTGGCATCTGTCTGACGGGGCTGGTTTCGACGCTGGTGCTCGGACATGAGGTGGCGCTGCCGTTGATCGTGGCCCCGATGGGTGCATCGGCCGTGTTGCTGTTTGCTGTGCCGGCGAGTCCGTTGGCGCAGCCCTGGTCGGTGATTGGCGGCAATACGATCTCGGCGCTGGTTGGCGTGGCGGTTCACATGCTGATCCCCGAGCCGATGCTGGCGAGCGGGCCGGCGGTGGCGCTGGCGATTGCGGTGATGTCGGTGACACGGTGCCTGCATCCGCCGGGCGGCGCCGTGGCGCTGGCCGCCGTGCTGGGTGGAAGCGCGATCACGGATGCGGGCTTCATGTTTGCGCTGGCGCCTGTGGGCGTGAACTCTGTGCTGCTGACGCTGCTGGGGTGGCTGTTCCACAAGCTGTCGCGGCATTCCTATCCGCACAGGCCAGCGCCGGCGCCAGTCAATCTGCATGCGACCGCCGATGCGCCGCCGCAGCTGCGCGTCGGGTTCCAGGCTGCTGATATCGACGCAGTGCTGAAGGATGTGGGCGAGGCGTTCGACATCAGCCGGGACGATCTCGACCGGTTGTTGCGGCAGGTAGAGATGCGAGCGCTGGCGCGGTCGCATGGCGGCGTGAGCTGTGCGGATATCATGTCGAAGGATGTGGTCTCGCTACCGGCATGGGAAAGCGTCGCGATGGCGCATGACCTGCTGCTGAGCCATGGCGTGCGGGCCTTGCCGATCACGGATGACGCGGGGCGGCTGGCGGGTACTGTCGGATTGCGTGATCTGGCGCGCGGGACCGGGTCAGTCGGCGAAGTGATGGCGGTGGCGTTGGTTTCCACGCCGAAAGCGGCGGCGTTTTCGCTGATTCCGGCGCTGACCGACGGGCGCACCCATGCTGTCGTGATCGTGGATGGTGATCGGCGAATACTGGGAATTGTGACCCAGACCGACCTGCTGGCGGCGCTGTCGCGGGTGTCCGCCCCGGCGATTACCCCGCAGGCCTGACGTCTGCTGCGGGAGCCTGCTTGCGTTCGGGGGGCGTCAGCGGGACATAAGGGGCATGGTCCGGGATCTGTTCATTGTGGTGCTGGCAACTGCGTTCGTCGCGCTGTCCGGCGAAGCGTTTGCCGTGACGCTGGAGCCGGAGCGGTTGCCGGGGATGTGCCTGTCGATGACGGGCAAGTCCGGCCAGGCGGAAAGCCGGGAGTGCGACGGGGCGCTGAAGCAGGAGCTGATGCTGCCGGGGCCGAAGGGCGGGCCGATCCGGTATGCCGGCAAGTGCCTGAAGCCGAAAGGCGCGGGGCGGTATCCCGAAGTGCGCGCCGAAACGTGTGATGGGTCGGATGGCCAGACCTGGACGATGAGCCCGGCGGGCGTGGTCAGCAACAAGGCCGGGCAATGCCTCTCCGTTATGGGATCCGCCAGCCGCGGCGGCACGCCGATTCATGCCGGGGCATGCCCCGAGACGGCCGACCCGCAGCAATGGCGGCGGGTCGATGCGGTGGCGAAGCAGTACCAGAATGTTCGCGGCCGATTCGAACTGGCGACCCAGCCGGGGATGTGCCTGTCGTTTGTCCGCCCGCGATCGTTCTTCGGACTGGCCGCATGCAGGGATGTGTCCGAGCAGCGCTTCAGTTTCGACAAACGCGCGCCGGGCCAGTTTCGCAGCCAGGGCGCATGCCTGGGCAGCTTGTCGATCACCCACGATCTGACGCTGAGTGATTGCTGGGAAGAGCCGGCGATGCAGTGGGTGTTGACCCGGAGCGGACAGCTGATGAACGGGCAGAAGGTCTGCGCAGCGGTGCGCAAGGAAGGCGATCGCAAGGTTGTGCGGGTGGCGGCGTGCCGGGAAGCGCCGGAACAGGTGTGGACATTTGTTCCGGCTGGCGCGACGGCCGCCTCGGCCGGGCCCGTTCCGTGATCGCCTTGGGGGCGCCACATAGGGATGGCATCCCGGCGCGGATCGAAGGCAAGCTTCGGAGTGGAGCCATGCGGGCAGCAGCAGTGATCGCGATGATCGTGGCGATGGCGCTTGCGCCCGCAGCGGCGGCGCAGCTGGCCAAGGGCGGCAAGAAACCGCTGACCGCAGCGCAGGCCCAGGCCCTGTTCGGGATCGACATGGAAGGCTATTCGCCGACCCTCAAGTTCAACTGGCGGGAATGCATCGATCCCAAGGGCGAGACGCTGTACGAAACCCCGGCTGGCGTGCAGCACGGCCGGCTGAATGTCGGCCCGGACGGCACGGCCTGCTTTGCCTATGAAGATGACGGGTACGCCGCCAAGTCCTGCTATTCCGTGTCGCGGAACGGGGCGGGGTTCCTGTTCAACGGCGCTTTTGGCGAGGTGTTCGTGACCACGCGGGTTGTCTCAGGCGTCAAGAGCTGCAAGCCGAATGCGGACCTGATAGGCTAGACGCTTGCTCCAGCTTATTTGGCGAGCGATCTGGAGGAGGCCGAGGCATGGCGGACGATCTGAGCCAATTGAAGACCCAGGACTTTGTGGCCCGCCTTTCCGAGGCTCTGGGGCCGAAAGTTGTCTCCACTGATCCTGCGGAAATTGCGCCCC
>Ga0075163_10001777_pt1 | contig 29119 bp, 19 predicted proteins | sample JI1023141ADNA_FD_71478 | JGI IMG/M metagenome (GOLD analysis project Ga0075163, IMG submission 71478) | Wastewater effluent complex algal communities from Wisconsin, to seasonally profile nutrient transformation and Carbon sequestration -... | ecosystem: Engineered > WWTP > Effluent > Algae...
TTTCAGATTTCTCAGTTAAATCGCCTGTTAATTCAGTATTAATTTCATAACCTGGAGCAGCTTCTAAAAAACAAATAGCATTAGGGTTTGCACCAAGTTTAATAAGCTCATCAGCTTTTACTACACGATTTAGTGGGCTGTTGGGCTTAGCTGCAAACTTCTCAAACATCTCTACTATTTTAACCGCAGTAGCTTTATCAGTAGGGTCTTTCATCATAATTGCAGTTGAACCACCTTGTCCAAAAGGCATAGCTTGCCAGTCTAGTAGCTTTTTTGCATCTTTGGAAAGCGTAATATAACCTTCTTTAGCTAACAACACAGTAGGGCGAAACTGTTTTTCAATAGGTACAAAACCATGATCAGAAACAACAAAAAAACTAGTGCGGTCAAAAATACCAGCTTGTTTAGTTGTTTCAATTAATCTACCAATAAATACGTCATTTTCTTCTAATTTTTCTAACACAGGTTGGGAAAAAATACCTTTAGTATGTTCTAGATAATCCACTTCTGACAAATGAACTAATAACAAATTAGGTTTGTAATTAGCCATAATTTCTATTGCTGCTTGAGCACGTACAAAATCATTAAGTATATTAGGGTAAGGTTCTGGTAGGGATTTTGTTATTAAGTTTGCTAAAGAAGAGGGAGTAGATTTTTCCATACTAACCTTAAAACTTGTATCAAAAGAACCTTGCCAAATTTCAGGCACAAGGTAATCAATCTCTCCTTCTGTAGTCACAGGCCAGGCTACAGCAGCCGTTTTTAAGCCTATTTTATGGGACTCACTCCACAATGTTGGGACTTTGATAGCTTTAGCATACCAATACCACTCATTACTTGTTGGAGATTCTGGGCCAAGCCAAATTTGGTTAGAAAAAATTCCATGTAAAGTAGGTCTTACACCTGTTACTAAAGTAGTATGACCAGGGTAAGTTAGTGAAGGATAAATAGTCTCTGAGCCTTCAGCAAAACTACCATCTTGGCAAAGTTTACGAATATTAGGGATTTTTAACTTATATTGATCAGCTTTGGTGTAATATTCTGGCTTTAAACCATCAATAGAAATCATCACCACATAATTTTCAGTTTTGGTTATTGGTGGAGAAGCATTTTGTTCTCTAGCTTTAATAGGTAGTTGAAGTAGTGCTATAAAAAATATCACTAAAACCCAAACCAACTTATAATTTTTGAGCATATAAAATCCAACTAGGAAATTTTTGCGATAATAATAGCATGTGACGCATTGAGGTAGCATAATAGTTGGCTACTACTTAGATTGAGGCTTAAAGTTTTGGTAAAAAACATCCTATTTTTTTTAGAAGTAGATAAAACTAATGGTGAGCAAGTTGGCGGAAAAGCTATTAACTTGGCTCGTCTAGCTCAAGTTGGTGCTAACGTTCCTCCAGGCTTTTGTGTCACAACAAAAGCCTTTTGGCAGTTTTTAGAGGAAAATAACTTAACTAAACAGATTCAAACATTAGCAGAATCATTAGCTTCTGAAAAAAATATTAGCCAAGATTTAACAGACAAACTTAAAGAAATTCGAGACTCAATAATTAATGCAACTCTATCAGAACAAATAGTTAAGGAAATTGAAGAGGCTATTAGTAAAATTCCTAATGCTAAACGTTTTGCTGTGCGCTCTTCAGCCACTAGCGAAGACCTAGAATCAGCCTCTTTTGCTGGTCAATATGACACTTTTCTTAATGTGGTTTCATTAAAAGAAATTATAGAAAAAATAAAAGCCTGTTTTGCTTCTTATTGGAATGATCGAGCTTTTAAGTATCGTACAGAAAAAGGAATTGACCATTTTGCTCATGGAATGAGTGTAGTTGTTCAACAACTAGTTGAAGCAGAAACAGCAGGTGTTTTATTTACTCTTAATCCTCTTACTGGTAATGAAAGAGAAATGGTTATAGAAGCTTGCTGGGGACTGGGTGAAGCTTTGGTTTCAGGCCAAGTTACTCCAGATCGTTACTTAATCGATCCTTTTGAACAAACTATTCATAATATTAAAGCTGGAAATAAAGCCTTAAAGCTTGTGTCTGATAACCAAGAAGGAGTAAAAGAGATTACTTTATCAGTTGAGCAAGCAGAAAAATTAACACACACAGACAAAGAAATTTTAGAGCTAGCTTTAGTAGCTGTAAAAATCCAACAAGAATATGGCGCTCCAATGGATATTGAATGGGCACAAGCAGAAGGGAAGTTTTATATCCTTCAAGCACGACCATTAACAGCCTTTAGTTTTGGTGCAGATCTTGGTCAATGGACTTCAGCTAATTTTCGTGAAGTAATGCCAGGAGTTGTTAACCCGCTCTCCTTTTCTCTTTCTCTTAAGTACGACTATGGTCAAAGTGTTTCAGAGTTTTTACAAAAAGTAGGGTTATATCAAAAAACATATGATGTAGAGTGGAGTCGCTGCTTTTTTGGTCGTGCTTATTGGAATGTTGATATTGTTAAAACCTGTGCTGCTAAAGTACCTGGTTACTCTGAACGAGCCTTTGATAATACAGTAGGGATAGATCCTAGTTATTCTGGTGATGGGGTAACAACACCTTTTAGTCTAAATAATTTGTTAAATGCCTTGCCAATTTTTTTACAGTTACAATGGTTATATTTTACTTTTTGGCGTGAGGCAGATGCTTATGTAAAGAAATATGAGCTTTTAGATAATAAGTTAAACACTAATGATTACAAGAGTTTTTCTGATGAGCAGTTAAGGCAAACAACTTGTGAGATGATAGATTTACACTATCAAACAAACCGGGTTGCAATGTTTTGTTCTTTTTTGGCTACAGAATCTCAAAATGATTTTCGCCAATATATAGAAAAAATTAATAAAAAACTTTCTAGTGATAAGCAAATTTCTATAGCTACATTACTAACAGGTTTAACAGAGATAAGCACGGCTGGCCCAATGGTTGAGCTTTGGCAATTAGCTTCAGATGTGCAAAAAATTCCTAGCCTAAAAAGTACAATTATAAATTGCAAAATAGAAGAAATAATTAATGAATGTAAAAAGCTTACTGATGGAAAAGACTTTGCAGAAAAATTAAAAAACTATTTAGACAAATATAAATTTATTGCTGCAAATGATGAGGATTTATCTTGTCCACGTTGGGCAGATGATAGTAGTTTTCCTTTAACAATCTTAAAAAATTACCTTCAAGGTGAAACTAATCAAAACCCTACTGAATCAATGGCAAAACAAAAAGAATGCCGTGAACAAGAACGAAATAAAGCACTAAAAAATATTGGGTTAAGCCAAAGATTTTCATTTTTAACCAAGCTAAATTTAGTTGCTCATTATTGTCGCTGGAGAGAAATCACTCGTATTCCTTTATCAAAGACTTATTATCAATGCCAAAGGGTTTTTTTAGAACAGGGCAGAAGGTTTGTCCAACAGAGGGTTTTAGAAAAAAAAGAAGATATTTTTTGGTTAGAGCGAGAAGAGTTATTAGATTTGTTATCAGGAAAACTCCTTGCTAAAATGGCTCAAACAAAAATTAATCGTGCTAAGCTAATTGCTGATTGTTATCGTAACTTTAACCCGCCTACAGTAATTGGACAGGGATTAAAACTACAAACAAATAAAAAAATAATTGCTACAGGGGAAAAATTTGTTGGTGTTGCTTGTAGTGCTGGTGAAGTGATTGCTAGAGCAAGGATAATTCATAACTTATCACAAGTTGCTAAATTACAGCATGGGGATATTATGATTGCTCCGCATACTAATCCTGGATGGACACCGCTATTTAGCTTAGCTTCAGCCGTGGTTTTAGAAGAAGGCGGACTTTTATCACATGGCGCAGTGGTAGCAAGAGAATGTGGTATTCCTACTGTGCTACAAATAAAAAATGCAACAGAGATTTTCCAAGATGGGCAATTACTGCGTGTAGATGGTTCACGGGGTGAAGTAGAGATTTTAGAAAAATAATAGAATATTCTACTTAACTACCCTACTTGCTAGACTAAAATTAGCAAAGCTTAATAAGTAAAATCTAATAAAAATTTACAAAAATCTTGCAGAGGTTAAGCTAATGAAGAAAAAAAATCGTGGTGGAGCAACACAACCGCTTTCAGAAAAACAACTGCCAACACAAAAACTTAATGAAATTACTAAAGAAGTAGTTGAATTAACTGCAAAAGCTGTGGCAGTAGGAATTATCTTTGGCATTATTTTTGGTGCTGCTAATGCTTATTTAGGTCTGCGAGTAGGGTTAACTGTTTCTACTTCCATTCCTATTTCAGTACTTTCAATTGCTGTTTTTCGTGCAGGAATATCCTTTTGGGGGCGTAGTACAATTCTAGAAGCCAACCTAGCCCAAACTATAGGAAGTGCTAGTTCATCTCTAGCGGCTGGAACAATTTTTACTATCCCAGCACTATTTTTATGGGGTTCACCTCCTCAATATTGGCAAGTTGCTGTTTTAGCCTTGCTAGGAGGCATTTTAGGCGTATGTGCAATGATTCCACTTAGACGCTTATTAATTGTAGAAGCAGATGCAGAACTACCTTATCCTGAAGGTCGTGCTTGTGCCGAAGTACTAAGAGCTTCTGAGGGCGATGCTTCAGCCTCTAAATGGATTTTTATTGGTCTTGCTGCAGGAATTGTTATTAAGTTGTCTTTAGGGTTACTTCATTTAATGCCAGAACAATTAGAGTATAGTATACCCAATATACCTAAAGCTGTATTAGCTATAGAAATTGCTCCAGCATTAATGGCTGTTGGTTATATTGTAGGCTATAGAGCTTCTGGTATTATGGTTTCTGGTAGTTTGATTGCTGCTGTGGTTTTAATCCCTTTATTTGCTATTATTGGTGGTGGTTTAACAGCACCACTCTTTCCTGAAGTATTAAGAACAAAAATCGCTATTAGTGAAATGACCACTAACCAAATTTGGTCATCTTATGTTCGATATATTGGTGCTGGTGCAGTAGCTGCTGCTGGAACAATTACAGTATTAAGCACTATTCCTACAATGGCAAAATCCTTACAAGCGATCTTTGCTGGATTATCTAAAAAACAAACCACTCAAGTTAAAGGTGATGAGAGATTAGATACAGATCTACCTAGTATTGTAATTGTTGTTGGTGCAGCTTTGGTTATTTTAGCCCTAGCCTTTATTCCTGGCTTATTAGCAGGTAATCTTAGCTTTGTACAAAGACTTGTTGCTGCTGCTGGTGTAGCAGTATTTGGCATTCTCTTTGTTGCTGTATCTTCTCGTATAGTTGGTCTAATTGGAGTTTCTAGCAACCCTACTTCAGGAATGACTCTAGTAACTTTACTTGCAACAAGTGCAATTTTTGTCTTTCTTGGATGGCATACAGAGCCAGGGGCTAAACTAGCTGTTTTAACTGTTGGAACAGTGGTTTGTATTGCTGCTTCAAAGGCTGGTGATATATCTCAAGACTTAAAAACAGGTTATTTAGTTAAAGCTACTCCTTATCGTCAACAAGCTGGCCAGCTTTTAAGTGCCTCAGTTGCTTGTTGGGCAGTCGCTGGGACAGTCTTAGCACTTGGACAAGCTTATCAATTTGGTTCAAAAGAATTACCTGCTCCTCAAGCTACCTTGATGAAAACAGTAATTGAAGGTGTATTATCAGGATCACTACCTTGGGGATTGGTAGGAATAGGTGCAGCTTTTGCTATTGCTGCAATACTTGCAGGTTTACCAGGACTAGCTTTTGCTATTGGTCTTTATTTACCTTTAAGCTCAATGACTCCTATTTTCCTTGGTGGACTAGTAAGACGTTTTACTGATAAGGAAGGCGAAAAGAATGAATCAAGTGCTGGGGTTTTATGTGCATCAGGGTTTATTGCTGGTGAAGGTTTAGCTGGAATTGCTATTGCTGGTGCTGTAGGGGCTAAGTTAATCCCTAAAGAAGCTAAAGTTATTTTAACAGGAGATGCAGGGACTTTTGCAGGTCTTTTAGTAATAGGGGTTGTAGTAGTTTTATTATATCTAGCATCTAAAGAGAAGAAACGGAGTGCTTAAAATGCTACCAACTGTAGCAAAAATAGAGCTTTCACTACTAGAGCGAAGTTACTTGATTTTAATTGGTATTGGGTTATTAGAAGAGTTAGGTAAAGAAGTAAAAAGAGTAACTTCGCCATATTGTAGAAAAATCGTCATTATTTCTAATAAAAAAGTTTTTACTCTTTATGGAGCAAAGGTTTTAGAGAGCTTAAACAAAGAATTTGGTAATGTGTATAGTTTTCTAATATCCGATGGTGAAAGATATAAAAGTCTAAAAACAGCAGAAAGAGTTTATAGCTTTTTAATTGAAAACAAAATTGAGCGACATGACACCATTATTGCTTTAGGAGGTGGGGTAGTAGGTGATTTAGCTGGGTTTGTTGCTGCTACTTATCTACGAGGAATAAGCTATATACAAGTACCTACTTCACTTTTAGCTCAAATAGATGCTGCTATTGGTGGTAAAACAGCTATAAATCACCCTAAGGGTAAAAACTTAATTGGGGCAATTTATCAACCTAAGTTAGTTGTAATTGATCCACAAACGCTTGAGACATTACCTAAGCGGGAATTAAAATCTGCAATGCAAGAAGTGATTAAATATGGGGTAATTGCTGATAAAGAATTATTTTATTTAGTCAAAAAAGAGAGATTAAAAATCTTAGCTCAAGATAAAGATTTACTAGCAGAAATAATCTTTCGTTGTTCTAGTATTAAAGCGGGTGTAGTTAGTCGTGATGAGCATGAAAAAGGGGAAAGACGTATTCTTAATTTTGGTCATACTGTTGGGCATGCTTTAGAGGCAGTAACTAATTATTCTAGATTTAAACATGGTGAGGCCGTTGGTTATGGTATGATAGCCGCCACACATATTGCTAGAGAATTAAGTATACTTTCTATAGAACAAACAAAAGAAATTGAAAAAATAGTAAAAAGCTATGGAGTGTTGCCTAAAATAAGTGACTTAAATATTGATTTAATTTTACAAGCAATGCAACAGGATAAAAAATCATTAGCTGGTGAGTTAATATTTGTGCTGCCAGAAGAAATTGGACGTGTTATCATTGGGAAAACAGTTCCTGTATCTTTAATTTGTCAGGTTTTGCAAAGACTGATTATTAGCTAAATAAGATTTAGTATTAAACTAACATATTCAAATAAAAACAGTATTAATTAATGGATTTTTAATATTTATAGTAAGTATTGGGCTATTAGCTACTAAAAACAATATTGATAACTTTGAACAGACTAATTAAATTACTTAATTTAATTTAATATAAGGAGGGGGCGCATTAAAAAGCGCTAAAAAAAGAATGGCTAACAATAAACTTTATCGCCAACGAGTCGGTGAGCGTGGAGAAGGCAACGCAAAATTTATTACCACCTTAAGTGTAGTAGCATTAATTGGGTATGTTCTTTATACAATAATGCCTATTTACTATAAAGAACAACAACTTAACCATGACGTAAAAGAAGAAACAAGAGTAGCTGCAGTTAATGGCCGAGATCCTAAACTAGTAAAACAATCTATTCAAAAGATATCTGATAATATTGATTTTCCAGTAGATATTAAAATAGAGGTTACTAAAAAGGGAGAAAAGTTAACTACAAAATGTAGTGGTACTATACCCATTAGCTTTATAGTCTATACCTATAACTATAATGTTTATGTAGAGCAATCGGCTGATCGTGGTGGTTATTAGGATATTGTAAAGGTAATTAAGTAGTTAAAAAGGGGCAGTTATATAATTGCCCCTACTTAAAATAGTTTTTTACTGTCTAATAGAATAGTTACAGGGCCATCATTAACTAATTCTACCTGCATCATTGCTTGAAACTTACCTGTTTGAACTCTAAAACCATTTTCTATAGCTTTAGCAACAAAATAGTTATAAAGCGCTTCAGCCTCTATTGGAAGTGCAGCTTCACTATATGAAGGACGGCGACCGCGGCGACAATCTCCAAATACTGTAAACTGAGAAACTACTAGTAATTCTCCCTTTATATCAAGTAAAGAAAGATTCATTTTATCATCTGAGTCAGGGAAAATACGTAGGTTGGTTATTTTGTCAACTAAGTAGTTTGCATCGGTTTGAGTATCGGTTTGAGCTACACCTAATAAAACCAGTAAACCTAAACCGATACGACCGATTAGTTCTTTTTCAACAGTAACTTGAGCAGAAGAAACACGCTGGACTACAGCACGCATACTATTTATTTTGTGCTGCTTGTACACGCACAGTAGCACGCTCTACTTTAGCTAAAGCATCTGTGACATTTACATCTAGATCTTTTTCAGCCGATTTAAGTGTACGTTCAGCAGCTTCTAGATCACGGCGAGCACTTTCAATATTAATATCTTCTGGTTTTTCCGCTAAACTAGAGAGAATAGTTACTTTATCTGCAAAAACTTCCACAAAACCGCTTCCTACTACTGCGATTTTTTCTTTTCCTTCATCTCTATATTTTAGGATTCCAGCTACTGCTAGTTGAGAGATAAGCGAAGTATGGCCAGGTAAGATACCTACTTCACCATTAAGAGTTGGTATTTGAACTTCTGTTACTTCTTGAGAGAGCAACACTCGTTCAGGGGTAATAATTTCTAGTTTAAGCTTTGCCATAGTTTTATTAGAGGTTTTACTAGGATTACAGTCTAAAGATCATACTTAAGAGTAGATCTTTAGACTGTAAGAAGGTTATATTAAATTAGATAGCTAGTGAAAGTTAGCCTTTCATTGACTCGCCTTTTTTACGGGCTTCTTCAATTGCACCAACAAGATAGAAAGCTTGTTCTGGTAAGTCGTCATGTTTACCAGCCAAAATTTCTTTAAAGCTACGAATTGTATCGGCTAGTTTTACATAACGGCCTTCTAAACCAGTAAATTGTGCTGCTACGTGGAAAGGTTGAGACAAGAAGCGTTGAACTTTACGAGCACGAGATACTATTAATTTATCGTCTTCAGAAAGTTCATCAATACCCAAAATAGCAATAATATCTTGAAGTTCTTTATAACGTTGCAAGAGTCTTTTTACTGCTTGAGCAGTATTATAATGATCTTCACCTAAAATATTAGGATCCAAGATACGGGAGGTTGAGTCTAATGGATCTACTGCTGGGTAAATTCCAAGTTCTGCAATTTGTCTAGAAAGTACTGTAGTCGCGTCAAGGTGAGCAAATGCTGTAGCTGGAGCAGGATCGGTTAAGTCGTCAGCAGGTACATAAATAGCTTGTACAGAAGTGATAGAGCCTTTTTTAGTAGAAGTAATACGTTCTTGTAATTCGCCCATTTCTGTTGCTAAGTTAGGTTGATAACCTACTGCTGAAGGCATACGACCTAGAAGTGCTGATACTTCTGATCCGGCTTGAGTAAAGCGAAAGATGTTATCAACAAATAAAAGTACGTCTTGGCCTTCTTCATCACGGAAATACTCTGCTACTGTAAGACCTGAAAGAGCTACTCTTAAACGTGCTCCAGGGGGTTCTGTCATTTGACCATAAACTAGTGCGGCTTTGGATTTTTTCCAATCACTAGGATCAATTACCCCAGATTCTTGCATTTCTAACCAAAGATCATTACCTTCACGGGTGCGTTCTCCTACACCGGTAAACACTGAGAAACCACCATGCTCTTTAGCAATGTTATTGATTAATTCCATAATTAAAACGGTTTTACCTACACCAGCACCACCGAATAGACCGATTTTACCACCTTGTAAAAATGGTTGAATTAAGTCAATAACCTTAATACCTGTTTCTAGCATTTGTAGTTCGGTTGATTGTTCTTCAAAACTAGGTGCATGGCGATGTATAGGGTAACGGAGTTTGGTTTGAATTGGGCCTTTCATGTCTACAGGTTCGCCAATTACATTCATCACTCGGCCTAAAGTTTCTCGTCCTACTGGTACGCTAATACCATCGCCTGTATCAATGGCTTTCATACCACGAACAATCCCTTCAGTTGGTAACATAGATACAGTACGAACACGGCCTTCACCAAGATGTTGTTCGACTTCTACAATGGTATCAACAGGGGTTGGGACATCAAATCCTTCACTGGTTATTCTTAAGGCTTGATAAATGGGTGGGAGATTTTTCTCATCAAATTCCACATCGATTACAGGGCCTATTACCTGTACGACTTTTCCTACGTTCATTGCTCGCTCCTTGAAAAAAGTAGATCAGATTAATTATTAAGTTAAGATTTAGCTGAAAGAAATAAAGGGATTAAAATATCATAAGGCATTATTTTTGACTAGCCAGTGCGCCGAAAGATGGTTTAGGCTTTAGAAGGCTTTTTTAGTTATCTTAATTTTAGACTGCGTAGTGCAATTGGGTGATTAGGCAACAGACTTAAACAATAATTAAACATACCTTCTGCACGGTCTTTAAGATTGAGTTGCTGGTAAAACAATCCAAACTCAGCATAATAATCAGCATTATTTGGCTCTAATTCTAGAGCACGATAAAATTCTAGTTCAGCAGATTGAAACATTCCTGTTAGCTTTGATAGAGCACGAGCTAGGTAGAAATGGTATTCTGCCAAATTAGGTTGTAGTTGTATTGCTGTTTGTAAAGCATCTCTTGATTCTGCATATCTACCATCTAAATAAAGGCTTTGCCCGTATTCAAACCATTCTTGAGCACTACGTGGGTTATTATTACGGTTAGGGGTGCCCCTAGTATTACTACGTGTATTGCTACGAGAATAAAAGGTACTATCTTCGCTCCCAGGGTATGAAGGGTTATTAGAGTCAGAGTAATGAAAATTTTGTTGTTCATGTGCAATAGAATAATTAGATATACGTGAAGAGTTACTAGAGGAATTTCCTGCACGTGAATTACCACTATAGCGATTTCTTGCATCTGAGCTTTTTAGCATTTCATAGGCTCTAGAGATAGTATTAAAGATTTTTTCCAGTTCTGTTTTAAGGCTAATATTATAGTTAAGTAGTTGAGCACTACGATCTGGATGAAATTTACGTGCTAAATTAGTATAAGCTTCATTTATTTCTATATCGTTAGCATTACGAGAGATTTCTAAAACTCCATAGGCATCTGAACTGTCAACAGTGGCTAATTTACCTTCTACTTCATAGCAAAATGCTGCCACAGTAGAAAAATCTAAGTCTTGTGGTAGTGGGTTAGGTTGTGACAAAACATTTGCTACTGCTGTTTGGTGGGGCTGTGACTCTTCTCTAGGAACAAGTTCTAGCATTCCAATAGCGATCAATCCACAAACTGTCCTTAAAGTCTCATTTTCTGGTAACCCACCAAGTGATAATAAATCTTCTACAGACATAGCAGAATCAATACGAGAGACAATATAACCTTCATGAGGGAGTAGAGTAACAGCTTGATATAAAAGTAAAGGATCATTTGTGGTACAAAAAGATCTAGTAAAATCGCCTAACCATTGTTTTATTAATTCTAGATTATCAAGTCTACGAATTCCTTCAAAAATTATATCTGCTGTGGAAAAAGGCATTTTTATTGTTTCAGTTACAGGAGGGCTTTGTACAAATAGATATTTTCCATCTGTCCAATCAAAGACTGAGTAGGTAAGATGGGAAACATGTTCTACAACCATTGGAGTTAGCTCTTCTAAACTAATAAACCCTAGTTGTAATAATATTCCTCCCATTCTTTGGCCTGTTTCATCAACTAGTTTGCTTGCTCGTGCTAAATCTTGTGGAGAAATGCGGTTATGGTTTAATAGACGTTCTCCTAGTCTCTCTTCTTTTTGAGAACTTGAAGCAAAAACTATTGTTCCTTGATCAAAATAAATAGTTTTATTAACCCCTTTAGAGCTAAGAACTAATTGACCTGAAAGTCCTAAATGGTAGCAGCGAAAAAGCAATGCTGGAATAGGAATGTCTGATAATGTTCCAGTTTCTACAGTAGTAATATGACTAAGAGCAGTAAGAAGGTCTGGCACAGAAACCACCAACATAGACTCCATTAATGCACCCATATCAAAAAAAGAGCTATCAGATGGCTGGTTTAAGCTTAAATTTTCTATAGTAGCTGTTGCAGGGTCATCAACCAAAGAGCTAACTATTGGTACTAAACGGCTACCTTTTGGTAGAGCAGGAATATGTTCCATTTCTTTAAGTCGTCTTAGTACTTCTGAAGCAGAACTAATACGCAGGTCAACATCTCTAACTAACAACCGATTAAGTAATTCCCTAAAAGGTTCACTCATAGCTACATGTTGTTGCCATTCTATGCGGTCTGTTCGTGCATTAGTAAGTTGTGAAGGGTGAATACCAGTGATTAGACGAGCAATAGTTGCTGCTGCTGCATAAAGATCGCTTTGTGGTACAGGTTGCCCAAAGGCTTGTTCAGGCGGGGCATAACCAGGAGAACCAATTAAAGTTTGGCTACTAGCCTTATTAGCTGCTCGACATACAGCACCAAAATCAATTAATAGCAACTTTCCATCAGAATGGCGCATTAAATTTTGTGGCTTAATATCTCGATGAACAATAGGAGGATCTTGATTATGTAAATACTCTAGAATTTCTGCTATTTCTCTTAATAAAGTTCGGGCTTGTTGTTCACTATAGGTTTCTCCGCTTTCAGCCGCAGCTTCTGCTAGATTAACTCCAGGAATAAATTCTTGTAATAAATAGGAATAGGCATTTTCTGTAAAGTATGCATAAAGCCTAGGAATACCAATATGATTTAAGTTAAGCAGTGTTTGAGCTTCACGCTTAAATAGACGTTCGGCGGTTGCTTTGCGGTTTGCTGTATCATTTTCTGAATCAGATTCTTCACTTGATGAAGCAGGGCGTAATTCTTTTAAGATACGTGGTTCATCAAAACAATCTAGGTCTTCAACTAAGTAAGTTGTTCCAAAACCACCACGGCTAACTAATTGTTTTACTAGGCATCGATTACGTACTAAAGTACCAAGCAGTAATGAATTACAGGTAAGGCAACGCCCAGAAGGGCCAGCCATTGGTTGACTACACCGTAAATTTGAACATCTGTCTTCAGATTCTTCAAACATTATTAATCCGCAAAACAGCGCCCCCTAAATTTGTGCCCGTAAAAGCTTTTTGCTAACAAATTTGATTTTTTGGTTAATTTTTGCCATTAGAATAAAAAATATCTGTTAATAAAGCAATAAAGTTGGACATTTTATTACAAGGAAAAATATTTTTCTTGTTAAAATTCCTTGAGGAAAATATATTCTTACAGAAATATTAAAAATTTAGACTACTATAACAATCTATAATAGGATTAAGCTTTATTCTTTATAGCCCTTTATAGCCTTTAATAATTTTTTAAAGGTTATTAGTTAAGTTCATATTTCTTTTTTAGACTAAAGAGAGAATTTATGGGATTTGTTACTTCTACAATCATAGGACTCACTGATGTAGGCTTGGTGCGTGAACATAATGAAGATGCTTTTATTATTGCATATCCTCGCACTGGACAACGCCTAGCAGATCGCTGTCGGGTAACGCTTCCTATTGAAAATAATAGCTTACTATTAGCTGTTTCTGATGGAATGGGGGGAGCAAGAGCAGGTGAAGTTGCTAGTTTAATGGCTATTAACACTTTAATTACAGAGCTACCACGTTTACCAAAAGTACTTTCCTCTCATAGTCGGCTAGAAGCTGCTATTGAAGCGGCTAACTATGCAGTTTGGCAAAAACAACAACAAGATCGCTCTCTTACAGGAATGGGGGCTACTTTAACATCAATTTTAATAGAACGTGACTGGGCTTATATTTCTGAAGTAGGCGATAGTCGGGCTTATATTATTCGAGATGGTGTTATGCGTCAGCTAACTAATGATCAAACTATCATACAGTTTTTATTAGATAATGGAGCGCTTACTCCTGAAACAGCCTCAACAAGCTCTTATAAACATATGTTACTGCAAGCCATTGGCCAACAAGAACATTTACAAATTGCTTGTAGTTCTATGCGTTTACATAATGGAGATATTTTTTTACTTTGTTCTGATGGTTTATCTGGAAAGGTTAACTCTCTAGAAATACAACAGTTAGTTAGTGAGTCAGCTACTCTTGATATTGCTGCTCATCGTTTAGTTAATACAGCTAAAGAACGTGGTGGTGAAGACAACATTACTTTAGTTTTAGTTAAATTTGAGGGAGACGTTTTAGAGGCTAATAGTGAAGAAACTATTAGTGAGTCTATTCGGGTGCATTCACGTTTTGATCCAGATGTACAAACCAAAGTCCAACCAATGCGTAAAATACGAGAAGCTACTTATCAAGATTGGTTAGCTATGGCTGTTGTTGGCTATTTTGTTGAGACAGAAGAACAGAAAATAGCTTTAATGTCTTTAGGGCGCTATGGTGATTACATAGTATTTCGTAAAGGGGATAACCTGGTTTTTCAAGGGGAACGCGGCCCAGATACTAAATATCATTATTGGCTGGTGTCTGGTCGTTATCGTGTAGAAATGGAAATTGCTCCTAATGAGTATAAGACTATAGCCATTATTGTTCCCCCTACAGATATGCGCTCTAATGATGAACTTGTTTATGATTTAGAATATATTGTTCCAATTAAAAGACAGTTCTTTACTGCTTCTGTAGCGATGTTAGAACAAGCTAATCAACGTATTGCTACTATTTGGTGTGAAGATAATGAAAATATTGCTATTCGCGTTCCAATAATGTTATATCAACATGTAGCAGATATTCTTGGTAGCCGTTTTCTTAATGCAGTAAAAAATTCATAAACTTTTAAGTTTAGAGGAAAAAATAATGCGTCAAAGTGGCCCACCTTGCCCTATTTGTAGTAATCCAGTACGTGCACTTGATTCTACTCGTAATCTTTTATTTAATGGCCAACAATATCTTTTACATAATAGATGCTGGTATGAAAACCAAGATTTTATTGCTTTGCTAGAAGAGCAATATCCAGAATTAACCCTAGCAGACGCGGTAAAAAAAGCTCGTGAAGTTACATAGTCATTATGTGTAAATTATGAATAAGTTACGAAGTTATCATTGCAATACTTGTGGTGCCTGGTTACTAGTAGGGGAAAAACATACTTGTGAACCAGAGCGAATAGATATGATTGATCGTATTACCCATTTTTTAAGCCAACCTCACCAAGATGAATTAGACGCTGATGAATTACACAAAAAAGCCTTTCCTCTAACTAATTCAACTAAAGACACAGAAACCCCTTAGTTCCAAGGTTTAACCTATTTGGTCTAACTCTTAGAACTTAATTAGAAAATAAATATTTAACTAATATAAATCAGTAATCATTATGTGGTATATCGCTATAGGAATTTTTATTTTTCATGCTATTTTAGCCCTTGTTGATGAGGTTTATTTTCATCATAAACGCGGTTTAGGGCTTTGGGAAAGATTAGGTCATCCTGCTGATACTATCACGGTTTTGATTTGTTATAGTGTAGTGCTTTTTTTTCCTCCAACAGAAAGAAATATAGTTATTTATACTTTACTAGCAATTTTTTCATGTCTTTTTGTTACTAAAGATGAGTTTGTTCATGCCAAACTTTGTGTTTTAGAAGAAATGTGGTTACATGCGCTTTTATTTTTACTTCATCCAATACTCTTTATTTTAGCTGGGCTTTATTGGGTAACTATTAGTGCAAATAATACTAAAAGTTTATTTTTGCTAGAGTTACAAGATAGTTCACTACAAGTTTTTAGAGTATTTTTTTTGGGAGAAGCTACTTTAACTCTACTAATGATGTTTTATCAATTTATTTATTGGAATTATTTATGGAAAGGTCTAAAACAGACAAAGTAAATAATGAGCTTTATCATAAGCTAGGGGAGCGTTGGTATCAGGCAAAAGATGATCCTGTTGCTTTACTTAGGGCAGAGAGAAAGCTTTTAGTTCCTTGGGTTATAGAGGCTATTGCTAAACATAAACCTAACTCTAATAGCAATATTTTAGATGTAGGTTGTGGTGCTGGTCTTTTTAGTAACCCCTTAAGTAATGCTGGGCATCAGGTTACTGCTTTTGATGTTTCAGTTGAAAGCCTAGAAATTGCTCGCCAATATGATAAAACTAAACGGGTCAACTATTTAATTGCAGATGCTTATGAGTTTCCTTTTCCAAATAGTACTTTTGATGTAGTTTGTGCAATGGATTTTTTAGAACATGTTGATAAACCAGAGATTGTTATTTCAGAAGTCTCTAGAGTACTACGCCCTAATGGAATATTCTTTTTTAGCACCTTTAACCATAATTGGTTAGCTTGGTTAATAGTAATTAAAGGGGTAGAATGGTTTGTTAAAAATACTCCTAAGAATTTACATGTAATAGATCTTTTTATTAAGCCTTCTACTCTAAATGATATACTTAGAAAATATAATTTAATTGTTGTAGATCAAATGCTAGGAATTAGACCTTGTTTTTTTACTAAAGCCTTTTTTCAAATGCTTTTAACTGGAGAAGTTCCAGATGCTTTTAGCTTTACTTTTACTAAGTCCTTATTAATAGGTTATGGTGGGATGGCTCTACGATCCTGACAATAAAGTTAACAGCAAATGAATAATTATTCAGCTTGATAACCGCCATATTTTCAAGAAGTTATAGTCTAAATAATAATAACTGTATATTCACTATACAAACTTATTATGTCTAAGCAATCAAAAAGCAAAACCTTAAATTAGTTATTTTGGCTAACATATTCAAAATATGAATGTTATAGCAATACAGCATTTCTTTTTGTAAATACTAAATTACTGGTATATTTATTGCTCTAAATAAAACTACATAAACCTAAAATCAATATAAAAAATTCATAAATCTAAAAGGTAGGACTAATAAAAATGCGTAGTTCTCTAAGATTAAAATTAAAAGCTTTAATTCCTGCAATGCTAATTTTTAGCGCTAGTTATGGTATTAATGCTCAGTTTCAAGCGGTAGAGTCAAATAAAATACAATCTCTTTCAATTGAACAACATTTTCCAGTAGAAGGAAAACCAGCTATAGATGTGGTTGGACATTGGCAAGCAATGGCTGCTCGTAGCCAAGAAACAATTGGAGTAAATTGGCATCCTCGTACAGGTACAGTAGAAGGTCTTTTTGGTAAGCTTTCTGCTTCTTTGGGAACTGCTTCTGAAAAAAATGCTCGTCAGTTTTTAGCAGAAAATAATAAGCTTTTTAAGATGAATGCTGATCTTAGTGATTTAGATTTAACTCGTAATTTTGAATCCCCATTAGGTATTCACTTTGTTTTCCAACAAAAATATCAAGGTGTTCCTGTTTATGGTGCTCAAACCTCAGTTCATTTTAATCAACAATCAGAGATTGTTGCAGTTAATAATACTTATTCTCCTAATATTAACCTTGCTTCTGTAAACCCAAATTTTACTAAAGAAGATGCTTTACAACTTGCAGCAGTAGCACTTCAAGTAAATAATCTTAATCAAGCTACAAGTGAATTAGTAGTTTATCCATATAATGATACTTTTGCTTTAGCTTGGCAGGTTAATGTTGTTACTTCTCGTCATACTTGGGAAGTTTTTGTTGATGCTCAAACAGGTGTTTTATTAGGTAAACCTCAAGATACTAACCGTTATGTTAATGGTACAGGGCAAGTATTTAATGTAAATGCTATTGTTGCAACTCGTAATAATAGCTTAAAAGATAATAATAATGCTGATTCTGCTGTTCCAAGTACTGCTTATAGTACAGTTACTTTACAAGGTTTAGTTGGAAATGGCTTTCTAGATGGTCAATATGCTTCTAGCAAAAACACTAAGAAGCGTGTTTCTAATTCAACTAATAACTTTATTTATACTCGTAGTAGTGATGGTTTTAGTGAAGTTATGGCTTATCACTATATAGATTATACCCAACGCTATATTCAAACTTTAGGCTTTACCAATGTAAACAACCGTCAAATTGCTTATACAGTGAATTCTTCACGAGTAGACAATTCTTTTTATTCTCCTAGTTCAAAATCTTTAAATTTTGGTACAGGTGGTGTTGATGATGCTGAAGATGCAGAAGTAGTTATGCATGAATATGGTCATTCAATTCAAGATAACCAAGTCCCTGGTTATGGTTCAAGTAAAGAAGGTGGGGCAATGGGCGAAGGCTTTGGTGATTATTTAGCTGGTAGTGTTGCTGCTCAACTTAGTGGAGGTTTTCAAGATACTTGTGTAGCTGAATGGGATGCAACTTCTTATAGCTCTACTAATCCTCCATGTTTACGTCGTCTTGATAGTACTAAACATTATCCTGAAAATGTTGTTAATGAAGTTCATGCTGATGGTGAAATGTGGTCAGCAGCCCTTTGGCAGATTCGCACTTTAGTAGGTGCAGCAAAAGCTGACAAAGTTATTATTCAATCTCACTTTTTGCTTACCTCTACTGCTAATTTTAGCCAAGGTGCAAATGCAATAGTTACTGCTGCTATAAACCTAGGCTACACTTCTACAGAAGTAGGCGGAATTAGAACCATTTTACGTAATCGCGGTTTTAATGTAACAGCATAAAATTATCTAAAATAAAAGAAAAAAGGCTTACAAGTTTTTACCTTGTAAGCCTTTTTTCTTTTGCTAATTCTTCCTTATTAATGTTTTAGGGTTAGGTCTTAATTTTGGTTAGGAGGAGTTGTTTGAATATTGTTTATTGCTCGTTGTGCTGCTGCGCGTACTGTATCAGCACGGTCGCCTTTTGCTACTTGCTCTAATACCCCTACTACAGAATTATCTCCTAATACTGATAAAGCCTCGGCTGCATTAGCTCTAACAGTATCTTCCTTATCAGATAAAGCAGCTACAAGCGCTGGTGCTGCTTGACGCAAGCCTAATGCTTTTAATGCTAAAGCAGCAGCAGCACGACGTTTTGGGGATATTTTTGATTGTAAAGAGTCTAAAATTTGTGGTAACGCTGCTGGCCCTAAACGTCCTAAAGCAGTTGCAACACTAGCGCGAACAATAAACCGTTCATCATCTAGGGCTAATACTAGAGGGTCAATTGCACGTTGATCAGCAATTTCAGCTAGTACTGTTGCTGCTAATACTCTTAAAGATTCATCAGTATCAGTAAGTAAGCGGCATAAACCATCTACAGAATCTTTACCAATAGTAGCTAAAGCCAAAGCCACACCATAACGATTAGCACCACGTAGGTCTTTTTTTAATGCTTCAATCATAGGATTAACTGCTGCTGGCCCCATTTTGCTTAATGCTTGGCAAGAATAATAACGGGCTGGTGCCGCTGGATCGCCTAAGAGTGGGATTAATGCATTAATAGCACTTTCTGGACGTAAATAACCTAAGACTCTAGCGGCTTGCGCCCTAGCACGCCAATTACGTGAAGCTAGGGTTTTAATAAGCGGGGGAGTAGCTTTGCTAGAAGAGAGTTTAATTAATGAATCTGCTGCTAATGCTCCTAATGCTACATCATAGCTCGTTAGCATTTTTACTAGTGGCTCAGCGGCTTTTTCATCTCCTAGGTTTCCTAGTGCTACAGCCGCAGTTGCTCTAATAGCAGCATTTTCATCATCTAGCACAGCAATTAGGCTTTCTGTAGCACGAGTGTCTTTTAATTTTGCTAATGCTTTAATACTTTCTAGCCGAGTTGCAATTTCAGTATCACCAACAGCAGTAATTAAAAGTGGGACAACTTCTTTAATCCCCATTCTACCTGCTAGGCTAGCTGCATCGGCACGAGTACGCCAATCAGCAGACTGTAGCCTAGTTGATAGAGTATCAATATTAATTCCTAAGATTTTTAGAGAGTCAATTGCAGCAGCTTTTACACTAACATTAGGGTCTTCAAGTAGTGCGATTAATGGTTCAATTGCTACACGATCACCAAATCCACCTAATGCTTGTGCTGCTTCGGCTCTTACTTGAGGATCACTATGACCTAAAGCTGCTACTAAAGGTTCTAAACTAGAAGGAATTCCAAGGGCTGCTAGCCAACGAGCCGCCGCTCTTGGAGTTTGCCAACTAGGGCTTTTTCCATTTCTAATAGTTTGAGATAAATTATCAATAGTTACACCCATCCTACTTAATGCTAAATCTATTATAGGGCGGGTTTGTCCTTGCGAGTCTTTGCGTATACGGAAAAGAGCATCAATGGTTTCTACCTGCTCAAAACTAGCAATTGCTTTAATTAAAGCTTCAGCTATTTCACGATCATGTACTTGTAATAAACGCTCAATTAAAAGAGAAGGTATTTTTAAGTTATGTGTATTAGATAAGGCTGAAATTGCTTCTAGTTGGACTTTTAACTCATTGTCTGTAAGTAAAGTTTTTAGAGCCTCGATGGATTTATCAGTATGTAAACGGCTTAGAGTAGGAATAATTTCAAAGAGAATTTTTTCATCTCTAGGGTTTTCTATTTGGGCTGTTTGTAAGAGTTTAACTAAAGTATCTATTGAGTTTAGATCATTTGCTTGACAGAGAATTGTAACTAACTCTCGTTTAATAAACACATTTACATGATCTAAGCTACTTAACAGGCTACTAAGAGATTCTCTTTCTCCAAAATGATAAAGTGCAGTTGAGTAAATCTCTTTAGTTTCAGGCTTTAACTCACGTGCTGTAAGTAAATATTTAATAACTTTACGGTCATTAAGTTTTACAAGTGATAAAGCTGTTGCCCAACGAACATTTATATCTTCATCGGTTAACATTGGAGCAAGAAATTCAACCTTGCTAGCATTATCACTAGCAATAATTGCTTTGATAGTTTGCTCACGTACAAAAGCGCTTTGGTCTAAACGTAATTCATATAACAGGCTAGTACAGTCTTTAATAAAATCTTTTTCTGATAAATGGTTTTGATGAGCAATATCGGCAATTGCTAAAGCTGCATTTCCACGAACAAAAAAATAATAATCTTTAGTTGCTTTAGTAATTTCTTTTAGTAAATTGCTACGTTTTTCTTGAGGAAGTTCAACCATTAATTGTAAAGCACGAGCACGAATTGACCAGTCTATGTCTTTTAATCCACGAGTTATAAAATTGACTAACTCAGGGTGATTAGTTTCAGCAAGTTTATTTAAAGCGTCAAAGCGTTCTTCAGATGTTCCTATTTCAAATAGCTTTACTGGATCATTAGATATATTTACTGGTTGGCTTTCAATGTTTTTTTCAAGTTTTTGTTGAGTGGGTTTTTCTATTTTTGGTTTAGCCTGTTGTTTGCCTTTGCTTTGAGCCAAGCTAAGGCTAGGAAGCAGTAATCCTATAGTTAGAATAGAAGCTAATACCAAATATTTGTAATGTGTTAAAGGATTTCTTTTACCACTTTGTGGTTTAAGAAGTTTTATTTGTTCTTTACAAAATGTAAAAGGCTTAATTATCAATTCGATTCCAACTACCATAAACTTGCCCAACTTGTACTGCGGTGTTATTAATAGGGTTAGTACGTACTACCCCAGTTTCATCCATAAAAAATGAACGCTCTCCACTTTCACCATATTTAATTGGTGTAGCGATAATAAAGAAACGTGCCGGACGTTTAGCGGTTGCTTGACTAACATAAAGAGTTATTTCATAACCATTGCTTTCACCATTAGCCAAATTTTCTTCTAAACCTGACTCTGAAATCAATGTTTGTAAATCGGCATAATTTCCATTTTTACCTGAAAAAAGATTTTGCTCTTTTAGAACTCTTTGTAATAAACCAACAATTGCTGTTTCGTTTTTAGCTACAGAGTTTGGTTTTGTTAAAGGTGGTGTAGGTTTAGGGATTTCTACTTCTTCTAATTTAGCAGTTTGGTTATCTGGTAATGAATTATTCCTAGGCGTAGTTATAGGGGTAGAATTATTGCTTTTTGGGTTACTGCTATTTGTCACATCAGATTTTACAGATGGTTTTTCACTATTAGCAATTGGTTTTTCACTACTATCAATAACAGATGTTATTGATGGTTTAGTGCTATGAATATTGCTTGCTACTAGTTCTGGAGATGTTGTTTTAAGAGGTGATGTTTCTATTGGTGGATTAGGTATATTTGTTGCTGTATTAGATGAAGTAAGAGGAATATCATTACTACGACCTGTTGCTGTAGCTGTGGTAGTGCTAGGTGTTACTGGTAAAGGGCGTAGAGGTGTTTGTGTTGGAGATGTTGTTATATTATTAGGTAACTTAGAGTTACGGTTTTCAACACTAGCAATTGTATTAGTGTCAGAAATTACTTTTGGTGGTTCATATTTTGGCACACCAATTAATGCAAGGGCTTCACCAACTTTTAGACGGACTGCTTCATCTTGATCTGTTAAAGCTTGGCGTAGTGCTGGAACAGCCTTTAGATCTCTGCTACGACCAATTAATAAAGCTGCTAAAGCTCTCATGTCACTACTAGGATCTTTTAGCGCTGCAACTAGGCTTTCTACCGAACTAGAATCAGCTAAAATTGCTGTGAGTAGTAATGCTTGTTGACGAGTAGCTAAATCATTGTCAGTTAATGAGTTTTTTAATTGATTTTGAGCATCAATGCCTGCTTCTTTTAAGAAAAGTGAAAGGGCAGGGCGTAGGTCTGGAATATTGGTTAAATCTACTTGAGCCATTAATTTTAGTACAGATTTTAATGTTTCAGGTTGTCGTATTTGACCAAGAGCAATTGCAGCTAAATTACGTAATTCTAGAGATTTACCTTGAAATATTTCCAAAAGAGGCTCAATTGCACGTGTTCCACCAAGTTTTGCTATAGAGTTGATTGCACTTGCTTTAACTCCTTGATCAGTATCAGTTTTTATTAAGTTAGCAATTGGATCAAAAGCTCTATCATCAGCAATACGAGTTAATGCATCTATTGTGGCTCGTCTAGTAGTGCTATCAGGATCAGCTAAGGTTTGGAGTAAGGGTTCAACAGCGCGTTTATCACCAATTTTTCCTAGTGCTGTAGCGCTATTAGTACGAGTAAGACGATCTTTATCTTGTAAGGTATCAATTAAAATTGGTAAAGCACGTTTGTCTGCAATTGCTCCTAGAGAATCAATAGCACGGTTTTTTACTCTACTATCATCAAGATGAACAGCATCCATTAATGGTTCAACTGCTTGACGATCACCTAAGCGACCAAGTGAATAAGCGGCATTAGTGCGAACAAATTGATCTGGATCACCTAAGGCTTCAATTAAAGGACGGACAGCACGAATATCATTATTACGTCCTAGTGATTCTGCTGCGGCAGAACGTACCAAACGATCTGTGTCTTTTAATGCTTCAATTAGGCTTAGAGTTGCAGTTTCTCCACCTGTTTGACCTAATGCTACAGCCGCAGCAGTACGAACATAATTATTTGTATCTTTTAAGGCTTTAACTAAGGCTTCAGAGGCGTGTCTATCACCAATACGACCTAGGGCTTCTGCCGCAGCAGTACGCACTTGAGATTCTGCATCTTTGGCTAAAACTATTGTTAAACTTGGGATAATACTAATATCACCAATACGGCCTAATGCATTAGCTGTGGCAGAACGTGGATAAACGTCTACATCATTAAGGAGTGGTAGTAAGGCTTGAATTGCTTTTGCATCACCAATACGTCCTAATGCTAGCGCTGATCCACCACGAACTTCTGAGCTAGGATTACGTAACATTTCTATTAATATATCAATAGCATTTTTAGCTTTAAGTTCACCTAATGCAATGGCTGAGGCTGCGCTAACAAATTGATCTGAATCTCTAAGTGCGCCTATTAGGGCTGGAATAGTTTGTTCATCGCCTAGTCGACCAAGGTCTTCTGCTGCTTTACGGCGAATACGGCGATCTTCAGAGCGGAGATCTTTTAATAGTTGAGTTCGACGATTTTCGTTGTTTTGTTGGGATAGTGCGTAGATAGGAGTTGTTAGCAAGAGGGTTAACAAAACAAACACACACACAATTACTTTTTGTGTTCTCATAACCAGCCTCTTAGAATTAGGTAAAATTAAGATTAGAAAAAACTTTTGATAATAACCAGAACATTTTAATGTTCTGGGGAACTAATTGTTGGTTTAACATGCGCTTCTTCTTTTTCACGTTTTTCTAAATAGTCGTGCATATCAGTTACTTGTGCAGGGTGATCTAGATTTCCTACTAATAGACTACGTACTTTTTTAGGTAAGAAAAAGCTCCCTAAGTTAGAAATAGTAGTTACTAAGGATTTAATATTAGTTTCGCCTTCCCAATGTTCGTGGATAATTTCATCTGAAGCACGGTTAATTAGTCTAAGTAGTGCAATTGCTACTAGATATGTATCATCTACTTGGCCAATAAAAGGAAAGATATCAGGAATAAAATCTAGAGGAGTAATTACATAAACAATTACTGCTAGTAAAACAGCTTTGTCTGCCTTAGAGACGCGTGAATCAGCAACTAAGCGATAAAGTAACTTGAGCAAGTTAGGCAGGAATGTAATTAGTGAACGCATCCAAGAGCGGGCTTGTTTACGATCTTTAGGATCGTAGGGAATCACGTTCGACATTTTGGTTAACTCCTTAAAATGAATTTTCTTTATTCTAAATTAGTTAAAGCACTTTACCAATAGGTGTAGATAGTTCGCTAACAAAAACAAACTCAATATTAGCAAGTTTTCGCTTAGGAGTTAAAGGAACTTGGCTTGGTAGACCAAAAAAAGAAGGTTCAGGATAAATAGGAAGACGTTCACCAGTAAAAATAAATTGTATTACGCTATTAGGGCTAGGTTCTAAATTGCCTTTATCTATTATTAATTGGTTTGCTATTTCAGTTAAATATAATTCCTCGCCTTTTTCTGAAGCAAAAACAGTAAAAGTAGTAGAGATATCATTACTGCTTCTAGTGATAGTTTTATGAGTATTATAATACTTGGTTTGAGCTTCAACTTTATGCACAGTTAAAGGTATAACAGCATTAAAGTTATTTATATAGCCACAATCTTGGCAAAGATTCCGGTTTACTACTGCATAGGAACCAACAGCACCTTGATAGATAAATTCTTCTGTGTAATTAAAAAAACAAGGCTGTTCAAGATAAAAACTTAGTCCATTAGAAAATAAGTTAAAGAAAAAGAATTTTTCTGGAATAGAAAAATAATAATCTTTTGGAGCAATAGTGTAATAACTACCAATCCAAAAAGTAGCTTGATTAGGAGCAAGGTTTGGTTTAATGATTTTAGCTAAATTATGGCCTACATCACGAGTGTAAATTATATCTGACATTCTAAGTAATTCTTTTTTAGTGTGTGAAATAGGTGCAGTAAGTAAAGCCAGTAAAAATAAAGGAAGTAAAATTATGCGTAATATAGGATGATGTGATAGCAAAACCTTACTAAAGTATTGCCAAATAAGGGCAAAACCTAGTGAGAAAAAATAGTAAAGTGGAGGAAAAACAACAAGTAAATATCTAGCTTCTTTCCATTTTACTTGTACTACTAGTGCATAGGTTAAGAAAATCCCCCAGAACCAAATTAAAAATAAAATATCTAGTTTTTCTCTTCTATATAAGGCTTTAAGCATACCAACTAGGGATAATATAAGTATAGGAGCAGTAACAAAATGAAATAGATACTGAAATTCTCTTCCTAGTAAAGCTAAAATAGTGTCAGGCTTTTGTTCAGGTTTAGCACCCCAAAATTGATTAAATAGATGTTCTGAAACTTGTTTATAAGCCTCTAATAAGTTTATATTTCCTCCAATTGTTACAAAAACATAATGAAAGGCTAAGAGTACTAAAGCAGAAACCAAAGCGACTTGTGTCCAATTTTTTAGTAGTTTTAACCAATTTCCTTTTTCAGTAACAATTGCATAAATAATACTTAATACGCCTAAAGGAGCTAATTGGTAACGTAGGCTTAAGATTGTTCCTAGAATAATACCAGCAAGTAAATAATTTTCTTTAAGGACAAAGCGCCAATAAATAAAAAGTAATAAACAGGCAAATACCTCTGGCATTAAAAAAATCCAGTAGTGTAAATAGAGTCCATTAAAGGCTAAGCCTAGGACTGCTAGCATAGAATATTGTGGTGATAGGCTACTGCGAATCATCCACCAGAATAAAAGCACAGCAGACATGCCAGAGAAAATCATTAGAAAATAAGGAAAACGTTCAAAAAGACCAGGAGAATTTAAGAACTTACTTAAGAATGCTATTGGTAAAAGTATGATAGGAAAGCAAGGTGGACGATTAAGATCATAACGAGTGTGAATGCCAATCCATTCTCTAGCATTATTAAGGTACTCAAAACTATCATAGAACTGAACATTACATCTTAGAGCAATTATTACTAAGTAAATTAAAAGCATAGCTAGAATAGCTAGGCCAAATTTTTCTATTTTATGTAGAGGTAGAGTTTGCTGAGTTATATTTTCAGTAGATGACATGAGTTTTAGTTATTAAATTTAGTTTTTATTTTCTTTGAGTCTAGCTAGATTTTTTGTAGCGTTAATGTAGTTGGGATCTATTTGTAAAGCTTTCTCAAATTCTTGACTAGCCTCATTGTAGCGTTCTAGTTGGCTATATGCTACACCTAAATTGTTATGTAATTCAGCTAGAGGAATGTTTTTTTGATCACTATTTGTTGCTAAATTTATTGCACTGCTAAATTCATTGGCTGCCTCTTGAAATTGGCCTTTACCAAGTAATGCTTTGCCATACCAATTATGTGCAATAGGGTTATTAGGCTCTGAACGAGTAGCAAGACTAAAATACTTAAAAGCCTCTTGAGGGTGATTAAGATTATTTAACAAAATTGCTAGGTTATATTGTGCTTCAGCAAAATCAGGTTTTAACTCAATGGCTTTTTCTAGTTCAACTTTAGCACTAACTAAATCACCTGATTCAGCTAAAATAACTGCTAACTCTTGATTTAATAAAGGATCAGGTAAGGATAATTCTAATACACGCCTAAAAGCTTTTATTGCTTGAGGATAATCAGCACGTTTATGATAAATTCTTGCTAAATTAAGATAAACACTACTTTGTGAGGGGTCTTCTTTAGGAAAAATTTCAATAGCTCGTTTTAATAAGGGTATGGCTTCATCATAACGGCCTTGTGTATAGTAGACATAGCCTAACTGACCTTTAGGGGTAGCTTGATTAGGTGCAATTTCAATAGCTCGTTTTAGTTCTTGTTCTGCAACTAAAAAATTCCCTTCTTTAGCATAAATAAGCGCTCTAGCCCCAATAGCTTTAGTATTATTAGGAGCAACACGTACCAAAGACTCTATATAATTTCTATTGTTTAACCAATCAATATTACGCCAATAACAAGTTATTACAGAAGCAATTACAATTATTGAACAAAGGCTTATTGATAAATATTTTAATTTGTTTTGCTGGTAAAGTAAGTAAAGTAGCCCACCTATTAATAAAGATATACTAATAGAAGGAAAATATAATAAACGCTCTGCCATTAAAATGCCTGTAGGGATAATAATATTAGAAACTAAACTCATAGTGATAAAGAAAAATAAAATTGCAAAAGCAGTAAATCTTTCTTTTTTAAGTAACCAACAACCAAGGCTAAAAATAGACAATATTGTAATTAGAGAAATTATTACTTCTAAATTAATACTAGAGGTTTTAGGAATCTGGCTAAAATCATAGTCACCAACTAAGTTACTTGGCCAAATTAATAACTTAAAATACTTAATAAAAGCTAAAGACATTGTATAAAAGCGGGTAGTAAAATCAATATTACGCCAATAAAGCCAAGTTTCTGGAACACCTAGGTTATTTAATACTATAAGCCTAATTAGTAAATAAATTCCTGCTATGGCTAAATAACCAGAATAAAGCTTTAAGAGTCTTTTAAGCTGTAATTGCCAAGTATCCCAGCCTTTACAGAGGTCTGATAAGATTAAAACTCCTATTAAAGTAATACCACTTTCTTTAGCTATTAGTGAGGAAAAATAAAAAAGTAGTGAAAGCCAATAATAGCGAAAGTTTTCTTTACTAAGGGCATAACTAATCCAAGCCAACAAAGCAAAATTAGCGGTAAGAAGTTCAGCTCTACCAGAAATATTACTTATAGCTTCAGTATGAATAGGGTGAACAGTGAAAATTACTGTAGTAAAGAAAGCTAGCTTGTTAGCTTTACTATAATGATTTACTAGCCAATAGATCATAAAACCATTAGCTGAATGTAACAATAAATTGACTAGGTGATAACCCCAGGGGTTAAGGTCATTTAAGAAATAATTAAAAGCATAAGTTAGGGAAGTTAGTGGTCTATAGAGGCCATTAGGGTAATGATTTCCCCAATAGTTACTAATAAAGAGGTTAGGTAAAGTAGAGAGGCTTTTAATTAGTTCATGTCTAACAATGGTATATTCATCATCAAGAACAAATTCTCCTGGCAATATATTCCAGAAACACAAGAATGTTAGCAGAAAAACAAATAAGGCTATAAACCGATGATTAATATGCATATTTTTCTGCTTTTAGACCCTTAGAGAAAAGCAATAGCTAGTGATCTTAGATTTAATGAGAGCAAACTTTATATGGTAATGTAAAAATTACCCTTTACTCTCACTATTTCTCAGCTTATTATGTTATTAGTTTTTTCTCTATTAACTACTCAATAAAATATAAACTAAAATAATCGCTGTTGGCAATCTAGTAACTCTAAATATAGGGTATGCTAGAAATGTTTTAAAAAGCGATAAAACTGCTAGCAAAATGTGGGAGCTTTGGTTATGGGAGCAGGCACGATAAATTGTACTATTGCCGCAATTACTGATGTTGGTATGGTTCGTAAAAATAATGAAGATAATTTTATTCTAGCAGATATAGTGGCTGGTCAAAACTTACCTTCTTGGTGTGAAACTAGTCATAATGTTGGAGAAAATTCTTTATTACTAGTTGTTTCTGATGGAATGGGCGGTGCTGAATATGGCGAATTAGCCAGCGAATTAACAGTTTTATCAGTAAAAGATGCTTTGATGCGTATGTCACGAAGGATTTCTCCTCATGATAGAGTTGTGGCTGCTGTTGAAGAAGCCAATCATGTTGTATGGCAAGAAGGTGAATCCCAACCACATCTAAAAGGAATGGGTGCAACAGTTACTGCTGCACTAATTGAAGATGATCAAGTTTATATTGGTGAAGTTGGTGATAGTCGTGCTTACTTAATACGTAGTGGAAATATTAAACAGGTAACTACAGACCAATCTTTTGTTGCTCAATTAGTTGAAAAAGGTTTACTTAAGCCAGAGGATGCCGTAGTTCATC
>Ga0075163_10001780_pt1 | contig 29084 bp, 14 predicted proteins | sample JI1023141ADNA_FD_71478 | JGI IMG/M metagenome (GOLD analysis project Ga0075163, IMG submission 71478) | Wastewater effluent complex algal communities from Wisconsin, to seasonally profile nutrient transformation and Carbon sequestration -... | ecosystem: Engineered > WWTP > Effluent > Algae...
TAAAACACCTCGCAAAAGATGTTGAATTTTAACGGCCCCTTCGGCAAATTTGACCTTGATAAATTCATCCTGGACATGAAATTAAAATCGTCCGTTGTATTTTTCTCCTTCCTCGGCGTTGCCGGCATCGCGTTTTTCGTGAGCCAGTTCAACCCGTTCGCTGCGCCGGCGCCCAGTCCCGAAAAAGAAGCCGCTCTGATGCAGGCCATTTTGCAGGGATTGAACCGACTGCACTTCCAGCCCAAAGACATCGACGACAAATTTTCCAAACAGGTGTACGACCTGTATCTCAAAGATGTGGACAACGGCAAACGCTTTTACCTGAAAAGCGATATCGACCAGCTCCGCACGTTTGAAACCCAACTGGACGACGAAGCCAACCGCGGCACCTTCCAGTTTTTCGATCTCTCCGTGGTGCTGATGGACAAGGCGGTGGCAAAAACCCAGAATTGGTACCGTGAAATCCTTTCCAAACCGCTGGATTTTACCAAAAACGACATGCTGGAAGGCGACGGTAAAAAACTGGACTGGGCCAAAAACGATGCCGATTTGCGTGACCGCTGGGAAAAACAGATGAAGTACGAAGTATTGTCCCGCATTACCGACGAACTCGATAAGCAGGAGAAGCCCGACTTCAAGGGCGATAAGAAAACTTTTGCCCAACATGAGGAAGAACAGCGCAAAAAAGTGCTCGACACTTATGACAAATGGTTCAAACGCCTCCAGAAAACCGACCGGACGCGCCGGCTGGAAGTTTACCTGAATGCCATCACCAATGTGTTCGATCCCCACTCCGGTTATTTCTCTCCCAAGGAAAAGGAAAACTTTGATATCCAGATGTCCGGCAAACTGGAAGGCATCGGCGCACGCCTTCAAAGCGACGGCGAAAAAACCTCCGTCACCGAAATCGTGCCCGGCGGCCCGGCCTGGAAACAGGGCGTGCTCCAGCCCAAAGACGTGATCCTCAAAGTATCGCAGGGCGAATCCGACGCCGAATCCATCGACGTGATGGGCTGGGATATCGACGATGTAGTCGGCAAAATCCGCGGCCCCAAAGGCACAAAAGTGACGCTGACGATCCTGAAATCCGACGGTGGCGAAAAAGTCATCACCATTACCCGCGACGTGGTCATCATGGAGGAAGGTTTCGCCAAATCGCTGATTCTCGGCGCCACCAACCAGCAGGACAAGATCGGCTATATCTACCTGCCCAAGTTTTACGCCGACTTCACCCCGCAAGGGCTCACCTCCTGTGCGGCGGATGTGGCCAAGGAAATTGACAAACTGAAAAAAGAAGCCGTCAAGGGTGTAATTCTTGACTTGCGCGGCAACGGCGGCGGCTCCCTCCGCGACGTGGTACAAATGAGCGGCCTGTTCATCGAAGAAGGCCCCATCGTGCAGGTGAAAAACCGCGGACGCAAACCCGAAATCATGACCGATAACGACTCGCGCGTTCAGTGGGGTGGCCCGCTCGTGGTCATGGTCAACGGATTCAGCGCTTCGGCCTCTGAAATTCTCGCCGCTGCCATGCAGGACTACGGCCGTGCCGTCATCGTCGGTTCTACCGGCACTTACGGCAAGGGAACGGTGCAACGTTTCCTCGACCTCGACAACGCTACGGGCGACGAGTCGGTGAAGCCGCTGGGCGAAATGAAACTGACCATCCAGAAATTTTATCGCATCACCGGCAAAACCACCCAACTCGACGGCGTAAAACCGGACATCGTACTGCCCGACTTCTACAATCTGGTGGACCTGGGCGAACGCGAGAACGACTACCCGCTCGAATCCACCACGATCGAACCGGTGCCGTTCAACCAGAATGCGTACCACATCGCCGACCTGAACAAACTCAGGAGTGCCAGCGAAAGCCGCGTCAGCACCGATCCTACTTTCAAAAAAGTGAACGATAATGCCGCCCGCCTGCGCAAACTGAAAGACCAGTCGCAGTATCCGCTCCAGGCCGACAAATACCGCATGTGGCACAAACGCCAGGAAGAGGAAGCCGATGCCTACGACAACATGTTCAAACCCGTCGACGGCTTTGTACTGACCAACCTGTCTGCCGATATGGCCCAGATTCAGTCCGATACCTCCCGCATGGCCCGCAACGACAGCTGGATGAAAGACAAACAAAAAGACATCCAACTCTTCGAAGCCTACCGTATCATGCAGGATATGATCCGTTTGGATGCCCTGGCTGGGAAGAATTAGAAATTGGGATATTGAGATATTAAGAGGGCCCCGCACCGAGCGATCGATGCGGGGCCCTCTTAATATCTCAATATCCCAATATCTCAATATCCCAATATCCCAATATCCCAATATCCCAATATCCAATATCCCAGTTTCCAACCTCACTCCACCTGAATCACACTTCTTTCCAGCACTGCTTCATAATAAGCCTCGTAGTGCGGCAAAATATTGTGGATGTCAAAGCGCTTGGCCTGTGCGAGTGCATTGGCGCGGAATGTTTGAAGCATATCCTCGTCGCTGAGCAATTCGATGGCGAATTGCGCCATTTCGTCCACGTTGCCTGGATTGCTCAAAAAACCGGTGACCCCGTGGACGTTGACTTCCGGCAGGCCGCCGCTGTTGGACGAGATGACCGGGACTTCGCAGGCCATTGCTTCGAGGGCGGCCAGGCCGAAACTTTCACTTTCCGACGGGATCAGGAAGAGGTCGCAGATGGCCAACAATTCCTCAATGGCGTCCTGTTTTCCCAGGAAGCGCACCTCATGCGTCAGGTTGAGGTCGCGGCAGAGGCGTTCCACATTCTGTCGCTCGGGGCCGTCGCCGATCATGAGCAGTTTGGACGGCACCTTTTCGTGCACCTGTTTGAAGATCAGCATCACATCTTCCACCCTTTTTACCTTTCTGAAGTTGGAGGTGTGGGCCAGGATGCGCTCGCCGTCGGGTGCAATGATTTTTTTAAAATGCTCCTTGTTGGTTTTCCGGAACCGGTCGAAATCGATGAAATTATAGATTACCTCGATGTCGCGCTGAATGTTGAACAAGCGCAGGGTTTCGTCCTTCAGGTTCTGGGACACGGCTGTCACGCCGTCGCTTTTATTGATGCTGAATTCGACGACGGGTGCGAACGCGCGGTTGTTTCCCACCAGCGTGATGTCGGTGCCGTGCAGGGTGGTTACCACCGGGACGTAGCGGCCTTGTGAGATCAGGATTTTTTTGGCCATGTAAGCCACGGCTGCATGTGGAATGGCGTAGTGAACGTGCAGCAGGTCGAGGTTGGAATACTGTACTACATCCACAATTTTGGAAGCCAGAGCGGTATCATAAGGCGGGTATTCAAACAGAGGATAATCCTCGTTGTCCACCTCGTGGTAGAATACGTTGGCATCAAAATGTGCCAGCCGCACCGGCCGCCGGTAAGTGATGAAGTGTATTTCGTGGCCTTTGCGGGCGAGGCCGAGACCGAGTTCGGTGGCGACCACACCAGAGCCGCCGTAGGTTGGGTAACAGACGATACCGATTTTCATTGCTGTTCAATTGTTCTGCCTCAAAACAAAGACTTTTTCTTCTTGTTGCCGGATAATGTTCATGATGCGGACATACCAGTCAAAAAATACGGGATTCCGCATCGGGTCCAGTATATTTTTCAGCGGAGCACGGCTATTGTTCCAAATTTTGTAAAAGATACCGTTCGGCCATTTTGATACCAGGCTCCACTCGCTGCAAATGTGTACACACCCGGTTGGACTGCTTGTCCACGATATGAACCATCCCAGGCCGGTGCGACATCCCGACCTTCAAAAACCAGGGTTCCCCAGCGGTCAAAAATCCGAATGGAAAATTCGCTCAGATTACAACCCGTTTGGGGAGTAAAAGTACTGTTTTCGCCGCCCGAATCAGGCTTAATCGCATTTGGAAAGAAGATAAAACACTCCGGGCATTCGGTTATTGTCACCCGAACCGAATCCTGCAACTGGCAACCTTCCGGAGAATCGGCCAGCACGACATACCAACCGCTCGAAGTGATCAATCGATCCGGCTCCGGGAATCCGTCGGCCCAGGCATATTGCCAGCCGGGCGCCTGCTGCATTTGAATGGACAAGGGCGTGTGATCGCAGGAAAAAGCATCGGCAGGCAAAGGCTTTTGAGGAAAGCCAACGGATTCAATTTGAACAGATGCCATGTCGGTACAGCCGCCCTCATTGGTAGCTACGACGGTGTATGTGCCCGGCCCCTGACCATGGCGGGCAGCACCGGTGACTCCGTCATTCCATTGGTAATGCCAGTCCGCAGCGCCTGCAGCAACAATATCCACCTGATTGCCCGGACAGATCAGGGTGTCCGCCGGTAATACGACATTGGGTTGGGGGGCGATGCGAATACTGACCGACGCCGAGTCTTTGCACCCTGCTTGTTCAAGCACATGCGCTACCAGGAAAGTACCCGTATCCGGGAATGCAACCCCGGGAGGCTCGGGGCCGAAATAAGAGAATGGACTGCCTCCCTGAAATGACCAGGTTGAAGCGCCGGTTGCCTGACTATCGCGGCGAAAGGCCAATGCTTCACCCACGCATGCCAACGTATCTGTCAGGATAATGCCGGCATCAAAAAACGGCAGCGGGGTACAGTAATCGTTAGCCTGGATCGTTTTATACTGCCCATTGGCCTGACGGACGATACTGTTCGATACACTTTCGGTCTTCCATTCGGGCGACGGGAGTGGAATCAGGCTGGTGTCGCGAACGGTGATCCGGCACAAAAGGCCCTCAGGACAGGCATCGAGGTGGCCGTCAGGCTGGGTTTTGACAAAAACAAAAGCACGCAGCGGATGTAATTTGCTGAAAGACGCCCAGGCAAGACCTCCGTCAGAAGTTTGCAGTACCTCATTGGCATCCACTTCCCGCGATGGCAGGTAGTGCCCTCTGGCGAACACCCCATTCAAGTCAAATTGCATCAGCAAGCGCTGCTCCTCGAATCCAGTACCCTGAAACGACACTACCAGACTGTCCTGCATCTGATTCAGTCCGAGGAAACCCGAAAAATAGGAATCAGCGGGGACATCCAGTTTTTTTACCCACAATAATTGCCCGTTCTGCAACACACCCAGCACCATTTGGCCGGCAGTATTTCCCATAAAAAACAAACGACCGTCGCTGTGTTCCACCGCATCCATGAATTTGATACCGGGCAGGGAAAGGAGGCTGGTGATATTGCCCGTATCGTCGATTGTTGCGAGGTGGCCGGCGGACAAGTTGGCGTTTTCCGTCCGCACCATCAATAAAATCCGCTGGCCGGATAAGGCTTGTGTGTTGGAGATTGTAACTACGCCAAGGTTGCAGGAAAGATCTTTTTCCCAGATTAGAGTGCCGTCATCGGTCAGGCAAGCCAGGTATCGCCGGTATGAGGAAGGCGGATAGCGGCCTGCCACAAAAGTACGCGTGCCGGCATTTTTCAGAAAATCGTCGATGAGCCCAACGCCGGCAATTTGTCGATTCCATTGTACCGCCCCGTTTGAGTCCAGTTTGACCAATGCCCAACCCTGCTGCACCACCTGCGACTGATATGATTTGCTGACCATCACAATACAACCGTTGTCGCCCGTAGCGGCGATTGGCCCTTCTACAAATCCTTCATTGCCGGCAATTTCGGGGTGCGCGCGCAAACTGACACTCCAGGCCACCGATCCGTCGGGCTCCAGGCAGGTTACATACAATCGGATGGAATCATCGTTGACCATGTGCGATGCCAGGAATTTCCCATCGGGCCGTTGGGCAACACCGTAGGGGATGACGAAGCCGCCAGTGGCGGGTGCGTATTCTTTTTGAAAAGACTGCCCGCACAAACACCGGACTGCCAAAAGCAGCAACACAAGGATGCTATGTCGGAGCGTCAGCATGTTGGACATTTTTTCAAAAGTGAATGATTTTAGCGCAGTACGGTCACCGACCCCGATTGTTCGAATGGTATTTGCAAATTTTCGATGTTCAAAATGCCATTGGCGACAAACAGGTAAACGCCCGGCTGGGCATCCGTGCCCGGAATAATGCCGTCCCAGGCCCGGGCGGCATCCCGGCTTTCAAACACCAGCCCTCCCCAGCGGTCATAAATACGCATCGAAAATTGCTCAAAAACGCACCCGGTCTGCGGGCCAAACACCCCGTTTTCTCCGCCGGCATCGGGCCTGATCACATTCGGGAAATAGACAAAACACTCGGGACAGGGATTGATTTCCACAGCGGTCGAGACGGTGTTGTCGCAAAACCCGTCGCTGGCCGTTACCGAGTACGCCCCGGATTTCAGAACCTCGGTTTGTTGACCCGCTGCTCCGGTACTCCACCGGATGTGTTGCAGGTCATCTTCTTCCAGACTCAGCACCTGGCGGCCGCAGGTATCCGGCTGGGTGGCAGTGATGTGCAAACCGGGCCGGAAGCGCAATCCAACCTGGATGCTGTCAATGATCCGGCAACCATCGGGGGACAGGGCCTGAATACTGTAAACGCCTTGTTGGTTGATTTCCCGTGCCACACCGCTGTAACCATCCTCCCAATTGTATTCCCAGCCTGGGTAAATCTTTGGCGACAGGGTTATACCGGCGTTTTCACATAAAAATGTGTCGGCGGGCAAAAAAACGCCCGGAACCTGCGCCGGCGAGATCAATATCTGGTCACTGGCAGTGCATCCGGCCGCATTGCTGACGGTGACGCCGTAGGCATTGGCTGCGGCTATGATGCGCTCCGGGGCGGTGGAGCCATTGTCCCAATGATAACTGACATCCGGTGAAGCGTTGGCAGAAATCGTCAAGGTGTCACCCGGGCACAACAGCGTATTCCCGGGAAGCTGCACTTCAGGCAAAGGCAGTATGCGTATGGTTTGTTCGGCAGTATCCCTGCACCCGGCCAGGGTCAGCAAATGCGTGATGGCAAAGGTGCCGGTGTCCGGAAATATTACGACGGGTTCCGCGACGCCAACCACCGGATTGGCCAATACTCCCGGCAAGCGCCATTCCGAAGAGCCGGCTGCATCGGGATGAAGTTTTAATTTCAGTTCCGCATTCCGGCAGGCCAGTGTATCGGCAAAAATGGTGGCGTCGAGCAACGGCAACGGAGCGCAATAATCCTGGCTTTGCATCACTTTTTGGGTGGCGCTGACCGGCACACTCTGCATCCGGACGGTGGGTTGGAAGTTGAAGTTTTGGTTGGCTTTCAGCAACGACGAGTCGCGGATGTCGATCTGGCAAACCTGTGCCAAGGGGCAATCGGGCAGTTGGCCGTCCGCATTGGTTTTGGCCACCAACGGTTTCAGGTCCGGCGAACTGGATACCCAGAGAAACCCGCCGTCGGCTGTGACCGAAGTGTGGCTTTGCAGGTTTTCAAAAGAAGGCAGCCAGCGCGCCCAGGCCAACTGGCCCGAAAGGTCGAATCGCAGCAAATACCGCACACCATTCGCCGCCGTATTGCTCACGGCCACCGTGAGGCTGTCTTGCGTAGCATTCAGGAGCACATCCGCCGAGGTGTAGAATTCTTTGGAGAGCGTAAAATTTTTGACCCACTGGAACTGTCCTGACTGGTAGCAACCCAGCAGGAGCGACGATTCCGTCGTCCCGATGTCGGGCGTGTGACCAATGAAAAACAGGCGGCCATCGTCGTGCTGCACGGCGTCCATCACCACGGTATTCTGAATGGTTACGATGGGTTGCAGGTCGCCGTCGGGGGTCAGTGCCAGCAAATGACCGAGGGGCGCCAGCGAACCGGTATTGAGAATGGCCAGCAGCCGGCCGTCGGGCAGGAGGGTTGTGTTGGTGCCCAGAAAGGAGGGCAAGGCCAGCACCCTTTCCCAAAGCACGGTGCCGTCGAGGGCGACGCGGGCGAAGTAGGACTGTGAGAGGCCATTGCCGAGCGCCCAAAGGCGCGAATACACCCAGATACCGTCGGCAGAATATTGTAGAAAATCGACGCCGTAACCGGCCACGCCCACCCCGGCGATTTCTTTCGCCCATTCCACGCCGGCGTTGGCGTTCATTTTTACCAGAATCCAGCCGTCGCTTTGCGCCGAAATAGACTGGCTCAACAACGCCGCACAACCATTGTCGCCGGTAGCCACCATGTTGCCGCTCACATAACCTTCGCCGCTGTCGTTCTGGTCGGCCGAAAGCCGGATGCTGGTAAATACTTCTCCCTGTTCGTCTATGCCGGTGATGTAAAGCCGGGACGGAGCTTCATACACGCCGCTCGCCAGCCAGTATTTGCCGTCGGGACGCTGACTGGCCGACCATGGGATGGTGGAGTAAATGTTGTCGGGTGGAAAGTATTTTTTATAAAACGACTGCCCTCGGGCGCTCGTAGCGGCGCACAGCATCAGTAAAAGGACCGGGAGAAAATGGACAGTTCGCATCTGTTTGCTGCTGACATGCAGACCGAAGGTAGTACAAATACCGGAAATACACCCATGTAGGCTGCGCAACCCGCAACACCAGCATTTCTTTCGGAACAGCGTTTCGAAATACGTTATGACTTCAGCACGAGGTTGTCGATCAGGCGCACCTCCCCGGCAAAGGCGGCCGTGCAGGCAACGATAAAATCGCTGTCGGTCCAATGCCCGACCGGCAGCAGCGACACCCCGTCCACAATGTCGAAATATTCCGGCTTCAGGCCGGCAGCGCTGAGCCGACGCATGGCTTCGATTTGTATTTCGGTAGCGGGCCGGGTGGTGATTTCTGATTTTGCCCATTGCAGGGTTTGGTGGATCACCGGTGCGATGGTGCGCATTTCGGGGCTGAGGCGCAGGTTGCGGCTGCTCATGGCCAGGCCGTCGGGCTCGCGCACAGTCGGACACATCACCAGTTCGACCGGCAGGTGCAACTGGCTGATCATATCGCGCACGATGCTCAGTTGCTGGAAATCCTTTTGCCCCATGTAGAGCTGCTGCGGCTTCACAATATCCAGCAGGCGATGGACGACCGTGGCCATACCCTTGAAATGACCGGGGCGAAACACACCTTCCATGACCTTTTCCAGTTGCCTGAAATCCAGATGGATCGTCAGGTCCACTCCGGGCGGGTACACTTCTTCCACCGACGGCATGAACAACGCATCACAATCGGCGCTGATGAGCAATGCAGTATCTATTTCGGGCAGGCGCGGATATTTTTCCAGGTCTTTGGGATCGTTGAACTGGGTGGGATTGACAAAGATGCTGGCCACGGTGAGGCAGCCGTCGCGTTTGGCCATCCGGACGAGTTCGAGGTGGCCTTCATGGAGGGCGCCCATCGTGGGGGCGAAGCCGACGATGCGACCCCTGGAGCGCTCGGCTTTCAGCCAGGCCTGCAAGTCATCGACTTTTTTGAAAATGAGCATGGAGCGGTAGGTTGGTCTTGCGGGGGGCAAAGATTGGGAATCAATGATAGAATTTCCAAATTGCTTTACAGCCGTTGTTCGCCACAGCGGTGGGCGCATTCAGCCGCTGTGGAAAAGTTCTTCCATGGTTCATGATCGTGTATGCCGAATGAATGTGCCAGTTCGTCCACATCACACCTCCTGCCGCAACACCTCCAGCGGCGGCTTGCTCACTACCTCGCGGCTGTTGAACATGCCGATGATGACCGTGATGCTCGTGATGACCACAAACGTCAGTATCAGCGGCCACCATTGCACCGCAAAGGGAATTTTGAAGGCAAATTGGGCCAGCGCCCAGGCGCCGACTACCGAGAGGCCAACGCCGGCCAGGCAGGCGAGTGCGCCGAGCAGGAAGTATTCCAAAGCGTTGATGGCCAGTATCTGACGGCGGCTGGCACCAAGGGTGCGCAGCAACACGCTTTCGCGGATGCGGGCAAATTTGCCCTGGTAAATCGAACTGATGAGCACCAGCAAACCCGTCAGGATGCTGAACAAGGCCATGAAACGGATCACGAATGAAACTTTGCCCAGTACCTCGTCCACCGATTTTAGAATCTGGGTGAGGTCGATGGCCGAAATGCCGGGGTAGAGCCGCACGAGTTCGGACTGGAAACGGGCGGATTGTTCGGCGTTGGCTACCTTGGACACAATGACGTGGAACTGCGGCGCTTTTTCCAGCACGCCCGTCGGGAACACCACCAGGAAGTTGGTCTGCACCCGGTTGAAATCTACTTTGCGGACGCTGCCCACTTCGCATTCGATCCGGGCGCCCTGCACGTTGAACACGACTTTGGTGCCGACTTTGGCGTTCATGCCGCGCTGCAGACCGTCGGAAATGGATATTTTGATGGGCTGGCCGGGCGTGTGTACACCGGTCCATTCACCTTCCACAATGGCTTCGGTATCGATCAGGGTATCGCGGAAAGTGACGCGGTACTCGCGGTCCCACACCCAGTGGTGAATGCGGTCGCCACCTTCTTCCGGGGGACCTTCGCGCCTGCGCCGCTCTCCGGGAGGCAAGGTATCGGTGTCCGGGTGTTCGATGTCATATTGGGCTTTGGTGACGCCGTCGATGGATTCGACGCGGGTGGTCACCACGGCCACCTGTTGCATGAGGGGCATGCCGTGGGAGCGCACGAGTTCGGCCACCTTGTCTTTGTCCGCCGATTGGATGTCGAACAGGATCATGTTCGGCTGGCTGCCGCTGCCCGAAAACTCCACCTGCTTGAGCAGCAAATTCTGAATCAGGAACAGGGTGGACAAGAGCATGGTGCCGAGGCCGATGGTCACGACCAGCAGGACGGTCTGGTTTTCGGGGCGAAACAGGTTGGCGATGCCTTGCCGCATTACGTAACTCCACTTTTTCGGGAAAAAACGCCGCAGCAAAAAGGTCAGCAGTTTGGCGATGACCCAGAGGATCAAAAACGCCCCGGCGATGCCGCCGATGAAAACCAGGGTTTCTTTCCAGTCCTTGATAAGCCACCAGGTGAAACCGAAAATGGCGAGCAGGATGAGCGTGTACACACTCCAGCGGAGCAGCCAGTTGTCGTCTTCGTGTTCGCCGAAAGAAGCGCGCAGGGTGCGCAGCGGCGAGGTTTTCAGGATGCCCGACAGCGGCAGCAGGGCGAACAAGACCGCGACCGACAAGCCCAGCGCCATGCCCTGCACCACAGAAGCCCAGGAAAATGCGGTGCTGACGTTGTCAATGGGCAACAGATCCCGGACGACCCAGGGCAGCAGTTTTTGGATCATCGATCCCGCGATGGCTCCAATGATGGCGCCCAGCAAACCGATGCCCGCTACCTGCACGAGGTAAACGTAAAACGCTTTGCGGCCGCTGGCGCCGAGGCAGCGCAGAATGGCCACTGTCGGTAATTTGTCCTTTATGTAGATGTGTACCGCGCCGGCCACACCGATGCATCCGAGCAGCAAGGCGATAAAGCCAACCAGGTTGAGGAAGGTGCCGAAATTGCCAAAAGCGGTGCCGATGCTGCGTTTGCGGCTGCTCACCGTATCCCAGTCGAGGTTGGCTTGTTCGAGTTGTTTTTCCAAAGGTTTTACAAGGGCGTCCACGTCGGAGCCGTCGGGCATTTTGAAAAAATACTGATAGTCCACGCGGCTGCCGCGCTGTATGAGCCCGGTACTATCGAGCCAGGCCTCGGGGATAAACACCACCGGCGCGATGCTGCTGGCAATGCCCGCCCGGCCTGGTGAAGAGAGCAGTTCGCCTTCGATGGCAAAGGTGACATTGCCCACCTGAATGCTGTCGCCCGGCCGGATGCCGTATTGCAGCATGAGGGCATGATCGACGAGGGCTTTTTTGCCGCTGCGGAAAGTTTGCCAGGAGTTTTCCGGGTTGCTTTTCCATTTTCCAAAAAACGGATAGTTGCCTTCGAGTGCGCGGATTTGGGATAGGCGGGTGCCGCCGTTGGACGGGAAACGCACCATGCTGACAAAGTTGGTCACTTGCGCACGTTCGGTGCCCGGGTTGTTGAATCTCGACAGGATGGAATCCGGCGCGGTCTGGTTGGCCCCGATCAGGAGATCGGCGCCCAGCAGCGTTTTGGCCTCCCGGTCGATGTCGGCAGTCAGGTTGACGGAAAAGGAACGCACGGCGGTGAGCGCGGCAATGCCCACGGTGATGGCGGAAATAAACAGGAAGAGGCGGGCGCGGTTGCGGCGGCTGTCGCGCCAGGCCATTTTCAGTATAAAACTCATGTCGGATGTGCAGGAACTGGCAAGGAGGGATTTGTCAACCCCGGACCGGCCTCCCTTCAACGGACAAAGGTGGCAAGGGTTGAGCTGTTCTGGAAAAAAACGGATGAAAATGGCAGCTGTGTAGATGAATGGGCAGGATAGCCGGTCCCACGAGTCAGTAACACAACAAAAAACGGGCGACACAGCCGGGCGCCCAAGCCCGATATCCGCGTCGCCCGTTTTCAGGCAGGCATGGTAAAATTTACCTCACTACCCAATATCCCAATATCCCAATATCCCAATATCTAAATATCTCAATATCCAACTACCTCCCTCCTCTGATGAGTTCGATATAACCCCGCAATATTTCCTGCCGGAGGGTTTCGCCGCCTACCCGGTTTTCGTACACCTTGCAGATGTAAAAGTAGGTGCCTTCCGCGACGTCCTTGCCATCGGTGTTTTTGCCATTCCAGCGGATGTTCGGGTCCTGGGTCGCGTACACGAGGTTGCCCCAGCGGTTGAAGATCTGCATGTCCACCCGGCTGATAAAACGCCAGTCAGGGAAGGGGCGGAATTCGTCATTCTGGTTGTCATCGTTGGGCGTGAATGCATTAGGCAACTCGTATTGGGGGCAATTGTCCTTGCAGACCACGTTGCTTCTGGCGCTTTCGTTGCCTACTGAATCCACGGCCGAAACCGCATAGCAACCGGCCAAACCCTCTATAATGCTATGAATGTACCCGGTATTATCGGCGCCCTGGATCACTTCCAACAATGCCAGCGGCTCATCTTCATTCGGGGCAAACCACACCCGGTAGGTGGTGGCATCGTCCGTGCCGGAGCAGGCGGTGTTGGGGTTGGTCCAGCTCAGGTTGTTTTCAAAGGGTGGGTCCGGTTCGGCGCCTCCCTGTCCGTCGCAGAGGTTGCTGACGGTGAGCGCAGGCGGACAGGGCGGTATTGTGTCGATCGGCACTCCGCAGTCTTCCTGTGAGTTGTTCAAAATCGGGTTGACCACACCGCCAATGCTGTAAGTCCCCACACTTCGGACAAAGTAACAGTACTCCTTGCCATTGACCAGGTTCCGGTCGGCGTAATTGCGGGTCGTCGTTTGGCCGATGGAATCAAAGGTGCCGGTGCTTTCATTTTTCCGGAAAACAATATAGCGGTAGTTGTTCCAGGGCACGCTGGCTTGCCACGACAACAGGTTGGTCTGGTCGGTAGAATTCACGGTGAGCAACACCGACGATGCTTTGTTGGTGGAGCCCAGCGGCGTCGCCAGCCCGTTGACGTAGAAGTCGATCTGGTAATGGTAAGGCTGACCTTTGGTGTCGATGTTGAGGTCGGTAAAGCAGGTATCGTTGGCAAGCCAGAAGTCATCGGCGACAAATGATGCGCCCGGAATTTCCTGCAAGGTGCCACCTGTCAGCCCCGGCGCGCGGAGCACCTGGTACCGGTAAGGCCCGTGGTTGACGATCGTATCGAGGTCGCCGGCCACTGGCTTGGACCAGCAGACGCGCATTTCACCTGCAATCGGGTCGGTTGTTTCAACCGAAACGTTGGTAATCAGGGGCAAATCGCGCGGCAGCTGTACGCAGACTTCTTCAGAGGGCAGGCTTTGAACGAGGTTGTACGGATAACCGCCCGCCGAAATCCGGGCAAATTTGGCCAGTACGCGGTAACAATAGGTCCGGCCGCGTTCCACATTGACATCCTTGAAATAGTAGCGCCCGTTTTGCACCTGTTTGGTGACAAAAGTCAATTCGGTGTAACCCTTGCCGGCAAGGCCCGGCGTACAACTGTCGGGCGGGAACGGGTTGCTGCCTTCTCGTCGCCATACCGAGAAACCATAAAAATAGTCCTCCGCGACTACGTCGCAAGCGTAGGGTTTTTCCCAACTGATTTCCACCTCGCCGAGTTGAGCGGTGGCCTGCACATCCAGGGGCGGCGGGCCTACTACTTTTATTTTGACCGTTTTCAGGTCGGCCAGTTGCGGGATGGTTTTGCTGATGGAGTCCACGGCTTTAAAAACCACGGAGTAAGGCTGGTTGGAAATGTGTTCGCAGACAGTAATCCATTCAAAAGTGCCTTCCAGCGGCGACAGGTTCCAGCCCTGCGGGGCATTGAACGTAGCCGGGCTGTAAGCGGTGCTGAACGGGCCACCGAGTGCGGTCAATTGAACCAGGTCGCCCGAATCGGGATCGGTGGCATATACCTGGAATTTTACGGTATCGCCGGCAATCACGCACACCTCGTTGATGGTTTGCACATCGGGCGGGTTGTTTTCGCAGGCATCCACAAATATCTGCATGTCGCGTATGGTGGTATCGATCGGTACACCATTGCGCCAGGAGACGATGATAAACGCCAGGTTGTATTCGCCGGCTGCCTGCGGAGTCTGCCATAGAATATCCCCCGAAATCGGATTGAGCTCCAGTTGGTTGTTGATGCCTGGCACCACCTGGTCGGGGAAACTGTAATTAGGTACCGGTACGCCGTGGGCTTGAAGCGGCACGATCAACTGGTAGGAAAGGCTGTCGCCGTCCTTGTCGTAAGCATTGGCGTTGTGCTTGAAGGGTTTGCCCACACAGGCATTGTCAATGGGCGGCTGAATGAGATAAGGCGTCGTATTTTTGCCGCCGAATTGGGGGTCCTGAAACTGGTAAATAGTTTCGATGTGAAAAGGAACGTTGTCCGATGAAGGCGGATTCACATTGACAATGCCCGCATTCCGATTGGGGTCGGTCATCGAGATGGTGTACCGTGCCGGGCCCGGGTAGGTATGGATGGCGATATAAGTGTTGTATTTGATGTCGTTGGGCAGCACGACACCCTGGGGCGGATTGCCCGGGCCGTTGGTGCGCACCACCTGTTCCCTTATACCGTCGCCCCAGTCCAGCGTCAGGGTATCGCGGTCGGCATTGACACTGCTCGCTTTGGTCCAGGTGATGATGGTGACGCGCAGGGTGAGCGGACCGATTTGTTCCACATGGATTTCTCCGGCGCGGTTGTGGGTGGCCAGCAGTGCGAATGGGCTGCAAAAAAGGGCAAGACAAAGCAGGAAGGAGCGTAGCCTGATTTTCATGTTTTGTGTGTTTGAACCAGCGTTTGGGCGCTTGTAATGGCCGGATTTCCGGGCGAGACTGTGGTTTTGTGAAGCTGACTGCTGTCAAAAGGGCAAAACAGACAAAACCGGGTTGCCCGGAACGTGGTACAAGATTAAAATTATTTTCTCGGTGAAAACTGAAAAATCTGTTGTTTTGCTAAAAGACTCGAAAAAACGACCAAACTCCCGCTCCCAATATCCCAATATCCCAATATCTCAATATCCCAATATCTCAATATCCACTATCCAATTTCCAATTGCATGCTGCTTTACAATGTGACCATCACCATTGACCTCGACGTACATGAGGACTGGATACAATGGATGCGTGAATCCCACATACCCGACGTGATGTCCACCGGGCAATTCCTTTCGTATCGCATGGCCAAACTGATGGGGCATGAACACACCGATGCCGAAATTTACACGGTGCAGTATCTCGTAAAAGACATGACGCATTTGCGCCGGTACCAGGAGGAATTTGCACCCAAACTGCAACAACAAACCAGAGAGCGTTACGAAGGCAAATTCGCTGCTTTCCGCACCGTCATGGAAGTAGTGGACCACAACGAAAAATTTTAAGGCGATACAATCGCCACACTTTCAGGTTTTTAGACAGCCGAAGCAGATATTTTTCCAAAAAAATACCGGACAGCACTTGCGCCGCCCGGTATTTTTTTGAAACCTTTGTATTATCGTACCGATACACTATTACTTTTTCCAATTTCCAATTTCCAATTCACCATGCACACAGCCACCCTCCGTTTCCCCTACACCGACGCGCTCGCGTTGTACCAAACCTTGCAGGGCAATTCCCCGTCCTGTCTGTTTGAATCGGCATCCCCGGTCGATAAGTCGAGCCGGCTTTCGGTAGTTGGCTACGAACCATCGCTGGAATTCACGGGCAAGGACGACCACCTCGCGATCCGGCTCCTGCAAGCGCGCGGCGCTGCTTTTTATGATTTCGTCAAAACGGAATTTGCCGCGTTTGTGGAAAGTGAAAACGACGGCAACATGGTGCTGCACATCCCCAAAACACCCTTTTTCGGTCCGGAAGAGGAGCGGCTGGAGCGGCAAAACATCGTACAGCCCCTGCGGCGCATGCTGGCCGCATTCAAAACCGACGACAAAAATTTCATGGGATTTTACGGTGCGCTGGGGTATCGTTTTGTCTATTTGTTTGAGGACATTCACTGCGACCGCCCCTGCCCGGAACCCGACTTTCACCTGTTTCTGTTTGACAACATCCTGCTGTTCAATCACCTGACGCAGGACCTGACGCTTTATATTTCCCGGGAAAACAAAGAGGAGGCAGAGCAGAGCATCGATGATTTCCAACAACAAATTCCGGCACTGCATTCCGCCGAGCGGGTATTCGAACCGCTTCGGATTGGCAAATTTGTGCAAACACCCGACGATGAGACCTTCAAGCGCCAGGTGGAGCAGGGCATCCGCCTTTGTTACGAAGGCGAACTGCTCGAAATTGTGTTGAGCCGCAAACTCAGCGCATCCGTCTCGGGTGATTTGTTGCCGTTGTACAAGCGCTACAAATCCATCAACCCTTCGCCCTATCTCTTTTTCTTTGATTTTGGCGACGAGACTTTGCTCGGCGCCAGTCCGGAACTGATGTTGCGCTACGAGAACGGCCGTGCCACGCTCCGACCCATTTCCGGCAGCGTCCGCCGCTCGGGCGACCCCATCGAGGATCATCACCTGATGATGGAACTCCTGAATTCGCCCAAGGAAAACTCTGAACTGGACATGCTGATCGACCTGGGCCGCAACGATCTGGCGCGTATTTGCCAGCCCGGCATCGAGATCGACCACTACCGCATCGTGGAAAAATACTCGCACGTGACGCACACCGTCGCCCAGGTGAGCGGGGTGCTGGAAGAACGCTATTCCGGTTTCGATGCCCTCATCGCCAGCCTCAATGCAGGCACCCTCACGGGCGCCCCGAAAATCGCTGCGATGGAATACATCGAACAAATCGAACAGCACACCCGGGGCTATTACGGCGGCTCCATCGGTTGGCTGCTGCTCAACGGCGATGTGAACACGGCCATCACCATCCGTACTGCACATATCCGCGACGGCTTGTTGTCGTTCTGCGCCGGCGCCACCTTGCTCTACGAGTCGGTGCCGGAGAGCGAACTGAAAGAAACACGCATCAAGGCCGGCGCCTTTATGGCGGCCGTGGAGGCAATGGGGGCTCCTGCCGGGGTCAGTTGATTTTATGCAGCCCACAGCGCCAGATCCCTTTTTGTGATTGGGCTGTCAGGAAATACGCTCCTGTCGGAAGGTCCGATAAATCCACTTTCAGGGTTTCATCTTGCCCGGAGCATTCCATCGTCCGAACCAAGTGGCCCGCTGCGCTAAAAATCCGGATGATGTACGCACTTTCCTGCGTATCCGGCACCCGGACCCAGATGTTTTCTGTTGCCGGATTCGGGTAGCAAATCAAGTCTCCAGCATCGTCCCGGGTGGAGTGCGTAGACGTGAATGCCCAATCGGGCGAAAGAACTCCCCAAAGGGTGTCTCCCATGACGTATGCCCCGGTTAATTGTTCGAAAATGCCATTGTCGAGCACAGAGGCTGCCAACCTTACGCGACCGAGTTTGGGCCTGAATTCTTCGAAAAAGGTATTGTTTCCCCACATGGCACCGGGGTTGCAGGCAAGCGCATCGTCAATTGAAAAGAGTGGATCGGAAGGGTCGTCGGGGATTTTCAGCACCGGGCAATGTGCAGGCTGGGCAAAAGGTATCCCGGCGTTTCCGATTTGAATTCCATGTTCAAAATGCCGGGCCCAACTGAATTCTCCCTGGAAAAAAATATCATTCGGCAAGGACACCAGCTGCTGGTTGCAGGCTAAAACCCGCACATACTCCGACCGGGTGTACTGCCTGGATACTGTATCGTCTCTGTAATAAACGGCGGGTGCAAAACCGTCTATCGATACTTTTCGGAGCACCCGGATCTGAAAGGAGAGGGTATCCGCTCCGGCAAATTTTTGCAGGATAGTATGTTTTGAATGGACTGTTTCCGTGCCGAGAAGCCCCAGGTATTCCGTATAGTATTCCAACTGATCGCCGGTGTTGAAATCGAAAAAATCACTCAAACGGTAGAGCCGGTCGCCTGCACCTTTGGTCTCAAGGCCTGAAAGCTGTGCATACAAACCGCCTTTATTGAAGTCGGGGCAACGGACCAATCCGTGTTTTTTTGAAAGCAGCCACACTGCGCCATTGGAAAACTCGATGGTTTTCAACGAGTCGGTTTCGCCCAAAACAATACCCTCCGACATCGAAACAACACTTGCAGTGATATTTTCGCCTGGAACAGCTTGCCATGATTCGCCTGCTGCGGCCCAGGGGCGGATGACAAAAGTTGTATCAAAAGCGAAATTCCCGGTTTGGAAAATCAATTCACCGTAGGGCGTTTTGGTCATGGTTTTTCCCAAAAACTGACCCTGATTGCGGAGTGCCAGGGAGGGTGCATTGAATGGTAGTTCGTACCATTGCAATACTCTGTTCAGGAAAAAGACCGAGTCGCTTCCGATTTTTCGGACCGAATCTACCCGGATGGTATGGGTGATGTAAGCCGAATCATCAAATCGGTAGTGGAAGATTTCGCCGGATGTCACAGGCATCCAGTTTTGAGCTGTCAGCCAGCAGGGCAGTAATAGCAGGAGTGGGAGCAGGTATTTTTTCATGGCATTTTGTTTGGTGCCTAAAAATACCTCCTACATTCGACAAGCGTTTCTCTAAACCGTGCTTTTGGAAACAGCTGGCAAAATTGCTGGATGCGACGAATCTTCCATCGCCACTTTCCACCCTTCCTCAATAGCCCGCTTGGCATCCAGTTCGCCCGCCTCCTTGGCGCCGCCAATGAGCCGGACTTTCATGCCGGCCTGCGTCAGTGGTTCGTACAAGTCGCGCAGCGGGTTTTGTCCGGCACAGACCACCACATGGTCCACGTCGAGTATTTGGGCTTCGCCTTTCACGGTGAGGTGCAGCCCGGCGTCATCAATTTTATGGTATTGCACGTCTGACCACATGGCAACGCCGCGGTTTTTGAGCGTGATCCGGTGCGCCCAACCGGTCGTTTTGCCCAGTCGTTCGCCCACCTTCCCCTTGGAGCGCTGAAGCAGCCATACTTTCCGTGGCGATATTTCCGGCCGGGGCTGAATGATGCCGCCCCGGTGCTCGTATTTTTCATCAATGCCCCATTCGTGCCGGTAGTTTTGAATGGCATTTTCCTGTGATTCCAACTCCTTGCCGGGAAGGCCATGCGGCGCCGTCAAAAACATGGCCACGTCGAACCCGATGCCACCCGCGCCGATGATGGCCACCGTTTTGCCCACCGGCTTGCCGTGCAGCAGCACATCGATGTAGGACAATACTTTCGGATGGTCCATGCCTTCGATGGCGGGTGTGCGGGGCGCCACGCCTGTGGCCAGCACCACTTCCGAAAAACCGTTTTTCAGCAAAAAACCGGCCTCTGCACGGGTATTCAGGTGGAGCGCAACGTGGCGTTTTTCGATCATTTTTCCAAAATAACGCAGCGTCTCGTAAAATTCTTCCTTGCCGGGAATGCGCTTGGCCATGTTGAACTGGCCGCCGATTTCGCCGGAAGCCTCAAACAAGTGGACCTCGTGCCCGAGGGCGGCCAATTCCGTTGCGGCCGACAAACCCGCCGGCCCGGCGCCCACTACGGCGATTTTGGATTTGGTATTCCGGGCCGCGTTGCCGGGTACCGGCAACTGCGATTCCTTGCAGGCCCGCGGATTGACGAGGCAGGAAGCGTCCTTTTTTTGAAACACATGGTCCAGACAGGCCTGATTGCAGGCGATGCAGGTGTTGATCTCTTCCGGTCGTTTTTCAAATGACTTGCGCATGAAGTCCGGATCGGCGAGCAGGGGTCGGGCCATGGATATCATGTCGGCGCAGCCATCGCGGAGTATTTCCTCGGCTTTTTCGGGCGTGTTGATGCGGTTGGTGGTGATGAGCGGGATCTGCACTTTTCCCATGAGTTTGTGCGTGACCCAGGTGTAGGCGCCGCGTGGCACCATGGTGGCTATGGTCGGCACCCGCGCCTCGTGCCATCCGATGCCCGTATTGATCATGGTAGCGCCGGCGGATTCAAGCGCCTGCGCCAGTTGTACCACTTCCTCCCAGGTAGAGCCTTCTTCCACCAGGTCGAGCATGGACACGCGGAAAATGACAATGAAATCCCTGCCTGCTTTCTCGCGCACCCGGCGCATGATTTCGAGCGGGAACCGGATGCGATTTTCAAAAGAACCACCCCAGTCGTCGTTGCGCTGGTTGGTGCGCGGCGCGATGAACTGGTTGATCAGGTAACCTTCGCTGCCCATGATTTCCACCCCGTCGTAACCCGCCTCGCGGGCCAGGGCGGCGCATTCGGCGAAGTCGCTGATGGTGGCACCGATGAGGCGCCGGCTCATTTCCCAGGGGCGGAAGGGCGAGATGCGGGCGCGCAGGGGAGACGGGGCGATGAGGAAGGGGTGCATACCGTATCGTCCGGCGTGCAGTATCTGGAGGCATATTTTTCCGCCTTCGGCTTGCACGGCCGATGTGACGTTGCGGTGTTTGGCTGCTTCGCTGCGGGTGCTGAGTTTGGCGCCGAAGGGTGCGAGCCAGCCCTGGCGGTTGGGTGCAATGCCGCCGGTGACCATGAGGCCGATGCCACCCCGGGCGCGGGCGGCGAAATAGGCTGCCAATGCTTTCAGGTCGTCCTTGTGTTCTTCCAAACCCGTGTGCATGGAGCCCATGAGCGCGCGGTTGGGCAAGGTGGTGAAACCCAGATCGAGGGGAGCAAACAGGTGGGGGAAGAGCGGATGTGTCGGCATGGCGTTGATTTTCGGCTGTAAAGATTTGAAAATTTTTGCCTGCGGGAGCACTAAAAACAACGACGGGGCGGCTTTAGGACCGCCCCGTCGGATAGAGGAAGATTGTGTGCAAGTATTGGAGGTAGAATATATCGAAGTGAGGGTGCCGCGGTAATCGAGCGGCTTAATTGCGGGGGCAAACCTACTGCAAAATATTGTAAGTTGGAGCTCATGATAGAAAAGCAGTATGGTATGGTAATTGCGGTTTAAAGTTACAAATAACACATTTATCCCGCCATGCGCTTTCTGAATATTCTCGTAGCTGACGACCATCCGATCTTTGTGGAGGGCTTGCAATCTGTTTTCTCCCACCCGGGCGGGAAATTTGGTTTTAACATCAGGGGTGTGGCGCGTACCGGCACACAAGTCGCTCAGTTGCTGAGCGAAAGCCCGACCGACCTGCTGCTGATGGACCTGAATTTGCCGGAGACCGACGGGCTGAAAATACTTCCTTCCGTCAAAAAAGGCTCTGCCAACACACGGGTGCTGGTGATGACCATGTTCGACGATCCCCGGCTGGTGAAGGCTGCATTCAAAGCAGGCGCCGACGGGTATATGCTCAAATCGGGTTCAAAAGATGAACTTTTCCATGCCATCGAAGAAGTAATCGAGGGGCATACTTATATTGGCAACGGCCTGGCCCTGGTGGAACACCGCAACGGGAACGGCTCGGATGTCATCTCGCCAGACAAACGTTTCGCCCGTACCTACGGCCTCACGCGCCGGGAAATGGAGGTGATGCGCTACATCGGTCAGGCACTGAACAACAAGGACATCGCGGAGAAACTTTTTATCAGCGATCAGACTGTCAGTGTGCACCGCAAAAACATCATGCGAAAACTGGGTGTTAACAACACCGCCTCGATGATTAAAATCGCTTTTGAGAACAATCTTGTGTAATTGTCAGCGTACTGAAATGTGTTATCCCCACACATTCGGAGCGCTCAATTGTGTTTATTGGTAAAAATACCTCTTGCCGGGTATTAAGATCAGGGTTGAAAGGCGCTACTTTTGTGTCGCGTGTGATTTTGTATGCTTGTTTCCGACCTTTTTTCGGGAAATATTTGGGCATGCGTGTCGCTCATTCTACCTTTGGGGCGCTCTGAACAACGCCGTTTTTTTAATCCCGGTAGTACTGTTTTTGTCAAGTGAATTACAAAAGGTACACCGCAGGCCCAATTCCGATAGGTATCCCTGCCGACTTAAGGCGAATGTCCCTTTGCCTGAAACCCAATCCTCTTTGTAATTTCATTCCTGTTTTCCGGGTCACATGACAAACAGTTGGGATATTTTCCCTTACTGAGCCTTGATTTGCAATGTGCTTTCTTCGGATTGTTTCTTGCAGACCATTGATTCAGTGGGTACTATAATTTGGCAATTTTTATTCACCATAACATCTTTGTTCATCAAATTTTTTTTTGTAATCTCATGAAGAAAAGCTACTTCACTTCATTCTCTTTAAACGTATGGGGTTGGCTTGTTGCATTGGGTTTTGTTTTCACGCTGAACGTGAATGCATCCGCCCAGTGTACACTTGTTTGTAACAATCTGGTGCAGGTCTCCCTCGATCAGACCTGTGAATCGGAAATTACCCCCGACATGATTCTGGAAGGCGGCGGTTGCCCGAACGGCGTACTGCAAGTCCAGGCCAAAATCAACAACGTTTGGGTTCCCTCCAGCGGCAACTTCATTGCCAACTCTGCTCACATCAACCAAACCATTCAGGTGCGCGTCCGCGACCTCGTTTCCGGCAACATGTGCTGGGGATACATCCACGTCGAGGACAAACTGGCGCCTGCACTTACCTGCGAGGACATCACTTTGTCCTGCGCAATCACTACTTATTCGCCGGCTTATCTGTACGACGAACTGGGCATCGACCAGGCTTATCCCAATGTGGAAGAGAACTGCTCCAGCACCACCCAGACGTACATTGATACCTGGCACGACCTCACCTGCACGGGCACCATCAACGGTCTGACCGACATCAGTGCTTATGTAAAACGTGTGTGGACGGTAGTGGACGCCAGCGGCAACGTGGCCAACTGCACCCAGTACATCTACTTCGCACGCCGCCACGTTGGCAGTGTTATTTTCCCTGCCGACATTACCGTGGGCTGCGAAAACCCGGCAACCGGCCCGGCCGACACCGGCACTCCGTATGTTTCGGATTTCGGATTCCAGTTCCCGATCTATCCGGGCAATACGTTCTGCGAACTGAATGCCACGTATTCCGACCAGATCATTCCGATCTGCGACGGTACCTACAAAATCCTGCGTACCTGGACGGTGTTTGACTGGTGTCTGCCGACCACGCCGACTCCTCCTTTCACCAACCCGACCTACCACATCCAGCTGATCAAGGTCAGCGACGATCAGGGCCCGGTGGTTGAGTGTCCGGAAGACATCACTGTCGGTACCAACCCGAACGATTGCGAGCGCGATCTGAACCTGCCGGATGTCATCATTTCCGACAACTGTTCGCAGATTGCTTCCATTCAGGCTATCTGGAGTGCCAATGGCCAGGGCAACACCCTCGACGGCACGCTGACTACCTTCCCCGGCAACAACTTCTGGAACCCCGATACCCTCGGTGTTTTGGGTGTTGCGGCCAACCTGCCGATCGGAACAACTGCCATGACCTACATCATCACCGATGATTGCGGCAACACTTCCGTTTGTTCCTTCAACATCACAGTGGAAGACGATACGCCACCGAATGTGTCCTGCACCGAGTTTACGCAGGTTTCCCTGGGTATCAACGGCGCCATCCTGGTAAATGCTTCTACTTTTAACCAGGGTTCTTACGACAACTGCTCTCCGATCTTCTTCAAGGCGCGCCGCATGGATTCCACGGCCTGCCAGACGAACGAGTACTTCTTCGACCAGGTCAAATTCTGCTGCGAAGACATTGGCGACACCATCACCGTGATCCTGCGCGTTTACGACGTTCCGGTACCTTCGGGCCCGGTCGCTCTCGACCTTGAAGAATGGCACGCCAACGACTGCATGGTGCAGGTATTCGTGGACGACAAACTGAAACCCACCTGCTCCGCACCGGCCAACGTGACGGTCAGCTGCGAATCCTTCGATCCCTCTCTCTGGGCTTACGGCACCGCTACCGCTACCGACAACTGCTGCCTCGACACGATCATCAAGACGGTCAGTTACAACCTGTTTGACACGACTTGCAACAGAGGCACCATCACGCGCACTTTCCGCGCCATTGACTGTGCCGGTCAAAGCAGCACCTGCACGCAGCGCATCGTAGTTAACTACAACCAGAACTACTACATCAAATTCCCGAATGACGTCATCGTGACCTCCTGCGACGGCACCGGCAACTACGGCCAGCCCGTTTTCTCGGGCGCTCAGGATTGCGAATTGCTCGGCGTTTCGCACGAAGACCAGATTTTCACGGTTGTACCGGATGCCTGCTTCAAAATCGAGCGCACCTGGACCATCATCAACTGGTGCACCTACGATCCGAACGGTACCTGCATCACGATTCCCAATCCGAATCCGAATGCAACCACCAACAGCCCGCAGAACCTGCCTGGCCCGATCGTTTCGGCTTGCGGCACCCCTGCTCCATGGGCTCCGACCGTAGTGGCTATTTCGCCCGGCCAACCGGCTACCAACTATTGCAATTTCTGGCAGGCCAATGCCAACTGCTACAAATACAAGCAGATCATCAAAATCATCGATGGTCAGAAGCCGACGATCAATTGCCCGGCCAGCCCGGTCGAATTCTGCGACCAGACGGCCAACAACCCGCAACTCTGGAACGAATCCTACTGGTGGGATAGCGTACACGGTGTGCATGACCTTTGCGAAGGACCTGCCGACCTGTCGATCACCACGACGGATGCCTGCTCCGGCGCCAACGTCAACGTGAGCTTCCTGCTCTTCCTCGACCTCGACGGCGACGGCAGCATGGAAACGGTGTTGAACAGCAACAACCTGCCGGCTACGCCAGGCACCGTCAACTTCAACAACCTGTCCAACCCGAACTACTCGGGCGGCGACTCGCGTGTGTTCGACGAGCGCGGCGTGCCCAATGACCAGAAATACCGCTGGGCATTGCACCAGAGCATCAACGGCAACAACCGCACGGCTACCGTACAGTGGAAAACCTTCAGCCAGATGCCTACGCCGGCCAACCAGTTCGGCACTTCGGGCGTCGCTCCTGAAATCCCCTACGGCACGCACAAAATCAAGTGGCTGGTGTCCGACGGTTGCGGCAACGAACAAACCTGCGAATACACTTTCGTCGTGAAAGACTGCAAAGCACCGACCGTGGTTTGCTACAACGGCCTGAGCGTTAATATCATGCCTGCCGGTATGATTACCATGTGGGCTACAGATTTCCTTCAGTATGCACAGGACAACTGCACGCCCCCGACGGCTACGATCCCGGGCCCGAACCAGTTGAAATTTGCCATCCGCAAAGCGGGCGCCGGTACCGGTTTCCCCGTCGATGCACAGGGTAACCCGATCACCAACGTTACCTTCGATTGCACGGAACTGGGCGACCAGTCCGTCGAACTCTGGGCACAGGATGCTGCCGGCAACGCGGCCTACTGCCAGACATTTGTAACGGTTCAGGACCCCGACGGCGCTTGCCAGCCCGGTGTTCCGAAAATTGCAGGTGTGTTGAAAACGGAAATGAACGACCCGCTCGAAGATGCTTCGGTAAATCTCCAGGGTACGCCTCCCAACGGCGGCGCTCCGGTTGACATGACCGACATGACCGACAACAACGGTGTTTATGCTTTCAGCAATGCATTGCCGCTGGGTTCCAACGTGACCCTGACGCCGCTGAAAGACGACAACCAACTGAATGGTGTGTCCACGTTCGACCTTGTGTTGATCAGCAAACACATCCTCGGCCTGGAGCCTTTGAACAGCCCGTTCAAGATGATTGCTGCCGATGCCAACAAATCGAACTCGGTGACGACCTTCGACATTGTTGAAATCCGCAAACTCATCCTCGGCATTTACTCGGAATTCCCCAGCAACAACTCCTGGCGTTTCGTGGACAAAAACTACACGTTCTCCAACCCGGCCAACCCGTTCCAGGATCAATTCCCCGAATCGGTATCGGTGTTGAACATGCAGTCGACCAGCCTGAGCAGCGACTTCGTTTCGGTGAAAATCGGCGACGTAAACAATACCGCTATTTCCAACTCCCTGCTCTCGTCTGACGACCGCACAGCCGGCACGCTCTACTTCGACGTGCAGGATCGTGCAGTGAAAGCCGGCGAAACCTTCGTAGTGGATTTCAAAGCCGCTGAAAAAACCACCGGCTACCAGTTCACGCTCAATACCAGCGGTCTGGAAGTATTGGAAATCATCCCGGGCGAAAACCTGAAATCGGACAACTTTGCAGTGTTCAGCGACGCAGTCACTGCTTCGGTGGACGGCAATGCAGGCACCTTCAGCGTCAAGTTCCGCGCTGTACAGGCCGGCGAACTGAGCACCATGCTCGGCTTCAGCCACCGGATCACCCGCGCTGAATCGTACAACGAACAGGGCGATCGCAGCGAAGTGGCACTCCGTTTCAACGGTACCAACGGTACGGTGGTGACAGGCGCAGGATTTGAACTGTTGCAAAACGTTCCGAACCCGGTGAGCAGCCTGACCACGATTTCCTTCAACCTGCCCGAAGCTGCAACGGCTACGCTGACCATCAGCAACGCTGAAGGCCGCATCGTGAAAGTAGTGAAAGGCGCCTTTGCAAAAGGTCTCAACACGGTGACACTTCACCGCGCCGACCTTGCAACCGGCTTGCTCTTCTACCAACTCGACACGCCGACGCACAGTGCAGTGAAGAAAATGATTGTAACCGACTAATCCGGATCGGATACCTGATAAAATTGCAGGCGAGTGGCTACGTGCCATTCGCCTGTTTTTTTTGCAGGAATAAATTATTTCCCGTTATCATCTGATTGTCAGAAGATTTTGAAAAATAATCACAAATAAAAAAGCCCGAAGCGCTTTTTGGCCTGCTTTTTGAAAACTTGTATATGCACTTATGTTGCCCGCAAATGATGCGGTTTATTCCTTCCTTTTAATCCGCGGTCTCCGCACGACGACATCTCTTTAGTAATCCAAACCAATTGTTTTCCATGAATCTTTGTGTACGCAATGTATTCATCAGCCTTTGGCTATTCCTGACATCCTCACTATCTGCACAATTTGGCCTTTCTCTTCCGGTAGTAAATAATATCCTCCCGAACGATTTGGTCAACTTTCACGTCAAAGTGACTGGCTTCGACAGCATTGTAGGCATGCAGTATGTGATTCGCTGGGATCCCGAAGTTTTTGAATACGTCAACACCCTCAGCTACAACCTTGCAGATTTGGCGGCCGATGACTTCGGAACCACGCAAGCGAAAGACAGTGGCATCCTCCGGGTACTTTGGGTATATTCCAATTTGCTGACCGGTGTATCGGTGCCCGACGAAACCGCAATTTTCAAGTTGCGTCTCAAAGCCATCGGGGCAGTCGGCGACGGTTCTCCGATCTACTTTACCGAAGACTTTCTCACTCCATTTGATATTGCCAAAGCCAACAGCGACAGTTCGCTGACATCTTTAGAAATCGAAGATGTGGAACTCACACAAGGCTTCGGCGCCATCGGCTACACGGTTGCCGCCGGCGAGCCCAACGACTCGGACGACTTCGCGCTTCGTGTTGCTCCCAATCCATTTACTGAAAAAACAACCGTTCGTTTCGACCTGCAATCCACCACTGATGTGGACCTGATCGTAACGGATGCTACCGGCCGCACCTTGTATCAAAAAACTATGGAGCAACTATCGCCGGGCCAACATGGCACAGAAATTGCCTCGCCGCAAATACGCGAAAAAGGCATCTATTTTCTCATACTTCGAGCCGGAACGCAAATTTGTACCCGCTCTTTGTTCGTGTATTGATTCAAACAATTATTTCACCATCATCCCTCTTCCGCGTTAACGATGAAACCGATTATCTACATCTTTACGACAGTTTTGCTGTTCGTTGCTTCTCAGGTTTTCGGCCAGGCAATTGTGACAAGTCTGACGCCCGCCACGGTGACCGCACCGATTGGCAGTACGGTTGACCTCCAGTTGAAGGTCACCAACTTCACCAACATCAACTCACTGCAGTTTCCGATTACTTACAACGCGGCTGTGTTGCAGTTTGTCTCGATTGACAACGCCGCACTGCCGGGTTTTACCGCCGGTAACTACAATGCCACGTCGGGCAAAGTGACCATTTCCTGGTTTGCTGACCCCGGCGCTTATCCGACCGGCTTCTCGGTGGCGGACAACTCTTCCATCTTTACCCTGCACTTTACGGTACTGACCAACGGTTCGGCAACGGTGAACATCGCCAACCAGGCGCCGGGCATCGAGGTCATCCGCAATGGCGCTCCCGTGACGCTGAACTACCAGAATGGCGGCTCGCAAGTGACCGGCGGTTCGGGTGGCTCGGGCCCAACTCCGGGTTTTGCCATCAATGCCAATACCATCTATATCCCGCAAGGCACCACAGGCTGTATGCCGGTGACGGTGAATGACTTCACCAACATCATCTCCATGCAGTACGCCATGCACTGGGACAATACGGTGCTGCAATACCAGAATACACAATCGTACAACCTGCCGGGCCTCACGGGCAGCAGCTTCGGCGGCACGCCGGCAACGGGCCTGCAACTGGTAGGCTGGGACGATATCAACGCGACCGGCGTGACACGCGCCAACGGCACTAAAATTTACGACGTTTGCTTCCAGGCCATCGGCCCGGTGGGCAGCAGTTCGCTGGTTACCATCGACAGCATCGGCTTCCCGGCCGGCAACGGCTCGGCTGAAGCGTTCAACGCCGCCAGCCAGAATGTATGGACCAGCACTTCCGGTGTAAAGGATACGATTTTTGTGGTGACGGCTCCGCCGCCCGCCAATGCCATCACCTTTACGGCGCATCCGGCAACGGCACCCACGGGTGACACTGCCTGTGTGACAGTGAC